>Ga0209799_1000017_pt1 | contig 30499 bp, 28 predicted proteins | sample PanSoiPlo36MoBio_FD_188324 | JGI IMG/M metagenome (GOLD analysis project Ga0209799, IMG submission 188324) | Tropical forest soil microbial communities from Panama analyzed to predict greenhouse gas emissions - Panama Soil Plot 36 MoBio (SPAdes)... | ecosystem: Environmental > Terrestrial > Soil...
CAGGTTTGGCAACTTCGTAACCGAAGTTCGCCGCCACCATGCCGCCGGCAGCAGGCATGTTCTGCACCATCACGTTGGGATTTCCCGGAATGTGCTTACCGATGTGATTCGCAAGCAGCCTCCCGTACATGTCATATGCCGTACCTGCGCCTGAGCCGACGATCAAAATTATTGTCTTGCCCTGATAGAACGGCGCCTGCGCATAAAGTCCGGGGCTTGGTAACAAAAGAAAAAAAATTAACAAAGCGATCTGTTTCATTAGAGAGCCTCCTCTGCCTTCCCATGATTGCTTGACGCGCAAGCGCATACACTCCGCTCAGGCGCGGGCCTACTAGATCGGAACCATCCATACCATCAAGGCAAAAGCCGGGCTAGTCCTATTCTTCAAGTCGACAAAATTTTTTGCCGAAACAGTTCGTCAAGTCTAAGCATCCGTCTAAAATTGTACGTAGAGCCGGAGCAATTCTTAAAAGCCTTAAACGGCAACAAGATCGATATTGCGTTTCTTGTATTCCCAGGGCCATACAACAATTGTCAATTTGAGACAAACGTAGCCACCGATAGACAATGCTTTCTCTCTGGAGGCCTCATTTTCCCTAGAAGACACTGGTGAAAGAGCGGTATAGGATTTGCTCTTTTTTTGCCCCTCAACAATCCCGGGGAGGTCTTGATGAACGACATGGCAGAAAACAGAGGGAGGTCTGGACGCCGAAGAGTCATCATCGCGCTCGCTAGTTGTGTTTTTGGTGCGGCATTGATTCTGTTGGCATCACAAATAAGCTCCAAGTCGGGGGACGAAACGGAAAAAAATTCTTCCGCGGCAGCGCCGAAAAAGAAAACCCATCGCGCCTGGAACATCGCTCTCGGTAACGTGGTCGTTGTAGTACCGGAACTGGGCCTAAATGCCAAGGCTCTGAAGGGCGCGCAGGTTGAAGAGTCCAAGATCGCGGCCAGACTCGAGAGCCAGTTGCAGGGGCTGCGTGAATTCTACCGCGAGGAAAGTGAGCAAGACCCGACCCTGATGGGTGGAATGCTGCTCCAGCTGGCCGTCAGCCCTTCAGGCGATGTTACTCAGGTGAAAGAACTGGTCTCGCGCATCGCCGACAGCGAATTCAGGAGGGCAGTGGTGGCTGAGGTATCAAAATGGACGTTTCCAGAAATCATAACCGACAGCACGATGATCACTTGTCCAATCCTTTTCGTTCGCGAAGGAATGGACATCACCACAATCGTTCAATGGGAAAAAACCCTCGGACAATTTGGCGAGAAATTTGCCCTTGCCAAAATGAATATGCAGGCGATTCAACAGAGTCAGGCTCCCGAAGGCGTAAAGCGGAGCGAACCTGTAGCCAAAGCGTCGCTGCCCACTAAAGCCAAAACCGAGCCGAACCCGGAACCAAAATCGCTATCTCGGATCTATCAAATCAAACATCCAACTACGATTCGTCTGGAGCCGAACTTCGAGTCTGTCTCCATCGGTAAATTTCCGCCGGGGACCAAAGTCACTGTGATCCGTGCGAGCGGAGATTGGGTGGAGGTGCGAACGGACGACGCCGGCCTAGCCGGTTTCATTCGAAGAGAGTTTGTCACCCCGACTGAATTAAACCAGAAAAGTAAAACCGGTCCATCGCAATAGCTCGGCCCCGCAATCTCGCTTCTTTTGATACCGCTGCCGCTAGTTGAGCAACTGCCGCAGCGCTTGAGCCTGCAACTCAAAATTCTCCACTCCGATTACCGGGAGAGACAAGCTTTGCAGGACACGCGGATTCACCGGGCTCGCCCAATGATGCGATCCGCGAAAGAACGGAGCACAGGTGTTTCCATCAAAGAAAGGGGTAATAGTTAAATTTAGTTTCAGGAACGAATTCCGAACTGTAGTAGCAAGCCAAGAAATCGATAGTCGGTGAAGCGTGGGATAGCCGACTTTGGCGCGCGCTTCTGTCTGGGTGACCGCACTCCTCGCACGCCTCCGCTGGGAGGCGGTTACCCAGTGCCGGAGCCAATTCGGGAAGCGCGCGCCACTTAATTTTATGTGCCCAGCAGGTCACCCCACCTAACGAAGCAGCTTTCTAAATCTCCGCCTTGACGCGTAACTCCATCGCACCGATTTTCTCAATCGTTCCCTTGAGGTGATCGCCGTCGTTGAGCTTGCTCACACCGGCGGGAGTTCCCGTCGTGATCAAATCCCCCGGACGGAGGGTCAAGCAGCTCGTGAGAAATCGGATGTGCTCGCGCAGACCGCAAATCATGTCGCTCGTGTGCGCGGTCATGACCTCCTTGCCGTTCTGCAGCACCTTGATCGAAAGATTCTGCGGCTCATCGATCTCGTCTCGGGTCACGATCCACGGCCCCAACGCACTAAAGGTATCGAACCCTTTTCGAATATTGCGCGTGTTATGCATGCCCTTGCCCCACGGGTCCCGCTGGCTGATATCCCAACAGATCGTGTAGCCGAATACATAGCTGAGCGATTGATCCTCGGTAACTTTCCACGCCCGTTTGCCGATCACCGCGCAAAGTTCGCATTCGAAATCGACGAGCTTGGAGATTTTTGGAAGAATAATAGTATCACCGGGACCGATAATCGATGACGTGGTCTTAAGAAAAAACTCCGCCATCAATTCATCTTTGTTCTTGATCTCCTTGTTCGCGCTTCCCATCCGATCCACCATCTCCGCTCGATGGGCGTAGTAATTCGCCGCGGCCGCCCACAATGAGCCCGGGTTGGTGATCGGAGCAAGCAGTTTCACGGAGCTTAGATCGACGCCGCCGGTGCCCGAGGAAGCATCACGGGCAATTTGCATCGCCGCGGGATTGTTGGCGAGTGCATCAATAATTTCCAGCATGGTGTAACCCTGGCGTGCTAAACCTGCCTTAATCAATGCATCGCCAAAATTATGCACCTTATCGGCGACAATCACCCCGGCTCGATTGTTATCGTAATGACAAATTTTCATGTTCGCCTCGCTTTCTACGAATTCAAAGACTTTTTCCTCATACCTGAAGGTATCGGTAAAGTCCAATGAAGTCGGACGATACACGTCTCTGTCATCGAACCCATTTGACGACTGTCGCCCCGTCGTCGTATTTAGAAACGGGCGATGTTACAAGACGTAGAAGGAACACCTCGCGCATGTTGAATTTAACCGTAGCCATTACAAGAAATCCCCGCTTTGAGCCGCTCATCGACGGCACCATCACGTCGAAAATTCTCAATCTCCAATTCGTAGTGACCACGCCGCCCGAGCTTTTTTACCGCAACCTCAAGTACGATGAATTTGACGTCTTTGAGATGTCTCTCTCCGAGCTGGCTATCTCTCGAGAACGAAGCCCAGGAACACGATGGCAGTGGAGCGCTCTGCCGGTATTTCCCTCCAAAGCTTTTCTGTGGTCTGGACTTTATGTGAACAGCCAAGCCGGCATTTGTGGTATCGATGACTTGCGGGGCAAGCGCGTGGGCGTGCCGGATTATGCGATGACGGCGGCGCTCTGGTTCCGTTCTTTCCTGAAAGAACTTTACGGAATCAAGCCACAAGATGTTTCCTGGTATATAGGCCGGCTGAAGCAATTCAGCCACGGAGCCATACTTGGGATTGACAAGGATCCGCCGCCCGGTGTCTTGCTGAATTGGTTGACCGACGAACAAACTTTTGATCGCATGTTGGACCGCGGCGATTTGGACGCAGCCTACAGCGTCGTACCCAGACACGATCCGAAGCTGCAAACCTTCGGCAACAATATCGACCGTTACGGGGGAACAGAGATCGCCGGGAATCCCCGGCTGCGAAAGTTATTTGAAGATGGAGGCCGCCAATTGGTCATCGACTATTTCCGGAGGACGGGCATCGTTCCAGCTAATCACACCGTTGCCGTTCAAAAGCGTTTGCTTAACGAATATCCTTGGCTTGCGCTAGAACTTTTCAAGCTATTCAAGGAAGCTAAACAGGCAGCTTACGAGAGAGCGCAACGATGGAGCTCAGCTTATCTTTATTTCGAAGGGAACGACGCGGCAAGCCAGGCTACTCTCTTCGGCGACGATCCTTTTCCCTACGGCATTAAAGCAAATCAAAAGATGTTGGATCTTCTTTTCCGCAACTCTCACGAAGAGGGTCTAACTCACAAGCTCGCTCGGGTCGAAGATCTCTTTCACCCAAGTACATTGGACACTTGATCGTTCCATCAACTAATCTGATAATCTAACGTGCAAAGCAATTTACTTGAGAAGGAAACCCTATGAGCGCGAAATTTCCCACCGTTGACGCCGACGGCCATCTTGAAGAAGTCCATATCAACTGGAAGGAACGAGTGCCTGAAAAATACCGAGCGATGGCACCAGAGCGCCGGCCCGCCAGCGACAGCCATTTGCGGCTCACCTTGGAGGGTAAACCTTGGCCTAAACCAAGCGGACCGGGGGTCGGGGTTGGCGGTCCCTATCGTCAATCGCATCCTCGACGCGAAGGAATGAAAGATCCTAAGGCACGGCTTGTTGATATGGACAGTGAGGGAATCGAAGTGGCCGTGCTCTTCGGGGGTGGCCTGGGGGGAACGATTCCGGCCCTTGAAGATGCTGCGTTGGCGACCGAATTGGCCCGCGCCCGCAACACCTGGGTAGCGGAATATTGCTCGGAAAATCCCAGACGTCTCAAGGGGACAGCTGTGCTCCCACAACAAGATAGTGCCGCGGCGGTAGCCGAGCTCAACCGCTCCGTAACTGAGTTCGGATTCGTGGGTGTGTCGCTATTGCCGAACCTCCGTGGTCGTCACATAGGAGATCCCTATTTCTTTCCTCTTTACGAGGCAGCCGAGCGTCTTGATATTCCTATTTGTGTCCACATGTTCTTGGGGCGTTATGGATCAGAAGCGACCGGCACCATGCGCGTCGACAAGTTCTTTTATTCCCATCTTTTTGGTCACACTTTCGAACAGATGATCGCTCTCAGTGTGGTCTTGGGCGAAGGGCTGTTGGATCGCTTCCCCAAGCTTCGCTTTGCGTTTCTGGAAGCGGGCGCCGGCTGGCTGCCCTACTGGTTTTACCGTCTAGACGAACACTATGAAGTGCTGGGCAACCAGGTGCCTGAACTCAAAATGATGCCGAGCAAGCTGTTGGAACGTGGTCAGCTATACTTTTCATGCGAGGCCGATGAGACGGAACTCCCTCGAGTCATTGAAACCATCGGCGATGATTGGATCGTCTTCGCTTCCGACTATAGCCATTTCGACAGCCGGTTTCCCGGCGCGTCAGCACCGATTATTGAAAACCAAAAGCTCAGTGATTCGTCCAAGCGCAAGATTCTCAACGACAACGCGCGACGCCTTTATCCGCTGGGCTAGGGAGATCAAATGTCGTTAAACTTTCGGTCACGCCGCTTCGGAGTCCTGATATCCGTCTTGTGGTCCCTATTCTTCGCAGCTTCAGCTCGCGCCGAAAATATCAAAATCGGTCTGCCCTCGGTGACGATTACCGCCATGCCGTTTTTTGTCGCCAAAGAGCAGGGTTTTTTTCAACAGGAAGGTTTGACCCCGGAGATGGTGGTCATGTCCGCCTCGCTCAACATCAAAGTGCTATTAGCCGGAGATATTCAGTACGCCGCGACTATCGGCTCCGCCGTGGCCGCATCCATTCGCGGCATCAATGTGCGCACCGTCATGTTGTTCGTCGACCGGCCGCTGCAAGACCTCGTCGGCGGTCCCGGGATCTATGCAATCGCCGACGTTAAAGGAAAACTCGTCGCGTTGTCATCCCGCGGGGGATTACAGGACATCATTATGCGGCGCGTCCTGGCGCACGCGAAGATCGACCCCCATCAAGTAACGACCATTACCATCGCCGGACAGATGGCTCTCATCACTGCTGTGAAGACCGCCCGGGTTGCCGCAGGGCTGCTCAATCCGCCGTTCAATTTTATCGCCTACCGTGAAGGGTTGAACAATCTGGGATTCTCCGGCGACTTCGTGCGCCTGCCGAGCACCGGCATCGCGACTTTGAGCGAGACCCTTGAACGCTCGCCCGACCAAGTGCGCCGTTTGACCCGAGCCATCGCGCGCGCACGCGCTTTCGCCAAGGATAATAAAGCCAAAGTGATGCCGACCCTCAAGCGCGCCCTACACATCGACGATATCGATCTGCTGTCTAAAATCTACGATCAACACAAACAGGTGGAAACCGTTGACGGACGCGTCGACGCGACCTTGATCGCCGACACCATCCGCGACGCCCGCCAAACCGAAGGCATCACGAAAGAGATTCCTGTGAATCAGGTCTTCGACTTCTCGTACCTGCCCCCGCGCTAGAGTGATCTTCGGCTGGCCCCTCTGCGGCTCGTGGGCTCGCCGTGATAATTTTGAAAAGTCTCCTCGTAGATGTTTTATAGAAAGGTACCAAAAATAGCGGCATTATGTGTCACGTGCGATGATGTTCTTGTACTACCACTCTGGCCGGGAAAGTCCTCAAACAACGCTTTTACCATCGTCGGCAAAACTTGACCCAATTGGTCACTAAAACCGCTGCTCACAACCTTTCCCTCGTAAAGTTTCTTGATATTCCCCTCCGCAAGACCTTGCTTAGCAACAATATCGACGATCAAGACACGCTTGTACTCTGTTTCTTTTGTCTTTCTCGTTTCCACAACTCCATAGGTGGGCCAAGTGCATGGCTGATCCGACCGCAGCCCCGTGGAACAAGAGCTAGCGCTAGTTTGGCCGATGATTGGGTGAGACGAAGTAACTTGTCTCCCCGTATCTATGCTATAAGCCAAAAATACCGCGGTCTCTGCTTGATCTACCGTCGTTTCACGGAAGCCTTTCGAATTCAGCTCCTGTCTCACGGCCTCTTCGTAGGCTTTGTGTTCAAGACTTCCCTCCTGCTCTTTGAACGGGATCATGACATACGTTGTACCGGAAATGTCCTCAGGAAGCTGATGCCACACCGTAACTTCAGACCTCAAGAGAGTACAACCCGGCAATCCCGCCAGCAAAACGGTGGCGATCAACAGATTTTTCATGAGCTCTCCACCAAGGGATTTCTTTGTCATTCGACCAAACTCTTCTAGAACGCCAGGTTCAAAGGTCGGGCCAAACGAGTGACTGCGGGTAAAATACAACAACTGCCGATAGAATGGGCGCCTGCCGGCTTTTCACCGCACTTAGACTAGTCAACTTTAGATACACCGTCGGTACCTTTTGTATACATCTGGTGTAAAAAGCGTTTCGCATTTCCGACTGTCTAGCGAGAAGCTAAATCGAAGCGGGATGATTCTCGCTCGTGGTGAACTACAAATGGCGATAACCCTATGTTGACCAGCGGGTGCTATTTACAACGTTGACGTCGCTAAAGCCGGTGTAGACAAAGCCTGACCAATGTATTAGAGGCTAGCTTTAACCGGAGGGGTTATGCGCTTCCTTGCTGCATTTCTAATGCTATCGTTTACAGCCTGTGCCACGCAGCCAGTGTCCATCTATCAGGCGTCCGCAGTGCCGTCTTCCCGTATTCTGGCACCGCAGTTGTTGTCTCAAGCACAGTATACGGGCAGCCTGATCATCAAACGTGACACTGGTTTCATGGGCTCGGCTTGCACAATTCGGGTTTTCGAAAATTCCGTGCCGGTTGCAGATCTCGCGCCGTCGGAAAAGGTCGAGATCTTCGTTCCTCTCGGTGAGCACATTGTTAGCGCTGCCCCGATCGGCACCCTTTGTGGCGGCGGCACTTCCGAAGCTGCAGTTGTCATTCGCCCTGAAAGTCAAAAGATTCTCCGTGTTGCCAGCGGTCAGAGTGGGGACATTCACGTTCAGCCGAGCGCGTTCTGAATCTTCTATAACCACCATTTCACAGGCATTTTTGGTCGCTGTCGGCGAATGGTGGTGTCAATCAATAAGCGCACAGCAAGGCCAGGGCTTGCTTCCGGATGCTTCCCGCTCACTCGTCGACACGCGTGCAGCGAAGTAAAACGAGCACGTATCGCTTTTTCTACCTCAGGACAGTCACGACGCGAATTAGCAACAGCTTAGAAGATTCCAAACAAAGACTTTCGCGGATGTTCGTTGCGGCGTGGGTCACTTCTTCAGCCAATCTAGGCGTGATGCTATTCAAACCTGGACTCGAACCTGTTTCCGGTCTTTTCAGCTGGATTCGTCTGCCACTGCGTCTCGCCGAGTTCGGGGCAATCCGCCAGATTCTTATGAATAGAAGGGCAGCGGTGCTGGTCCATGAAATTGCTCTCCGCCGTTGCGCCGCTTCTACTGAATCCATGCTTGCCCCCGGTATGATCTCCATGATGTCCTTCGTGGCCACCTGAGTGACTTCCACGCCCGCCCGAGTGGCCACCTGCATGTCCTCCGCCGGAATGTCCTCCACCGCGCGCAAATACAGCCGTGGAACCGAAGACAAAGACTATGCTGATGATTAGCGCAAGCGCCCAGATTCTCCACATTAGCTGTCTGTTTGGTTTTGCGAGACGGCATCTCATAGTGCGCCTCCTGTGACGGCAGCGACGCTCATCCGGCGTGGGATTCCGTAGCTTCGGATAGATCGCCCGTTTCTCTGAAATCTTCCGATAAACTCTTTCGTGTGATGACGCCCTTCGTATTGGCCCCTGTTTACTGCGGTTCATTACCGGTTGTCCAGAGCGTTTTTTTCCTTGCCAACTCAACCCAGGACACGGTCGAGGTGTCAATCGAATGTCGCTGAATGTCAAGACAAGCACCGTCTAACTGATTATTCTTTGCCTCAGATTGATTTTGGTTCTCCTCCTCGGCGTAGCCCGCAGGGAAGGGGGATAGTGAGGGCAGAATGAAAATTATCGAGAAGGCAAAGTACATTAAATCAGGTGAGACAGTCCTTGACCGTGGCACTCGGTTCACTATCAAGGAGGTCCGCGTTAGTGCGAACGACGACGGGATCGTGTTCATCGACATGGAAGGCGCCGGGCATGGGGTCTATCACCCAGATGAATACTTAGGGATAGGGGAAGACCTCGCCCGCCAGTATGCCAAGACTTACGGGTGGCAAATAGCAGAAGAGTTTTCCCTATTGCCTAACATGCTTTCGGCGGTGATTCACTAACCGCGCCCCGGTTCTCAAAGGGATTTTTTTTCTGTCAATTCCCGCCGCTGACAGAACCCCCAACCCCTTGTTTCATTTTCTGGGCCTGTGCGGTGGACTTATCGAACCGCGATTGGAAGTCCGCCGCACCGGGTTCCCAGGCCATCTTGATTGCGGATTTAAGCTCCAATCTGACCGGCTACGAAACGAGACTACACCGCACCGAAACCGGCAGGTGGAGCGAACTTATCGAACTTGCGAACAATGACTTCGAGACGTGGGCAAAAGAGAGCTTCGAGATTGCGACGAAGATTTCTTACCGTCGTCATTGATGGCAATTCTGTTGTGCAGCAATCAACTTAATTACTGCTTAACGTTCGCGGTAATCGGGACAATGGCCGAACGCTGAAGTCTTCGTCTGGCCGCTATCAGAGAAGCTCCTTAGGTATGTTGCCTCCATTATCTGCGAGCTTCTGAAGGACGGTCTTATGCAACCACATGTTCATTTGAGCAGAATCGCCCATCTTCTCTTTGGGACATCCGAGTTCGGTGGCAAGCCCCTTTCGCGCCTCGAAACTGCTATCCAGGCTCAGGAGCTTGAGCAGATCTACAATTGACGTTTTCCAGTTGAGCTTCTGCGGATTTGTTGCGGCCAGACTCTCAAGCTTGCCGACGACATCGACCACTGAGATGGCCGCCACGGCAGGTTTTTCGACCGGGACTGCCTGCGGGGCAGAAGTAGGTGCAGGAGCAGGAGCCGGCTTACTCGCTTCTGCTTGGTGACCAAAACCTAGCTTCTCAAGAATTGAGCTGAATAGACCCATTGTCGGACTCCTTTCGGTAGTGTGATGGGATATTTCCCATTGTCCCCCGTCTAGAGAGTACGTCAATAGGGTTTTGAAAAAAGTCTTGAGATTCAAGAGTTGTCAAATCGACAAATGTAGAAAGAAGAGCAATGCCTTCTAACCGTCGTTTTTGGTTTTAAGGCGGTAACGAATCAAAATCGTTGCGCGGTCACCGTTCCGAGATTCGTTGAGAATTAGGTCACCAGGACGCATCATCCTTGTCATTATGTGATGGCAAATCGACATCCTGGATTTCGAGTTTGGATCGCCTTCCGTCTGGGCATAGAGATCGCCCGATTCCAAGTCCACGTAGGATTTTCCACTATGCTTCGCCCCGTTCAGAATAGCCAACTGCTTGTTGCGCAAGTTCCATGCTTGGGTGACATCCTTTCCTCCAGTTAAGGTTACGCCTGTTAGCGCAACGCATTGCTCGAAGGCAACAAGCGAACAATTAAGGGAACGTGCAACGCTTTAGCAGAACGCATGCGCCATCTCCTCGATCTGATTTCTCGCTTCCGGTTTGATCTCTTCGACGGTTGTGAGAAAGTTCGGATGCGTCATGCCGCTGCCAAGATAAGTCCAGCGCATTCCTTTCAAAACGGCGTCGGTCATCTCCTTGCGCTCGCTCCTGGAGAGCGTTCTTCCCGTAGCTTGAACGAAGCTGTCCGCTTCGAACTCAGCTTGCTGCTTGATGCCGTTATCAATAAACGTTCCGATTGCGGCGTAGTCTGCAAAGGCCTGATCGATCTCTTTGGGGGTAGCACCCTTCACGATCGACTCGACAATCAAAGTATCGAGCTTGGTATGCTGCGACTCTTCCAGCCAGTGGTGCATGAGCAAGCTCTTGAACTGAGGATCGAGGTTATGATTATCCCTGACGCCCTCGATGTAGTGCCTCAAAGTCAACCACTCGATGTGGAGAATCGCAATCCCGACGCCCAACGGACTGTGCGATAGCACAAACCGGCGCACATCTTCGGCGGGACCGATAAAGTCGCATTTGCTGCCAAACCCATTTTCAAATTCTTGCCTAAAACGTCTGAAAAGCCGGATATGCTTTGACTCTTCGCCGGCGAACTGAAGCAGGGCCCGCATGCGGTAGTCGTCTCCCGATAGTTGCGGCCGCGCATGATCCACCACGTAGGGCAGAATGAACTCCTCGACGAGACCGAACATGGCGAGATACTCGTGCCCACGAATTTGGTTCAGAGTCAGTTGTTCTTCAGGGGTGAGAAAAGAAATCTGCTTCACTTGAGCCAAGGATTCCGGCATAAAGGATTTGGTGAAGTCGAGCTTCTTGTCGCCGCCAATAATATCGTCGATTTCCCAGCCGATTCGCTCGGAGGCTGCGAGTGCCGATTTGTATGAATAGTTGTGTTGCATTTCCTTTTCTCCTTCTTTGAAGCACCACGTTTTCCTAATCAGACTTGCCTCCGAAGCAACGCATATGCCACGAATAGAAGCCCGCTAAAATCGCAACTTATGAATGACGGTGCATCAGGAAGCGTCTCTATCTTGCTACAGGGAACAGCAGATTTAATCCAACTGATAGATAAAGCTAGGCAAAGAATCGTCTCAATCTTGCTACAGGCAGTAGCAGCTCGGATTCACGTTGCTAAGAACGACCCATGATCGCCTGCACGGTCATCTTGGATTTTTCTTCGGTAATCACGATTCCCGAATAAGGTTACAGTGTTAGAGAAAACTTGGCTCACTGTCTATCGCAAGCGACGGCGCGGCAGAGTTGGGCAGGCTTGAATTGTCGAGTCGTCAAAAATCACGCGTTTCCCTCCGGGATAAACCGTTTGACCGCTAGGATTGCAGTTAGTGGACACGTGACCACATATGACTTTCCCGATTCGCGCTCTAACCATTCCGCCCCGGTGGAAGGCACCCCGGCAACGGTACCACCGCTAACGTGGATGAGCGGGTCCTTTCCTTCCTCTCTGCGCTCTAAAAAATCATACGCGTCGATAAAGAATGTGCTCTTACCCCTTGCGAACTCGACATGATGCCAACCGTCGGCGAGAAGAACGTCGGAAACTTTTTCGATATCGATGGCAAGACTCATGGAAACCTCCTACGTACCGAAAGTTTATTGGGCTATCATAGTCACAATGTAGTCTAGCATGGCGCATCGGAGCTATTGAATCGGCGATCTATAAGGATAAAAATCCTTGTCTATGCGCTCCCGGTTCTTATTCTAGCTACGATTCATTGCGCTGCCGCGCAGCAGCCTAAGAAAATCCCGAGGATTGGTTATTTCACCGACATCGGTTCAGTTCCGAATAAATGATTTCTGCAAGGGATGCTTAACCTCGGTTACATTGAGGAGAAAATATTTTGATTGAATTTCGGACGACAAGAGGCAAATCCGAGCTCCGCCCTAATCGTGCGGCCGACCTGGTCCGACTGAAAGTTGACGTTGTCGTTACGGACACGGCAGGCGAGGTCACCGCCGCCAAGAATGCTTCGCCAACCATTCGATAGTGATGCGCGGTGTAGCTTATCCTACGCAGGGAAAAAACGTGAAGAGAAAGTCACTGTCCTTTATCCTTACGTTTTAACTCAGGGGAATTGCATACGCATCCTTGGAGCGACTCATGCTGTGGAACATCGGACTTATTCTCTCCGGACTCGCCATCCTGATCGTGGGCGCGCAACTGTTGGTGAAGGGCGCTTCGCGGCTGGCGCTGGCACTGGGCATTGCGCCGCTGATCGTTGGACTCACCATCGTGGCCTTCGGCACCAGCGCGCCGGAACTGGCGGTCAGCATCCAATCTTCCCTTGCGGAGAAAACAGATCTCCTGCTGGGCAATGCCGTGGGCAGCAGCATCTACAACGTGCTCTTCATCTTGGGCGTGTGTGCGACCATTACGCCGCTGGCGGTCGCGCCACAGCTCATACGGTTGGATGTTCCAATCATGGTCGGCGCGGGCCTGACACTATTGCTGATGGCGCAGGACGGAGTGTTGAATCGTCTGGATGGCGCGATCCTGCTCGGCGCGCTGGTCGCGTACATGCTCTTCGTCATCGTCCAAAGCCGCAAAGAGACGACGGGTGTGAAGGACGACTACGCCGAGCAGATCGACGAATCGATCCGCCCGGACTGCCGCTTCTGGTTGCATGGCCTGTTCATTCTCGTGGGGTTGGCGTTGCTGAGCCAGGGTTCAGACCTTCTGATCGGCGGCGCCGTGGCGATTGCTCAGGCTATGGGCGTGGCGGAAGTTATCATCGGCATGACAGTAGTCACGATCGGGACGACGGCGCCGGAATTGTCGGCGTGCCTGGTGGCGGCGTGGAAGGGCGAGCGCGACATAGCCGTGGGTAACATCGTTGGCAGCAATCTGTTCAACATCCTAGCGGTGCTCGGCATTGGCGCCCTCGTGGCACCGCGAGGCATCGAAGTTGGGCCGCACATGCTCTCCTTCGGCATTCCTGTCATGAATATCGTGCTGTTCGCGTGCCTGCCCGTCTTTTTCGCGGGCCGGGCGATCCGCCGCTGGGAAGGCGTGATGTTTCTGTTTTTCTTCGCGATTTACCTCGGCAACCTGGTGCTGGAGGAGATCCAGGACGAGCGCGTACTGACGTTTCAGAACGCGGTTGTCTGGTTCATCGCACCGCTGGCGATAGTGACGGTCGCGGTCTCAGTTTGGCGCGAATTCCGAAAGCCCACGACGGCGCCTGGAAAATAGAGTGGGTCCAATTCCGCAGTGGGAATCAAAAGTAGATAGCAGAGTTCGCTGACTTTATCGGAAGCCTAATCGCTTGACCTATTGACGGGAACGAGCAAGGCACGTATGGGGTTGCACGTTGCTTTCGCTCTTCGGTTCCCGATGACGATACCGAAGCAATTTTGGCACCGAGGACAGAACCGGGAAAATATTAGCTATCAATTCAGATTAACTCTGATGGTGGGCTATTCAACGTCGGGCGGGTTGGTCAGTCCAGTCTTTGCATAGCCTGATACTCGAGATTTGCTGCCAATGATCATTTCTACTTTTTCCTCTTTACGTACTCTTTAATCCAAAACTCGTAGATACCGGAAATCGGATATTCTTCCAAATGACGAACACCGCCGTTTGTCTCGTACAGAATGACTACCTCTTGACCACGGTTGGAAGCAAAGAGAAGTTTCGCATCAGGCTTGCGGTCTAAAAACGCCCCAACGGTGCGAAGGGTATTGGAGAGACTATAGGGTTCAGGCGTCGTATTGACATCAGTTCTCGGCTCCTTGAGTTCTTCATCCTGCCTTTTTAGCTCCTCCACGGAATACAAGAATTCCACATTCATGGAAGTGCCCTCGTTCGGCTTCTCACCAGTACTGGGATTTTCTGGCTCTCTCCATAGCCGTAGAAACGCTGCCAATCCTCTAACTCTTTTTTCTTCCGCTTTCTTGTCTTTGCTGTCTTGCTTGACTCGGCACCGGACAAGATAGCAATTGTCGTAGCACACCACTTCATATGTTTCAGGCCGTAATGGCTCTAGCTTCTGCCCAACAACCCGAAGAATACTCGAATAATTCATTGGCCCTAATCAGATAGTTTGTTTTGCAATTGAACTGCGATTAGGGGCAGTGCGGCAACAAGGGCAAAGGCCAACAATATGTTGGCTAGCCTTTCAGAACTCCGCAGGGAGTTTCTCTCACGGGATCGTGAATCCCTATATTCAGTACTCGCTCTGCCTCTTTAATCTCTGAAGTTCCTCTCTCTGCCGTCTCAGCTCAGAACTTTGCCGATTAATCTCTTCCTGCTGTTGTTGCTGGACTTCCTCCTGGCCCTGGAGTTGATTTCCAATAAGGGCACCGCCCCCCGCTCCGAGCGCACCACCAACGAGAGCCCCCGCGACTGGATGGTGAACGGCACTGCCGACAAGACCCCCGGCAGCGGCTCCTCCTAATCCCCCGATTGCTGCCCCTTTTTGCGTAGTGGTCATGCTAGAGCATCCGAGAAATCCCACTACGAGTGGCAGAGCCATGAACCTTGTGAGTCTCATAAGAATCTCCCCTCCTATTCTTGCTGGCCTTGGACGGACCCAATCTTCATGCCAGTTGATAAATGGCAAAGTCCTAGGGAATATCAGCGATCTGTTATAGGCGAGTGGACAAGAATTGAGCGCACCAGTGCTCTTTTGGTCCTAGGCTCCAATTAGCCCGAACGGTTTGATAACTGAAAGTATTTTCAGCAGTAAACAAGAAGTAAACAAGAAAGGAGACGCCGGGCAGAGTGATTCGCCGATTGACCCGTGCTTCAATGTGCCGGGCTTGTTTCGGTCGCTCAATCATCCTCAGGAGTTCGCCTTGAGGTGTAAGAGCCTCCATCTCTGTCTCTGTTTTTGCTGATTGCCCGAGTCTTATAACGTCTCGATTGACTGGCGAGTAAAGAGAAAAAGAAAACGGCAATCACGAAAACGTCACTCAACGCCTGGACGGAAGAAATGAAAAATTTGATTGTCAACTCCAGCGGGGTTTTCTAAATCTGCGTCAGGTAGTGTCACTGGCCACCTACTGCCAGGATCACCTTCGGTCGGCTAAGAGACAGTACCAACTATTTTTTGACCTCAAGATGATTGACGACCGCCTGAACACCAGCCACTTTCTACGCGAGTTTGATAGCATGTTCTCGCGCCTCGAGTGATGGCACAGTTCCACTCAAATCGACTGATCCGTCAGTGGTTCTCACGTTTACATCTGTCAAATCTACTGCCTTATCTTTAAGAAAGGTTTCTTTTACCGCTTTGCTAATGGCCGCGTCTTTGTCACTCTCCCTGCGCGTCATTTCACTAATCGTTTGGCAGCCTAATGCAAGTGAAAAGATTACCAATAGCCTTCCCGCAATGAGTTGTGGAACGAATTTCATAGATTTCCCTCCTGTCCTATTGGAACTGGAGAATATCCACATCTCCAGGATAAACCGGGAAAATCGCAGAACGAGTAGGTTTTATAAAACGGCGATCAAAGTAGTGGGCTAATTCGCGCGCGACTGAGCCCCTGGTCCGGAACGAGGAAATCTTAGGATCGTCGAACGATTTTCTGCGAGCAAGGATTTTAGAGTGATTCCATCCAAGGCGATTTGGACGGCTTGATCACGCCGCAGCAAGATATCGGCAGCAGGTCCGGAGTTGTTGTCGTCTTGTATGGCTGAGTCGTCCACGATGTCTAGAATGTCCTTAACGGCCAAGGTTTCGGGTGGTCGTGCCAACGCGATTCCCTCAGGTTCTGCGGACCTTAGCAGAATACCGGCTCTGACAAACCGGTCAACGAAATTCTCCAGGCTCGAGACTCCGAGATAGTCCGCCAGTTCGGTGGATCGCCAAGGATTTTCGTCGGAAAAATGACGCCGCGTAATCTCGATCAAGGCCGAAAGTGCCAACCATTCCTCGAATCGATGCCCTCTCCCACCGCGGAAGGCTTCGTGCAGAAAAACCGAAGGGTATTGATGAAAATAGGTGACCTCGGCCCCGATCAAAAAAATCAGCCATCCGACATAAAGCCAGATGAGAAACACGATGATAATAGCAAAACTCGAATAGACGGCGGCGTACTGCGCGGAGTTAGCTACAAAGGCCGCGAATGCCATCCCGACCAGTTGCCACAGAACCCCCGCCGTCGCGCCGCCGATAAGCGCCGAACTGAAGCGCACGTTCGTGTAGGGCATCAATTTGTAAAGAAATGTGAAAGTCGCACACAGCAGAACAAACGGCATGACGCTGGTCGTCAGGGTAAAGATATAACTGAAAAAGCCTATCTCAAAGAGGCGCTCTACGAGCCAGTAACTTTGCGCCGAGGCGATAAGCGTCAACGCGGTAAAAACCATCACCGGTCCGACTAAAACCACGCTCAAATAGGTCGTAATTCGCTGCGGCCACGTGCGTGACCGCGGCAAACGCCAGATCTGATTCAATGCGTCTTCCACCTTGGCGACAAGCGTGACGACCGTGTAAAACAGCATGGCCACGCCGAGCGCGCCTAAAATACCAACCCGAATGTTGTCAACAAAGTTGATGATTCTGTTGGCGACCTGTGATGCTGCTTGTCCGAGTGGCTGAAGCATCTGCGTTAAAAAGGGTTCGAGCACATTCTGTACTTCAAAGGCCTTTAATACGGAAAACATTACGGCAAGGAAGGGGACGAGCGATAGTAACGTCGAGTAAGTCAAGCTCATCGCCTGAAGATTCAAAACGTCATCGCGATATCTTGCATTGGCAACGACAGTGGCTCCGTAAACAGCGCTTTTAATTTTGGTGAAAATTCTACGCATGATTAAAATATTGCCTTGAGAATTGTGAACTGAAAACACTCCGAGGCGAGTCGGAGAAACTTGGGGGAGTTAATTGACTTATCGGCGTTAGGCGAATTGACCGGGAGAAAATTTTCCCGTAATTCCACATTTTGATAATTATCAAACGTTGGCAATAACGGTACTTACCAACTCAGCAGCTCAATCCTGATCTGGATTTCCTTTTCAACAGCTCGCGAGGGGTCCATGCTCTTCTTATAGCTCTACTGATCATTCGAATTATTTTCTACGTCCGGCGAACAAAAAGCCTAAACCAAGGCCGACCAATAGAGATTGCAAAGGGTAGCGACGAACCAAGTCCCTGAAGTCTTCTCCCAGATGGTCGAATTTCTTCTCTTGCAGATAACAACTTGCCGATTCCAAGCCGCCCGCTACCTTGATTGCAGCGTTGCCTATCTTGCCTTCGCGAGATGCCTTTTCACGGATCACGCTAGCCAGCGATTTCATCCTCTCACCGATAATGGGTGCCGCCTCGTTTGCCTTCTTGGCGGCAGTCGCGCCAAACTCTCGTGCCTTGAGCGACATACTGCCAACGACCGTGCCTATCTTATCGCCATGCTCTTGCAGGCGCCCCTCAACCTCTTGCTCGGCCTGCTCGCGAGTGTACCCGTATCTCTCTTGTAGCAAGCCGATCAGCTTGTCCTTCTGACCACCGATCCTGCCGAAATCGTCATCCGTGAGTTTACCCCACCACGTTTTAAGCTCGCCGCGCATTTGCTTCCACTTTCCTGCCAAGATGTCCTGGTTCATAGGATTGGTCTCGATATTGTTTTCCATCTGTGAGTTACCTCCTTTTTAACTAAATTTGGTCCGCTACGCGAGACGCATCTCCGCCAACGACGCGTAGGCACCCCCTCCGCTTATATCCGGAACGATCTCTAACTCAACGGCGGTTACTCCATTGAGCTTAATTGAATAATCCTCGATCTCTTGATTAGTGGCGGGCGGACTGAAGGTAAACTGCTGACGCACGATCTCTTTGGGTGACTGCTGTCCTTCCCCTATCCAACGAAGCACAAATTCCTGCGTGCGCTTCTCTTCCTTTTCGTCGAACCGCAGAAGGATATGCCCAAGCGCAAGGGGTTGGTCAAAGATGAGGCGGATCGTCTGTTTTCCGGGTTGCGCCGCTCGCCAGCCCGGCCCGCGATCGGGTATCAGCGCGGACTCGATCGGATGTTCTGCGCTTTCCGAGGTGATCTCGACCTGAGCTAAACGCTCGAGATCCAACCATACGGTGGCTGATCGTGAGATATCTTTAGAACCTGTGTTAATTGTCTGTTTGTGCATCAAACACCTCGTTCTTAGGTAGAGAAACCATCAAAACATTATTAATGAATGTAATGGGCAAGTTATGTGCCAGGACGGAGAAGTAAGAAAGTTAAAGGAGTTTAAGCCCACGTGTTCTGAAAAAAATCTCACTGTAACCCTTATATTCATACCAAATATTCATACCAACTTCCGCTATCGTTCGACGCGTGGTTCAATATCGGATCAACATCGGGCTTGAAACGGCGATAATGACTGGTCAAAGACCCTAAAAATCTAATAGAAATATAAATTTGACTTGGCTGTTGGGTATTCCCAACATTTTTTGTTCCAGATCCCATACATTCGTTAGGTATTTCCAAATACGCGGGCCTAAAAAAATCTCAGGTAAATTCATTGAAACTTTGCTTTGATGAAAATGAGCAGAGACAGCCCTCGTTTTTCGTGAAATTACGCTTTCGGAGTTGGGTCTAAGTAAATAGTGGTACGTCTTTTGCGCAATCTCCTTTTATAGCGCCCAGCAAAGATAAGGGGGCATTATGACCAAGCGAAAATGTCGCATCTTAATCTGGTTGTTTTCTGTTTTTGGCATTATCGGCATTGCCACCGCCACCGCGATCTTTTTCTTAACTCTCGATCAGAACCAGGCGAAGAAATACATATCAGCAGGAGTCAGCAAAGCTACGGGACGCCAGCTGAGCATCAACGGGGATCTCAAACTCGATCTTGGTTGGATCTCTCGACTCAGCGCGAGCCAAATACAATTTGAGAACGCGCAGTGGAGCAAGCACCCACAGATGGTCGAAGTCGGATTGTTCGACGTTCAGATAGATCTCTGGCAACTTCTGAGTCAGTTCCGCGTGGTTCTTCCCACCATTACTATTTCTCAACCAAAGGTCATTCTGGAAAAAAATGCTGAGGGCTCTGCAAATTGGGAATTTCGCGCGGCTCCCACGGCCACTGAGCCCGCGGTTCCTGAGCAGCGCACCGAGTTTCCCGTGATCGAAAAACTCATTATCAAGGACGGTACATTCCTGTTTGACGATCAGCAAACCAACAAGAAGCTTGAATTGAAGCTCACTCAGGCGGAAGCCGCAGGATTTTTAGATGAGCCGGTCAAGCTCAAGGCGGAAGGCACGTATCAGAAACTGCCACTCACGTTATCTTTGGCTGGAGGCTCTTACCAAAACCTACGGAGCACTCAGGAGCCATACCCTCTGCGGATCAACCTCGGCATGGGAAAAGTCAAAGCAAAAATCGACGGCAATCTCACCGACCCATTGGCGATGAACGGAGAAGACGTCACACTTGATATTCAAGGGGATGATATGGCGAATCTTTTCCCGCTTATCCGCCTCGTGTTTCCATCAACGCCGCCTTACAGGCTTAAAGGTCATTTAAAACACGAAGGCGAGGTCTGGTCATTTTCAAACTTTTCCGGACAGGTCGGAGGTAGCGATTTATCCGGTACTATCCGGGTTGACACGGAGCCGAAACGCCCCTTCATGAAGGCCGATCTCGTCTCCAATATGCTTGATTTTAAGGATTTAGCCGGATTCATAGGAGGAACGCCGGGAACAACCTCGGGCAGGACAGCTTCTGAGGAGCAGCAAAAGCTCGCTGCTGACGACAAGGAAAATGACCGGATATTTCCGGATCAACGCTTCAGTCTGGAGCGGTTGAGGGCTATGGATGCAGATGTTCGCTTGCGCGCCAAACGAATTCTCGCGCCCAATCTCCCAATCGACGACCTCAACGCGAAGTTAAGTTTAAATGATGGCGTTCTGAGGTTCGACCCAGCGGTCTTCGGAGTTGCCGACGGTCGCATGGAAATCTATAGCACATTTGACGGCTCCAAACGCCCTTCGAAGGTCAGGATCGATTCCCGGCTTAAGCAGCTCAACCTGAAGCGATTCCTCGCTGACAGTTCATTCGCCCAAAAAACTATCGGGCCTATTGGGGGCCGAATCAACATATCGGGAACCGGCGAATCCTTTCGCGAACTCATGGCGACTGCCTCCGGCAACACTTTTTTCGTGATGTCAGGCGGCGAGATCAGCGAGCTATTCGTTCGCCTGGCCGGACTTGACGTCGCTCGTACGCTGGGCGTGCTCGTGCGGGGCGACAAGCCCATCCCGATCCGCTGTGCCTTGTTAGATGTCCAGGGAGAGAATGGACAGATGGGCGTTCAAACTCTGGTTTTCGACACAGCCAATTCCGTCATTTCGGGTGAAGGTAAGATCGACCTCCGAGACGAGAAAGTCAACATGGTTGTAATACCGGAGCCGAAAAATTTTAGTCCGCTGAGCCTGCGGTCGTTTATCCGTGTGACGGGAGGTTTCAAGAATGTCTCGGTCTTTCCGGATCCGATCAAGACCGGGACTGATTCGCTGTTTAAAAAGATCTTCAATGTTCTGACGATGCTGGTTATGAGCCCCTTGCAACCCAGAGACCTCGGGCTCGGTAAGGACGTGGACTGTGATGCTTTGATTGCCGGTGTCCAGCAACAGGATCCGAAGGGGATCGTTCTCAAAGATGTCTATAAGGCAGGCTGACTAAAAAGTTTCAGGTCGGTATCTTGTCAACTAATCCGCCTGATTTTAGAGTCATCCGAATAGCCGACATTTCCTCACGCGAGACGAACACTTTATTTTCAGTCAAGGGTTCAATTAAACCCGAATTCCGCAGTAGAGTTTTCACGGAGACAAAGGTGGTGCGGTCGGTGGAACATAAGATGGCAACCGGGGGATGACGTGGTCGGGTTGCGCAGATAAGTTTCCGCTCGTCGACCATTCCAACTGCGCCGCAATTGGCAAGCCATCCGAGACCGTTCGTAAGCGCCTGAGAAATTCTGGACGATCTGGTTTAGGTAATGCCAAACGAACCTTCACTTTGCGTCCTTGATAGATCAAGTCCGCTCCCACCAAAAACACAAACTCTCTAACTGCCCCGGCGCTGGAAACATCGTTGTTCATACCGACGTTGGACATGACGAGAGTTGAACGCCTTATTTATTCCAAAGATGGCGCTGTTATTCAAAACTTCTACGGGCAATATTAGCCTGTATCTTAAAAACGTCTATAAAAACTGTGAGTTGGATGAATCAGCAACTGCATTCCAGCAGCTCATGTGCTCGACGCCATAGAGGCCTATGGTTATGGTGCCGCTAAGAAGGCAATATCGGTCTGGCTCCTGTTAAGGACGCCAGCCCGTCTCATTGAGCAGCCGGTCGGCTTCGTGAGCAAAGCTGAAGTCATATCCCCGGCTAATCGGAACAAGCTCTGAAACGTCGGCGATTTGACGCATGATGGTGAGATCGTTCTTCTGTGTCTCCTCATCTACTGTTCCATTGCGCGTGAAAGTGCCGATCAGATCGTCATACATGCGTGTCGCCAGACTCCGATCCATGCTAGAGAATTTCACATATGCGGTAATGGTAGCGGCCCGATCCTGGCGAATGAAACGTAGCGCCTTTAGCGTGGCCCGAATGAAACCAGCGACTTGCTTGGGCTGCTCCCTAATGAAACGGTCGGACGTTGCCAGTGTCCCCCAGGAATTCTTGACCTCGTTTCCGAAAAAGATCAGCTCTCTCATTCCGGCGTTGACGCCGATATAGCGCGGCTGGACCCCCAATATGATCGCGTCTACCGATCCTGACAATAGGGCTGCCAGTAGAGTTCCTCCCGACTGATGGATATAGGCCACATCGCGATTGGGGTCGAGGCCGTGCCTGATCAGTATCTGCTTCAGCATGAATGTGGCTGAAGACACCACGCCAGCGGTGGCGATACCGTTTGCCCTTCAGACTCTTTGGACTGGTGATATCAGGTTTACTCAATAGCCACTGGTGAACCTTATCATTGGCGGCCAGAACCACCTTGAGAGGGGCGGCGCCCTTCGCAGCCGCAATTAGTGCACTAGTGCCGGCGACGGTAAATTGGATACTACCGGCAATCAGTCCCTGGATGCTGGGAGTAGCTCCGATGATAAGAAGTTTGAGGTCAATGCCTTCTTCCCACATGTAATCTTTTTCCTGCGCAATGGGATAGATAACATGCTGAAAGTTTTTTCCGGGAGTGATTGCCATGTAGATGGTATCGAGAGCAGACGCCTCTGTTCTAAAGACAAGAAAAACGGCGCTCACGATACCAAAGATGGTACACCACCTTCGCCCGCGTCGGTCCCACCTGGATGCCTCTCCAATTTCTTTCATCCTCTCCCGCTCTCTCTGAAGTTAATAAAAACCCCGATACTCCCTTAGTACAAAATCATGACCCGGTACAACTGGAGCCATCCACTGGAGCCATACAGAGTCCAGAGTGTGGTCGTTACAGTCGACAGCCGCAGTCCCTCTTGACAGCACGGGGCGCGCCGCTCTAACAGTGGGCTGGTAGATTCATAAGAAAGAAGGAGTGAGCCGATGGCGGTGATCGATGCTGACGCCCATGTCGTAGAGTGGGAGCGAACATGGGAGTACATGGATGAGAGTGAGAGAGCCTTTAGGCCCCGCGTCATGGTGTTTAAAGACCCGGCACAGAAGCCTTCCGGTCAGCGGGCGAGCGAGTACTGGATGATCGGCGGTCGGGTTTTCGCGAAGGACGGGAACATCGGCTTCGACACTGCCAGAGAAACGCGCGAGGCGGCGGATGTAGAAGCCCGCCTTACCCATATGCATGATCTCGGGATAGACGTTCAAGTCCTTTACCCGAGCCTATTTCTCAGAACCCTGACACCCCTGCCTCATGTGGATACGGCCTTGTGTAAGAGCTACAACCGCTGGCTCGCGGATATTTGGAAAGCCGGCAAGGGTCGGCTGCGCTGGGTAGTGATTCCGCCGCTGCACTACGTGGACAAGGCCATCGAAGAGTTAAACTTCGGCAAAAAGAACGGTGCCTGCGGTGTTTTTATCCGCGGAGTTGAAGGAGAAAAGCTTCCCACAGACCCCTACTTTTTTCCTGTGTACGGAGAGGCAAGCCGATTGGGGATGCCCATCTGTGTGCACGCCTCGCAGGGAAACCTGGAGATGTTTGACATCTTTGGCCGGGGCGCAAGCCTCGCGCAGTTCAAGTTCGGCCCGATCAACCTCTTTGCCAGTCTTATCACCAACCGGCTGCCGCAAAAGTTTCCAGACTTACGTTGGGCTTTTGTTGAGGTCAGCGCCGAGTGGCTCCCCTACGTGATGAACCACATGGAGATCGGCTTCCGGAGACAAGGGAAGGCTTGGCTGGACAAGGAACTCCTGAAAGAGAATCATATCTATGTCGCCTGCCAGACGAGCGATGACCTGCCATATATTCTAGAACACGTGGGGGATGACAATTTAGTCATAGGAACGGACTACGGGCACAACGATACCTCCTCTGAGATCAACGCGCTGAGGAAACTCAAAGCGGACGGGAAGATCCCCGCTAGGTCGATTGATAAGATCCTCGGCGACAACTCGCAGGTCCTTTATGGGCTGTACGCGCCGAACCCGGCCTAAAGGAGTTGATCATGCTTACTCGCGAAGAAAACGAGCTACTCACTCAAGTGAGCCGCGGCACACGTTGCGGCGAGTTGCTGCGCCGCTACTGGCACCCGGTGGCCGCGGCAGCGGAATTGACCGAAGAAAAACCCATTCGCGCCGTGAAAATTCTCGGCGAGGAATTGGTCGTCTATCGCGACAAGAAAGGGAACTTCGGTTTGGTCGGTGAACATTGTCCACATCGCTCCGCGTCGCTCGCATACGGGCGGGTCGACGAAGAGGGGATTCGGTGTCCCTATCATGGCTGGAAGTTCGATTGCACAGGTAGATGTCTCGAACAGCCGGCGGAGCCGGCGGGGAGCACGTTCAAGGATCGAATCAAGCATGTTGCGTACCCCGTCCAGTGTCTCGGCGGGCTCATTTACGCCTATCTCGGCCCCGCTCCCACGCCGCTCTTGCCGCGCTGGGATGTGCTTGTCTGGGAACACGGCAGACGCTGGATCGTCAAAGACTCGCTCATCTACTGTAACTGGTTGCAGGCAATGGAGAACAGCGTCGATCCAGCGCATCTATTTTGGCTGCATGGCGATACGGCGCATTTGGAGCCGCGGGTGAAGAAGTATGCCGAGAAGCATGAGTTTATCCGCTTCGAGTATGGCATCAAAAAGCGCCGCACCACGTTGCCCCTTGCCACCGGCGGTAAACCGGAAGTTGACGAGCATCCGCTACTCTTTCCGTCGATCCTGCGCCACGTCGCAACCGATAAGAGTGGGAAGGGACATCGACACAACTTGCAGATTCGTGTGCCGGTGGATGACACGCACACCCAGGTTTTTCGAGTAAATTTCGTGCCCCATGACACCGAGCGCTCACTGCCCGATGCGGCAGTTCCGCTGCGCTTGGCCCAGCTCAAGTTTGGCCCAAGGGAATACGACATGACCCTGGTGTCGGCGCAGGATTCCATGGCTTGGGAGACTCAGGGACCGCTAACCGATCGCACTCGGGAGCATCTGGGCATCGAAGACGAAGGAGTCATCGAGCTGCGAAAAATGTTGCGCGAGCAGATCGACCGCGTTCAACACGGTCTGGAGCCGCTCGGTGTGATTCGCGATCCTACGAAGAATCGGCTTATCGATCTCGGTGTCTTCAACGAGCGGATCGGTCTTTACGTCGCGTCAGAAACAAGAATGACGCAAAGCCGCGCGGCCAGTTGATTTTTGGGCTTCGCGCAATTTAAAAACCCTCTAATCTCGCTGCTGCAGTCGTGGCGTTTCGGATTGGCGCACTTGCTGGCGGTATTTAATGGTATTCGAAGTTGTGATAGACGAGCAGCACTATGGAAAAGAAAGCATCGACAAGGCTTCGCGAACTATTGAATCGGCGGGAGCTGTTGGTGATGTCCGGTGGCTTCAGCCCCCTGCACGCGCGCATGTCGGAAATGCTCGGCTACGAGGCTTTTTTCATGTCGGGCTCGCAGGTGGCAGCCTTTGTTTACGGATACCCCGACGTTGGGCTGCTCGGACTGCATGAGATGGTGGAGAGCGTCCGGCGCATCACCAACGTCACCGACATTTCGGTCTTTGCCGACGCCGACACCGGTTACAGCAACGCGGTGAATGTTTATTACACGGTGCAGGCCTATATCGGAGCCGGCGCCGCAGGGTTACATATCGAAGACCAGGAAGCACCGAAAAAGTCCGGTACGCTGGCGGGGCGGCGGCTCATCTCCGTCGAGGAAGCGATCGGCAAGTACAAAGCCGCGGTTGCGGCGAAGAAAGAGCTGGACCCAGACTTCGTTGTCTGTGCACGCTGTGACTCGATCGGCGCCGAGGGCGGCGGCTTCGAAAATGCGATTGAGCGCAGTATCGCGTACGTGAAAGAAGGTGGAGTCGACGCGATCTGGGTCAATACACTCCGCAAGCGCGAAGAGATCGGCGAAGCTTGCCGGCGCATTCCCGGGCCTGTCATCGCGCCTTACTACGGCCCGCAACCTTCCCCGACATTCGATGAATTTCAGAAACTGGGCGCCGCGGCGGTGTTATATCCGAGCCTGACCACGGCCGCCGGCGTGCAGGCGACGTGGGAGGTGCTGAACGAGTTCAAAGAACGCGGCCCGGTCGTGCTCGAAGAATGGAACAACAAAGGCTTGGCGTCTAAGTACGGCGCCGTCCCGCGCTACCAAGATCCGCTCCTGCCATCAAAGAAGATCACCGAGTTGGAAGAAAGATTCATCCCCAAAGAACTGCAACGAGATTATCAGAACACCTTTGGTCACGTCCGGCACTGGCCGATCAAAAGTGAGGCTGAAGGAGGGATTCAAGTGAAGGACGGTGACCAGCGAGGTTATGAACTCGGGTTTGGTGCTTTCATCCGTGCAGGACAAGCTGCGGGACTTTGACCAGATCTTAAAATGTCTCTCGAGGTATCACGCTGATATTCTTATCTAATTTGGGGGCCGCAGTCCTGCACAGCTGCCGGGTCGGTTTGTTAACCAAACTTTAACACAGTGTTTAGCATTTGTTGGCTTGTGATGCCAATCGCGGTTCATTATAGCGGCAGTGAGGCCACGACTCGCGGTTTGCATGAACAGAGCGCGGTCCAATTCCAACTAGCCCAGGAGGGAGGATGATCATGACACGACTCGCTCTGATTGTGTTCGTTACATTTTGGGTGAGCCTTGCCGCGGCGCAAACTAAAAGTGGCGATAGGGATTGGCAGGAAGTCATCAATGGCGCCAAAAAAGAAGGCAAGGTGGTGGTCGCCGGCTCGCCAGACCCGGTGATGCGCAACGACGTTATTCCGAAATTCACCTCGCGTTGTGGCATTACCGTTGAGCTCATCGCCGGGCGTTCGAGCCAGATCGCGTCTCGAGTCGAGACCGAGCGGACCGCAGGAATCTACAGCAGCGACCTGTATCTTGCCGGGCAAGACACCTCGGCCAACGAATTATACAAAAACAACATGATCGATCCCTTGCGCCCGCTGCTTATTATGCCCGAGGTTATCGATGGTGCTAAATGAAAAACGGGTAAAGTTTGGTTTGTCGATCCCCGGGAACAATTCATCGTGCGCGCCTTTAATAGCGTGGCTACCCTGCTGTTCATCAACACCGAGCATGTCAAAACAGAAGAGATGCGCCATATCAAAGATCTGCTCAATCCGAAATGGCGCGGCAAGATTTCAACGGAGGATCCGACCACGGTCGGAGCGGGCTCCAACAAAGCGACTCTCTTTTACACGCAGCTTGGCGAAGAGTTCGTGAGGAATCTTTATATCGATCAGAAAACCGTGCGCAGCCGTGAGCGCCGTCAGATCACCGATTGGCTGGCCCGGGGCACTCAACCGATCTGCCTAGAGTGCCGCGAAGATGATGTCCGACCGTTGGTCAAGGACGGTTTCAAGCTACTTGAAATATTCGAGCTGAACGGCATCGCATCGACGATAAACGGGTCGCCGTGGATGTTGTCCTTGGCCAACAAGGCGCCCCATCCCAAAGCGGCCCAACTCTTCGCCAACTGGATCTTGTCACGAGAGGGAATGGAAACCTATTCGCGGGGCTATGGTTCGGTATCCCTGCGCGCCGATATCGACGAGTCGAATCTCAATCCGGGCAATCTGCCGAAGAAGGGCGTGAAATATTTCGATGATTCCGAATGGAAGTGGGTTGTCGGCGGCCGATATGAGGCTCGGGAGAAGTTGTGGAAGCTTTTAAAGATGCAGTAACCAGCTCGTTCATTCAAACCGTTGAAGTCGTTTGAAATCCCGGGGAAACAGTTCGGGAACGCGACTTTATAACGCTTGGAGGTTTTTCCCGACTGGAACCGAACGTTTTGAACAATCGATTTCAATAAGAAAGGCGGAAATTTGTATGGCCAAGAAAATGCGCATTTACTATCGTGCGGCGGGTCACGTGCCGCTGTGGAAAGTTATGGAGGAAGGCGGGTTTTTAGCGAAGCACGGCTTGGAAATGCAAATGGGCTCGCTCGAGGGTCAGCGCAAACGGGCGGCGGAAGGGCTCAAGTCGGGAGACCTCGATGTCGTCTCCGGCAATCATCACAACTTGTACGTGCGCAAGGCGCTCCACAATGACCCATACGTTCATATCGCCCAAAGCAATAACGGCTGGCGGAAAAATCATCTCGTCTGCGGCAAGGGCGTCAATGGCGTGCTGGATTTGAAGGGCAAGCGCGTGGCGATGGACGATTACGACGGCCACACCGGGTTGAATGTTTGGCTGTTTCTCAAACAGCACGGCCTGGAAGAGGGACGGGACGTCGAACTAGTGACCGATCCGGCCAAGGGCACCGAGCGTGCCAAAGCGGTCATGGACGGCAAATACGACGCCACTTTCGTTCGTGCCGTTGAGCGCCATCGCGCGCTCAAACTCGGCGCTAGGATTATCGATCTAGCGCCGATGCCAATGATCGAGGGCGTAACGCTGACCACGACGACGACGTATGTGAGCCAGCATGAAGAGGAGTGCCGGTCGTTGGTGAAGGCGCTGATCGACGGCATTCATTTTTTCAAGACCAAGAAGGCGGATACACTTGCGATTATCAAAAAGCACTGCTCGGAGCTGCTCACGATGCGCGACGACGAGGAGTGGAATTGTTTCTACGAAGACCACGCCGCATCGTTGGAACAAGTGCCGTACCCATCCATCGAGGCCATCCAGAATGTTTTCGCCCTCGGCGTGAAGCGAGATCCGGAGATCAAGGAATTCAATCCGCTTGCGCTCTGGGACCTGCACTACGTGAAGGAGATCGATGATAGCGGCTATATACGGCAACTTTATCAATAGAGAGTACGCGCCGAGGAGCAAACGGAATGGTCGTGATGAAAACCATGAGTTGGTCATTGACCTTCAAGTGAGACGCGTGAAGTGTTCCGATCGGTAAGAGAAATTTTTCGCTTCGCCTGGGTGCTGATGCTTATGACCGCGCTAGGGATCCAGGTCCCGGCGTGGGCCGATTGGCAGTCGGATTGGGAGCAGGCCAAGCAAGCGGCGGCGAAAGAAGCCGAAGTCGTGATGTACGGACCGCACCTGCCGTACTTTAAAAGTGTCTTTGAACTATTTCAAAAGAGCTACCCGGCGATCAAGCTGATGTTCGAGCCGGGCCGCGGGGGTGATCATTTCAAACGGGTGTCGGCGGAACGGCGGGCGGGGCTGTACAAAGTGGACCTGGTGATGGGTGGGGCGAACTCGCTGAATGCCTTTGCCGCGGGGATGTTGGATCCGATATCCAATGCGCTCATTCTCCCTGAAGTGACCCGCGAATCCGCATGGTGGAACAAGAAACTGCGCTTGACCGACCAGGCGCAGGAATTTGTTCTGAGCTTTTCCGAATCGGCCAAGACGGGGACCATCGCGTACAACACTAAACTTGTAAACCCTACGGCAATTCAGGCTTGGCGAGACCTATTGCTGCCGAAGTGGAAAGGAAAGATCGCCGGTTTCGATCCGCGTGTGCCCGGCGGAGGGGATCCATTTGGCTTCTTCTTCTCCATGCCGGAGTTCGGAGCAGATTTTATCACGCGGCTCATCCGCGACAGTGACATCGTGTTTACGCGCGATCTGCACCAGGGATTCGACTGGGTTGCTTCCGGCAAATATGAGCTATATCTGGGGAGCGCCCTATTCGCGCTCGAAGCCAAGGGAAAGGGTCTGCCAGTGGATATCGTTCAGCATTCGATGAAAGACGGCGAAGCCATGGGAATCGGTGGGGTTTGCTGCGTTGGAATGGTGAACAAGGCGCCGCATTCGAACGCGGCCAAGGTACTCCTAAACTGGCTCCTGTCGAGGGACGGACAAATGCTCTGGCAGCGTTATTCGAGGACCAATTCGTTGCGCGTCGATATCCCCAAAGACGACGTGCACCAGGCGTTTGTGCCTAAGGAGGGCGTGAAGTATTTCATGTCCACGTCCTTTCAGTATCAGGATCCCCAGCTGACCAGGTCATTGCACAGACTTATCGACGACCCCTTGGCGCAACAAAAGTGAGTGGAGCCGTGAAAAGCGTAGGACTGATCGGTCTCGGCAATGCCGGTGGACCTGTAGGGGAACGGCTGTTACAAGCGGGATGCACTTTAAAGATCTTTGATCTGAACCCCGACCGAATGGCCGAATTGGAGCGACGAGGCGCGATCGCCGCTATCTCGCCAGCACAAGCGGTGAGCGAAATCACCATCGTTTTGTTGCCGTCCGCAATTGAAGTGCGCGCTGCGATCTATGGCGAACACGGGGTGCTGGCTGGCATGAAACCCGGCAGTACTCTGATCGATCTCAGCGGTACCGACCCGGATTGCGCACGCGAGTTGGACGGTGAGATCACCGCCCGAGGCGGCTATTTTGTCGGCGGCACAGTGCACGCGGCGGGAGCGCCAGCGACAACGATCCCGCAGGGTAAAATTTCTCTTGTTATCGGCGGAAAGAAACTAGCTTTGGATAACAGCATCGATGTGCTGGACCATCTAGCACGGAAAATTATATGCGTGCCGGAACCCTGGATACCCAAATCGATGAAGCTCGCGATCATCATGTTCGCCGCCATCGAGAGCGCGGCGACCGCGGAAATCATGACTTGGCTGG
>Ga0209799_1000018_pt1 | contig 29635 bp, 30 predicted proteins | sample PanSoiPlo36MoBio_FD_188324 | JGI IMG/M metagenome (GOLD analysis project Ga0209799, IMG submission 188324) | Tropical forest soil microbial communities from Panama analyzed to predict greenhouse gas emissions - Panama Soil Plot 36 MoBio (SPAdes)... | ecosystem: Environmental > Terrestrial > Soil...
GATCCCTTGCCGCTGATGGTGGTGGCGACGGGTGCCGAGAGCCGTTCCGCGAGCTTGACGAGATCCTCCTCTGCGCCCGCAATCACCACCCCGCCGCCGCAGATGAAACAGGGACTCGCCGCGTCGCGCAGCAATTGCGCAGCACGCTCAACGAAATACGGATCGGGCGCGACACGTCGTGCTGGATAGCAGCCGAGACTGTGATCGCCCCACACGTCAGCGCGCTCCACGGAGCCGTTTTGCACATCGAAAGGCAGGGCGATGTGGGCTGCGCCCGGCCGGCCAGTGGTCATCTGATTGAAGGCGGCGCGGAAAACACAGGGGATGTCCTGCGCGGTGTCGAGCACTGTGTTCCATTTCGTCACCGGCCGCATGAGCGCGCCCTGGTCGAGAGCGGTGAGCGCGTAGCGCCCCCGCGAAGCGACGGAGATGTCGGAGTTGATGCATAAGACCGGCACGGAGGATTCATTGGCCTCGGCGAGACCGGGAAGTATATAGGTTGCACCGCCCCCGCTGGGCCCCTCGCACACGCCGACCTTGCCTGAAATCCGCGCGTAGCCGTCCGCCATGTAGGCCGCCGAGCGTTCGTCGCGCGTCAGGACGTGACGCATGCCGTGGGGCAACCGCGCCATCGCATCATAGAACGGCAAGCTGGTGTCGCCGCACAGACCGAAGATGATCTCGACGCCGTGCGCTTTCAACATCTCCACTGTGGCTTCAGCGCCGGTAAGCATGCCACTCCGTCCCTCTGCCGGTTTACTCATGCTGATGTTACACCCCGCTTTCTGCTTAGTCGGAGAGAGTTTTATCTTTCGTGGTCTTCATCGCCTTATACGATCGTATTATGATAGTTGTTAGCAATACAACCTTATTCAAACGGTTTCCGTTTGGTCGAAGACTTGTCTTCCTTCGTTCTCCCTTTTTTTGGCTCTCGGGGAGAATGAAGAGGAAATTTTTTCGAGCGTAATCAGAGATGGATTTGATAGAGCAAGAAATTCAACAATTGGCACGTTCGCTTTATCACCGGGCGGCTGAAGACAAGCCATCCATTTTTGATGCCCAGGATTGGCTGGGCAAGATGATCGAGTGGTCGCTGGAGGACGAGTCCCTTCGAGTTGCGTTGTTTCGTTTCGTCGATGTCCTACCTAGCTTAGACACTGCTGGCGAGATTGGCCGCCACCTCGAGGAGTATTTTGCCAAGGTGGATCATGCCTTCGGCGGGTTGGTGTTTCTCGCTCAAGCTCTTCGCGCCGGCTGGTTGCTCGCGCCGGTGGCGCGGCAGAACGTGACGCGGTTGGCACGGCGCTTCATCGTCGACGAAGAGCCGGCTGCACTTCGTTCGGCTCTTGAAACTCTCCGCAAAGAACCCGCGGCGTTCACGCTCGACGTGGTCGGGGAGGCAACGGTGAGCGAAAAAGAAGCGCTGGCAACGCAGCGGCGCTACCTCGATTTATTGCAGAGCTTAAGCATAATTTCAGCGAGTTGGTCCGTTGTACCGCAGATCGATCAAGGCGCGACGGGACCGCTTCCACGAATTAACCTGTCGGTGAAAGCGTCCGCTCTCTGTGCTCGTTTTGATCCGCTGGATCCGGACAGCGAAAGAATGGTCCGGGAACGTCTCAGACCGCTATTTCGCGAGGCTGCCAGGCTCAATGCCGGGCTCACTCTCGACATGGAGCAGTATTCACTGAAAAACTTGACCCTGGCAATTTTCCGCGGCCTCGTCGAAGAATCTGAATTTGCCAGTCAACCGCATGCCGCCATCGCGATTCAAGCTTATCTTCGCGATGCGGAAGATGACGTGACAGAGTTGATCGGATGGGCGCGCGCAAGAAGACGTCGCATCGGCGTACGCCTAGTTAAGGGAGCTTACTGGGATAGTGAAATCACTTGGGCCAAACAGAAGGGCTGGCCGATACCCGTTTTTCTGGAAAAGCCAGAGACCGATGCTAACTATGAGCGGCTAGCGAGCTTACTTTTGGAGAGCAACGATGTTGTCGATGCTGCCTTTGGCAGCCACAATCTTCGAACTCTGTCGTATGCGATCGTAACAGCCGAGAGGCTCGGCCTGCCTCAACGCAGCTATGAGATTCAGATGCTTTACGGCATGGGTGAGCCGATCAGGCACGCGATCATTCAAAACGGCCAGCGGGTGCGTGTTTATTTGCCTGTCGGCAAGCTCCTCCCGGGCATGGCCTACCTAATTCGGCGGCTGATGGAGAACACATCGAATACTTCATTCCTACGGCAGACCTACGCGGACGAGGAACAGATCGATAAACTGATCGCGTCACCTGCGCCGGCAAAATCAGTCACGCAAGCGCGCAAAACCACACGCAGGCGCGCAGCCGTTAATGCGGTGGAGCCGTTTCAAAATGAACCGCTCTTGGATTTTGCTCGCGAAGAAAACCGTAGTCGCTTTGCCGGATTTCTTAAAGAGGTCAGGAAAAAATTCACTCGCAGCCACCCGCTCTGGATCGGCGGGGATGAAATAGAAACAAAAAGTTGGCTTAACTCTGTCAATCCGGCTGCTCCTGAAGAAATTGTCGGCCGCGTTCCTGTGGCGGCTCGAGAAGAGGCGGAACACGCCGTGGTCAACGCCCTGGAATTCTTTCCCCAATGGCGCAGGACGCCCGTTAGCGAGCGTGCAACGGTAATGTTCAGGGCGGCTGACATCATGCGACGAAGGCGCGTTGAGCTGGCGGCGTGGGAAGTGTTTGAAGTCGCCAAGAGCTGGCGCGAAGCGGACGCCGACGTCGCTGAAGCGATTGATTATCTGGAATACTACGGCCGTGAGATGCTGCGGTTGAGCGAACCGCGGTTAACCCAAAAACTTCCGGGAGAAAGCAACGTTTATCTTTACGAACCCCGCGGCGTCGGCGCAGTGATTGCGCCGTGGAATTTCCCACTCGCAATACTCACTGGTATGACCGCGGCGACTTTGGTGACGGGGAACTGCGCGGTAGTAAAACCAGCGGAGCAGTCGCCCGTGATGGGCGCTTTCCTGATGGAAATATTGCGCGAAGCAAATTTGCCGCCGGTGGCCTGCCAATTACTGCAGGGGGGTGGCGAATTAGGAGCTTATCTTGTACGGCATGCCGCGGTGCAGCTTATCGCTTTTACCGGATCGCGGGAGGTTGGCTTGGAGATTCTCCGCACCGCTTACGATCATCAGCCCGGGCAAGAGCATGTCAAGCGCGTGGTGTGTGAGATGGGCGGAAAAAACGCGATCGTCGTGGACCAAGATGCCGATCTGGACGAGGCTGTGGTTCACATCCTTGAGTCGGCCTTTGGTTACCAGGGTCAGAAGTGTTCGGCCGCTTCGCGCGTTATCCTCGTTGATGAAGTCCATGACCTGCTGTTGGAACGGTTGGTCGAAGCGGTTCGGAGCCTCAAGATCGGTCCGCCCGAGGATCCCAGGAATTTCATCGGGCCGGTCATCGATGCCGCCGCGCAATCAAAAATCATTGGTTATCTAACGCTCGGCAAGCGGGAAGGGAAATGCCTGCTTGAGTGCGAAGCACCGACGGAGGGATTTTTTGTCGGACCTGCCATTTTTAGTGAGATTGAGCCCGAGCATCGCCTGGCTAACGACGAAATTTTTGGACCTGTACTTTCGGTCATCAAGGCGAAGAACTTCGGTCACGCGTTAGAGATCGCGAATGGCTCAGCCTATGCGTTGACCGGGGGTGTTTTCTCCCGTTCGCCGGCCCATATCGACAAAGCACGGCGAGAATTTCGCGTGGGTAATCTCTACATCAACCGCGGTATCACCGGCGCCATTGTCGAACGACAACCATTCGGTGGCCTTAAGCTCTCCGGCATAGGCTCCAAAGCCGGCGGTCCAGATTACCTGCTGCAGTTTCTTGAGCCCCGGACTATTTCTGAAAACACACTGCGCCATGGGTTCGTCGCGCCGGGGGAACTAAAATAGGAGACCAATGTCTCCCCGCTTAAGTGCAAGTGTTCGTATGTCAGCTAGCCGCGAGTCCTATGATACTCAAAGGAAAGCGGTGCCCTCCATCGCATATGAGGCACCTGGCTGGTTACCGGGGGGGCATCTCCAAACCATCTACGCGTACTATCTAAAGCAGACGGCAAATTTTACCTATAGACGCGAGCGCTGGGAAACACCCGATTGCGACTTCATCGACCTCGATTGGTTGGAGTCGTCCTCGCCCGACTCCAACCTGTTAGCGTTGTTTCACGGCCTCGAAGGATGTTCGCGGAGCCATTACGCGGTCAGCGTAATGAACCAACTGCACCGCGAGGGCTGGCACGGCGTCATGCCGCATTTTCGTGGCTGCGGAGGTGAGATCAACCGATTACCGCGCGGCTATTATGCAGGCGATTCAGTGGAATTGGATTGGATCCTGCGTAGACTCAAAAGAGAGCAACCGAGAAGCCGGCTGCACGTCGTTGGAATCTCGATGGGCGGAAACGACCTCCTAAAGTGGCTGGGCCAACAAGGCGATGTCGCGTTGGATGTCATCCATCGAGCGGTGGCAGTGTCGGCGCCCGTGGATCTCCAGATCGCAGCGCATCAACTGGATCATGGTTGTAATAAATTAATCTACACGCGGAATTTTCTTAGTGCGATGAAATCCAAGATGTTAAAGAAGATAGCGGTGCACGATCTGGACCTGGACTCGCGTGCCGTACGCGCTACTTCCACTTTCCGCGAAATCGATAGTCTTTACACGGCCCCCATCCATGGCTTTAAAGACGCAGATGACTATTGGATACGCTCGAGCAGTAGGCCCTGGCTGCGGCACATCAAAGTGCCGACTCTTCTGATCAATGCGCGGAATGATCCTTTCTTCCCGGGACACGCGTTACCGAAGCGCGGCGAGGTCGCCGAAGCTGTGAGTCTTGAGTACCCGGCGTCCGGTGGCCATTTGGGCTTTGTATCGGGAAGATTCCCAGGCGAGCTCAACTGGCTTTCACGCCGCGTCTTAAACTTCCTGGGGAGTGACGATAAATGATAGTTCGCGCGGTGAAGGCTTCGGCTCGATGTTTTCCGCGAGCCTAAGTTTACGGCGTGAAAACCTCGTTGACAGAAGAAAACGTCGCGCCAGGCTTAGGCCCCCCAGAGATGACGTAAACGGATGAACCGAGAACCGCCGCTCCTAGTCCGTGGCGCGCGGTGGGCATGGGAGCCCAGGATTGCCATCGATTTGAAACCGGGTCGTAAGACTCGGTCTGGTTATGGGTTCCGGAATTGGATTCACCGCCGAAAACGAAAATTCTGCCATTCAGAGAAGCCGCCACAATGCCGCTCCGCACGGTGGGCAACGGATCCAGCGCCCGCCACTGATCTTTTGCCGGGTCGTATTCTTCGTTTGCCGTTATGCTCTTATCGTGTCTGCCATTGATTCGTCCGCCGATAACATAGAGTTTGCCGTTCAGGACACCGATCGCATGATGGTCCCGCGGCGTCGGCATCGGCGCCAGTTTCAGCCACCGATCTTGGGCGGGATCGTAGGCTTCGTTGGCGTTGGTGTTTCTGCGGTTCGGACCGACACCGCCGATGGCGTAGATCTTGCCCGCGAGCATGCCAACGGCTAACGCACCTCGCGGCGTTGGCATGCCAGCCCGCGTACGCCATTGATCCGCCGCCGGATCGTATTCATAAACCGTATTGACTGGACCCTCGCCGGAGATGTATCCGCCGATCACGTAGATTTTTCCATCTAGAGAGGCGGCACCTACATGATGCAATGGTCGGGGTAACGACGCGCGGCGCCGCCAGCTATCTTTCCCTGGATCATACTCTTCCAAAAGGTCGCCACCTTTTTCGTAACCACCCATCACATAGATTTTGCCTCCCAATTCCACGGCCGCCACCTCGGTTCTTGCGGACGGCATAGGAGCGCGAATCTCCCACTTTCCTCGTGGCTCGGCAGCGGCACTTACGAAAGAATGTATGAAGAGGGCAATGAGGAGCCAGGCTTCAAACCAAAACCTGATGAACATGGTTCATCCCTTGTTCTGCCGTAAGAATATTTGATGTTGGAAAATTACTTTTCGCAACCGGGGGTTGCCGCCATCAAATCGGCTTAAGCTAAAGGCTTTGAGCAGGATATGGGTTCTCGAGAGCGTTATTTTCCATCAGCGACTGAAGATCTACCATCGTGAAAGCGCAGTATTTTGGATCATAGCCCAGTTTTTTAGCTGTCAGGCCTTGTTCCAGGATCCGCTGTAGGATCATGCGATTCAGCGGGCCGTGACCCATCCGTCCGTCGTGCTGGACTAGATCCGCCTCGGCGTGAGCAGTAAAGTAAACGGCCTGTTGCTTGCTAAAATGGTAGTAGGAGACAAGCGCTTCGGCCCACTGCTTGGACCAATAGCCAAGGGTTTCTTCGTAGACATGCATGCCCCAGAGCTCCAGAATCGAGCCGTCTTGGAAAATGCGCCGGCAGTAATCACTGATAGCTCGTCCGGCAGCTGACGCAGGTTGCTCGAGAACCTCTTGACGGGAAAGCCCTAATGCTTCCGCAGTCTCAAGTAAGATCAATGTATGCCCCGGCGGTTTGGGTGAAATCAACTCCTCGGCGATCTTTTCCGTGAATGCAGGCATGAGATCATAGTTGTTAATAAAAAAGGGTAGATGCACGTAATAGGAGACGGCATTCAAGGCAACCACCTCCACCGAAAAAAGCCCCCAATCCTTAAAGAAGCGGCGCGCGCAGGGCAATGGTAAACGTCCCTCCCGCAGTTGGCTCATAAACGGGCCCTGACTAATCCTGCGTTTCCAGTGGAGATGGAGTTCGCGATACAGATTGTCGACGTAGGCTTTGGCTTCGATAGAATTCATTGAGAATTTGACCAGGGCTTGACCTGACTATAGTAAGCCTTTACATAGAGGGAATTTTCTGTATTGTTAAAACCCAAAAGGTTCCCTAAGTCAATCATCGTTTTTGTGCAGAGAGGTGAACGATGGGAGCATTGAGCCCTGAGAACTTTCTGAGTCGATTGTCTGATCATCGCGAAGCGTTTTGGGAAAAGTTGAGCGCCGAGCGCAAAAGCTATGGTGCGGAAAAACCTCTGACCCCCGAGATTATCCTGCGACGGTTGCAGTTTGGAGTCGTAATGGAGCGCAAAGCGGCCGAAGTGAGCGCTCCCTGGGTATCCCGTCTACCCGAGTTGGAACTGCAACATTGTCTGTCAGAGTACGTAGCCAATGAGCTTAAGCACGCCTCGATTCTTCGCAAAAGGATTACAGAGCTCAATGGCGATCCCGATGCCTTGTGGAATCATCCCCTTGAGGAACTCAAGCAACTTTGGGATTTTCATTCCACTCTGGGCTCTTTTTGCGAGCTGTTTGCAAGTGTCCAGTATGGTCACGAGGAGTTTTTTCCTCGGACCTCAAAGTCGTTCATCGAGCGTGTTGAGCCCATTGATCCGCAGACAGCATCGATTTATCGAGATACGCTGTTAGCCGACGAGGCGGGTCACGAATGGCTGGCGCCTGAGATTCTGAAACGCTACGCCACAGATGCTAGCACTCAAACTCGGTGCCTAGAGGCGCTACAAAAGGGATGTGAGCTTTTCGGGCGGGCGATTCAGAGCTTTAACCGCAGCCTGGCCAGCTAAGATCAGTGAGTTAAAACGCGTCTAATTGAAAATAAGCTTGATTTGATCAGTGTTTAGGTTCGATTTTCTTGCCGTAGGTGACCTCGCCTTTGTCCACTCGGAGCGAGAAGCCACAGTCCGGATTCGTACACGCCCAGGCTTTAAATATCACCGATGCGCCATCCTGTCCGTAGTCTGATAACGGGATAAGAATCCCATTGTTGCATTTTTGGCATTTTGGCAGGTCCATCTCCACTCCTCCTTTCGGCGCACCAAACAACAACGAACCCATACCCTTTACAAAGCGAAATTCTATAGTATCGAGCAGGTTGGAATCAAGCCGGCAAAGTTGTCCAAGTGGAGCTCAAAAAATCTCCACCGAAACTACATTCCACAGAGCTCTGAAAAAAAAGAGGGATAGCTGAGTGACCCAGCTGTCCCTCTAAGAAATCTTGAGAAGTCAGACTTGAGAAATTACTTCGTACTCTTCTCCGTCATCTCGCCCTTCTTCTCTCCCGTTTTCTCTTTGGATTGTTCCGTGGACTTCTTAGTCCGCTTCGTTTTGGCCTTCTTGGTGGCCTTTTCATCCGGAGCCTTTTCCATCCCTTTCTCGGTCTTCTTTTCCATTGCCGGAGACGCGGGAGTGGCTGGGGTTGGCTTTGGCTTATCCTGGGCGAAGCTGATCCCGCTGAAAGCTAGGGTAATCAGTGCAAGGACAAAAACTCTAAGCGCGTTCTTCACAGTATCACCTCCTCTCCTTCATTAGACGCCAGTATTTTACAATGCTTCAAACTGAAAAAGGAAAAGAAAAAACAAAGTGCGATGAAAAAGTGGTCTAGACTGTTTAAGGTGTGGCAAAAATGCGTCGTCACACGCAGCCGGATCAAAGATTGTAGAACCGGCGGGCATTGTCTTCCAGGAGCTTGCTTCGAACAGAATCTGGGATATCATCGCGGTCCTTCAGGTACCGCGCAGTTCCTTCGGTCCGGTCCGCGTGCGGATAGTCGGATGAGTACATGAACAGATCCTCCCCTACTTCCTCCACGACGCGACCGAGAAACGATTCGTTCCCCTCACAGCCGAAGAAGATCCGGCCAGATTTCAGGTAATCACTAGGCGGGTGGCTGATGAGGTCCCGGGCGTTATAGCGCGGATTTTCAAAGTGATCGTCCATGCGCTCTAAATGAGCGGGAACCCAACTGATGCCTCCTTCCAGGAAGGCAAACTTGAGATTCTTGTAACGGTCCAATAGGCCGGAACAAAGCACGCTGGTAAAGCCGGCCATGATTGGGAATATGCCCGCCAGCACCCGATTCGGAAAGTGGTGCTCAAACAGTTTGTCGACGAGTGGAAATTGGAGGCTGAAGTGAACCGCGATGGGCAGATTCAACCGGTCGGCTTCGGCGAAGAACGGGTCGTGGTCGGGATGATCCAGCCGCTTCGCGCCGGCCGTTCCATTGATCATCACCGAAGACATGCCTAAGTCTTTGAGACGCGACAGCTCTTTGGCTGCGCCTTGGGGATCCTGGAGAGAAACAACGCCGACACCTTTGAGACGATCGGGCGCCTTCTTGCAAGTCTCCGCCAGCCAAGTGTTATATGCACGGCATACGCCGTTCCCCAAAATTCCATCTGGCCAGGCATTGACATGTAGAAGAAAGCTTGGATAGAGGAATTGCACGTCGATGGCTTCCTTGTCGAGGTCATCAAGCCGCTCTTTGAGATTGGTCAATGTTTGACTGCCCACCGGGGCGCGGCGTGCCGATTGGATGGCTTTGCCGGGAGGCGCGGCCGTGCCCGGAGCCCCGGCACCTTTTATCGAAGGCCTTTTGTATGGAGTCTCACCGTCGACAACCCAGAAATTATATCCTTGATCATCAGTGAGCAGCCTCGGACGATAGTTTCTGAGCGAAGGCTCCATGTACTTCTCAAACATTTCTTCGGTTTCAAAAAAGTGACCATCGCCGTCAATGATCATTGGCAATCCTTTCGAATATGTTTTTGCACTAGTTGTCACGCCTCGAATTAGTCAGATAAGTTATCCTCCATCGCTCGGTCTGGAGTTGAATGACTGTCACATAGGGCCTCACTTTGAGCGCCGAGAGACGGCCTCAGGTGAGAGCCCGGTCGGGCAGGGATAAGCCTTGATGCTGTGGCTGATTTTTGACCGCACCATGAGTTCTGCATAAGCAACTCCCACGGCTTTGGTATTGATGACTGGCACACCGAGATGCGGCTCCAACTCCTCCGGGGTAACGACATAAGGATAAATTTTGCCCCCTAACGGGATGAGCGCCTGGGCGCCCTGCTGGACGAGTTCTTTACCGACGGCGAGGGTGCGCTCGACGACAGTATCATGGTAACCCGACAAATCTCCGGTATCATAGAGACCGACGGTTTTGATGCCGCAGACAAAGGGCGCCATCCCATAGGTTTGCACTAGCCGCATGGTGTGCGGCATATGGGTTTCGAGGGGAACGATCAGACCAAAGCGGTCGCAGATGGCGGCAGCGAAGTGAAGCGAAGCGCGGAGCAGACCGATCACTGGAATGCGCACAGCGAGTCGGCTGGCTTCCACTCCGGGATCGAAGGTGTTGCTTTGCATCACCGCATCGAAGCCCAAGCGCTCAGCTTCGATAGCCTTCTGCACCAGGGCTGGGGTTTCCAATATATGATGCAGGCCAGAGAGAGCTTTTCGCTCTTCCAAGAGGCTTAACACCGCACCGCCTCCAAGATCCTCAGGATACGCCAACTCGAACGTCGTGCCGGGCGAGGCATAACTGGCGAGCAGTTTTCTGATGTGAGTCTCCAATGTCGCCGAGTGGCGCACAAACGAATGATTCAAGAACATAATTCGCATAAAATGGCTCCTATTCGTGATCTCGACATGGTTTAGAAAATATCGATCGAGTTTTTTCAGCCGCCGAAGATCGTTCTGAGTTGTTTAGAATAGTCGTTTAACTTTTCAGCCAGCGCCGGATTTACCGGGACCATCTTGATCTGTCTTATCGTTGATGGTTGCTCGGATGCAAGATCGGTACGAGCGACGAGTCGTCCGAACCCTTGCTGGAGTTTCTGTCCTTCGCGAGATAAAGCAAAGTCAATAAACAATTTGGCCGCGTTTATGTGAGTGGCCTGCGACGCGAGTCCGATGCCTACCATAATCGCGGGTGCTTCACCTAGGGCGACCCAATCTATGGGAGCACCTTTTTCCTTTACGCGGTCCACAGAAGATGCCGGAATATTAATATCAAGAAAGCCCTCTCCCGCAGCCACCAGCTGCGCCAATAACTCGTGTCCCTCGCGAAGCATCGGTTCTTGCCTGGCAAGTTGGCCCATGTATTTTAACCCGCGCTCCTGTCCCATGATCTGCAACATTCCGGCAAACCAGTCTGCCTTCGTACCCTCCATCAACAGTTTTCCCTTCCACTTGGGATCGAGTAGGTCGTCGTAAGTTTTAGGCACCATTCGCGGCGCCACAAGTCGAGTGTTATAAGCCGTAACGTAGGGGTTGTAATAGACAGTCGTCCAAAATCCTTCCTCTTTAAAATTCTTTGGATAGAGGGAATCGTTGGAGGAGATGTGGCGCGCCAGTACGCCGCTCCGGGTGAGGATATGCATGCTAAATTCAACAGTTTGAATAACATCGGCGGAAACCCTTTTAGCCCTGGCCTCGGTGAGGAGCCGGGTTAAGAGTTTTTCGCTGCCCGCTCGATTGAGCTTAACTTTGATAGACGGGTAGCGCTTCTCGAACTCGGCAATCATGATATTGGCCTCAGCCAGATTCATCGAAGCGTAAAATACTACTTCGCCCTCGCGCTTGGCGGTGTCCAATATGGCGTCAGGTGACGCCGCGCGCGCGATCGACAGCGATCCGACGCTAACCAAAGACAGGAGAAGGATAGGCCATCTTGGTAACTGAGCCATTGCGGATGTCGTCCTTATTCTTTAGCGGCCTTGGTTAGATAACGCGGCGACAAAGCCGCTTTGGTCAAGCTCACGGATAAACCGCTCGTCGACGAACCTTCTCGCGTCAGCGTTTTTGGCCTCGGCGAGTTCCTTGGCCATGAAATCAAGCAACGTTTGGAGCGACGAAACGACGGGGTAGGGTACGCTCGGCATCCCCGGTTGAGTTAGGTCATAGGTTTCCTCCGCTACGCTTCGATCCGCGATGCCGCTGTAATCCGCTTGGACGTCCACCGTAAACTCGCGGTCTGTGCGATAACGGTGCATACCTTCGACATAGGCTTTAACAAACTTCCTGGTGCTTTCGGGATTCTGTTCAACATAGTCGCGCCGCGCGGCGATGCCGCCGAGGGCGTAGTTAAAGCCGTATTCAGCGAAATCGACGAGATACTTGCAGCCTTTCCTTTGGGCGTCGATGGACTGCGGAGGTGTGATGACAATAGCGTCACATTGGCCGTTGAGGAGCGCCGCGAGTTCTTTGTCACCGCCGGTGGGGACAGCTTCCTCGTGCAAGCCCGTGATGCCTTCCGCAGCCAACTTCTGAATAACGAATTTTACCAGTGCATCATTGAGTCCGCCGTCTCCAACGAAACCGATTTTCTTTCCTGCCAATTGTTCGCGGCGATCCAGACCGGGTCTGCCCATAATGAACTGCTGATTGATTCCGCCGGTCAAAAAGACCAAATCCGCTTCACCTTTAATGTTAGCTCTGAGCAGCGCTGGCGCCGCGAGATTACCGAATTGGATTTCCCGTGACATCAATCCGCGCACAACCCCTTTGGCCCCGCCCATGATGCGTGGTTTGGCGATCTCTAGCCCGTGTTTCGCAAACAGTCCGGCTTTCCAAGTAACCATCATCGGGCCCGCGCCTTGCCCGATAGTAGCGAACCCCACGTCGAGCTTAATCGTGTCGGCCATGAATCTTCTCAGTCATTCTTAAAGTCACTCCTATCATAGGCCGGGAATCATAAGTCAAGTTGTATTCTCGATGTTTGCTCGCGAAGGCGAAAACCTATTGCTGGAGAAATCTCTGTTATTTGTCACCCCAACTCGGATTCGTCATTGACACCTTTTCCGCTGCGGCGTATATTTGAAGTCCGTGATGCGCTTTCCCAGAGGCCATTGCGGTTTTTTATTTTTGGGCAACAAAACGTAACTTTGACCTCTCTCGCATTCTTCAGCGCACCTATAGAACAGTGAACTGATGGCCGTTGTGGCAATTATTCCGGCACGCTATGGTTCGACCCGGCTTCCGGGAAAGCCTTTGGCGAGGATCGGCGGCAAACCAATGATCCAGCACGTTTACGAAAACACCGCCAAAGCGAAAGGGTTGGATCGGGTGATGGTGGCAACCGACGACCGGCGGGTGGAAGAAACGGTCCGAGGTTTTGGCGGCGAGGTGATAATGACATCAAAGGACCACGCCAGTGGCACGGATCGTTTGGCTGAGGTGGCGCGAAAGGTTAGAGCCGATTGGTTCGTAAATGTCCAAGGGGATCTGCCGTTCATTCAGTCGGAGACGATCATGTGCGCGGTTCGGCCCCTGCGCCGTGACCGCTCGATTCCGATGGGAACAGTGGGCACGCCGATCTTTGATGAGAAGGAATGGCGCAACCCGAACGTCGTCAAGGTGCTCACTGATCGTAAAGGCTTTGCGCTTTACTTCTCCCGTTCGCCGATCCCCTACGTGCGTAATGGCGCAGTTGATCTCAAAAGTAACAAACTACCGCGATGCTCAGAGCCACGATTATGGGGTAATCGTCATATAGGACTTTATGTGTATCGACGAGATTTCTTACTGAAATTCGCCCGGTTGCGCCCCACGGCGCTGGAAAGGATCGAAAGCCTCGAGCAGCTTCGGGCATTGGCATACGGGCATCGAATATTTGTTGCGGATGTTGATGAGCGGTCCGTGGAAGTCGATACCCCGGCAGATTTGGCGAAAGCGGAAAGTTACTTAAGACAGCACAGGAACTGAAGGAGAGTCATGGCTGGAGTAAAAACTAAATTTATCTTTGTGACCGGGGGAGTTGTCTCTTCGTTAGGCAAGGGATTGGCTTCGGCGGCAATTGGGGCGTTGATGGAAAGCCGCGGGTTGAAGGTGACTTTGTTGAAGATGGATCCTTACATCAACGTCGATCCCGGAACAATGAGCCCGTTTCAGCATGGTGAAGTTTTCGTCACGGATGACGGCGCCGAAACGGATTTGGATTTGGGCCACTACGAGCGCTATGTCTCAACCGCCATGGGCAGGAAAAATAATTGCACGACCGGCCAGATTTACGAGACCGTCATCGCTAAGGAGCGAAGGGGCGATTATTTGGGCGGCACAGTGCAGGTGATTCCGCACATTACGGACGAAATCAAACGGCGAATTCTAGCTGCTTCCGAAGGTTACGATATTGCGATTGGCGAGGTCGGCGGAACGGTCGGTGACATCGAAGGACTACCTTTCCTAGAAGCGATCAGGCAGTTCGCCTGGGATTGGGGCCGAGAGAATGTCCTGTATGTCCACCTGACCTTGGTGCCCTATATTGCTGGCGGAGGGGAACTTAAGACCAAACCGACACAGCATAGCGTAAAAGAGTTGACGGGCCTGGGAATCCAACCCGACATTCTCTTATGTCGAACGGATCGCATCCTCGACCGAAGAATCAAAGCGAAAATCGCTCATTTTTGTAACGTAAAAGAAGAGTCGGTCATCACCGCTAAAGATGTCGAGTGGATCTACGAAGTGCCGTTAGTCTTTCATGAGGAGGGACTGGATGCGCAGATTGTAGAGAAACTGCACATGTGGACGGGATCGCCGAATCTCCAGAAGTGGCAAAAGACTATTCAAGTTCTGACCGCGCCGAAATCCGCGGTCAAGATTGCGGTCGTTGGCAAATACATGAGCCTCAAGGAGTCGTACAAGAGCCTTTTCGAGGCTCTGATTCATGGCGGTATCGCCAACGAGACGAAAGTCGAGATCGAGTGCATTGAGGCTGAAAAAATTGAAGAAGTGGGAGCTCCAGAACTTTTAAGTCAGGTCGACGGTGTCCTGGTACCGGGCGGATTTGGGGATCGCGGTAGCGAAGGCAAGATAGAGACCATTCGCTACGCACGGGAGAATCATATCCCGTTCTTCGGCATATGCCTGGGAATGCAGATGGCCGTCGTCGAGTTTGCGCGCAATGTTTGCGGCCTTGCGGGGGCTAACTCCAGTGAGTTCGATGCGAATACTCCTCACGGGGTTATACACCTGATGGAGTCACAAAAGAGTATTGATACCAAGGGCGGAACCATGAGGTTGGGAGCTTACCCCTGTGTGCTCCAGGATGACTCGCTGGCCTTGAAGGTCTATGGTCGGAAAAAAATTAGTGAGCGTCACCGGCATCGTTATGAATTCAACAACGACTATATTGAACGCTTCAGCGCCAAAGGAATGCTGTTAAGCGGCATGTCACCCGATGGACGCCTGGTGGAGATCATCGAACTTAGAGATCATCCCTGGTTCCTAGGCTGCCAATTTCATCCGGAATTCAAATCTCGCCCGATGGATTGTCATCCTCTTTTTAAGGGTTTCGTCAAAGCGGCCCTGCAGAATCGGCAAGCTCTTAGGGAAGTTCCCCGGATCAAAGTCGCGCGCACGTGATCGTTGCGACTTGTCGGGTCTTCTATTCATGAGCATCAAGAGAGTAAAAGTAGGAAGTATCGACATCGGTGCCGGGCGCCCTGTTGCGGTCATCGCCGGTCCCTGCGTGATCGAAAGCAGGGAGTCGGCCCTGAAGCATGCTTCCTTGCTTAAAGAGGCCGCTGAGCGGATTGGGGTTCCCTACATCTTTAAATCTTCTTACGATAAGGCGAATCGTTCATCGGTCAATTCTTATCGCGGGCCGGGATTGCACAAGGGTTTGGAAATCCTCGCGGAGGTCAAGGAGAAGATCAAGGTACCGGTATTGACAGACGTTCATGAGAGAGAGCAGGTTGCGTCTGTGAGAGAGGTCGCCGATGTGTTGCAAATTCCTGCATTCCTCTGTCGGCAGACAGACTTCGTTATCGCGGTCGCTCAATCAGGCAAAGTTGTCAATATAAAAAAAGGGCAGTTTCTGGCGCCGTGGGATATCGGCAATATCGTCGACAAAATCCTCTCCGCCAATAACGATCAAATCTTACTCACTGAACGGGGAGTGTCCTTCGGTTATAACAATCTGGTTTCTGACATGCGGTCGTTAGTGGTTATGCGAGAACTGGGGTATCCTGTGGTCTTCGATGCAACCCACAGTTTGCAGCTCCCGGGCGGATTGGGAAAAGCATCCGGCGGCGAAAGAAAATACATCGGCCCGTTGGCTCGTGCCGGTGTCGCGGTGGGAATCGATGCGCTGTTCATGGAAGTTCACGAAAATCCGGATCAAGCGCTAAGCGATGGACCGAATTCACTACCATTGCGGGAGTTTGAAGGAGTACTGCGGACAGTTAAGGAAATTGACGGTATCTTGAAGCGGTAATCTGGACGTGAACAAAACGATCATCTTGCAGCGAGCGAAAGAGGTGTTGAACATCGAAGCGACAGGCATCATTTCGCTGATCGATCGCCTCGACGATCGTTTTATCCAAGCCATTGAATTGCTTTACAACTGCCGCGGAAAGGTGGTCGTGACTGGGTTGGGGAAATCCGGGCTTGTTTGCCGAAAAATCGCCGCGACCTTTTCGAGCATGGGTACACCATCTTTTTTCCTTCACGCGGGCGATGCCAATCACGGCGATATGGGCATGATCATGGAAGGTGACGTCGTTCTGGCCGTTTCGAACAGCGGTGAGACCGAAGAGATTCTAACGCTGATTCCCACTCTCAAGCGAATCGGTGTAACGATCATCGCGATGACCGGCAACCACGACTCAACCCTATCCCGTGCAGCGGACGTCGTTCTCAATGCGGGCGTCGCAGAAGAGGCCTGCCCCCTCGGGCTCTCGCCGACGGCAAGTACTACCGCGGCACTCGCGCTGGGTGACGCCCTTGCGGTTATCCTCTTAGAGAAAAGGGGTTTCAAAGAGGAAGATTTTGCGCTGCGCCATCCCGGAGGAATACTTGGACGTAAATTGCTACTGCGAGTCGAGGACTTAATGCACCGGGACGCCGATGTACCACTGGTAGGCGGGGAAACTCTCATGAAGGAGGCCATTCTAGTCATAACCTCAAAGCGCTTGGGTGTCACGGGAGTAACCGATAAACGAGGCAATCTAGTCGGAGTCATCACCGACGGCGACTTGCGCCGGGGATTGCAGGCCCACGGCGATGGCATTCTCAGCATGAGAGCAGAAGCGATTATGACGGTGAACCCGCGATCGATTGAGAAGGATGCCCTGGCATCACAGGCTCTTGCAAGGATGGAAGAGAATATACCTCGCCCGATCACCTCGCTTTTTGTTGTAGAGAAAGCGGGTGATAAGGCGCCAGTAGGGATCCTACACATCCACGACCTTCTCAAAGCCGGGATCGTCTAAGCAGCCTGTGAAGCACATTACCCCCGGCGTTCAAAAGAAAGCCGCAAAGATAAAACTAATCCTGTTTGATGTCGATGGAGTTCTGACGGACGGCGGGATTATCATCGACGATCGAGGAGTAGAGGCCAAACGTTTCGATGTGCGCGACGGGCAAGGCATCAGTGCGCTTATCCGTTTCGGCATAAAGATCGGCTTTATCAGTGGCCGTTACTCCAATATCGTGCGGCGTCGGGCGAAAGAACTGGGCGTAACGATGGTTTATCAAAATGTGCAAGACAAGGTCCAGATCTATGATCGGATTAAACGGAAGACGGGACTGGAGGATGAAGAGATCGCGTATGTGGGAGATGATATATTAGACTTGCCGGTACTGCGAAAGGCAGGCTTGGCGATTACTGTTAGAGACGGTTGGTCAGGTCTCAAATCCCGGGTCGATTACATGACTAGAAGCGGAGGAGGAAGGGGGGCGGTAAGGGAAGTCTCGGAACTGGTCCTCAAGGCGCAAGGTAAGGAGACCTGACCCTAAGGCCGCTAACAATCAAGCAAATTTTGTCGGGCCGCTCAGATGGAAAGCAATTTCCGTGCCCATTGCTTTACAGCCTTTTTAAAGAGTGGTATTTTGAGACCTTAAATCTGAGGTTCAGCATGCGCAGACGCAATAGGCTCATACTGCTGCTGGTCATTTTCTTATCTCTTGGAGGTGTGGCCTACAAAGTCGGCGAGAGCGTTTGGATTATGAAGACCGAGGAGATCAAAAAAAATCCGCTGAAGGCGCTGGACTATCTTCCTGAGTCGGCGCTTCAGATGAAGGATTTTCATCGTGCGAAACTCGAAGATGGCAGAAAGATGTGGGAGCTCTTTGGCGATGAAGCAAACTATTTCAAGGAACAGAAACAGGCGATCATAAAAAAGCCGCGCTTTTATTATTACAACAAGCAGGGTGAGATCATCGAAACAACGGGTGCTACTGCGCGTTTGTTCTTCAATGAGAAGGAACTGGAGAAATTGGAGCTCGAGGGTGGAATCCAAGTAACCTATCAAGGATACGTGTTAAAGTCCGATGAGGCGACTTATTTCGCCGATGCGGGACGAATTATTTTGCCGAAGAGGGCAACCGTGGCGGGAAACGGCATGGAAGTTGAAGGATCCCGGATGGAGGTTGAATTGGAAGTAAAAAAGGTGCGCTTGGTGCAGAACGTCAAGACCAAGATCGAGCCCGATAAGGTGTCGAGAAAAGACAAAGGATCCAGCCCTAACCAGATGAGCGGAGGTTAGATGGGTTATTCAATGCCAAGGGTATCGCTATTTTTGTTACTCCTCTCCGCTTCTACGGTTATTGGGGCAGGCGATGCTGCCACACCCGCGAAAGATGAGTCAAAAACAAAAGACGGTACGGCGTTTGAGTTCAATAGAAAGGATCCCATTTATATCAACTCCGATTGGATGGAGTTTGATCAAACCAAGAACACGATCACGTATAAGGGGCGCGTGGTTACAACCCAGGGCGAAATGACCTTAAGAAGTGACACCCTGACGGCCGAATATACTGCGGACATGAAGCAGATCAAGCAGATCGTTGCCGAGGGGAAAGTGAATGCCACGCAAGGCAATCGGGTGGCCACGGGGGAGAAAGTGGTTTTTGACGACCAGGCCAAGACGGTGACCTTAACGGGTAGTCCCGTTATGCGGCAGGGAAATAACCAAATCAGTGGATCAAAAGTCATCTATTTTGTCGAACAGAATCGGGCGGTGGCTGAAGGAGACGGCAACGTTAGGGTGAAGGCAACGATCTTTCCCGAAGAGTTAGGCAAGCAGGATAAAGGAGAATCCGCTTCGAGCAATTAGAGATGAGCGCTCTTACAGCTGAGGCGGTGGCAAAATCCTACAGTGGTCGTCGCGTCGTCAATGGAGTTAATATTGAGATCAAGGGCGGTGAAATCGTCGGTTTGCTTGGTCCAAATGGCGCAGGGAAAACTACCACGTTTCACATTATGGTCGGCTTGGTTCAGCCTGATGAGGGGAAGGTGATTTTGAACGACCATGATCTGACAAGTGCGCCCATCTACCAGCGGGCTCGAGCGGGAATTAGCTATCTTCCGCAAGAATCCTCGGTTTTTCGGCGCCTAACCGTAGAAGAAAATCTATATGCGATTTTGCAGACCCTCGATCTCAGCGGCGCGCAACAGCAGGAGAGATGTCAAGCGCTCATGGAGATGCTCGGTGTAGATCACCTCGCCGGTCACAAGGCCTTTACGTTATCGGGTGGAGAGCGGCGGAGAGTAGAAATCGCCCGTGCGTTGGTTCTTTCTCCTTATTTTGTTCTCCTGGACGAACCCTTTACCGGTGTGGATCCCATTGCCGTTGCAGAAATTCAAAAAATCATCCGGAGATTGATCCTGAGCGGAATCGGAATTCTGATCACCGACCACAATGTTCGGGAGACGTTGGGAATCTGCGACCGAGCATATATTCTTAGCGAGGGCACGGTTTTAGAAGAAGGAACGCCGGAGAAGATCGCCTCGAGCGCCAAGGCGAGGAAATTTTATTTGGGAGAGGGTTTTAAGTTCTAGTTATGGCTCTAGAGATTCGCCAGGTCCAGAAACTCGCTCAGCAATTGGTCATGACGCCTCAGCTGCAGCAGGCGATTAAGCTGCTCCAGTTGTCCCGTCTCGAACTGCAGGAGATGATTTCAAAGGAGTTGCAGGACAATCCCGCCTTGGAGGAAGGAACCGCTGAAGAGACCGAGAACGGAGATCAACCCAAGTCGGAGTTGCCGCCGGAGAGCGCTGAGCCAATCACGGAGCCCGTGATCAACCGCGAGCCTGCCGTTGACAAAATCGGTACGTTGGACTGGCAAGAATATCTTGACACCCATTCCAATTCGATCCACGGATCTCTGACCGCAGAAGCCACCGGGGACGATGGTGACGGCCCGCCATCGTGGGAGAATAGCCTAACCAAAAAGAGCTCGCTTGAAGATCATCTGATTTGGCAACTCCGTCTCTCGAAGATCTCCGAACGCGAAGAGAATATCGGTTTTTATATCATCGGCAACTTGGACGAGAATGGCTACCTGGCCCTTTCGTCGGAAGAACTCTGCAGGGCCACAGAAAGTAGCCCTGAGGAAGTGGAGAAAGTTTTAAAGCGCATTCAATTCTTTGATCCGGTAGGAGTTGCGGCGCGTGATCTGAGGGAATGTCTCCTGGTTCAGCTCGAGAGCCTTCAGCTTGGCGACAGTTTGGCGGCCCGAATCGTAAGCGATTATCTGAATTACCTAGAATCCAAACGTTACGAAAAGATGGCTCGCGAGTTGGGTGTCACCGTGGATGAAATCGCGGACGCTGCTCATGTGATCGCATCCCTTGAGCCGAAGCCATCGCGTGGTTTCGGTCAGGAGGAAGCTCTTACTGTTTTGCCCGACGTCTTTGTGGAAAAAATCGGTAACGAATACGTCATCTACCTGAACGACGACGGTGTGCCGCGTCTAAGGGTAAGTTCACTTTACCGGCGCATGGTAGGCCAAGAAGGGGCGGCAGAAGAGCAGGCACGCCAATACCTCCAAGAGAAAGTGCGTGCAGCTACATGGTTGATCAAGAGCATTCAACAGCGACAACAAACCCTCTACCGGGTTACCCAAAGCATTTTCAAATTTCAGCTGGAGTTTCTCGACCACGGAGTCAGTCATCTAAAGCCCATGGTGCTTCGCGACGTCGCGGAGGACATACACATGCACGAATCGACGGTGAGTCGGGCCACGGCAAACAAGTATGTGCATACACCGCAGGGGCTTTTTGAACTCAAGTTCTTTTTCCAAAGCGGCCTCAAAAGCGGTACCGGGGACGATGTCGCGAGCGAGAGTGTGAAGGAAAAAATCCGCAATATTATAGCCGCCGAAGACCCGCGAAAACCTCACAGCGATCAACATATTGCCGCGCTCTTATCGAACGATTCTATCGATATCGCACGCCGTACGGTGGCCAAGTACCGAGAGGCCATGGGCATTCTTCCTTCGTCGAAGCGGAGACAGCCTTACTTCAAGAAATAAGTCCTGAGGGGTAAATTTCACATGAGCGACGTGAAAGTTGCCGTGACCTTTCGCCATACGCAACCTACGGATGCGTTGAAACATTATGCGGAGCAGAAGATCCATCGCATCGGAAGGCATTTTTCACTATCACTGGAAGCCCATGTGGTCCTTTCCGTGGACTCCAAGGAGCGCCAGATTGCGGAGGTCGAGTTGCATACGCGCGGAGCCATGATTTATGGCAAAGAGGAAACCGACGATCTCTATTCAGCCATTGACTTGGTGATTGACAAGCTTCAGCGCCAGGTACAAAAGCAAAAAGAAAAGATCAAGCTTAATCGAAGAAGGGCGAAAGCGTGAAAATTACAGATTTTCTGACTAAGGAAGCGGTTATTCCTGCCCTCGTGGCGCGCGAAAAAAACGCTGTCCTAAAAGAAATGGCGACCGGGTTGGTCGCTAACCATCCAGCGCTTGATGAGAAAAGGGTTCTTGAGGTTTTGTTGGAACGGGAGCGGATCAGCACGACGGCCATTGGTGAAGGTGTAGCGATCCCGCATGGAAAGCTTCGAGGGGTCGACCGCGTCGTCGGCATTTTCGCTCGTAGTTTGGAGGGGGTTGATTTTGCTTCTTTGGATGGCGGACCGACGCACCTGTTTTTTGTCCTGATCGCCCCGGAGAATGCCGCCGCCGATCATTTGAAGGCTCTGGCGAGAATCTCTCGATTGCTCAAGGACCCCACTTTCCGCAGCCGCCTTATCGAAGGAAAGACACGACAAGAAATCTTCGAAATCATCGCCCAAGAAGATCAAAAGTTCTGACCTTTTATGGTCGATGGTCTGGACATTTTCATCATTACCGGCCTCTCCGGCTCGGGAAAGAGCGTTGCCATTCATGCTCTAGAGGACAACGGGTTTTTTTGCATCGACAATCTGCCGGCGCTGTTAATCCCAAAATTCATTGACCTTTGCCAAGGGTATCAAGAACAGATCAAACGGATCGCCCTGGGTGTCGATTTGAGGGGCGGCCAGTTCCTGCAATCTTGGCCACAAGTCTTAGCTGAGATGCGCGCCGCCGGACATCATGTCCAGGTGCTTTTTTTCGATGCGTCGGATGAAGTGTTGCTGCGCCGATTTAACGAGACTCGACGCCCCCACCCGCGTGCGGGCAAAGGATCGATTCAGGAAGGGATTACAAGGGAACGTAAAGCCTTGGAAGGGATGCGGGAACTGGCGGATAAGGTGATCGATACGAGCGATTTGAACGTTCACCAGCTGAAGAGAGAGATGGAGGAGAATTTTTGCCAGATCTCAGGTTCCCGCCGTATGAGCGTGTTCTTGACCTCCTTCGGGTATAAGTATGGCATTCCCCACGATACCGATATCATTTTTGATGTTCGATTTCTCCCGAATCCTCATTTTGTCCAGGAACTCCGAGGAAAGAGCGGTTTGGAACCCGAGGTCAAGGACTACGTCCTCAAAAACGAAGAGACTCGGATATTTCTCGATCGGTTGTTTGCGCTTTTGGAATTTACCTTGCCCCTGTACGAGCGCGAGGGAAAAAGCAGTTTGACACTCGCCCTAGGGTGTACCGGAGGACGACACCGTTCTGTTGTGCTGGTGGAAGAGCTGTACAACAGTTTGAGCAAGGATAAATTTCCCATCCATGCCAAACACCGAGACATCGACAAATAACTGAATGAGCAGAGTTACTAAAAAGTTGGAGATCAAGAACAAGCTCGGGCTCCACGCCCGAGCGGCAGCCTTGCTGGTGCAAACCGTAAACAAGTTCGAAGCCCAAGTCAGTTTTTCCAAAGACGGTCAGACGACCGATGGCCGGAGCATCATGGGCGTACTGACATTGGCCGCAACTCAAGGGAGCAAGATCCAAGTTGAAGCCAGTGGCGAGGATGCGGAACGGGCGGTCCGGGCCATTGAAAAGTTGATTGACAGAAAATTCAACGAACCTGAATAAGGTTGAATCAGCCTCCCTTATCCGATATAGAAAACTGATTCATCTGGGCCCTGGAGGTGACTTCTATGGCGGGCAAGGATTTTTTGTTTACTTCAGAGTCGGTCTCTGAGGGTCATCCGGACAAGCTCTGCGACCAAGTCTCGGACGCGATTCTAGATGCTCACTTGGCGGGGGATCCGGACAGCCGGGTCGCCTGCGAAAGTCTAGCGAAGACCGGGATGGTGGTTGTCGCTGGCGAAATCACCAGCAAGGCCAAAGTGAATTACGCCGATGTCGTTCGGGAAGTCGTTCGCGATATCGGCTATACCGATTCCGGCATGGGTTTTGACGGTAATACCTGCGCAATCCTGACTGCGGTCGAGCAGCAATCGCCTGATATCTCTCAGGGTGTGACCGAAGGCCAAGGGCTGCACAAAGAACAAGGGGCAGGGGATCAGGGGATGATGTTCGGCTATGCTTGCGATGAGACGCCGGAACTGATGCCTTTTCCGATCCAGATGGCTCATAGCTTGGTTAAGTATCTGGCTAAGATTCGCAAGGGCGGTGAGGCTTACTTTCTCAGACCCGACAGCAAGTCCCAGGTGACCGTTGAATATCGCGACGGTAAACCGGTAAAGGTGCAGAGCGTAGTTATTTCCACTCAGCACAGCCCAGACGTCGAATACAATAAACTCAAAGAGACGATCATCGATGGCGTAATCAAAGCGGTTATTCCGGCGGAATACATCGACAAGAATACCGTCTACCACGTGAACCCTACGGGGCGCTTTGTGGTCGGCGGTCCCCAGGGCGATTGCGGGCTCACCGGTCGCAAGATAATCGTTGATACCTACGGAGGTATGGGACGCCACGGTGGCGGCGCCTTTTCCGGCAAAGATCCTTCCAAGGTGGATCGCAGCGCGGCCTATATGGCGCGTTATGTCGCTAAGAACATCGTCGCTGCGGAGCTAGCAACAAGGTGCGAGGTTCAACTAGCCTATGTCATCGGGGTTGCGCGACCGGTTTCGGTTTTGGTGGATACCTTTGGCACCGGGGTTATCCCGGAAGCTAAGCTCGCTGCGATCGTGCAAGATCATTTCGATCTCAGACCCAAGGGTATAATTCAGGCCCTTGACCTCAAAAGACCCATTTATCGCTCTACCGCCGCTTATGGCCACTTCGGGCGCACACCGGAGGAAGGCCAATTCTCATGGGAAAAGACGGATCGGGCCGAAGAGCTCAAAAAAGCAGCGGCCCGCGGATAGTCGCGGACGGGTAGGGAGGAAAATTTCAGTATGGCAAAGAAGTACGACGTCAAGGATTCTCGTTCAGCTCTGGGCGGGCGGAAGCGGATACTATGGGCGGCTCAGGATATGCCGGTTTTGCAGCGCGTGCGTGAACGATTTCGCAAAGAAAAGCCGCTTCAGGGGATGCGTTTTTCCGCTTGCCTTCATGTCACCGCGGAAACCGCAAACTTAGTTCAGGTTTTGAAGGCAGGCGGTGCGGATGTCGTATTGTGCGCGTCCAACCCGCTTTCTACTCAAGATGACGTCGCGGCATCGTTGGTAGAGCACGACAAGATATCCGTTTATGCGATCAAGGGTGAAGATAATAAAACGTATTATCGTCATCTGCGCGCGGCTCTGGATCACGAGCCGGTGATTACAATGGATGATGGCGCCGACCTGGTTTCCTTGCTGCATACGGATTATTCGAATCTCGCCTCAAACTTGATCGCAAGCATGGAGGAGACGACCACGGGAGTGATTCGGCTGCGTGCGCTGGAAAAGGACGGGGGGCTCAGGATTCCCGTCATCGCCGTTAACGACGCGGCAACAAAACATCTCTTCGACAACCGCTATGGCACGGGCCAGTCAACCCTCGACGGCGTTGTTCGCGCGACGGATATGCTCATTGCTGGAAAGCGGGTTGTCATCGCGGGTTACGGCTGGTGCGGCAAGGGTGTGGCGGCGCGGGCACGCGGCATGGGTGCCAAAGTCATCGTCACTGAAGTCGACGCCGTCCGGGCTCTCGAAGCGGCGATGGATGGCTTTGAAGTGATGACGATGAAGGATGCCGCCCGGGTGGGCGATTTGTTCATTACTCTCACCGGCGACATGCACGTTATCGCGGCGGAACATCTGAAGGCTATGAAAAACGGCGCGGTGATTTGTAACTCCGGCCACTTCGATATCGAAATCGACCTCAAAGCGCTGAAGAAGCTTTCCACCAAAGTTGAAAAGAACGTGCGTAATTTCGTCGATGCCTACACGCTCCCTGGAGGAAAAAAGATCTACCTGATCGGCGAAGGTCGGCTGGTCAATCTCGCCGCTGCGGAAGGACATCCCGCTTCAGTGATGGATATGAGCTTTGCTACCCAGGCCTTGGCCTCCGAATGGGCGGTGAAAAATCGCGCGAAGTTAACCCCTAAAGTTTATGAGGTGCCCAATACCGTGGAGGATTGGGTTGCGAAGCTGAAGCTCGCATCTATGGGCATCCGCATCGATGCCCTGACCAAGGAGCAGGAAAAATATCTCTCTTCCTGGGCTCACGGCACTTAGCCGTTCCAGCGAGTGCTTTGTCATAAGACTTCGGAAGTTTGATATCTTCCGGAGTCTTTTTTATTCACGCTGTCAGCTAAACGTGAGGTGGGTGGTCAAGTCGGTTTGTTTTACCGCTGGACGGCTTGACCTCAAACCAGCCCTCGGAATAATAATGACTTGAAAGAGCGATTCGTTGCGAAGGTTCTGTCGAGGTTATATGGGCGCGCTGCAAAAATTTATCGAGTCCGCTCGCAAGCTTCACGCCGAGGAAAAAAGTCCGGCGAAGCGCTGGGAGAAAATGACCCCGCTATTGCGAGAGTTGCTGGCCGATCCGTCGATTAGGGAGCAATCCAAGAGCTGGCCGACATGCTCACAGGCAGAGCGAGCACAGAATCTGCTGTTCTACGAAGATCCCCAATATCAATTTGTCATCAACGGGCTAATCAAAGCGCCGAAATCGCGCACGCAGATCCACGACCACGCCCACAATTGGACTCTCTATGGTGTGCTGGATGGAAACGAAACCATCGAGCGCTACGAACGGTTGGACGATCGCACCAAATCCGACTACGCGGAGATACGCAAGACCGTTGACGTGAAAGTGGGTCCCGGAAAGATAGATTTGGTTGCGCCGTATGAAATCCATGCCGAGGAAAGTGGCGAGGAACGCACGGTAGCGATCATCGTTCGCGCGGAGAAAGCGGGTGGTTTCTTGCAGGGTCGCTATGATCCGGCGACGAAAAAATACTGGCAGGGCTATGGACCGGAGCAGATCCCCTACGAATTGAAATAGAGCGAGCTCACGATCCTGGTGGTAGCATCTAACTTCCAAACCCCTCTGAGGTAATCGTGGCAGAATCAGCAACTGGCGGTAGACCCCGCATCGCGGTTTTTTCGGGGCCCACCGCTACAATTCAAAACAGCGAACCGTTGGTGACCAGCAACAAAGCCCGGGGGAAGTACGGACTACCGCTGCGGACGAATCCAGACGGGACGCCGATGCGATTCGACGTGCTTCGCGCGCAACGTTTGGCTGCGCCCGTTACCGTCTACATCGAACAATTCAGTGCTCACCCTCTCGAACGTGATGCCGCTGAGCTTTACAGTCAGCCCGACGGTTATCTGGATTCTGCCGGTGTTTTTCACAAAGAGCGCACTGGGCCCAGCGACAAACCCGTCTACGAAGTCACTCTCAAGCCAGAGGACGGTCTCTACCCGTTGCCCTATATGGCGCGTCAAGTCAACGGGCAAGCATGGGAAATGGACGGCACTGAAAAAAACGTGGCGGCGGACCTTTGTCGGGTTCCATTCTTTCCGGACGGGTCGCGTCTATTTGAAGAGATCGATCGCCTTGGTATTTCACACGAAGGTGTCGGCTGTCTTCTGACCGGAAAAGCCGACTTCGATTTCTACCGTGCGCTGCCTTCCGGTGGCTATGCCAAAGGACGGAGCGCTGGTGAACGAACTGACACCGGCGATGGCGACATTACGCCGGAAGTTCGGGGCATAGATTTCTTTCCCTACCGGCCGGGTTACCTGCGTAAGGAGCCTCCCATGGCGGCGTTAGCGCGTCTGACCAATGTCGTTCAGCGCGCGCTCAGCAGCGGCAAATATCTGGGTGGGATCTGGCTTGAGGGCAGCCCGTTTGTCGAAGAGACGACCTATTGGTTGAATTTGCTGATCGATACCGCTCTGCCGATCGTTGGCAATTCATCGCAGCGACCTCATGGGGCGATTGGCAACGACGGCGATCGTAATATCGTCGATTCCGTGGACTACATCACTTCTCGTATTTGGGCGGACGAAAACGGCCGCGATTGTATCGGTGCCGTTGCGATTCTCGACGAGCAGATTTTTACCGCGCGGGACGTGCAAAAAGCCGACGCTAGACCCGGTGGCTACATCGCCACGGGAGGACATGGCGGAATTATCGGCAGAATGGGGCATCCCGGTCTACCGCAGTTTTCGTTTAAAACAGTCAAGCGGCATACCTACGACTCGGCGGTGAATATGACGGTGTTACCGAGAGAAGTTCTAGGTTCAAGGACGCAAAAATCAAAGATCGTTAGCATCGCCGTGCCGATCAAAAATAATGCGGGAGAATTGCTTCCAACCGCGATTCCGAAAGTCACGATCGTCAAGCATGCGCGATATTTGCCGGAGGATACAACGGGCAACGCAGACGAAGAAGTCGATATTCTTGCGCGCATTGAAAAGAATCTGGTCGATGCGCCGTTGGCTGGATTCGTCGCCGAGGGCTCGGCGCCCTTCGGCGCGATGAGCAATTCTGTCGACGCGGCGCTCAAGCGCGCGATATTCAGCGGCATGCCGGTAGTTAAAGTCTCAAGAGGAAACTCGAGCGGTTTCGTCGATGCCAGCCGCGATCCGCTGGCGATTGCTGGGAGCAATCTCACAGCAACCAAAGCGCGGTTGTTACTGATGGCTTGTTTAATGCGGTTTGGCAGTTTACCGCTGGCGGTTGATCCCAATAAACCGACGGAAGCAGAAACAGAAGCGACCAAAGCAAAGCTCACGCAATACCAGGACATTTTCAATACGCACTGATCCCCGGGCCGCCCATCGATCATTTCGGAGGCAATTGATGTCGGGAAAACACAATCACAAAGCCTTTGAGGGACACATGCATGACTTCGAGGCTCATATTCGGGCCGTCGAAGAGGACTTGGAATATTACCGGGCCAAACGGTTTGAGCCGCGCATCATCTATTTGATTCGTCGCGGGGTCGTGACCTTCTCCGATCTGCTGAAAGCACGGGTGGCGCTCAAGCGGAGCAACCAATTTTTCAAACTGAAAAGACCGCAGGGTAAGAACATCGAAGCGCGGGTGCGCTACCTGGAAGAATGGCTCGATGAATATGTCAAAGGCATTGCTTTGGTGTCTGCACGAGCTGTCGAAGCTATGGACATGGTGACCGAAGACAACCGAAAGGAGCGCGGCGATTACGACGACTTTTTCAAAATCAAAAAAAAGGAACACCATGGCACCCTCGAAGAACGAATGGTGAACGTGGAGCAAGATTTGAAAGATTACCAAGAGTTGCTGGAGGTATTTGTCCAAGCGCTGATTGGGCGCGGTTGGTCCACACGTGAGCAGTTGCAACAGCGTTGGCAGCAGCTTCACGAGGAGCGTCCATGGGCCGGCGGCGTCATCGTTGCCAAGGCCTGGACCGATCCTGCGTTCAAACAAGCGCTGTTGTCGACCGGCCGCGAAGCGCTGCGAGAAATGGGTGTGCACCAAGGCAAAGTCGGCAAACTGGTGGTAGTGGAAAATACCGACAAGATTCACAACGTCATCGTTTGTACATTGTGCTCCTGTTATCCCTACGACATTCTCGGTGACACGCCGTGGTGGTACAAGCACGAGAGCTATCGGACGAAAATCGTCCAAAATCCCCGCGCGTGTATACGGGAGATGTTCGGGTTGGAAGTTTCTGCGGGTCAAGAAATTCGAGTCTACGATAGCACTTCCGATGTTCGTTACTTTGTCTTGCCGCAACGCCCTGGGGGTACACAGGGAATGTCGGAAAAGGAATTGGCCAAGCTTGTCACGGTCGACAGTCTGATCGGTGCCGGCTACGCGCTCGACCCCCGGCAGCAGGAAAAAGCAGAGAAGCTGGGAGCGAAGTCGGAAGCTCCCAGAGTTAGGCCGGATTGAGGAAATCTATGGAATCCGCCACCAGCAAATATAGGATCGGTGACGCGGTTCTGGTTGCCGCCGAAAATCCCACCGGCAACCCGCGCACGCCGCGCTACATCAGAGGAAAACGGGGCGTCATTAGCGCGGTTCACGGCCTCTTGGAGAATGTCAGAGACCACCGTGCTATTCACAAACCGCTATATACCGTCAGATTCGATCTGAGCGAGGTATCGAGCTGTGACGACCAAGATTCTGTCTGGGTCGATGTGCACGAAGAATGGTTGAGCTCCCTACCGCCGGAAGAGAGAAATTATTAAGGAGTTCACAAGTATCTAGACACTTTCTATTCTTCAAAACCTTAGGGACAAGTCGTTCCAAGCGCGGGCAATGGGTCTGTGCCTTGTCGGCCATCACCCCATCCACTCCAGGGGCGGT
>Ga0209799_1000019_pt1 | contig 29515 bp, 30 predicted proteins | sample PanSoiPlo36MoBio_FD_188324 | JGI IMG/M metagenome (GOLD analysis project Ga0209799, IMG submission 188324) | Tropical forest soil microbial communities from Panama analyzed to predict greenhouse gas emissions - Panama Soil Plot 36 MoBio (SPAdes)... | ecosystem: Environmental > Terrestrial > Soil...
AACAAACGGGTCGAGCTATGGAAAAAACAGGAGCGGCCATAAAAGAAGCTGGTGAGAAGATGCAAGAAAGCGGAAAAACAGAAACGAAGTAATGAAGACCATTATTGCCTGGGCTTTCCAGCCTTGGTTTCCTAGGCACCGTCAGCTCCGGTGCGGCATTAGGAGCAGATTCTTGAACTGACCGGCAGCTTAGGGAATTGGACCACTGAGGCCTTGATGTAAACGCAGCCTGTTAGTTGGCCAATTAATCATGCCGTGCCCTTCGGCGGATTGTTTGGATCGAAGAGGATGCCAAGCGGCCCTGATGGGCGTGACTTTCTTTCTTCCTGTAGTAGGTCCCTCAATAGCCGCGAGATACTTCTGGTGTTGCGACAGTCATGACGAAGTTCTAGCGACTCCTTCCTGAGTCTTTGAGCATCGACCAAAATCCTATTCGTGAGTTGTCTTTGTATCAGCATAACTCACTCCCGTTGCAATCTTGGCTTTGAGTTGATTTATGCCGCTTCTCTTACCCCCCCCGGTGGAGGCGTAAGAGATATCACATTCCGTCGGATGGATCCAACCCTATACTGAAACTAATTTCAGGATAAAGACAGTTTCTCTCATTTCTGTGAACTTTGATGGGCGCCTGTCGTCTTGGGAACGGAAAAGTCATGATGGTAGACCCTTGGCCACAGCGGCGGGAAAATAGCCGGAAACGAGGGGGAGAGCAAGGGTAAACGGCGCACTCAGCCTTGGTGAAGAATGGGTTTAACCTCAGCCGTTAATAGAAATCTCAGTTACAACATACGACTAATATCTAAACTGCCAATCTCATGAATCGTTTTGTTGAGATTAGCCTCCAAGATTCTCACTATCTGCGTGCAGAAGGCGTGGTCGGCGCACAGAAGGCATCCGATATATGATGAGTCATCGAAATCAATATAGAGGAAACATCTATCGGCGGGTTGGACTTTGGATTTTTGGACCCTTCTGAGGATGCCAATTTCACCCTTTGGGTGTTTGTTATCGAGTCCAGCTATCCACGTCCAAGTGGGTGGCCAACTCTGCATACCGTGATATCTAAAAAGCGGATGTCCACGGAGCAACATGACCAAGACCTTCCTTTCTTGGAAGTTAGCCAATTCATAATAACAACGGGCACGTCATGTCAACACGGAAGTGTCTGATTTACGACAACGACGCGACTATACCAAAATCATTTTTCCTTGACCGGTCGCCGTGCCTGATGACTGCTTCAATTTCTGTTGTCGCGTAGCTGACACAGCGATGTTGACATACTCCTTAGTAGTTTTATAAGACTCCAAAAGCCGTCCGAGCTTACGCACCGGGTCTAACAGGACCGGGAGCCCGAACAAAAGGGGGTTCTCATGCTGCTTCGAGACCATCCTTTGATGTCTCGTAATGGTGTTCGTAACTGGCCTCCCGTTTGGACCTGGGTTGCCGGACCAGAGGAGAAATCTCCGAAGGGTGAGGTAGGTATTCTCATTTGGGTAAGTTTAACCGGCGTCCAGCCCCCTGATAGATGTTACTTACTGATAAATCACGAAGGGTCATCGTATATGGGATGTTTGCTGTTCGACGACCCTGCGTTTTGTCGTTACGTAGTGAAGCTGTTAGATAACTACAGTCACCGTCCTATTGCTGAGATCGGGAGCCCGGATATCTCTCATACTTTGTAAAATGCGCCAAGCCAGTATGCGGCTTCTTTAGCTTGCGATACTCCGTAGCCAAAGTTCGGATTTCTGCCGTTGCTTCTGCTCGTGGGTCACTTGCAAAGTGACGGATTAGAGCACCGATCTTCCCGCCGGTTAGTTTCTGGAACCTATCCAAATTAGTCAACGGCCTTACGTAGGTCTCTTAAGTATACGTGATAAAATACCATTGATAATTAGCTTAGTAGTGTATTTTCCTTTATTTGTTCGGTAAACCTCGTTGACACGCCGCAAGAGACAATAAAAGCGAAGATGACAACTAACACCATGGGGTACGACCATGGAAGACAAGAGGTGCCCAGTGTTTGTTGAAGGTAAAGAATGCGGTCTCCCATTAACGCTGCTTGAAGGCGAAGTCCGAAAGATAGCGATATATGAGGTTGTGACCTATAAATGCAGCCTGGGACATCGCTCCTATTTTCTACATGAGCCTAGATCGTCAAGAAGATCGACGGGCGCTAAAAGGCTCGGTCATGCCGTAGAGGTAAGACGGCCAGCCGGGTTTGCGAATTATCACCCCCCGGCGCTACCGCGTGGGATTTATCGAGAGTCTTGTTCGCTATCCTACTGCTCCGTGCCGCAGACATGGCAACCAGATGCCCACCGCCTGATGCGTGATCGACACCGCGGACAAATCTTAAATCGGCTGCGCCACCACAAAAAGGAAGATGTCAGCGCGGCAAAAACAAGAAGAATGACGTTTGGGAGCATTGCGAGCCGCCTTTTTCCTGCCAGGTCGCAACACAAAAAGTCTTAGTGGGATGAACGACGAGCCGTACCGACCCGCTGGACCGACTTTCTGCCTTGCACGCGTATCCAAGCGAGCCCGTAACCGCACATTAGACAGCGTCCATTGATGGCTTGCAGTGAAATATTGCGTGCTGGTTTCCGCATGATTATTCCCAGGTAACCCGCGCAGCGGGGACAACTTCGGGTAAGATACTAACCATTATTCAGCTTAACCGGCCAGCCTCCCCGAGACAACGCAGAGTGAAAACGTTGCTCCCTGTTGTCTTTGAAGATCTCCTACCCGGCCCTCGAGCGTTTTTTAGTTGGATGTCATTTTCCTACACCCTGCTTGGAGCTGTCGGTTTTTGGCTAGCTGCTTTGTGCAAGTTCTAAACTAACATAGGGTTTATCGCGGGCATACTGTTTGCGTTGGTTCCGAGCGGCAGAAAAAATCAAATGGATGGTTCATTATATCAAGCGCATTTCGGACTATCCCAGCCGCCTTTCAACATCACACCTGATCCAAGCTTCTTATACCTAAGCGCGAGCCATCGCGAAGGGTTGGCTCAGCTTTCATATGGAATCAAAGGCAGGAAGGGTTTTGTGGTCCTGACGGGAGAAGTGGGGACAGGAAAACCACGCTAATTCGTGCGCTATTGAACGATCTTAACGGAAGCGCTCACACGGCACTTATCTTTAGTGCCATCGTTAGCCCAGCGGACCTGCTTCGAACCATATGTGTAGAGTTCGGACTTATAGAACCGAAGCGATCTCCTCAAAAGAGGAATGATTACATAGGATCTTTAAATGAATTTCTTCTTGGAAGTTATCGAAAGGGAAAGAATTGCGTACTCATTATCGATGAATCGCAGAACCTTTCGGCTGAAGTCTTAGAAACTATCCGGCTGTTATCCAACTTTGAGACATCTACTGAGAAGCTGTTGCAAATATTATTAGTCGGGCAGCCTGAGTTATCGGTTCGACTCAACTCGCCCGAATTGCGCCAACTCAAGCAGCGGGTGGTGTTGCGTCACCATTTGCACCCTCTCTCGCTTCAGGAGTCTTGGGAATACGTGTTCCACCGCCTCAAGATTGCTGGTGGAGACCGATCCATTTTGGCTCCTACGGCCTTAGAAAGCATCTATTCTCATTCCGGTGGCATCCCCCGCGTTATCAATGTGCTGTGTGACAACGCATTACTAATGGGTTACGCGTTGGGGAGGAAGGAAATTGACGCCGGGATGATACGGGAAGTGGCAGATAACCTGAACATAACAACTAGACTGGAAGCGCGCCCGAGGCCAAATCGTCAAGTAATTAACAATCTAAACGGTGGTGATGCAACCCAGGCATCTGACGTGACGTTAGGCGAAGCCCGACTAGACGTAGCGTGCTTGGAGCCAAAGCCGACAAATGTGAAAATCTTCCCAAAAAGTATTTTCCCCATGGCCTTTGTGCCATCCAGTTTCTGGAATGCTTTAGCTGCAGCTCTCACAGACGCCATGGGTCCGATGGCCAAAATTGTTCTCAGGGATCAAATCAAGACTCTCGGTGAATCTTTTGAGCGCTTCCCAAATGCCAAGGTCGACATGCTTCTCGACTCAGTGGCGCGGGAGATCTTAAACGAAGGAATGCGAGCGCAGTTTCGGTGCCAGATGTTTGACCAAATGATGACACTCCAATGCTCCTAGCGGACTCCTAATGAAAAGACTTTTTATCGCTTATGAAGGTATTTCACCTCGCCCACGACATTCCTAGGAGCATCCAGCTTCTTCGAAGACGTATGTCCTGATCCGCCATGGTCTCCAAACTCTGATTTCGCGATAGAGATTTCCTCCGTCTTCGATGGTCCGTATTCCTGACAGTCCCGATGCAGGTGTAGGATTTTCTCAACAGCTAACTATCGTAAAGTTCGAGAAACGTTCTTTTTCAATAGCGGCATATCATTTGCTGCGTGCCGCACGTGCAAGCAACTATTTTAGTTGTTGAAGATAACCGCTTAGTCAGAGAGTTGGTTAGTAATGTACTACGTCTAGAGGGTCACGAAGTTGTCGAGGCATGCGATGGAGTCATAGTAATCACAAGATCGAACCTTAGCGTCTGAAGCATTTCCAGTGGCTGAAGGGAATCAAGTTTCTAGAGCAGCTTCACGCGCTTCAGCCACGAATGCCCATAATCCTGATAACGGGTTATCAATCCGCCGTTTCAGGTACGACAATCGTTGACAAAGTGACAGACGTTCTTGCGAAGCCTTTTGATCTTAATGTGCTACGGTTAACGGTTCGCCGCCTGCTCGATACAACTCCCCCGCAACGCCCCAAACACTAGTCGCCTGCCTCATCTCCTAAGCCTGCACTGTCCCCCGCAATGGGGTGATAAGGTTTAGGTCTCCCCCTTTGATTATTGTCGCGTTCCTGACAAGTCGAAATTGACATCTTCCAAGTAAAGGCATAAGCGTGGACTAACTTAAAAACCGTCCGAGCTTAAAGCGCCGGGTCCAGTGGTGGCCGGGAGCCCGAACAAGGAGGGTTCCCATGTTGCTCTGTGACCATCCCCTTCTTAATCATCGTGGAGTTCCTAGTTGGCCGCCCGCCTGGACATGGGTAGCTGGCGGGGATAACAAACATCCATCAGGGGAAACCGGCATTCTCAGGAATGTAGTCCGGTCCGGGATCGAACCTGCTAACAGGTGCTTCCTCTACGTCGACATTGACGAAGCATCCTATATCGGTTGCCTCTTGATTGATGACGTTGCCTTTTGCCGTGAGATAGTAGAATTACTGTTGGCTAACCGCAGTCGTTCCATTGCAGACATCGGCAGCTTGGATCTCTTTTACACACTGTAGTGGTATAGGTCAGATGGATTTAAGGCATTCCCCAGGAAGGGTACAGTCTGAATCAAGAAATTATTCGCGCTCGCAAGATCATTGCTGAGTTAAGATTAAACAACCAGAAGGCTCACGAACTCACGCACACACTAAAGAACTTGGTCACCGTACAACGGCTGATACTGGAACAGATTCGCCGGACACCGCGCCATACTGTGCAATCTCGGGCAAGTATAACGAGACTCTCCACCCGGAGAATCACTAATGAACTTGAGAACTTAGCCATCAAAGTTGAGAACATGAAGAGGGTAAAAAGCTGGTGACCGGCCTATATGGGCAGTAGCTACGTACATTGACCACCATGTCAAAAAAGCAACCCCTGGAATATCAGATAACCGTTGATTCTCCGATTCCTGACGATCTCGGCCTTGTTTTTTCTATCGGGTTTATAGGTTGAAATGTAGCAACTGGAACTCTTTCGAGGCGATCAAATGTTGCTTCGAGACCACCCGCTAATGACCTACCGTGGCCTTCCGAATTGGCCACCTGTTTGGTCTTGCACGGACGGACGCAACCAACATCCGAAAGGCGAAGTCGGAACTCTCAAGGCGGTTTTCCGGTCTGATATGCAACCGCCTAATCGCTGCTTTCTACAAATTTCTCATGAAGGGTCAGAGTATCTCGGTTGTCTCCTATTCGATGATCAAGTGTTCTGTAGTCAAGTAATGGAGTTACTGAAGACACATTGCAATCGGACTATTGCGGACATCGGCAGCTTAGATGTCACGTTCACGCTCTGACAAGGGAACGGAAATTAAAGAGGCATCAGAGGGAGTCAAGTTCCCACAAAGTATGCTGCTTCGTGATCATCCCCTGATGACCTACAAAGGTAACCACAGCTGGCCGCCAGGCTGGTTGTGGACAGCCGGTTACGATAACACCCACCCACAAGGCGAAGTTGGAATCCTTAAAGCCGTATTACGGTCCCATATTAACCCTCGTGACAGATGCTTTCTAATTATGGAACACTGCGGAGCGGAATACGTCGGCGCGTTACTGTTAAGCGATCCTGCTTTCTGCGAAGAGATTGTCGAAGTGCTAATGCAACATCTCGGTGAAACGGTCCCGGAGATTGGCGACATTGATCTCAGCTATATGCTCTGAGATGCGGCCTTAGAGGAACAGGAGGGCTCGGCTATGTTACTTCGAGACCATCCTCTGATGTCTTATCATGGGCTGCGTAATTGGCCCCCCGCCTGGACGTGGCTGAATGGTCCGGGGAATAAATACCCGCGAGGCGAAATCGGGATTCTTACAGCAGTATCACTAACTCAGATTAAACCCGCCAACCGGTGCTTCTTGTACATGCATCATGAAGAATCATTCTATATAGGTTGCTTACTATTCGATGATCTGTCTTTCCGCCGTCACATCTCACAGGTACTAAGATTTTGCCGCAATCGTTCCATCGCTGAAATTGGAAGTTTGGATGTCTCCTACACTCTCTAACGGGCGCACCTCTAACTTGTTTCCCGAAGCTACTTGCTCCGGTTATTCTTTGGTCTATTCTGGCTTTAAGGACAGACTTAAGCGCTAAAATGCAATCGTCGCTTCCAGGGGGAAACAATGAAGCTTCGAGACCATCCTCTCATGACGTATATGGGTGTTCGCAGCTGGCCTCCAGCCTGGTTGTGGAGAGGCGGCGGCGATACGACCTACCCACAGGGCGACGTCGGTATCCTGAAAGATGTAATGCTTTCGACCATAGCGCCCCACAGTACTTGCTTCTTAATCATGGAGCACGGCGGCGCTCAATACATAGGGGCGCTGTTAGTGAGCGAACCTGGTTTCCACCGAGAAATCTGCAAGATACTATTCCAAAATTGCGGTCGGACGATCCAAGACATCGGCGAGATCGACATTAGCTATACCTTTTAAACATTCCCGCTCAACAAAAGCTTCGCAAGTGTCTCGGGCCGCCTTACCGGGAAGAGGATAGAGCTCTTCCCGAGCGACAGTCTTTCATCGGGTCTTGCCATGGTTCACGGTAAACTCCGCCCATCCCGTTCCCCCGATGTCGCCCGAGGAGACTATCGATTGGACGGCTGTTGCGAATGCCGACGAGGACAAATAGCCGCGACAAACTGGCGCGGCAAGAACGTTGATCTGAAAGTTCAGAGCATCTTGATCTTAGCCAACAATGGACGGGGCGTCTAGTGCTGCTCCGAACCGGTGATTGTGTCAATCGTTAGCCGCGCCTTCTAATATTTTCTCCAGTTTTTCAATGTTGACTATGATCCGGCGTCCTTCACGGAAGATAATCTTCTCACGGTCGAAGCTATTGAGATACTCCGTCACTTGCTGGCGCGAAGCTCCCACAATACCGGCGAGAAATTCGTGACTGATATTTAGTGGGATAGAGATTCCACGGGGATCGGTTGTGCCAAAGCGATCGGCCAAATTAAACAGCTCCAGCGCAAGCCGCCGGCGCAGATCCAGCCCAATGCCCTTGATGCAGTGAATGTACGCATTCCTTCCTGGATGAATGGTCGCAGTGTACCAGCGAAGAAAGATATCGTAGGGAGTGCCCAAAAGCACATCGATGAAAGTCTGTGGTTTGATGGAGCCAATCTTGCACTCATCGAACGCCTCGCATCGGAACGCATGACGGCCTTGCTGATCAACCGAATCAAGTCCAAAAAACTCTCCGGCGGGGAGCAAATTTACGGTGGTTTGGCGTTCGTGACTACTGATATAAGAGACTCTAACAATTCCCGACAACGAGAGGTAAATGAATTTTGCCTCCTCGTCTTGGTCAAAAATGATGTCATTTTTGTTGAAAGTTTTTATGAGCAAGTTGGACGCCAATTTTTCTAACTGGGCCGCGGAAAAAGAGGCGAGGTTTTTCAACTTTTGCAAGTCTTTCACACTCATGTAAATTCCTTGGCTGGCGATTTCAAAAACTTGAGTTAAAAGTATTTACAGATATAACCAGAAACCACGGAGGATTCTGTCAGATAGCCGACATTGTGATCAGCATCGCTAAAGATCCTAGTCGGCAACCTGCCGGATTTTGACCACTGTCAAGCCAAGCGGCGCAGGATTAAAGGTACTCCTTCATGAGGCTGGAGGCTGGTTAGAGAGTTGTCACCTGGGTTTGAGAAACACGAGGGCGCCGGGGTCGGTCTTGATATCAATCGCATTCGACAGAACCGGCCTGCCGTCGTGATCTTCGGGCCACGGTTGGTCGTCAAGGTGAAGCGGAGAGCTTTTCCACTCAACCTGTAAGTGTCGTCCTTGATGCACCGTAAGTTTTACCCGTGAGCGTTTGTTCTTTAGACGATCAGAAATGTATTGGCTTAACTTCGCTTGTTCGCCTTTGGACACAAAAACGACGTCAAGAAGGCCATCGTTAATTTTCGCCCCCGGGACAAGCTCGAGATTGGGACCGATGTATCGAATATTCAATGCCTCCAGCATGTAGTAATCGCCGGACAGGTCCCGTCCGTCGAGCCGAACCGTCAGATCCTTCGATGGATAACTTGATAATTGTTTTTTCAATACTTTCAAAACCGCGTCTATCTCTTCGTCAGGATCTTCTGAATGCTCTACCTGAGAGTGTTGACCGTTTTCGATCCGAAACATCGTCTCCGCAAATAATCCTACTCCGAAACCTTCAATAAAGTATCGTACTCCCCACGGACCTCTGGCTATAGCCGCGTCAAAGTTCATACAATGCGCGCCTTGCCATCCGTCGATGAGGTCCTGAAACGTTCTGTCCGTCACGCCGATGGTATTGGCAATGTTATTGGCGGTGCCCATTGGCAACACTGCGATAGGAATGCGGCTTTCGATCAGACGTCGCGCAACCCTGCCGACGGTTCCATCGCCTCCCGCTACGGCAACTAGATCGCAAGTTTTTTTGAGCGCCTTCTTCCATTTTTTGTCTTTGGACGAAAAATACCTTGGCTTGTGTCCTGCCTTGCGAATTAGCCGAAGAATTTGCTCGCCTGAAGGCTGCTTGTCATCACCGGCTTCGGGATTATGGATTACGGTTACTTTCATGGGGTCCTCCTAGGCCGCGACCTCCTTGGCGATAGACGGCCTGCTCTCGGCTTGCAAGATTTCATAAAACCGCTCCTGGAAACGGAGACCGGAGTGGTCTTTATTCACAGTTCTGACGTAGTCACCGTCCGGTTGCATCCACCAGCCCTTTACGGTGTCAGCTAGCTGCAGCTCCAAAAAGTCTTTCAGTTTCGCTTGTAAACGCGGTTCAATGACCGGAAAGGCGATTTCGATGCGGCGATCGAAATTACGCGGCATCCAATCGGCTGATGCAAGTAGAAAAGTGTCGTTGCCCCCATTCTGAAAGTAAAAGATCCGCGCGTGCTCAAGATATCGATCGACAATCGAAACCACACGGATGCCCTCGGACACTCCAGGAAGGCCGGGCCGAAGGCTGCACATACCGCGCACGATCAGATCGATCCGCACGCCGGCCTGGGAGGCGCCATAGAGTTCTTTGATGATGGCGGTATCGATGAGACTGTTTACTTTCGCAATAATGCGAGCGGGTTGGCCGGCACGCGCATGTTCGGCTTCCCGCCGAATCAGAGCGACGAAGTATTCCCTCAAGCCGCTCGGCGCCAACGCCAGGTGATGAAACTTTTGTGGCCTGGCATAGCCCGTCAGCAGGTTAAAGAGTTCTGTTAAATCCTCGCCAAAGCTTTCTCGACAAGTAAAGAGTCCGATGTCGCTGTAAACGCCGCTCGTACGGACGTTATAGTTACCGGTGGAGAGATGACAATAACGGCGAATGCCATCCGCCTCCTGACGAACGATGAGACACGCCTTACAATGGGTCTTATAGCCAACCAAACCGTACACCACGTGAGCGCCCACCTCTTCCAGCGCTCTGGCCCACGTGATATTCGCCTCCTCGTCGAAACGCGCCTGAAGCTCCACCAAGACCGATACCTCTTTACCGGCTTCGGCCGCGCGCGACAGTGCTTGGGCAATGGGTGAATTCGGACTTACGCGATAAAGGGTCATTTTGATCGCAAAGACCTTGGGGTCTTTGGCCGCTTCTTCGACGAAGCGAGTGACCGGGTCGAATGACTGATAGGGGTGAACGATCATGACATCCCCGCTTCTGATGGTATTCCAAATATCCGGCCCGCGTCCGAATGACGGAAGCGATAGCGGCGCCTGAGGCCGATCTTTCAGGCGCGGAATGTTCGCGGCCGTATAGAGTTGCATCAGATCAGTAAAGGAGGTGAAACCTCTGGCCGGGTACAGATCTTCACCGGTCAATTCGAGCTCCTCCATGAGCTGGGTTAGTAGTTCTTTGGGGAGATCCGGATCATATTGCAAACGGACGGCATCGCCCATCCGTCGCTCTCGGACTCCCTGTTCGATGGTCATCAGCAAATCTTCATTCCGTCGCCTCACGAGGCCGAATTCAGCGTCCCGCGTAACCCGAATGGCGTGCGTAGAGAGAAGGTCAAAACCATGATAGAGACGCGGCAAATACTGCCGGAGGACATCTTCCAGCAACACGAATGCATATTGGTCTTCCTTGCTCGGAAGCTGAATGAACCTCCGAACAACTTGAGCCGGAATATGAACGATAGAAAGTTCCGTGTGCGGCAAGGGCGAGGTATCCTTCGCATGCAGAGATAGAACCAAACAAAGTGAACGGTTAGCGAGATAGGGGAATGGATGACCCGGATCGATGGCCAACGGGGTTACTATCGGGTAAAGGGTCTTGCGAAAGTAGTCTTCCAGAAATTGTTCTTGCTCGCGGCTTATTTCCTCCGGCCGCAGCAAATGAAGCCCTTCGGCCGCAAGCTGCGGCAAAATAGTGTCGAGGAAACAAACATGTTGTTCGTCCGTAAGCTCACGGACTTTTTGAGCGATAGCCGTAATAACCGACGCAGCGGCGATGCCGTCTGATGTTGTCCCGCTGCTCTTGACGCGGCGCTTCAGACCAGCCACCCGGACCATAAAGAATTCGTCAAGATTGGAGCTGAAGATGGCGAGAAACTTCACTCGCTCAAGAAGTGGCACGCCGGGGTCTTTGGCCTCCTCCAGAACGCGTCGATTGAATTCAAGCCATGAGAGATCACGGTTAATCAGCAAACTCTGTTCATTTTTCATCATGGCGTAGCCGGCCTAGTTGTGGTGCGGTTAAGCACCGTCTTCGTCTAGCGTTCTTTCTTTCGTCTTAGTTTTTACTTTGATCACGCGAGCTCATCACTTTCTGGCAACTGAAATACGCGGGAGTAGTTGCGCAAAGTATATGCCAGCCGGGAAGAATGGCTTATCGGCGCGTTAGCACGGCCGTTGTATCTCGTTTACTCACAAAACAGTAGGCTAAGTGCGTACAGCGTCAAATCTGAAAAATGGTAATAGGATACGTACTCAATTCACGAGTACAACGGGCGCAAAATTTGCGTTCTTTCCTATAATAGAAAACAAGGTGGCGTGTAGAGAGAGGAGGGCTAGTTTGATGCGCATTCTGATTGCCAATGATGATGGAATCTACAGTCCCGGAATTGCGACTCTAGCCGAGGCGGCGAGTAAGTTCGGCGATGTGCGGATCGTGGCTCCCGACGTCGAGCAATCTTCCGCGGGACATTCGATCACAGCCTTGCGACCACTCTCTTATAAGCGCACTCCAATCGGGAATTTTGAAGCTTACCGAGTCAACGGCACCCCCGCAGACTGTGTTGCGCTAGGGGCTTACCACTGGGAGAAAGTTGACGTTGTGCTTTCCGGCATTAATCTGGGTAGCAATCTCGGGCACGCAATGTGGCATTCAGGCACGTTGGCTGCCGCCAAGCAGGCAGCTCTATTAGGGTTGCGTGGCATAGCTCTGAGCGCGGTGGTGACCAAGGACGAGCCAAATCTAGAAATTCTGAAACCGTCGCTGGCGGAAGTTTTAGCGTTACTATTACGGGACCGCGACTTGAGCCTCGTCAACGTAAACTTTCCAGATCGGAAGCCAAAAGGCCTCCGTTGGACACGCCAATCGGTGCGCCGTTACGACGGCAAAGTGGTACCGGGTGAACACCCGTTAGGGCGAAAACTGTTCTGGTTCACGGTGGTTCCCATCGAGGGTACCGACGAAGGCACCGATCGATGGGCCGTTGAGCATAGCTACGTTTCAATGACTCCGCTTCGACTCGATCTTACGAACGAAGAAGAGTTGGCCCGCGCTCAGCTAAGACATCCACTTGAGTAACGCAAACTGGAAGTTAGCGAGTTTGTTTTGACGCTATCTTGAGCTGGTCTCCCGTTGTTTGCGCCATCTCTGAATGGTTCTTGATCATCGGAACATATTTGCTGGCAAACTGCTTTACGTCGGGATCCTTTCCTTTGTCCGCTTCGCGTTGGAATGCTTTCAGATCCTCTTTATGATCCTCAATCATTGTTCGCATATACTGACGGTCGAACTCGGGACCTGACAGCTTGGACAGACGATCCACGGTCCTCTTGTGTTTTCCTTCTAATGCCGCCGGAAGCTGCACGCCTTTGTTGGCGGCAACTGTTTTCAATTCATCATTGGCTTTGCCGTGATCTTCTTGCATTTGGCGGCCGAACGCTTTGACCTTATCGTTTACGCCTTTTTCAGCGGCGATCTTGCCTAACTCGACTTCCAGCATACCCCCCGAGGCCGCCTCTTTGACAAATTTTTCATCCGAGCTCGATAACTTACCAGCGCTCGTTTTGGGCTCATGGTTGTCGGCGGCTGATACCAGGCCAGCAAAGCTGACAATGAAACCGAATACTAAAACTTGAAGAAATGATTTCTTGAACATACGCTTTCTCCTTTTTGTCAATGAATTTATTGGACTAGACTGGCATGGCTAATCTTCGCCGCCGGTGGCGGCTCTTCTTTGTGATCGTTAGCGGCCCGGTCCGCCGGCCGCGTCAAAAGGGAAGGAGCAACCAGGGATTGGCTTTCCCAACCGCGCTTCAACTGATTCCCGTCGGCGCCACCGGCTCCGGGCAGTACGCGGCACACCAAGCTCAAAGTTTCCGCGACAAGAGATGGAAACATCCCGTTTAAGAGCCGAAACAAGCGTGCCTGGGGAGTGATCACGAGCTGGCTCGCGCCGTATCGACAAGCGTCCATAATCTGGCGGGCGGCTCGTGCCGAACTAGTGGAGAGCCAAGCATTGGCCGCGCTAAAAAGCGCAAACTCTTTTCGCTGTTGGCCCTTGAACAAGGCATTGAAATGCGAACCGGTGCGCATCAGACCCGGACAGACCGTCGTGACATAGATCCCGTCCTTAGCCAGCTCTGTTCGCATTCCCTCGGAGAGACCAACCAAGGCAAATTTGCTCGCTCCATAGGGCAACAGATGCGGAACCGCGATTTTGCCGCCGATGGATGCGATGTTGACGATACGGCCCTGGCCCTGACGTTTCATATGGGGAATGACCTCTTTCATCAGGTAAAGCGGACCCCAAAAGTGGACCGCCATGGCTTCAGCATAATCCTCGAGCTGCATGTGTTCTGATGGACCGACCTGGATAATGCCGGCAACATTGATCAAAACGTCGATTCTTTTGAATTCGCGGATGATGGACTCAATATTGAGACGGACTTCGTCTTGCCGGGTAATATCGCATCCCAGCACCGCGACCGAGACTCCAACAGACTCAAGCTCTGCCGCGATCTCAGCGAGTTTCGACCGATCGCGGGCGAGCAAGACAACGCACGCGCCTTCCTTCGCGAAGCTACGAGCCAATTCCAGGCCGAGGCCGCGAGATGCGCCGGCAATCACTACAATCTTGCCTTCGAAGTCCATGCGTCGTCGCTGCCGCACCGCATAAGCCATAGCCGCCGCAGCGGCACCGGCGAGAACAAGCTTGACGGGAAGAGAAACGCTTCGACGTTGAAAACCGTCTGTCATAAGGTTTCCTTTTTATTGGGTTGAGATGAAGTTGGGCAAGCAGCATACCAGCCACGGCGAAGAACACAGATTATTCAGGAAAATGGGAGAAAAAAGGAAGTCGAGTGCAGAAACAAAAAACTATTCAAAGATGCAAATATGCCCGCCTTGGTAGAATTTAAATTGTCATCGTTAGAGTTGATGTACTGATTTTGCTCATCAGCCTCATTGCATTAAGGGAAATGCCTACACGTCAAATAACTTCTTGTGGCATTCTTCAGGTCTTGGTGCCGGCGATACTCCCGTTTAAACCCGGATTCCGCAGTTCAATTGTATGACTTGTGCTAGGCGAGGCATGAGCCTGGAGCAATCTGCCTAGGCGCGCGAACGAACCCGACAGACGCGTCTGAACGTTTGGAACCGGGAGTTGGCCGCATGCAGGAAAGGCGAAGTGAATCTATCCATGAGGAAAGGGAAGAGATCCCCACTCGCCGGTGAAGGAACTCCGGATCCGAGAGTCCCGAGTCCTTCACGGCGGATTCTTGCAGTACTAAGCCGCGGTGACAGTAGGTTCCAGGTTGTCTTAAGAACCCCAAGTGGGCTCAGCTACGGCTACGACGATATGCCAGCGGAGCCGCTGTGACAACTCTTCTGCACAAGGCACTGCCAACTTCAGAATTATTTGGAAGCAAGCCTACGCGTTAAACCACAGTGCGATGTAACCGATCCCGAAAAGTGCGGCCACCGCAGTACCGAACCAGAAATTTTCTGAAGTAAGCAGGACCACGCCGAAATTCTGGAGTTGGTAAAGCCAGGAACGGCGCTTGATTCTCTCGAAGGGAATCAGCTTATCCATTCCCCAACGGCAGATGAGATGGCGCTCACCACTTGCGGCAATTCCGACGGCAATGGGATCTTTCCGGATCTCGCGCTTCCCCCAAACCTCGATTTCCTCGAAATAACCGGCTCCCCGGACCATCTCATGGTAAACATCAAACGGAATACCGTAAGCGGATTGAAGGAAAGCCTTTGTCTTGCGAAGCAATACGTTCTTGCTGAATGGCACTGACTTCACCGGAAGAAATGCTTTCCACTTCTGCCAGTCCTCTTCGGAAATCTTCGGATACGGAATTGCGGTTTGCGCTTGGCCGCCAAGCATCGTGTCTAGCCTATAATTTTCTACAAACATGACTCTCCTCCTTCCTTGGGTTGATGTTTCCGCCTCTCATCCCGATACAACGACCGACGATAGCTCTGGATCCCCTGAGAAAATAATGACTCTTATCCATGAGTCGTCAAGGGGGTTCCCCTTAAAAAGAGCCGACCCCACGTCCGACCCTTCTTGTACCATAACCGGCATAGGCCTTGCGTGGTGCTTCCTATGGCTCGTGACAAAGGAAAACGCAATGCCAAAAAGTTTCACGACAAGCGAATACTTATAGAGGACTACTCATTAATCAGTGAAGTTCTAATTGATTTGCTGAAGCGTTATGGTCACCCGTCTCATGCGCACACGGGTGGCGACGCACTGCAACAAATCAAAAAGCAAGCGCCAGACCTAATTCTTCTGGATCTTAGCCTTCCGGACATGCACGGTCTAGAACTAGCCAAGATGGTGCGTGCAAACGCAAGGACAAACTCAATTCCCATTCTGGCAATGAGCGCCAATCGCATGGATAAAAAAAAATGTTTGCAGATGGGTTGCAATGACTTTATCCTCAAACCATGTCCAACTCAGTGTCTCTGGTTTGTTAGTTCGACTGTCCGCTCTGATCTCCCCTTGAGTTGATCGACTTTCTCAATACCAAGCTTGTCCTTCTGCGCGTTTGGCGTTCGCCTAAGTTGTATCGAGAATCCTCCGCTTGGATTATGTACTTGCCTCACAGTGGAAGCCCCCGATCTGTATGTAATGTGGAACAGCTCGCGGTAACTACGCGGACAAGCTCGACGTCAACATTCTGGTACGTACTTTGCGTGATCGCAGCATAGCGTGCAGCGATGAAGCACCACCGCAAAGCAATAACGGAACGTGACTATAGGCGCCTAGAGTGCACTGACACTTCGCCACCTCTACCTCATATCCACTCGGTTTGGTGTTGGTGCGATCCGCTCATTGAATTGAAAGAAGATGGAGATGAATTCGTGATCCATAGGGAAGTCACGTGGAACTGAATTGAAACTAACTGCGGGTGAGGGGGGACACACATGGTTTCAACAACGCAATTTTATCGTAGCGCTTTAATCGTCCCACTCGCGGTGCTACTGACGACCACCGCTGTCAAAGCGGATTCGTTGCAACTGGCGGAGAATCCCTTCGGGAGTACAACAGTCCTACCCGAAAAACAGAACATGAAACTAATCGGTTTCGTCGCCCCCAAGATTTCATCAGGAATCGCTGGCGGCATGGCCGTCTATGACGATGCTGCCACGAAAAGGATCGGCGACTACGCCGAGATCTACAATCTCAAGGGCGCTCTGATAGCGATCATCTGGTTTGATCAATTTGGCATTTTGAGAACTGCCATCGACCGGGGGTTGTCCTTCACAAAAGAGATGTTGAAGGAGTCTTGGTGCTCGTCATGAGCGGAGACCTGCTATGACGCGTACCGTTCACATTCGTCGAGAGAATATTGTCTGCTCGCGTCGTCGCAGGCTTCCTGTTTGCGCTTTACATGTAAGTGATTTGGTAGAGCTCTCGCTTGGAAGATTGCTCCAAAAGCCCGGCCACCTGTCTGGCCCACTCCTGGAAACGAATATTTTTTGTCACCCTTTTGATCTGTTGCTCTAAAGCATCCGGATTTTCCACCTCTTGCTCAAAAACCAGATCGGGGGCTCCCAATGATCCATAATGCGTGCGCATCACTCTCGGACTCAAGCCACCGGCCTCGGCGACCCAGTCACGAAGAGTAATTAGCTTCTCTTCAACCTCCTGCGTCTTTCCGGGCAAGGTGTGAAATGTCAAACGTGAGACGTACATGAGAGTTCTCCTTTCAAATCTCCCAAGTAGGTCGCCGTAGCGGCCAAACTGTTTTTAGGTGCCTAGTTATTTCTTTTTAGCCTTTTTGCGCGGAACTTTTCCCCCGGCACGGCGAGCTTCCGACAGCCCAATCGCGATCGCTTGTTTTCGACTCGTGACCTTCTTCCCGGAACGTCCGCTTCTTAATGTTCCTCTCTTGCGTTCACGCATCGCCCTTCTCACTTTTTGCGAGGCTTTCTTGCCATATCTAGCCATAAATCAGCTCCTTTAAAATGTTTATTTAAGAGTTCTTACTCCCACCGTGGACATTTAACTAGCTTTCCATCCGAACTCGATTCGTACTTGCGTCGTATTGGCAGTTTTCTTTACGGTCTTTGCCGTCTTTTTTCACGACCAGCCCAACCTTCCACTCAGCCTGACCTCCTCTCTCCACTGAGTCAACTGCAACTTCCTGATAACCGCTACTTCGCGCCAATTCGACGCAACGCGCGCGCGCCGCATCGATATTATTTCTCAATGCGTAGTTTGAATCGGAAGTGCTCGTGGCACATGCGCTGAGACCTAGACCCAGTACGGTGAGACAAATCGCCTGCCTTCGAATGCAGACCCCCAGCAATCGTTCTGGTTTCATTATAATTCCCCCTTTCTTGTAAGCGAGTCGTCGCAAGCAGAGTGCCAGTCGATTTTTTGGCTGTTCAATAAATGTTTTCATACTCTTAAGTTTGAGAGTGACAGCTCTTTTACGACAGAGAGTAATCTCAAATAGTACACCGATATCCACGGGCCTCGCTTTGTTATTATAGAACCGTCGCTGCATAGCACTGCGTCCTTGGAAACACTAGAGATAACCGCAAATCCCATGCCCACTATTAGTTCATATTTGTCGTCACGAACAAATACCGAGAAGCGAGATCTCAGTACAGATGGTGCGTTACTTCCGACAATGCGTCCGTCGGCAACAAGTAAATCAGAGGATTCGGAAAGGAAAAAAATCAGCAACTGAGTTCGCGACCGCGAACCCTAGACAGGCTTAGGTTCGCTAATCGCTGCCTCAATCGCGGCAACCGCATCATGGCAAAAGTGTTTGGCGACTTCCAGAAGCATTTCAGCTTCAGCGTGGTCACACGGAACCAGTATAGTATTAGATTCCGTCTTTACGGCATTTTGGAGCCTGAAATAGACTGGCGAATTTTCACTCGCCCGTTTTAGCAATGAGTGATGGTGCTCAGGAGACAACTCAATCAATATCTTCGCCGGAGGCTTTTCGGTCTTGGGCGTGCTGTCATCCATGTCCACTTCCTTTATTATACGGCTAAGCGGCAATCTATCGCCGTCACTCACCGATCCATGATTACTCTCCCAATGAAAAATGTCGAGGGGTATTAGAGAAAATTCAGTGGAATTTCGACTAGGCGCGCATAATTTCACGACAGTGAAACTGCAGTTGTTGTACTTAGGTCAGGTCGCCAAGATCACTTGGGACGAAGCGAACAGCGCGAGTTCAAGAGGTCGGTTTGCGCTTCCGAGTGGCGTTGGACTGCGAAACTTCTCGATCGAATCCCGGAAGGATCGCTTTAAAGAAAGCATTTTGCACGAGACGCAGCACAGTTTGCCAAGTACTGGTTTGAGGCGATTCAATGTCTCCCGAGATGGAGGTTTGGGTTGCTACTTCTTCTCGCGGCCGATTTTGGAGTAGGCCGGCGATCCCGCCGACAAGGCCCTCGTAGAGTTTTCGAAACACGCTTTTCTCACGATCCTGGCGCTCATCATAGACGTTCACATCTCGGAAAAGAGGCTTTACGTAACCCTCTATCTTCCCTTGTCGAACCTTGATTTCAGAATAGAGGGAAAAAACTCCGCCAGCGACGTCGAAATTGCCGTAGGCGCGGAAGAGGTCGTTCATCGTACGCATATCGGTATTTTCGGTGCGCAGCGAGATATTAAAATCGGGACCTTTAGTTTCCGGGCGAAAGGCAAAATCGATCTGCGTTGGCCCGTTGCCCATAAACTTCCCTTTCGCCTGTCCCCGAGCGACGCCGTCTTTAAGGTGGTTGCTCAAATTTTCGATGTCTATTGCCACATCCGCAAAAAACACCCGGTACGATGGTTTTGCCGCCCGATTGACGAAGGCGAGTTGGCTATTGCGCGTTTCGAATTTATCCACTTTCACTTGCAAGGTTGGCTCATTGCTATATTTTCGCGCGGTCTGCCCTACCTGTTTGGCGATCTCCTCGGTCGGCGCGGTCGGTGCCTGGTAGTTATAGTCCGCGTCAATGCCATCGAGAGTTAGTTTTTTTATGATGATTGTTTCGGCTTGAGTGGCATATTCGATAGACCCTGCCGCATCAAGAGCGCCTTTCCGCACGGACAAATTGTAACGGTCGGTAATCGGCCTGAAATAATCGAGGACTATCTTGTTGACATCAAAGTCGCCTTTCACAGCGACATGCGGTTCGGCAAGAAAGTCAGCATTGCCTGTCAGTTTCACTTTTCCGCTATCGAAAACAACTGCCTCTGCTTGGACCGGTGACGGGTAAGTGCCTTCCTCTGACTCGACATTGCGAATGTTTTCAGCCAGAAAATTAAGCTGCGTAATTCGCAGCGGTCGGAATGGACCTTTGTCGATGTAGGTAACATCGGCGTTCCGAATCACGAACCGATTGATCTTAAGGGGATAAATCGCCTTTACTGCGTCCTGCCAGCCTCTTTCCTTAATTGGTGTTTCATCGCGAGCCTCTTGGTTGAACTGCCTTAGGTCGAACCGCAGACTAGGATTGTCTAGCTCCCAATCCGCCACAAGTCGGCCGCGCAGCAGAGCTTTCCAGTGAACGCTGGCGCTTAAGTTGGGTATGTGGGCAATCGGCGGATCGGGGTGAGCACTCTGAAAAATCGTGCAGTCCTCAAGATCGAGCGACAGTCCGAACGGATGAAAATCGAGCCGCTCGATGCGGACTGTATATCCTTTCAGACTGTTGTTTATGTCTGCTTCTATCTTCTTTCGCAGGGGCTCATCGAGCAAATAGGCCGCTACAAAACTAAGCAGCAGGATCAACGAAACTGATCCCGAGATCCAAAGAAATAATCTCTTCGTCCGAAGATTTCTAAAGCGCAAATCCAAATTTCTGAGAACAGTGGCTCGTTCCAATGGCACTACTCCAGTTTCTATCGATCGTATGGCATTTCTATCCGTAAGAATGGTTCTGACTTTTCTAAGAACCGTATAGGGGCAAGAGCTGTGCCAGAAGAGCGAAAACTGAGGTCGGATACAGCGCGGATCGCCGCCTAAGAATCCGGCGACATATCCCTGTGGCGTATAGGCTTTCTCCCTTAGCCCAAGTAAGTCTTGGGAGGCGGATTTTTTCTCGTAGGGTTTAACTAAGGCGGTGTGGGAGAAACACAGACAGAGCGTACTTTTTATGGGGAGTCGGCGGTTCGCTCTGTCTATTGGCTGTCTATTTGAGGTCGATTCAATTTGTACTCGGGTAGCATTGTGCCATTGATGTAATTCAATTCACGATTCTCTCTCACGTAGCGCAACAATAAACCACCCCGACTCATATCCCCTCGACCGATAAATTCGGCGGGAACGATCAGCCGGCTGCCGAAAATCGGATTCAGTATCTCTACGTATTTGGCAGTGGCGAGACTGCCCAGCAGAACAACCTCGCACTCGGGACCAATGCGGCTGGCGAGTTTTTTGGCGGTGCGCCGCAGCGAAGAACAATAAACTTCGTTCTTAATATGGATCGGCACGGCGGCGAATCGCCGCAGGTTTCGCAGTCGAATCAAAGAGTCGTGCGGGACTAGGCCGGTGGTAGGAGTGATAATAAAGATCCCAGGGCAATCAGAAGGCGGACGGGCGAACTCCCTCGCATAGGTGAGCTTGCCGCGAAAATAGAGCGCGCTCAGAAAGCTAAAGACTTCGCCGAGCGGCGCACCGGGGCTGCGCAGACGTTGTGCCAGATCGGATCGGCTGTTTTTCCTGAGCAGCCACTGGGCCCGCAGCCCGTTGCAATTTGCCGGTGAAAGTACAAATACACGGTTCATGGGTGCACGGCCCGCATGAAATCTTCAGTATCTAAGGTATTCAAGACTTCGCCGCGCGAAAGCCAGCCGCGCCGCGCCGTGGAGACCCCGTAGTGCAAACTTCCCAGCCCGCCGGTCGAATGGGCGTCTGTGGATATGATGAATTTAATATCTCGGGTGCGTGCGGCGCGGATCCAGTCCGGCTCGAGGTCGAGACGGCGCGGGTCGCCGTTGACTTCGATGGCGCATTGGGACTCCGCGATAGCGTCGAGCACCTGGTTCATTCGGCATTCGAGCGCTGGACGCGACCCGATCAATCGACCCAGCGGGTGTCCCCAGATCTTGAAGAAGGGCAACCTGAGGGCGCGTAACAGCCGCTCGGTCATTTGCTCGGAATCCATCCTGTGGCGCGAATGAATGCTCGCGATGATGATATCGAATTGCTCCAGAAAATGATCGGGATAGTCCAGCGAGCCATCTTCAAGAATATCCGATTCGGTGCCTTTGAGAAGCTTTATCTTGACGCGCTGCTGCACCCGCGCAATCTCGTCCCACTGCGCTCGCAAGCGATCAATCCCTACGCCGCGGGCGTAGTGGGCGCTGGGTGAATGATCGGTGATCGTGAGATAGGTCATGCCCATGGCCTCGGCGGCCAAGGCCATCTCTTCGATGCTGTTCCGGCCATCAGAATAGATAGTATGGCAGTGCGTCATGCCCCGAATATCGGCAAGCTCCACCGGTTGTGTTAGTTTGCCGGCGCTGGCAATTTCGATCTCACCTTCATCTTCGCGCATTTCCGGCGGGATATACTGAATGCCGAGACGCCGGTAAATTTCGCTTTCGCCGCTTCCCGGCACTTCGGGATACAAGGTCATCGCTTTCGAGCGTGCTAAATCTCGCAGTTTAGTAATGTGGCGCAGCGAGCCGGTTTGAGCGTGAAGCGTGGCAACGTAGTCCTTTGGCGCCACAACGGTCAATTCGGCTCGCAGACCGCCCGCCAAGCGCGCAACACATCGGTTTTCATCTAACTCATCGGTGTGCGCCAGCGCCGGGAAGCGCAGAAATCGATCGAGTACCGCCCGCGGTTGATTGCTGGCGGCGACGATGCGAATGCGCCGTACCGTTTCTTTGCGCCGCCGCAGCGCTCCCGCCAAACCGGCTTCCATCAGCTCCGGACCGGCGCGCAGATGCTTGAGAATTCGCTCCGCTGTCTCCAGCGCATGATTGAGCAGCAGAGAGCCATCTTTTGGAATCTGGAGAGACTCAATATCTGCAAGTAGCTTTGCCTGCGACTTCAGGCCGAAACCTTTGACCTTATTGACCAGACCTTCTTGGCAAGCGGTTTTGAGATCGGCGATGCTTTCGATATGTAGCGCGTCATTGAGCGCGATGATTTTTTTTAGGTTTAGCCCGGGAACCGTGCTGAGCTCCATCACGCCGGGCGGCATCCCTTCCAGCAGCTGTTGCAGCATCCAACTTTCACCGGTGTGGTAGATCTCATCGATGATCGCCGCGAGCGCCGTACCGATACCGGGGATTTCCTTGAGCCGACCGGTTTTGACGAGAGCGTCAAAATCACCCTGGTAATTTTCTATGGCACTCGCGCCCCGCTCATACGCTTGCGTCTTAAAAGGATTCTCGCCTTTTATTTCTAAAAGACGGGCGATCCTGCGCAGATCAGCAGCAATGTCGAACCTTTCCCTCATAAGAAAGCCATCACGATTCCGCGAACTATTAATAATAAACTAGTCTAGCAGGCTGCTGAAGAAACTACCGTTCATCCTTTGAGACCCTCAGGACGAACGGTCACGAGATTTAAATGACTGAGCATTTTTCCGTTCGTGCTGAGCCTGTCGAAGCACTCCGGCTTTTTTTCAACATCCTAGTCTAGGGCATCAAAAATGAATCGCGCGTCCTGCCACCGCCAGAGCTGCTTCCCGAAGAGCTTCGGGAAGAGTAGGGTGGGCATGACACGACCGGGCAATGTCCTCGCTGCTGGCGGCAAAGTTCATGGCGGTCGCGGCCTCGGCAATGAGATCTCCCGCCCGCGCCCCAAGGATGTGAACTCCAAGAAGGCGATCGCTCTTGGCATCCGCCAGCACTTTCACTTTGCCCTCGGTTTGGCCCAAAGTGTGGGCACGGCCATTGGCGCGGAACGGAAACAGCCCGCTTCGATAGTCAGTTCCATCCCGCTTGAGCTCGTCCTCAGTCTTTCCGACGGACGCTATCTCCGGGTGGGTGTACACCACGTTAGGAATCGTATGATAATCGACATGGCCATAGCCTGTGACCATGTGTTCCACACAAGCAATCCCTTCCTCTTGGGCTTTATGAGCCAGCATCGGACCGCCGACGACATCGCCGATCGCATAGATGCCGGCGGCGGACGTCACATAGTTTTTGTCGACGGAGATGTAACCTTTTTTGTCGGTCTTAATGCTCAAAGATTCAAGATCCAACCCGTCCGTACATGGTAGCCGGCCGACGGCGACCAGGACACGGTCGCAAAGCGTGGGCTCATTCCCTTCCCACTCGACCATGCACTGGTTTCCTTTTACGCCGACCCCCGTGACGCGGCTTACCAGTTGAAACTCCAACCCCTGCTTTTCGAGAAGCTTCATCGCATCGCGCGCGATGTCGCGGTCCATCTCCGGCAGAATGCGATCCATCACTTCAAGGACGGTGACTTTGGCCCCGAGTCGCTTCCATACTGAACCGATCTCGAGCCCGACGGCGCCGGCGCCGATGACGACGAGACGCCCGGGAACTTCTTTATAGCTTAAAGCTTCGGTACTGGTCGCGACCCGATCGCCATCAAGATTGATATGCGGCAAGGTAGCTGGCTTGCTTCCCGTGGCGATAAGGATGTACCGGCTCTTGAGGTCGATGGCACCATCTTTCGTATCGACTAGGACCTGTCCGGGCTCGACAATCCGGCCCGTTCCCGCATAGCGTGAAATTTTATTCTTGCGAAACAGCGACTCGACACCTTTGGAAAGAACTTTTACCGTTTTTTCCTTGCGGGCCATGATCGCGGGAAGATCAAACTGGAGATCCTTAGCGTGAATGCCATGCTGGGAGAAATCCTCTTTGGCTCTCCAGAAGAGCTCGCTCGATTCCAAGAGAGCCTTACTCGGAATGCAGCCGATGCGGAGGCACGTTCCACCGAGATCTTGCTCCTTTTCCACGCAGGCGACATTCAGGCCCAACTGCGCGCCGCGGATGGCAGCCACGTATCCTCCCGGACCAGCGCCAATGATGACGAGATCGTGTTGTTTTTGTTCCATGTCAAACTTCGAGCAGAATCCGCGCCGGATCCTCGAGCAGCCCCTTGATGTGCCGGAGAAAGGTGACCGCTTCGCGGCCGTCGACGATGCGGTGGTCGTAAGTGAGCGCCACGTACATCATCGGACGAATGACAATTTGTCCTTCTCGGACAACGGGTCTTTCTTGAATCGCGTGCATCCCGAGAATGCCGCTTTGAGGCGGGTTGATGATCGGCGTCGAAAGCAGCGAGCCGTAGATGCCTCCGTTGGTAATCGTAAACGTTCCGCCCCGGAGCTCATCGAGATTGAGCTTGTTGGCTTCAGCCCGGCGCGCAAAATCATCGATGGCACGCTCGATCTCGGCAAAGCTCATGCGTTCGGCGCGGCGGAGCACCGGAACCACGAGGCCCCTGCCACCGCCGATGGCGATGCCGATGTCGTAGTAGTTGCGATAGACGATATCGGTGCCGCGCACTTCGGCGTTGACCTGAGGAATCAGCTTGAGCGCTTCGATGGACGCCTTGACGAAGAACGACATGAAGCCGAGCTTGATGGAATATTTCTTCTCAAAAGATTCCCGGTACTGCCGGCGTAGCGCCATGACGGCGGTCATATCGATCTCGTTAAAAGTGGTCAGTAATGCGGCTGTTTGCTGCGCCTCCACGAGCCGCTCGGCGATGCGGCGGCGGAGTGGGCTCATCGGAACGCTTTCTTCATCGCCAAGGTCAGGACCTGCTGGAGTTTTTTTCTCAGCCGCTGCTTGCTCGGGTTTTGATTCTTTTACTCTCTCAACGTACCTGAGAGCATCCTCCTTCAGGAGACGACCTCCCGGACCTGTGGCCGGCACCTCTTCGGGCTTTACGCCGCGCTCGGCAAGAACTCGCCGCGCCGCCGGCATCAGTCGCACCATCTCCTTGGCCTCTGCCCGATCCCGAGCCGTTGCGTCTTTTGATTTCTCGGATTCGCCCGTCTTGCTCTCTTGCTTGTCTTCAGTATCTCGCTGAGGCTCCGCCTCAGGCAGTTTCTGCGCAGGTTCATTGTTGCGTTTGCCATCCACTTCCATGTAGCCGATCACATCGCCAACTTTTGCTGTCTCGCCCTTTTTCTTCAGAATCTTCGTGATTACACCGGTGCCTGGTGCCGGAAGTTCAACGGTCACCTTCTCGGTTTCCAGGATCGCTACGACCTCGTCCCGCTTTACAGAATCTCCCTCTGCTTTGTTCCATTCCGATATCTCGACTTCGGTGATTGATTCGCCAACGCTGGGGACTTTGAGTTCTATCGGCATAAAGAACTGTTCCTTAAACGCCGCCACTTAGAGCCTGATGGATAAGCTCCTTCTGCTCACGCTTGTGGCTCGCGCTAGAGCCGGTGGCTGGGCTTCCGGAAGCGGGCCGGAAAATTCCGGAAAAGGGCCGACCGAAAACCTGATTACAAAACTTCGTGTGAAGATAATGCCAAGCACCCATATTCTCGGGTTCCTCCTGAACCCACGAGACGCTCTTGGCGTCCGGGTACAATGCCAAGGCATCCTTGAACTCCGATTCTGGAAAGGGGTAGAGCTGTTCAAGCCTGACGATGGCGATATTCTTAAGGCCGAGACCCGCGCGCTCCTCACCGAGCTCGTAATAGATCTTGCCACTGCACAAAAGAATCTTATCCACTTGCTGATCGCGCTCTACGAACGGGTCCGGGATGATACGCCGAAATCGGCCCACCGCACACTCCTCTAGAGCCGAACTCGATTTCGGATGACGTAGAAGGCTCTTGGGAGTGAGCACGATCAGGGGTTTTCTCCACCGACTCAGCGTTTGGCGTCTGAGACAATGAAAATATTGGGCCGGAGTCGAAGGATAAATGATCTGGATGTTGTCTTCCGCCGCGAGTTGGAGAAACCGCTCCAGGCGAGCGCTCGAGTGCTCCGCTCCCATTCCCTCGAATCCGTGGGGCAAAAGCAAAACGATCGAACTCAAGCGGTGCCATTTGTCCTCAGCGCCGGCGATGAATTGATCAATGATCACCTGAGCAGCATTGACGAAGTCACCGAACTGGGCCTCCCAGAGAACCAGGCCGTCCGGACAGTCGAGGCTGTAACCGTACTCAAACCCTAAAACTCCTACTTCCGAGAGCGGGCTATTATAAATCTCTACCGGCGCTTGTTCGGAAGCCACATGTTGAAGAGGAACATACAAATGTCCATCCTGATGGTCGTGGAGCACGGCATGTCTCTGGCTGAAGGTGCCACGGGCGCTATCCTGTCCGGAGAGACGCACGCGGTAACCCTCGCAAGCAAGGCTGGCGAAGGCCAAAGACTCGGCTGCCGCCCAGTCGAGAGGCCGTTTGCCCTGGGCCATTTCGCGCCTGATCCCAATTCCCCGCACGATCTTGGGATGAGGATGAAAATCTTCGGGAAGTCGAGTTTGCGCGTTAAGAAACGCCGAAAGTTTCTCCTTGGAAACCCCGGTATCGATGTCGGCTCGCGCAGGCTCCGGCCCTCCTCTATACCCACTCCAGATGCCGCGTAGGGCATCGGTCGCCGGAACATAGCCCGGTCGGCGCGCCTTAGAGAGATCGTCCTCGAGCTTTTTCAAACCATCGGCAGCGATTTTTTCAGCTTCGTCGGTCGTCAACCCGCCCAATTCCAACAGACGGTCCAAATAGCTATCACGCACAGATTTTCGCTTTTCGATGGCACGATAGAGCACAGGCTGAGTAAAGGAAGGCTCATCGCCTTCGTTGTGTCCGAGCCGCCGATAACAATACATGTCGATGACCACATCGCGCTTGAATTCGTAGCGAAAATCGAGGGCGAGCCGAACCACCTGAGCCACCGCCTCGGGATCTTCGCCGTTAACGTGGAAAATCGGAATCTGGAGCATCTTGGCCACATCCGTGGCGTAGGTGCTGGATCTTGCGTCGGTAGGAGAAGTGGTAAAACCGATCTGGTTATTAACGATGACGTGCAAGGCTCCGCCGACGGTATAACCTTTTAGCTGACTCAAATTGAGCGTCTCCTGGGAGATCCCCTCTGCGGCAAAGCTGGCGTCGCCGTGTATTAACAGAACCAAACCCCGCTTTCTTTCGTTATCACCGACGCGGTCCTGCTTGGCGCGCATGCGGCCGAGCGCCACGGGACTGACAAACTCCAGGTGGCTGGGGTTGAAACAAAGCGATAAATGAACTTTGCGACCGGACGCCGTCATCCAATCGTTGCTATAGCCCAAGTGGTATTTGACGTCGCCCCGGCCGGTGTAGAGTTCCGGCGAGGTATCTTCGAATTCCCAGAAAATTTCTTGCGGGCTCTTGCCGATGATATTGGCCAGCACGTTTAATCGCCCGCGATGGGCCATGGCGATGACGATCTCTTGGACTTCTTGCTCGGCGGCCTTGTCGATGGCAAGGTCCAGGAGCGGGATTAGGCTTTCCCCCCCTTCCAGGGAGAACGTCTTGGCTCCGAGATATTTCCTGCGGAGAAATTCCTCGAAGATGACCGCATCCGTGAGCCGGGTGAAGATCCGGATCTTTTCCTCGCGGCTAAGGTCGAGACGATTTTGTGTTCGCTCCATGCGCTCCTGCAGCCAGTGCCGCACGGACAGCTCGTCAATGTGCATGAACTGGACGCCGATGGACCGGCAATAGGTGTTGCGGAGCCGCTCGAGGATTTCCCGCAGCGGTATCGCGCCATCGCAGAGAGTGTCGCAGGAAAACCTGCGATTCATCTCCGTCTCATTGAAAGCATAAAATTCCGGTTCGAGCTCGGGGATGCGCGGACGAGGCATCTTCAATGGATCGATGGCAGCGATCATATGGCTCCGGACGCGGTAGTTACGGATAAGCTCGTCCACCCGATTCTGCATCGCGGCAACCTCGGCCTCACGAGCGCCAAAGCCGCCGTTGCCGCTCACTGTAGATGGATTGAAGATGCCGGGTGGATGAAACGACGGGCCAAGACGAGGGCTTCCGTTATCTCGGTCGGATTTCGACAGCTGATCGAAATAGGCCCGCCATTCGGGTGAAACTGAAAGTGGGTCCTTAAGATAATCGAGATAGAGTCCTTCAACAAAAGCGAGATTAATGGTATTTGGCAAACGCTCTGTTTCGCTCATGAGCGGGTCCTGATCGCCACGAAAATGCTTTGGGTCGTATAAAAAAATCCTAACAGTTGTATGAATTTTCGCTAGAGCCTAAAACGATCAGGAAAGAAACCACCCCGCTGACTCCCAGCATTTGAAGAGCAAAGGAATTCCGATAGCAATATGCCAATCGGGTGCGCTGGGCCATTGATAAAGACAAACGTTAGTTCGTAAAGCGTCTATAGAGATAGACAACAATGCTAGCGGCATTCGAGATGGCGATGACAAGCGTTGTTAGACTTGCGAATGCGAGGCCTGCGCGTGCTACGTGTGAATATTCCCAGCGATTGCGTAAATCCGTCCAATCCCCCGCGCGGCTTTTGTTCAGCGGCCGTGAGCGATTGGCACCCAATGAGAAAAAGCCCGAGCCAAGGCCGCTCAGTTTTTGCCCCTGAAGCCAAAACTTGTTCACTGGATGCGTAAACAGCCAATAAGTCGCTTGCATACCGATGAGTCCCAGTAGTGCCACAAGCGTCAGGCAAAAATCGGCGCTTCCCAACGGCGTAAAAAACAACAGGATAATCGTCAAAATGAGGCTAGCGGGCTCAGCGAACCCTCCAATGGTGAATCCTGGATAATAGATGTGTTGCATCGCGTAATAGACATCTTTGGTGAGCCGCATTTTTCCCGGTAGATCAAGCGCATGTGCGAGCGTAAGGGCCATCGCCACCGCGACCAGAAGGACCGTCACCACCTGAAGAATATCGAACATTTGTTTTTTCCCGCTCGACTAGGTCAGCTGGAGCAGAAGAAACCTGCCATCGATTATCCGTGGCGTTTGAAATATTGGACTGCCCGCTCGTGCTTTTCGGCTGCAGCGCGCGTGCTAAAGGTACCCAGGTTTCGGCGCCTGCCGGTTTTGGGATCTTTCTTTTTTGAATAAAGGCGATATTCGCCCGAGGCTAGTTTGCGAATCATATTATCAGCACCTCCCGCTAG
>Ga0209799_1000020_pt1 | contig 29269 bp, 24 predicted proteins | sample PanSoiPlo36MoBio_FD_188324 | JGI IMG/M metagenome (GOLD analysis project Ga0209799, IMG submission 188324) | Tropical forest soil microbial communities from Panama analyzed to predict greenhouse gas emissions - Panama Soil Plot 36 MoBio (SPAdes)... | ecosystem: Environmental > Terrestrial > Soil...
ACTTGAAAATCTCGTCCCAAATATCTCTCCAAGGTTTTCGCCTTGGCTGGTGATTCCACGATGACTAGATTCTTCGCCGCCATAACGCTTCACTCATTCCTTAAACTCGCGTAGCTTTAGCTTCTACCGCTCGGTCGTATATCTTTTTCCGGGGAGCTGTCTGACATATCCTTGCAATTCCAATTCCAACAAGATTTCGGAAACCCTCGAGGGCGAATAACCGCTGCTCTCGATGACTTCATCGATTTGGAGAGGTCGCTCCTCAAACAAGTTGAATATTGTTTGCAACTCAGCGCTCAGGTTCTGTGGAAGCGTGCGCTTCGGCGCGCTCCCCGCTTTACCGCCACGCACCACCAGCTGGGGTGCGATTTCTTCCATAATATCGTCTACCGTCTCTACCAGTTTCGCCCCCTGGCGAATTAGCCGATGCGCCCCGCGGCTGCGACTCGCGCCGACTTCACCCGGGACGGCAAAAACTTCCCGCCCTTGCTCCAAAGCCAACGCCGCCGTAATCAAAGATCCGCTCTTCTCCGTCGCTTCCACCACTACGACCCCCAGCGACAAACCGCTGATCAGTCGATTGCGCGCGGGAAAATTGAACGCCAGCGGCCGTGTGCCGATTGGAAATTCCGAAATCACAGCGCCATTGTCAATGATACGCTGGTAGAGCTTGTCATGCTCCGCGGGATAAACGCGATCGACGCCCGAACCCAAAACGGCGATGGTTCGACCTCCGGCATTCAACGAAGTTTCATGTGCCGTGCCGTCGATACCGCGCGCCATCCCGCTCACGATCGTAAAACCCAATGATGCCAGACCCCGACAAAGATCTCGCGCCACCCTGCGTCCATAATCGCTCGTGCTTCTCGAGCCAACTACGGCAACAGACTTTTGATCCTCACCGCGGATCTCTCCCTTCAGATAAAGCAAAGGCGGCGGATCCGGAATCATCCGCAATCGCGCCGGATAAATCGAATCGGTAAACGGCACTATTTTGACGCAAGCCTTTTCAGCTCTGATGATCTCTTTCTCAGCTTCATCCCATGCCGAAAAATTGCGTAGCCCGTCGATAACATTTTGATCCAACCCCTGAATTTCAGCCAATGCCGCAGCCGACACCGACAACGCCTCTGTGGGATCGTCGAAGTGTCCCGCTAGCTTTTTGAAGCTGACACACCCGAGCCCCGGCACTCGCGACAAAGCAACCCAACGAACAAGATCCGTTTCAGCTACTTTCGGCAACACATACTCTCTTTCGAATGATAATGTCGCGTCAATCATGTCCATACATAACTCGGCCTTTTCAAGCTGAACCGTAGGGATCCTTAAAACCGAAACGCAAGCTACAAATGATAAGGCAAAATCGGCGCGAACGCTAGCACCTGTATCGAGTGATCTGCAATCCTAAAAAACATCGTGCATTGGCTGTCAACACAGGGTCCTCAGCTCCTCCACGCTTCTAGCTCAAAAAATTTTAGCCCATGAGAAAAGCAAACTCCAGGCATGATAAAAAAAATTTTATACGCCATCTGTATAGCTAAACTGAGATTTATTTTTGGAGTTGGGTTCCTAGAGGGGCGACAGCCTACGAAGCGATAGCTGCTTACTATTGTAACTAGCGGACAGATCACTCACCGGGTAATAAAATTGTTTCAATGTTGTTTTGTCGGACCGAACACGTGACAGGCAACGCCATGACCGTCTGTACCGAACTCCAGCGGCGGCTCCTTTTGGTCGCAGACGGCTTCGCGGTATGGACAGCGGGGATGGAAACTGCAGCCCGAGGGGGGGTGCACCGGGCTTGGGACGTCGCCTTGAAGAACCGCCCGCTCTTTTTTACGGCTGGTGTCAGCGACGGGAACCGCAGACAGCAAAGCTCGTGTGTAGGGATGCTTTGCGTCCCGGTAGATCGTCTCACTCTTGGCAATCTCGACGATCTTGCCGAGGTACATGATCGCCACTCGATGGCTGATATGCTCGACCACCCTTAGGTCATGGGAAATGAAAAAGTAGGTCAGGTGCATTTTCTCCTGGAGCTCCTGCAGGAGATTGATAATCTGCGCCTGGATAGAAACATCCAGTGAGGAGACCGGCTCGTCGCAGACAATAAATTTGGGGCTCACTGCCAAGGCGCGAGCGATACCGATGCGCTGGCGCTGCCCGCCACTAAACTCGTGCGGGTAACGGTTGTAATGATCTTCGCGGAGACCCACCTGGCGGAGTAATTCGATCACCCGGTCGCGCTTGGCTCGGCCCTTGGCGAGTTTGTGAATTTCCAAACCTTCACCGACGATATCGCCGACCCGCATCCGCGGGTTCAGTGATGCATAGGGATCCTGAAAAATGATCTGCATTTGCCGCCGCGCATCACGGAGTTCGCGTTGGGACAGAGCCAGCAGGTTTTTCCCCTGAAAATAAACTTCGCCGCCGCTTGGCTCGATGAGCCGAAGTATGGTTCGTCCTAACGTCGACTTGCCGCAGCCGGATTCCCCGACGATGCCTAAGGTTTCGCCTTCCTCCACAGTCAGGTTTACACCGTCCACAGCCTTGACTGCCCCCTTATTGCGCGAGAATAGACCTTCGCCCACCGGAAAATGTTTCTTGAGGTCACGAATTTCTAACAGACTCATAGCGATATGCAGCCATTAATTTTGTCCGCCGGCCCGCAGCCCGGTTTCGGGGAAATGGCAGGCGACAAAGTGATTCTGTTGTTTTTCTACCAACTGAGGCTCCGCGTCGGCGCACAGCGCGGCGGCTTTGGGGCATCGATCGCGGAAACGACAGCCGCTTGGGAGATGCAGCGGACTTGGCACAACCCCCGGGATGGCGTCCAAGCGCTTTTTCTTTTTGGCCCCTGTACCGGGCAGAGAGTTGAGTAAACCCACCGTGTAAGGATGAAAGGGTCGCGCGAAGATCGCTTGCGCGCTCGCGCGTTCAACGATTTTACCCGCATACATGATCGCAACCTCATCGGCCTGCTCCGCTACGACTCCGAGATCGTGGGTAATCAGTAATAAAGCCATGCCGATCTTTTGCTGGAGCTCTTTCATCAGCTCAAGAATTTGCGCCTGAATCGTTACATCCAATGCGGTGGTCGGCTCGTCGGCGATCAGGAGGCTCGGATTGCAGGACAACGCCATAGCGATCATCACCCGCTGCCGCATGCCGCCGCTTAGCTGATGGGGATAGGAGTCCACCCGAGACTGCGGATCGGCGATCTTGACCAGGCGAAGCATCTCAATGGTCTTTTCGCGTGTTTGTTTTTTGCCCAACCCCTGGTGCAGACGGATCGCCTCGCCGATCTGATTGCCCACGGTAAATACCGGATTCAGCGAGGTCATGGGCTCTTGAAAGATCATGGAAATCTCGTTGCCGCGAATTTTACGCATCTCCTCGTTGCTCAGTTTGAGAAGATCATGCCCGCGATAGCGAATCTCGCCGCCGACGATCTTTCCCGGCGGCGACGGGATCAACCGCATGATCGAAAGCGATGTGACACTCTTGCCACAACCGGACTCGCCAACGAGTCCGAGAGTCTTCCCTTCCGCTACGTCAAAACTGACGCCGTCAATTGCCCGCACTTCGCCTTCAGGTGTAAAAAAAGAGGTTTGAAGATTCTTGACTTGAATGAGATCGGCCATGATTATTTCGCCGATGTGCTTAACATTCGCGGATTCAATATACCACGAATCGCATCACCCGATAGCATTTGCATACCAAGACCGCCCAATATGATCCAGAGTCCCGGATGGCGAAACTTTCTCAGCGAAGACCGTCGTGGCTAATCTCAGAAGCAAAGATCCCGAGCTCGACAACGCGACCTCAGTTTTCGGTGACGCCTATTTGACGAACTGATTTTTTGGGAAATTCGCCGTTGCCATAACCCCCCCGTCGACTACCAGCGGATGACCATAGACAAAATCGGAATCGTCGCTGACCAGGAAGAGCGCCGCCCTCGCCTGGTCCTCCGCGGTCCCCAATCGTCCCGCGAGGTTCTCGAAAGTTCGACTACCGGTGACATCGTCATCGAACCCAACGGGAGAGCCAGAGCGATTCGGCACGACACAATTGACCCTGATTTTGTCGGAAGCGAGCTGCACCGCCATCGCGCGGGTCATATTGATGACGCCAGCCTTAGCCGCGGCATAAGCGATACCATCCGCCCGTCCAATCATGCCGGAGGTGGAACCAAAATTGACTATCTTTCCACCTCGACCCTGCTTTGCCATTTGCGCCGCGACGTACTTCGTCACCAGATAAGGTCCTTTAAGGCTGACCGCGATGACCTTGTCGAATTCCTCTTCCGTGCTTTCAAAAATATTCGCGTGATCGGTCAGCGCGGCGTTGTTGACCAGAATATCGATGCCGCCGAAACGTGCGACGACTTGGCTTACCATCGCCTGGACGTCGCGGGAGTTTGCGACGTCGCATAACACGAGCATAGCCTCTCGGCCAGTTTTATTGATTTCATCGACCACAGCTTTGCCACGCCCTTCGTGCATTTCGATAACCGCGATCTTGGCGCCCTCTGCCGCGAATAACTTCGCCATGGCCTTGCCGATATTTCTTCCCGCGCCAGTTATAACAGCGACCTGTCCTCGTAACTTCATGCCAGTCGTTCCTTTCGTTCTTTCATCTGCTGGCGAAGAGTATCGGACAGGTCGCCGATATGTCAACTGACGTGAGACTTTTCGTAAGCTATTGCAGGCGCGGTTTGCGCAGCGTGGGACAAATGGGCGGTGACGCGCCAAACCGGATTGTACCGAGTAGCTCAAACCCGTGCCGTTGATGGAGGGTGATGTTCGTCAGGTTCGAGGATTCGAGATAGGCAAGCTTCTCGTCGCGATCGCACCGGAAAAGTGCGTGCTCCATTAAGGCTGAGCCGTATCCTCTGCCCTGTTGGGCCGGGTGTACACCAATGAGCGGTAAATACCAATGGGGTTCACTCGGATGGTAGCTGTCCATCTGCTGGAAGACTGCGGACACCTCTTCTAGCCTATGTTCGGGAACGCTTCGCTGGATCAGTCCGGCCAACGTCTCTTCATCGGGGTGATCATCTGGAAGCAGGCAGAGCGCCGCCCCTGCGTAGTCATCTGTCGTATAGGCACTGTCGTTTTCAGATGCCTTGCCGCCAAAGGCTTTGACGAAGTTTGCGAAATTCACGCTATACTGCTTCGAATCGGGGTACAGCCAACGGGCGGGCAGGGTCCTCGCTGAACGCGCGCACAACAACATCGATGGCCGCATCTTGATCGGTTGAGGTTACGGTCTTGATCTTCGGGTTATCATGATTTTTCCAATAGATTTCTTTGCTTCCTACGCGATCAACCTGCAGCATCGACGTCCTTGACCTAGCGTTATCGATACTCAGTCTTGTTATGCCTCCACGACGAGTTGCCCATCGAGCCGGACGGGTTGAGAAACGTTAAAATAGTTGGGTGACGTCTTCATCACATTCTCGTGGATCTGTCGGAATTGATCCGTCGTGCCGTTGCCTTTGATTCTAACCACGTATTGAATCGAGTCGTAGCCGGGCTTGACGTTGGGATCGAGGCCGAGAAAACCGCGCAAATCCAAGAGCCCAGAGGTTTCGATCTCGACCTTGCTGAGAGCGATCCCGTTAACGGCAGCACCCGCTACGTAGCCAACCATGATGCAGGCGTTGAGTGCAGCCATCAAATACTCCTGGGGGTTGGGAGCGGTGTTCGCACCTAATAGCTCTAAGGGTTCATCAACATCGATCTTGAAACGTCGATGGACCTTCTTGCCGCCGATCCTGTAGGCATCGATGGAGGTTTCGGAGCGAGTCTGGCCCTTCCACTCGGACTTCACCCGAAACTCCACCAATCCCTTGGCAGGGTCGTCCTTGACCTGCTCAATAGTATCTCCAAGGGCAGTTACATCGATCCCGTTGACTACATTACTCTGCTTTATTGCTGAAACAGCCATTTTTTAAAATCCTCTCTATTATTTTTTTCTTTGTCTTCCTTCAATTGTCTACGTGACTTCGCCCGCTAGTTCTATGAGTCACCGCAAGAAATAGCCACATAGAAGAGTATGACCGCGAAGAGTATAAAACTTTCCATGACGACATCCTTCCTGAAGTTTAACGCGATAACTGTTGTTCAAGGTTTGATGTTCTGATTAAAATGAAAAACATTTTCCGGATCGTAACGTCTTTTGATCTCCACCAGGCGCTCATAATTGGATCCGTAAGCCGCGGCAACCCGGTCGCCCTCCTCTGCGGTCATAAAGTTTACGTAGGCGCCGGCGGATGCGTAAGGCGCACTCGCTTTGAAAAATTCTCGAGCCCACCCAATACCCTTCTCGTCATCCGCGGCTTCATCCCATCGTCCATGCACGTTCAACACGAACCTTGCGTCCCGATGGCCGTAGGCCATCGCGTTCGGGGCAACGCGGTTTGGCGCGCCGGCGATCAGTCCAATGAAGATCTCGCACTGCGGAGAGGGTAGCTTCCCGGCAAACTCGATAGCGGAATTCAGCGCTCCGTCGGCGAGCTCCGTGAAGTTATGAGACTTCCAGTAGTTTCTCGCGCCCGGCGTCAGCAAAGGGTCGAAGGCCTTTTGCCATTGAACGTACGGCTGAGGGCCGATATGCTCGCCAAGTGGTGTTCCGAAATCGCGCAGAGGAGCGATTAATTTATCCGCTTCCGCGACCGCGCCGCAGTAAAAAACCGGCAGCACAACAACTTCCTTGCCGTGCACGGTTTCAGGAAGAAAAGGCAAAGGAGGCGCCTTGCGCAACACCACCCAGACATTGAGTTCCTCGGGTGCCGAATCTACAAATTGACGATACTTGGTAAGTATCTGCTTTGCCTGGTTGAACGGAAAAACGATCAAACCCGCAACGATCTCGGGACCGATGGGGAAAAGTTGGAATTCGAACTGAGTAACGACACCAAAATTCCCCCCACCGCCACGAACCGCCCAGAAAAGATCTCCGTTTTCGTTTGCACTGGCGCGTATTTTCTTACCCTCGGCCGTGACCACGTCGACGGAGACGAGGTTGTCGATCGTCATGCCGTATTTGCGAGTCAGCCAGCCGAAGCCGCCGCCCAAGGTCAAACCTGCGATGCCTGTCGTGGAATTAATCCCCACCGGCATGGCCAGACCGTGCGCCTGGGTAGCTTCATCCAAATCCGCAAGGGTCGCCCCCGGTTCGACATACGCGCGTCTTTTCTCGGCATCCACGCGAACCTTCCTCATTCTTGAAAAATCGATTGTGACACCGTTGTCGCACAGGGCATATCCGCCGATGTTGTGCCCGCCGCCGCGAATCGAAAGTTCGAGCCTGTTTTTCCGTGCAAAACTAATTGCCGGCGGGACATCGTCAGCCTGCACGCATTGCACGATGACCGCGGGCCGCCGATCGATCATGGCGTTCCATACCTGACGAGCTTCCTCGTAACCGCTGTCCTTGGTAGCAAGGACCCTCCCTTTGATAGCTCCTCGAAGTTCTTCCTTCACCTTCGACATTTGCATTGTCCTCCTCGTTAAAATTTTGTCACCGGAATGAAGGCGTGTTTTCAGCCCTTGGGCGTAATCCTGCCGGTGAATGACTGGGCCACGATCTTGCCGTCCCGCACAACGAACGTGTCCGTGCCCAACTCGTACACGTTGTCGGCAGTCTCTGCGGTCCACAGAATGTAAGCATAGTCGCCCTCGACGAACTGCCGCTTCATGCTGAACACTGCGCCAGGCTTTCCAAACTCCGCAATCATCGCTTGGAACAACGGCCTAATCGCATCGGCTCCCCTGAGCGGTCCGTCCGACGTGAACAGGACGGCGCCCGGCGCATAATCAGATAGGATGCCGTTGAGGTCGCCCTCGCTAAAACACTTCAAGTGGTGGTCCAGAACCTCTTTCGTCGAAGCCATTTTTTTTGTTGTTTCTGCGACTGACATAGCTTGCTCCTAGATTTTTTCATTTTGCATTTTGATCAACAAAACATTGGTGCAATTGCCTCAATCTGTTTTTTTCCCTCGGGCGAGATCTGCTCGACGGTAGCGAGAAAATTCGGATGCGTCATCCCTGTGCCAAGATAAGTCCAGCGCATTCCTTTCAACACCGCAGCCGCCATCGCGTCACGCTCGCTTTTGGATAGATTCCTTCCCGTGGCCTGCACAAAGCTTTCTATGTCGAACTCGGTTTGCCGTTTGATCCCGTTGTCGAGAAACCCGCCGATGTCGGCATATTCCAGAAAGGCCTGGTCGATCTCCTTCTCGGTAGCAGCCTTTGCCAGCGCCTCTACGATCAACGTATCGAGCTTGGTGTGTTGGGACTCCTCCAGCCAGTGGTGTTTCAGCAGGCTCTTGAACTGCGGGTCGAGATCCTGATTATCCTTGACCCCTTCTATGTAGTGCCTGAGAGTCATCCACTCGATGTGCAGGATCGCAATCCCGACTCCCAGGGGACTGTGCGAAAGCACGAACCGCTTCACATCCTCTGCGGGGCCGATAACGTCACACTTGTTGCCGAAGCCTGCTTCGAACTCCTGACGGAAGCGTTTGAAAAGGTGAATGTGCTTCGCCTCCTCGCCGGCAAACTGGAGCAGGGCTCGAACGCGATAGTCGTCTCCCGAGAGCTGCGACCGCGCGTGGTCAACCACATAGGGGAGAATGAACTCCTCGACGAGGCCAAATATGGATAGGTATTCATGGCCGCGGATCTGATTCAAAGTCCGCTGCTCGGACTCTGTGAGAAAGGAAAGTCGCTTGGTTTGCGCCAGCGACTCTGGCATGAACGGCTTAGTGAAATCGAGCCGTTTCTCGCCTCCAATAATGTCGTCTACTCTCCAGCCGATCCGCTCGGAGGCTTCGAGCGCTCCCTTGTAAGTGTAATTGTTTTGCATGGCCAATCCTCCTTTTGATTTTTTGTAGCTCGTTTGCCGCTTGCGATGAAGAAATGGCAGAAAACATGCCAAGATCGAATCAGTGAAATTTGCTCGAAAAAACAGAGAGTTAAAAAATTTTGCGCGACAAAGGGAGACACGAGATCTCGTTAATTACGAGATCTCGTGAACAGTTTGAAATGAAATTTCGTGAGAGGTTGCGGGATTATCGTGGACGTTCGATACCCAATGCTTTGATCCGTGAGCTTAAGGTCGTGGGCTTCATGCCGAGGAGTTGCGCCGCGCCGGTTTCGCCGGCCACACGCCAGCCCGTGGCCTCAAGCGCGGCCACCACGTTGGCACGTTCCAACTCTTCTAATTCTTTCGCCGTCCGCACGCGCTTCGGCGTCTCGGCGGAAAGCGCCGCCTCGGCGATCATCTCCTTGCTGCTTTCTGGGAGAGCGCGGTCGAGATTGAGTCTGCCATCTCTCGCAGTGATCACCGCCCGCTCGATGACATTCTGTAGTTCACGAACGTTTCCTGGCCAGCTATAGGCTTTCAAGCGGCGTGCGCAATCTTCGGATAGCAGCTCGATGGATCGACCCATTCTTTTGGAGAATTTGTTCGCAAAAGTTGAGGCGAGCAGACCGATATCGTCCCCGCGCTCACGCAGCGGTGGCACCTCGATAGGAAAGACGTTGAGCCGGTAATAAAGATCCTCGCGGAATTTTCCTTCCTGCGTTGCCTGCTTCAGATCCCGATTGGTGGCGGCGATCACCCGAACGTCGACTTTCTGCGTCCGCGAGCTGCCTACGGGCTCAAACTCCCCTTCCTGCAGCACGCGCAGCAGCTTCACCTGAAGCTCCACAGGCAACTCCCCGATTTCGTCAAGAAAGATCGTTCCGCTGTCGGCGAGGGCAAAGCGGCCTTCGCGCTTTTTTGTCGCGCCGGTGAAAGCCCCTTGCTCATGGCCGAACAACTCGCTTTCGATCAGAGTCCCGGGCATCGCTGCGCAGTTAACTTTGATCAGTGGCTTTTCACGCCGCTGGCTCTTCCTGTGAATGGCCCTGGCGATCAACTCCTTGCCCGTGCCGGTTTCTCCCAAAATAAGGACGTTAGCGTCAGTGTCGGCCACCTCCTCGATATCGCGCAAAACTCTGGCTAATGGCTCACTCTGGCCGACAATCTCATCAAAGCTTTGCAGCTCTTTAATCTCTTCCCGAAGATATTCAGCCTCGACGGTCAAAGAGCGAATCTTCTGCCGTGCCTGGAGCCGGGCATTTACGTTTCGTAGAATCAACGTGTAAAAGGGCTCCCGTCCCATGTCGAATCGAGAGATCGTTGCCTCTGCTGGGAATGCTTCTCCGGAAGCGGACTGCGCGTTTAAACCTCCAGGTATCCAGGCATAGCGCTCTCCCTCCGGCCGGAGATCGAGGTCGATAATCAGGTTAGCGAGTCGTTCACGTGAATCGGAGGAGAGAAAACGGGTGAAGAGCTCTCCGATGATGTCCTGCGAGGAGCACCCGAAAACTTTTTCTGCCGCCGCATTAACTCGAGTGACGTTCAGATTCCGGTTGAGCTCAATGATAGCGTCCATCGCGCTGTTTACCAACCGGCCAAGCTTTTCCTCGCGTTCACGCACCTGCTTTTCCGCACGCAGGCGACGCATCTCAGCCGCTGCGCGGGCAGCGAAGATTTGGAATAGCGACTGTGCTGTCGGCTCCTTGGGCATCGGCCGGGTATCAAGCACTGCCAAGTGACCGAGTACCTTGCCGTCGAGATCGATCAACGGCATGCCCATATAGCTTACCGCGCCGATGGCCTTAACATCCGAATCGTCGGGGAACAATCCCAAAAGATTATCGGGAAAATGGATCAGGCAACGCTGATTGATTACTTCGGCGCAAGGGGTACCGTCGATGTTCATCTCCCATCCGTGGATCCATTCGCCGCCCATCCAAAAAGCGAGCGCCCGGAGCCGGCGGTATTCTTCAATGTATTCCGTGACCCAAGCACCGTGTGTGTTCAAGGCGTCCGACAGATTTTTCACCAGTGCCGCAAAGAACCGCTCGCCCGTTTCGGTAGCAGTTCCCTCCAAAATAGTGCGCAGAGCGGCATCCACATTGAGGTTGTGAAACGGTAATGGGTTCATCATCAGATACCCAGCATTATCCCTAGGCTCGCCAGGCAAAACATATTAGGTGGGAACAATGAGGTCAAGACATCAAAAATACTTCGATGCTGCATCAGTTGGACTGCATCAACACTCTTTCCTTCGGCAGCTCATACTTTGCGATGACCGGTTGATTCGGTCCATCTCTCTTCGCCAGAATAATAATGTTTTTATCGAGGTAGACAGGCGCCCACATAGGATCAAGCACGCGCCGGACGATGAATTGCTCACCCCGAGCTGATCGCTCCCGATAGTTAAAAACAATAACATTGAACCCATAGTCATGACTGGTATCTGCCCATTTCGTCTCGTCAGACTGCATCGGAAAATAAATATCAGTAAAAAAACGCACCGGATAAGCTTCGGGCCGGTTGTCAACAAAAACTCGCAGCCCCGGAAAAAGGTAATAGACGAGATAGCCGGCCACGTCAAAATTATTAAAGATCGGGCCCTGTATTTTTTCTTTCCGCAAGAACTCCGCCGCCGCGCCGTTCGCTTCTTCCAGACCAATCCCAACGCGCCCTCGATTGCTACTGACGAAATAGGCGGGATTGATCATGATCAGCACAAAGACAATCCCAATGAGGGCTACTGAGACTTTGAGAATGGACGGCGATAAACTGGTTTTGTCTTCTTCTCCGAGAAGGTTTTTCAAGTTAACCGCGGCTAGGGGCAAAGCAAAATAGGCGAAGAAAGCGAAATTACGAATCGCCGACCATGCCATCGCGAAAAAAAATGCGCTCAACAGAAAATTACCGAGGGAAAGACTCGAGCGATTTTTTATGACTGCATAGACCCAACTCAGGCTAATTAAGCTAAAAATAATCACAAAGTAGATGAGCGGAAGAAAGTTATATCCCGCCCGCAAAATAGCCCCCACCGAATAGTTTTCAATTACGGGCACGCCATACTCGTTGAGGATGAAGAAAGGATAGATCACCCCCGAGATCCCTGCCGGATTGAGACACGCAGCAAGTATCGTCAAAAGCAAGACGACGGTGAGTCCTGCAATCTCTCCGCGGACCTGCGGTTTTTTCTTAGTAAGAAAACTCACCACCGATTCGAGGAGATAGACCGCAATTAGCACTACGCCGATAAAAAAATAGATGTGCAGATTGACCCAAAATATTTCCAGGATGGGCAAAATGAAAAGCCAGCGGAAGCCGAGTCGGCCATACTTGTAGCCCCACAAGAGTTGGAGAAACAGACCGCTAAATAAATAGCTGAATAACTCGGGTCTCGCCTCGTGCCGAGTGATCAAGATCGGAAGGACGATGACGGCTATCGGTGCGGCGATGGCAAAAGAGGAATACTTTGTGGCCAGGTTTATGAAAATCCAAAATGTGACCATACTTACTGCGATAAAAGCGACGGATAATCCTGCGAAACCTCCCAATCGTTCGATCGAGTAAAACACCACGCCGGTGCCCCAGTGATGATTGATAAAGGGATAGTCTGGATAAGCGTAGGAATAGAGGTTGATCTTTGGTATCAATCCATTTTCAATAAATAATTGGCCATTCTTCAAATGGCGCCCAAGATCACCGACCGTTAAGTCGACTTGATGGGCAAGATAGAATCCATAGACCAGCACAATCAGCGCCGTTACTAGTATTCGAAACAGCCATTGCTGTCTCTCTTGTGTTTGCTCTACCGCAATCCTGGGTGCGTTTACTCTTTTTTGCGCCGGACGTCTTTTAGCCATAGCTGGGGATGTTTACTGGCGAATAGAGGTCTTCTCTATGTCATCACGACGGTGACCGTAGGATCCATGAAAGGCTCCGAATGCCTGAATGAAAATGACGACTTGGAACCAGTAAGGTCGGATGCCCTTCTTTGCGCCGATTGCGCTTGTAAAAGTTTAAGTTAATCAGAAATGATAAACTAAGCTAAGAACTCAAATATCCGTTCGGTATCCCAGCACACGGCCGGAAAAGGCGCCGGTTTGCTAACCATCTTCCACCAGAATCTCGCCATTCACGATCGTCATCTTAACTCCTGGAGAGGCTCGCTCGGAGATCTCAGCACCGTTGATTGCCACATGATCATGTAAACGAAGGCAAACTGCTGCCGTCTTAAATCCGGTCATCTTTGATCACGACATCGTAAGAGGAGATCTTCCTCTTTGAGCTTCCTTACGTAATAACGCCAGACCCAGGTGTCATTGAAGGTGGACCCTAGATCGGGGAGTTTTTCGATGTCGTCTGGCGTAATATCGGGCGCGCGGCGGCCGGTTAAAGCGACTTGCAAAGTCGCTTTGGCCAGGGTGTTGAAGTTCAGAGCGCGCACCGTGGCTTCCTCGACAGTTTTGCCCGTGACGGTGATTCCATGACCCTTCATCAGGCAAATCGGTTTCTCACCCATGACATCAATCATGGGAGCAGCAAGCTCCGGTCGGTTGACGAGGTAAGATCGCGGGAATACCGGAATGCCCTCTAACGCCATACGCATCGCCTGTACGTTGAAGGCGCCGAAGATAGGACGGAATTCGAGCTCAGTGATTCCGCAAATGAGCGCCTCCTTGGGATGCGCGTGAATAACACAACCTACATCAGGGCGCTTCTTATAGATCTCGCCGTGAATCGGCAGCTCATTCGGTACTTGGTATTGTTCGCCTCTGTGCGGCCCTTTGCCGTCGAAGTCCACACGTCGTATGGCATCGACCGTGGTGTGGCGCACGCCCTCCTCCTCCGGACTTCGGCAGCGTATCCACATTTCATCTCCGCCGGCGATGCGAGCACTGACATGACCCAGAATCTCATCAACCAAACCTTCCATCGCCAGGATGCGGCACGAAACCGCGACTTTTTCCCGGAGTTCTTCCGTAGGATCAGCCATATAAATTTTCTCTCGTAGATCAGTGCCAGCCAAACTTACTCGAGCCGCGGTTCCAGCGCAGCGTTCATACCGGCAATGTAGCCCTGGGTAGCGCAGCGACCCATGCCGTGTTGATTGAATCCACCCGCCGACTCGCCCGCGCAATAGAGACCGGGAATTACCCGGCCGTTCATGTCGATCACCTGGCATCTTCCATTAATCCTGAGGCCGGCGCGGGTATCGTGAATCACGGGCGTCGCCCACGCGGCGTAGAAAGGCGGTGTCTGAATCTTGTATTGAGGTGAAGGCTTGCCGAAATCACTGTCCTCACCCGACTCAACGAACGAGTTGTATCGATCCACCGTTGCTTGCAAAGTCGCGCCCTGCATTGGCTTCGCTTGATATTCGTTCTTGATCGCTGCGGCCAGTTGCGGGATGGTGGCCGTCGAAAAGAAATATCCCTCCGGATCCACGTGTGGTGGCGTAACCTTCCATCCTTCTCTTTGAATTGCAGCCGAATCGAAAATCGCCCAGATCGGCCCGGCGCAATAATCGGGGGGCTCGGAGTATTCGTTCATCGCCATCGCAGCGTTGAAAAAGTTGTACTTCGTCGGGTTGAATTTAACATTCTCGCAATTCCGATAGTCGTTGGGCGTGCACGGATCAATTTGGTGTCCCAAGTTACCGTGGGGCGGGTCGCCTTTGGTTTCATCGTAAAACCGCTTGCCGACCTGGTTCACCAGGATCAGGTTCTGCCAATCCTTCACGTTGAAGCCGGTGGCACGCACGAGCGGAAAAATCGGGCTCTCACGCTTCCACACGACGTAATTATACTTCGTGGCGAGGGCACGCTGGGTGCGAATGGTGGCGCCGTTCTCCAGGGTTTGATTGACCAGACCCCACAGCGAAGCCCCGATCGCCATGGCGGCGAGCTCACCACTGGCGTCCTGATAACTATAAGGTTCACCGCCGACTTGGATCACCGCGGTCATCCGCGGGTCGAACATGCGGCGAAAGTTTACATTGCTGGTACTGCCTCCTGTCGCGACGATGACCGCTTTGGTCGCGCGGAGATTCATGGTCGGTTTGGTGCTTTCGATGTTCCCTTCCGAGCGAAAGCTTTTTAGCGGAGTGGTAGCACCGGGCATGATCCTCGGCGTGTACTCCGCGGTGATGCCGATCACTCGGCCGGTTTTCTCCGCCCCCGACGGCTCACGGATCACACTCGTCATTTTATAATTCAGCAAGAAGCGCACGCCCTTGGCCCGCGCGCTGGCCTCCAGCGGTCTGATTACGCTCGTTCCGTTGGCGGCGTTCGGACTTTCCAATCCAGCGCTCTTGCTCCAGACAGCGTGATTTTCTCGCGGTGCGGAGTTACCCGTTGTAGATGCCCCATGATTATCCGGAGCCTTATCCGCAAACTCCACTCCATTGGCCAACAAGAATTCGTAGACGAGTGCGCAATGATCGGCGAACGCCCGCATCACCGCGCGATCGTTGTAGCGGTAATCGGGCCAACCGTTGGGCTGGATGATCGACCAATCCGTGAGATCCGAGAAGACCGTGTCCGGCGAATCGGGTATGCCGTATTTTTTCTGTGCGCTGGTGCCGCCGCCGAGAGCCATGTGGCCGCCGCTTATTATTGCGTGGCCACCGACATCGTAATTGGTTTCCACCACGATGACCGATGCTCCGCCTTCCACAGCCTTGATGGCGGCGGGAAGCCCCGCCGCCCCTGACCCTATAACCAAGATATCCGCCTCCAGGTCCCAGCTGCAGTCGGTACTCACCGCTGTTTGTTCCATCGCCTTTCATCCTTTGGGATAAGTTCTCATAAGTTCAGAATCGCTTACAACCAGAAGAGTCAAAATACAACACCTGCAAGAATGCGGACTCACAATTCAAACCATGACATCGTTCTTGCCGCGACGGTCCGGGCTATGGTATCGGCATCCTGCAGAGGAAGACGTCAGTTTCTACCGGATGGGCTTGGCAGATAAGCAGGACTGCGGAAACGAACTGAGTTAACGTCTTTAACTCAATGTCGTCTTGAGCGCCGCGAAGGGTATTTCAGCCAAGATTGGGGTCGCAATTCGTAATTGTCTTGCCCAACGGATTTGATATAAAGCAGGCGAAGGTTTGTTTCGAGTCTTTGAGTTCCCGGTCTCCGGGACTCGAGACTATTCAACTCGAGACCACCAATGCGTTTAGAGGGCTAGAGTCATGGTAATGATGAACCCCGCCCAATGGATGTTTCTTTTTACCGGTGTAGCGCTGGCCTATCTTGTCCTGCCACCGTTTTTCTTTATCCTCCATACCAGCCTCGTGGTGGACCGCGGCATTCAAGCCGGGAGCTTCACGATGCAGCACTTCACGAACATCGTCGAATCCCTCGGTGACATCAAGACCTTACTTACCAATTCGATGATCTTTTCGGTGGGCAGCGCAGGTCTAGCGATCTGCTACGGAACCCTCCTTGCGTGGCTCGCCGAGCGCTCCAACGCCCCGTTTCGCACATTGGCCTACATCACGGCCTACGTCTCGTTCGCCATCCCCGGGATCATCAAAGTTGTCGGCTGGATCATGTTGCTCGGCCCCAAAGCAGGAATTCTTAATGCCGCGGTCATGCCTTTTATCGGTGCACCGCTGCTTAATATTTTTTCCATGCAGGGAATGATTCTGGTGGAGAGTTTTCTCTGGATACCCGTGGTCTTCCTGCTGATGTCCACCCCGTTTCGTTCTATGGACCCTGCCCTGGAGGAAGCTGCCACCACCGCCGGGAGCACCGGCTGGCAGGTCTTTCGCAAGGTAACCTTTCCATTGGCCCTGCCGAGCGTCCTCGCTGTGTTGATTTTGACTTTCATTCGATCACTGGAGGCTTTCGAAATCCCGGCGTTGATCGGCATTCCCGCCGGGGTCGAGGTGCTCACGACCAAGATCTATCTTCAGATCCGGGGCGGTCTTATTCCCAAATACGGTGAGGCCAGCGCGTATTCGATCATACTAATATTCATGGTTGCTCTCGGTCTGATTCCCTACTATCGAATCACAAGCAAGACGTACAAGTTCACGACCATCAGCGGCAAAGCCTACCGCCCCCATCGCTTTGATTTAGGCCGCTGGCGTTGGTTGGGCGGCTGTCTCATGTTGGTTTTGCCGATGCTTCAGTTTTTCCCCATCGCCGCCATTACCTGGTCCTCTTTTCTGCCTTTTGCCCAAGCGCCGTCATGGCGCGCGGTTTCGCTGCTGAGTTTCAATAACTACCGGACTGCCTTCGCTGATAGCAGCATCGTCGGCTCTGTTTTCAATAGCCTGACCGTGAGCATCACATCCGCGACCGTCGCCATCATGATTACTTTTTTTGCCGCCTGGTTGATTGTCCGCGCTTCCATCAAATGGCGCTGGATCCTGGACCAGATGGCGATGTTGCCTTTGGTGTTCCCGGGGATCGTGATGGGAATTGCGATCTTAAAGATGTATCTCATGATCCCTTTACCAGTATACGGAACCATTTGGATCCTGATCCTGGCTTTCATCGCCCGTTACCTACCCTATGGTGTTCGCTTCAGCCATTCGGCGTTGCTGAGTGTACACAAAGAATTGGAAGAAGGGGCGATGGTCAGCGGCGCGAGCTGGTTTCAAATGGTGCGCCAGGTAGTCGTGCCCCTCATTATGCCTGCGTTGCTCGCCGGTTGGATTTATATTTTTCTCATTACGTTCAGGGAGCTTTCCATTGCCCTTTTGCTTTATTCACCGGGCTCACAGGTCGTGGCGGTGAAAATTTGGGAGCTGTGGGATAACGGCCACGTCGGCGAACTCGCGGCTTTCAGCCTGGTCATCGCCATCGGCACGGTCATGGTGGGTTCGATCTTTCTAAAAATAGCGCGGCGCCATGGGTTGCAAGATTGACCTCTGTTCAGATGTTCCAGTCGTTCAAAACGTTCCAATCGTTCCAGCCGTCTCGGAGGATAAATTGTGAATCATAGTTTCACCGTCATCGATGCGGATGCTCATCATCTGGACGGACCAGCCTATAAAAACTATTTGCCCGAGCGTTTTCGCGCGCGCAGCGGGCCTTATTTCCCCTCCTTCGGGTGGGACATTTTTCTAAACGGCACGACGGGCCGGAAACCCGCGAATCCCGAAGAATATTGCATCGACCTTGACGCGGAAAATATCGGCGACGCCGTCGCCTATCCCAGCAACGCCCTCGCCATCGGCTTGGTGCGCGAGCTAGATCTCGCCGTCGAGCTGGCGAAGGCCTACAACGATTGGGCGTATGATTTCTGCAAGAGCACCGGCAATCGTGTCAAGTACGCAGCGGTGATTGCACCGCAAGTCGTACCGGAAGCGGTAAAGGAAATCCGCCGCGCCGTCACGGAGAAGGGCGCCGTTGGTGTCATGATGCCTACCTACGTGCAGTCGGGATTGGATTTAGGCCAACCCGAATTCGATCCCATTTACGCCGCAGCGCAGGAACTGGCTGTTCCAATTGGCTTTCACGCCACCGCCCAAGTCGCGGTCGGCAATACCCGTTTTCATAAATATCTGGGTGTACACATGACTTCGCACCCTTTCGAGCAGATGCTTTCCATCGTCTCCATTATATCGAACGGCGTGCTCGATCGCTTTCCCAAACTCAAGGTGGCCTTTCTCGAAGCCGGTGTCGGCTTTTTGCCCTACTGGATGGAGCGCTTTGACGAAAAATATCTCAAGCGAAAGTCCGAAATGGAGCCGCTCAAGATGCTCCCCAGCGAGTACATCAAGAACAATCGCTGCTACTTCACATGTGAAGGCGAAGAATCCGCTTTGTCGCTCGTGATTGAACAGTTTGGCGACGAGTGCATGATGTACGCATCGGACTATCCACATTGGGACACCGAGTGGCCCCACACCGTAAGTCAGGTCGTTCGGCGCAAAGATATTTCGGACAAGACCAAACAGAAGATCCTCGCGGACAACGCCAAAAGGTTTTACCGATTTTCCTGATCGGATCTGCTGAGGGTGGCTCGTGATCCCCGGTAGCTTTTCCTTTCTGTCATCGCGAAAGATTTAAATCTCCAGCTCTTGGCCACGGATTGCCGTCGGTTGTATATTACCGCTTGAACGATTTGAACGTTTTGAACAACTTGAACGAATTTTTTGTCAGGAGATACTCATGCCCGATAACAAACTCATCATCGACGACATCAACGAGCAGGAAGGCGTCGCCTGGCTGACGCTCAACAGGCCAGAGAAGAAAAACGCCTTGAGCATAGCCCTTCTCAACGAGCTCGCTCACCTTCTCAGAACCATTGGCGAGAATGACAAGATTCGCTGCATCGTCACTAGGAGCGCTGGCGATTCTTACTCTTCGGGGCGCGATCTTTACGACATGAGAAATCAGAGCAACCGGGGCCGCAATCGCGGCGAGGGCGGCGTCGCAGAGATCGTTTCCATCATGCGCAAGCTTCCTCAAGTAACCGTGGCGGCGGTCAGAGGCTGGTGTCTGGGGGGAGGACTGGCGATGATCAACGGCCATGATCTCGTAATCAGCGCCGACACCGCTAAGTTCGGCATGCCCGAAATCATTCGCGGCAGCTACGGCGCCACGGCAACGCCGTCACTCTTTCATGGCGGCATTCCGATAAAGAAAGCCTTCTACATTTCCCTTACCGGCAGGAATCTCACAGGTTTAGAAGCGGAGCGCATCGGCCTCGTCTCGCAAGTTGTTCCCGAAAATGAGCTCGACAGCTACGTTGAAACCCTCGCTAAAGAGATCGCAAGCCGGAACGGCGCAACCTTGGAGAGCGCCAAGATCGCCGCTTATATGCAGAAGGATTTACCCTTTCACATGGCTCTCCAAGCGGACGACCTCGTCCAGCACCGCATGCGCTATTACACCAACCCTCTCAGCGACGTGGAAGGTTATCTGCACTCGCAAAAAGGCGGCGGCACGGTTAAATACGTGAAGCCGGAGGATAGAAAATAATTAATTTGCTAGTTCCATGAAGAGTTTGTCGCCTACCGAATTCCGGAAGAAAGCCTCAAAGGTTCTCGATCTGGTGGAGAAAGGTGAGACTGTCCAATTGCTCCGCCATGGGGAGCAATCGCCAAGATTTCTGTGATCTGTCTTTCCGAAGTTACATCCGCTTTGTGTCGGCGCGGACCTCAATGAGCCAACGAGGCAACGTTGACGGACTTCGTTCATGGTCATATAATTTGACCATGAGCAGTCAACCCAAAACAGTACCCGCGGGTGAGTTCAAGGCTCACTGCCTCGCGCTTATCGACAACGTCGCCCGGACTCGCCAGCCGCTTATCGTAACGAAACGCGGTAAACCGGTCGCTAAGGTCGTTCCAACGGATTCGCACACACCGCGAAAACTCCTGGGCAGCGTAAAATTTCACGGCAACATAGTCGATCCCATACTCGATGAATGGGAAATCGAGCAGTGATCGTGCTCGATACCCACGCCTGGATTTGGTCAGTCAGCAAGCCCAGCAAACTTAGTCGTGCAGCCCGTCGCCGAATCGGTGCCGACACGCGAATCGGTGTGCCTCCGATAAGCTGTCTTGAGGTCGCGACCTTAGTAGCCAAGGGACGTATTAGTTTGGACCGAGAACCGTTGGAGTGGCTGGAGCAGGCTTTGGCCCTGTCGAAAATCGAACTTCTTCCTCTGACGCCGGCGATAGCGGTCAAAGCCACCCAGCTAGGCAATGACTTTCCAGGCGATCCTGCAGATCGCATTATTGCTGCGACTTCAATTCTTGAATCAGCGCCGCTGGTCACTAAAGACTCCAGAATCCGCGATTATGCGGCAGTGAATGCAGTTTGGTAGCTGACCGCTACACATATCCTTCGATCGCTACCCCGACGCTTACCAGCACCCCTGCTTCGCTTCATCGGCTCGGTCGCTCGTAACCTAAAGGTTGGGGGCAACAGGGAAAAGGCAACTCTTCGACGGGTCCCTCCTTTGACTTCCCCCGTCTCGGCATGCTCGTAACGAAGACCGTCCGGTCCGCCTACCGCGCAACCGCCTCATCGCCTCTCATCGTGCGGGCGCACGGCCCTCTTTTGCGCTCGCACCTCTGCTCTCGCCGAATCGTTTGTTTACGGCTCCCCGAAAAACCTAACCGCGTTGTGGTAGAGGATCTTTTGCTTTTGGGCTTCGGAAATATCATTGCGCGCCAGGATCTCTTTGGCAGCGTTGTGGCGCCCTTCGCCGTGCGGTAAGTCGGAGGAATAGAGAATCTGATCTTCGCCGAGCAGCGCGACCTCGTGCACCAGCATCTTGTCATCGGCTTCGCCGGCGAGAAAAATTCTGCCCGAGCGAACGTAATCCCGAATGGCTCTTTGCGGAATCTCATCCTTGATCGGCATTTGACTTCGATCGATGGGAAGGTAGTGATCCAGTCGGGCCACCATGTAGAGAATCCACTCGGCGCCAAATTCCAGAAACCCCACTTTGAGCGTTGGATAACGGTCGAGCATGCCGTGGCCCACAATGGCGACGAACGCCATCATGGCGGGAAGGCTCATGCCGATTCCATGCGCGTCCAGAAGCCCGTTACAAATTTCGGCGAAGGGCGGATAGCTCATGCCCATATGGACACACAGCGGCAGACCCGACCGATGGAGCTCATCCCACACCGGCGTGAAACTCGGATGACAAAGAAGGCGGTCACCTGCGGTGCCGTAGACCACAGCAGCGGTGGCCCCCAGCTTACCCATCTCTTCTACAGCTTCACAGCCCTGTTTGGCATCGCGTAACGGCAGTAGCCCAGCCCACTTCAATCGCCTCGAAGCCAACTTGCACTGTTGGCCCATATAACGGTTGTAAGAACGAAAAAGCGCCGCTTCGAAACCGGGATCGGATGTCATGCGCGCGTACAATGTTGTCGGATAGAGCATCTGGTGATCGATGCCCATGTAGTCCAGTCCGCTCAGTCGAGCGTTGGGATCGGAGAGATCAAAACCGCTGAGCGGAAAATCCACACTGCTCGAAGCCGCTCCGAATTCTTCGAGGACCCGTGCCGGCTCATTGCCCGGTTGGCTCCCAGGACCTAGCGCGTGAGGAATAATTTGGCCTTCGACCAACCAACCGTTGGTCCAGCGACCCATATCAGAGACATCCGAAACACGAGTAGCCCGCGGACGCCTGGCAACATATTCTGCCGGCAGTGTTTCCCACATACGCGGGCTCATCATCGCATGCGCATCCGCATCATATAGCCGGTAACCTTCCAGCATCTCTTTGCCCCTTAAGCTACGACAGCATTATCGTAAAACATCTCGGTCCGCGAGATCCTTGATCTGAGCGCTGGACAGCCCTAATAGCTCACCGAACACGGCTTCATTGTCTTCGCCGGCGGTATGCGAAAATTCCTCGGTCACCGCTCTAGCTCCAGTGAGCCGCACGGAAGGTCCGATGCGCGTTACCCAGCCTAGCTGCTGGTGATAGACTTCCCGTGAAAAACCGCGCTCGCGCAAATGCGGATCACGATAAAGATCTTCCGCTGTCTGCACGACACCCGCTGCGATTCCCTCGCGCTGCAAGATAAGCATCACTTGGTGCGGAGTGTGCCGCTTGGTCCAAGACTCCACGAGAGCGTCGAGTTCCTGTTTGTGGCTTATCCGCGCGGCTAAGTCGGTGAAACGCGCATCATCGGCCCATTCGCGGTGACCTGCGATCTCGCAGAAGCGCACCCACTCTTGTTGTGTTTCGACACAGATAACACACCAGCGATCATCACCCTTGCATTTGTAACAGCCATGCGGTGCCGCCAAGCGGCTAAAGTTTCCCTGGGGCTCCGGGTCACGGCCATTGATGAGCCATTCCAAATATGCGGGGCCCAGCATCGAGGCGGCGGTCTCTGCCTGTGATATGTCAATATATTGGCCTTTACCGGTTTGGTCGCGGTAGTGTAGCGCGGCCAAAATGGCAAGCGCCCCATACGACGGCGCGACGTAATCAGGAAAAGCAGTCTGGCAAGCCGCGCCGGGCCGCTCGACTTCAGGATCCCGCCAGAGATAAGTCATACCCGAAAAGGCCATGAGGATGGGACCAAAGCTGACGAAATCCCGCCGTGGCCCGATCTGGCCGAAGGCCTGCAGACTCGCCATTATGATATCTTCGCGAATTTCCTTCATCTGTGGATAATCCAATCCCCAACTCGCCATGACCCTCGCGCTGAAGTTCTCGGCGACAACGTCGGATAGAGCGATTAGTCGTTTGGCGAGCGGCAGCCCTTCCGGATGCTTCATATTGATAGCGATTCGCTTTTTGTTGCGATGGCTTTCCAAGTCAGAGGCGATCTGGAACCGTTGGCCGCGTTGCGGACTGCGCACCGTTCGGCCGGCTTCAACCGTGATGACTTCTGCGCCATGTTCAGCCAGTAAACTACCAAGCGCCGGCCCGACGATCCCGGTAGGAAAACTGAGAACTCGAATGCCGGCGAAGGGCAATGAATCCGTAGCATCACCCGATGAGCCGCGAAGCGCCTCCAGCCATGGCGAGGATTCGGCGAAGGCGTTGGTGATCGACTGTTGATGTTCTCCCAGGAGTGGTGCCCCTCGCACAATGCGCCAGGGACTTTCGGAAAACTTGTAAGGATCACCTGGAAAGGGATGCCGTCCGAGATAAGAATCATCAATTTCAACGACGTATTGGCGATGCTTTGTCTGCGGGTCTTCCAAAAAAGCGCGGGGTGAATTGATAGGCGATGCGGCTAACCGATGGGATTGAAACTCCTCAAAGAAAGTCTTCGTATCGAATGTTAAAGTGCGTGCCTCAATAATCCGGTCAAGAACCGGCCTCAACGGGTGGCGATTCTGCACGTTCTCGAGTTTCGGGTCCATAAGCTCCGCAGGGTTTCCCAGCCATCTGAGAAGACGCTTCCAGTGATCCGGCTGATTGCAAAAGATGCGCGCGTAGCCGTCCTTGCATTTGTAGGTCTCTGCCACAGTTGTCGATTGGCTGTGGCCCGTGCGTTCGGGAATCTCACCCGTCACACTGTAGCGCGTGATGATTCTTAAAAACGGATCAGCAACGAGGACGTCCTGGAGAGAGACTTCCACGTGATCGCCACGGTCAGTGACACGCCGATTGTACAGAGCAACAAGGGCTCCGAATGCCGCGTGGACCGAACCCAGATGGTAGGCAACGTCACAGGGACCCATGAGCGGCGCGCGCTCGGGATGACCGCAGAGATTCATCAAACCGCCCATAGCGAAAGCAACAATGCTGGGTGCTTTGAAGTCGCGATAAGGACCCGTGAAGCCGAAGCCGGTTATCGAGGTCATGACCAAAGCTGGCCGGATCACCCGAAGTGCCTGGTAACCGAGACCGATCCGATCCAGATATCCGAGGGGCCGATCCTCAATCAATACATCGGCGTTTGCTACCAGAGTACGGAGTTTAGTTTGTCCCTCCGTGGTTTCGAGATCGAGGACGATACCTTTCTTGTTTGCGTGATATGCAGCAAACGACAAACTGCCGTCAGGATGCACGATATCGTTTTTGAACGGCCCCTCCCGTCGCATCGGATCGCCGGCGGGCGGCTCGATAAGAATCACTTCCGCGCCGAGGTTGGCGAGGAGCAGACCGCAGTAACCACCCATGCGCCCGGTGAGATCGAGAACGCGCAATCCGGAAAGTGCACCAGAGGTATTCAATGCAGCAGACATGTCGAAGCTCCGTCGATGGCTTTGACCAAGTGAGAGTCGTCCGGAGTATATGGGTAGATGATTCGGCTGGGCAAGAGACCGCGCACAAACGCCACGTCGGAATGACGAGCGGTCAAGGGATCATTCTACTGTTTTAGGGATTGAAGTGAGTTTGCCGCTGCTATCGTATACTTCGAGCGGACCATAAGATTCCAAAACCGAATGAATCTTTACGCCGTCACCCACCGCGACAAGCTGCATCGCTTCGGGGTCGAGATACTTGCGCGCCACCCGTTGCACGTCCTCCGCTGTGACGGCCATGATTTTCGTCGGGTACGTATCCCAATAGTCCTCCGGCAGGCGATACTGGATGCGCGAAACAGCAAGCCCTAGGATCGCGGTCGGCTGCTCCAGCGACAGCGCAAAGCGCGCGGCGATGGCGCGCTTGCTGTCTTCCAATTCGTCGGACGGAACTGTTTGGTCCCGGATACGGTTGATCTCTTTTAAAAATTCCACGAGAGCTCCTGCGGTCACTTCCGTACGCATACTGCCGCCCGCGCGCCAGGGCCCAGGATAACGCAGGGCGCTAAAGTCACTGTAAACACCATAGGTGTAACCTTTCTCCTCGCGAAGGTTTAAGAACAGCCGTCCCGATACTCCCCCGCCGAGAATGTGGTTCATGACCACCATAGGAATATAGTCCGGGCTGCGCCGGTCGATGGCGATATTACCCAGGGCTACGGTGGTTTGCACTGAATTGGGCCGGTGGACGAGATAAACCTTGCGCGCGGTAGCAGGAACGGGATTAGCAGGACGGGGCCGTTTGACGTCAATCATTTCCCACCCGGCAAACCATTTTTCAAGCTGCGGTATGAGCTCTTCGGCACGGACATCGCCCGCGATTGCGAGCAGAGCGTTTTGCGGCGCATAGCGCTCTCTGTGCCATTTCATTAGAGCTGCCTGCGTGAGCGCGTCTAAAGATTCGCTTGTCGGTGACACGATGGCGGCGGGATGATCGCCATAAACGGCGTGGCTGAAACGCTCATTGACGAGAAAGTTCGCCGCCGAACGTTGTTGACGGAGCTGCGCGCGCAGCCTTTGCTTCAGTTTCTCCAATTCGTCTTTCGGAAAGCTGGGGTTGAGGAGCACATCGACAGCCAAAGCAAACCAGGAATCGAAATTATTACTCAGACCCGAGGCGTTAAGCACAACCTGAGAGGAACCAAAAGAGCCGGCGGCGCCGAGTGACGCGCCCAAACGGTCGATTTCTTCTGCGATCTGCACGCTAGTGCGTGATTGCGTGCCTTCACGTAGCATTTGCGCCGTAGCATTAGCCAAGCCGGTCATGTTCGGCGGTTCGAACAATGCGCCGGCGCCGCCAATATGCAGCTGCACAAAAACCGCGGGCGTGCGGTGATCTTCCAGGATCAGCACCCTTAATCCGTTCTGTAGCTTGGCCTCAATGGGTCTTGGGAGTTTGACCCGCAGTACATCCCGCGATATTGGCGCTTTGTTCTTGCGCTCGACCTTGCTCGGAGATGTTTCAATCGATTCATCGGCGTAGGGTCGGGGCACATTCTGACCCAGAAAAGCAATACCGAAAACCAGCGCGACGATGCCCGCTGAATCTCGTATGAGAGCTTTTCTACGCATGATCTTTTGAACCTAACGATTCTCCGACGCACCTTTGGCTGTCGCAGGCTTGGGCATGGTCGTCACGACGGTTCGTTGGTTCTCCTGAAAGTAAGTTCGCGCGACCCGCTGCAGATCCCCTTTAGTCACCCGGCTATACTTTTGTTCCAATGTATTGATGAGCTGCGGATCATTGTAGTAGACCGCGTAATGGCCAAAGGAATTCGCCCGAGAGCGGGTACTGTAGTGCTGCTGGGCCCGCTGGCGGCGCAACTGCATTTGTACCTTGCTGAGCTCCCAATCGGCGATTTCTTCGTTCTGCAATCGTGCGATATCCTCGTAAATTAGTTTCTCCAGCGCTGCCAGATCGACCCCCGGTCGAGCCGTAATCGAGAACCAAAAAAGCGACGGCCCGCGCCGCTCATCGGGTCCAGCGGAAGCGCTGAGCGCCAGCTCCTTGTCTTTTATCAGCTTCTGATAGAGACGCGACGATACCCCGCCCGACAGCACCTGCCCCAGGACTGAAAGCGCATACCAGTCCGGTGTGTTGCCCGGCGGAATTTTATAAACGATATCCAGGCGCGGAGCCTGCGCGAAAGCATCTTCGATGACCTTCCGGAGTTCGGTTTTTTGCTCCGGTTCGTCGACATCGGGTATGGGCGGCACCGGTTGCGCGGGGATGCCTTCGAAGTATTTTTTGATCAAATTCAGGGCGACGCTCATCTCGAAGTCTCCGACCAGCGACAGCACGGCATTGTTGGGCGCATAGTAAATGCGGAAAAAATCAACGGCGTCCTGAACCGTCGCACGGTCTAGATCCTCCATCGATCCGATAACGGAATGCTGGTATGGGAAATTGACATAAGCGGCCTCGACCACCGCCTCGTAGGTTTTCCCGTAGGGGCGGTTGTCGAAGCTCTGCCGGCGTTCCTCTTGCACGGTGTGCCTCTGGTTGTCGAGGTTGGCCTGGGTGATGTTCAGTGCGCGCATGCGGTCCGCCTCAAGAAAAATCCCGAGCTCGAGCTGGTTCGCGGGCAAGGTCTCAAAATAGTTGGTCCGCTCAGCATTCGTGGTGCCGTTGGCGCTGCCGCCGTTATTTTGTATCAAGATGAAATGCTCCCCTTTGCCGACATTTTCCGACCCCTGAAATAACATGTGCTCGAACAGATGGGCGAAGCCGGTTCGCCCCGGTCGCTCGTCGCGGGAGCCGACATTGTAGGTGACGCAAATGGAATAGGTGGGTGCGCTATGATCTTCGGCGAGAATCACCCGAAGACCGTTGTTCAATTTGAATTCTTTGAAGACGACGTCGAACAACTTGGTAGACTTGGTGGCGGTCTGATCGTGGTCGGATTCTGCGCTCTCGAGCGGGGTTCCGGCAAGCGATACCAGGATGATCAATCCCGCAACAAAAGTTTTGGCTGTTTTCACCAGTTGTTCGTGCATTGGGCCAACTTCGTGTCATCACGACGTTCAATGTTAGTATATTTCCATAAGAGTGGCTCATCAAGGTCCAATGCGAGTTTTACCGTTGACTCCTGCGCCGCAAGGGAATATGGGAGAGGCCAGCCAAAACAGTCTAAGTCGAATGGGAGGTACTGTGTGAAGACTTCATGGGAAAGCGTTACCGTCGATAACAGTCCGATGCGACTTTATTTATGTCAACCGGAAGATGCGAGTGCAGTTCCAGCAATCGTTGTTATACAGAATCAGGATGGTGTTGGCGAGTTTACCCAGGAGATGACACGGCGGGTCGCCGAGGCGGGCTATGTCGGCATAGCTCCTGATCTCTATCACAGGAATACTCCGGAAATTAACACCGACCACCAGAAGCGCGCGAGCAGTCGTCGAGACGCTTGGGTAATCAACGATGTGAATGCCGCGGTAGACTTTCTGCGGGGCTGTGTAACAGCCGACGTCAATCGGCTGGGCATTGTGGGTTTTTGTATGGGCGGGCGCGTTGCGTGTTTGATGGCCGCAGCCAATCCCATTTTTCGTGCCGCGGTGGATTTTTACGGAGGCGGCGTTTACAAAGCCTGGGGTGACGGTCCGGCGCCGTCGGACCGCGTTGCGGAGATTCATTGCCCCATCCAGGGTCACTTCGGCGAGCTGGACAAGAACCCGCCTGCTGATGAGATGCGCACCCTGGATGCCGAGTTAACCCGGTTGGGAAAACCCCACGAATTCTATTTTTATCCGAATGCCGGCCATGCCTTTAACCGCAAAGGCTGGGACGGTTATCGACCTGAAGCCGATGCCGCATCCTGGCCGCGGACTTTAGACTTTTTCAGGCAACATCTGCTGGACGTCGCGCCGAAGCGCGGGGCTGCTTCACGATAACATTTGCAAACAACAACAATGACAAAGCTGCGCTTTTTCCTATCCCTGGCACTTGTCTTATTCATCATAGGACAAGTGACGGTCATCAACGCCGCTGAGCCCAAACTCGTGAACATCGGCTGGACCGGCGGCTCGAGTTGGACTTCATTGCCGGATCGGGTCGCCTCTGAAAAAGGCTTCTACGAAAAAGAAGGCCTTCGAGTTCGTTACATCCAATTCCAGGGGACTAACCTGATGCTCAGCGCGCTGCTGGCCAATGAGCTCGACTATGTCACTATCTTGCCGTTTATCGCCGGCGCCGCTACGCGTGGCCTGCCGGTGAAAATCGTCGGAGCGACTACCAAGGCGAGCGGTTATGCCATCGTAGCCCGATCGGACATCGACAACATCAAAGCGCTCAAAGGCAAGAGGATCGCCATCAACAGTTTCGGCAGCTCGGCGGACTTTGCGATTTACCAACTGCTTAGCCGAAACGGTCTAGATCCCAACAAAGACGTCACTTTGCAAGCCATCGCCGGCAGCCCGGACGCACGTTTCGCCGCGCTGCTCGGTGGTTCCGTCGAAGCCACTGTCGTCAACAGTCCATTCGAATATCGAGCTGAGCAGAAAGGGTTCAAGACCCTTTTGTCGGTGAAAGAGACCGCGGAATTCGTGCGCATTCCGATCACCGGCCTGAGCACCACGCAACGAAAGATTGAAAAGGAACCGGATGAGATCGTGCGGGTGTTGCGCGGCCAGCGCTCGGCGATCTTATTTCTCCAAAGCCAGCGGGAAATCGGCGTCGGGCTACTAGAAAAGTTGCTCAAACT
>Ga0209799_1000021_pt1 | contig 28936 bp, 25 predicted proteins | sample PanSoiPlo36MoBio_FD_188324 | JGI IMG/M metagenome (GOLD analysis project Ga0209799, IMG submission 188324) | Tropical forest soil microbial communities from Panama analyzed to predict greenhouse gas emissions - Panama Soil Plot 36 MoBio (SPAdes)... | ecosystem: Environmental > Terrestrial > Soil...
GCTGAGCTTTCCGGCAACCTAACCCGAATTTCTCACAAAGGAATCAAGACCGGTGGTTGAAAGCATCGGACCGCAGCAATCAACTCGTGGCGAGGATTTTTCGCAGCAATCAGCGGGCGTTGCAGTAGCTGGCCGGGCGTTATAGATCCAAAGGGCAGCGATCTGAGCAGGCCACGCCCGAGCTGTCCGATTGTGGAGGCAGGTATCCTTGCTTAGTGATTGATCACCGATTCCAGCAAAAGGCCAGCGGCGGTTAACCGCCGCTGGGCATCTGTTGCAGTCGAGCCAACACTTTTTGGAACAGGCTCAGGTAAGGATAGCTCTCGGAAAACGAGATCCAGACCTTGCGCACACTGACTTGAATCTGGGCGCCGATCTTGAACAACTTCAAACGAATCGTATCACATTGAGCTTGAGCCAACTCGGTCCCTTGGAGTCCCAACCGACGCAACGTCTGCATCAAGATGTAAGCGAACGATGAAAAGTAAAGTCTCAGTTGATTGGAACGCATCCAGGCCGTAGAGGTTCGGTCGGCAAACAATCCCAGTTGCTGCTCTTTGATCCGATTCTCCATATCTCCACGCGCACAGTAGAAATCTTCATAAAGCAGGCGGGCCTGTTTTTCCTCGCTTGAAATCGAAGTCACCACAAATCGCGGGTTTGCTCCTTTGGCTAAATATTCCGCCTTGCCTACCACGCGCCGTTCACAAGACCAACTGTGGCGCGTGCAATAACGAAAATCTTTGAACACCCGTGCCGGCTTCTCGGTCGATTGGTGGATCTGTTGCGCTTCAGCCATCTCAAGTTCAATCTGCTTGATCAAACGGCTGTTCTTCGCCAATCCCAACACATAGTCAACCTTCTCGTTCTGCTCGCAGTACCTCATGATCTCGTCGCGGCAAAACCCGGAGTCCCCGCGCACGATGATCCTCACCTCCGGCCATACCCCCCGCAGTTTTTTGACGATCCGCTCCAGCTCCGGGCGCACCCCGCTGGCCGGGTCTTCGTTGGCCTGTCTTAACCGCGCACATAACAGGTGCTCGCCGCTAAATATATACAACGGCAAATAACAATACTCGGCATAATACCCGTGAAAAAAACGCCCCTCCTGTTTCCCATACAGCGGATCATCGGTGGCATCCACGTCCAGCACCACTTCATCAGGGGCCCTCGGGTGGGATTGTAGATAAACATCCACCATCAGATCATCGATCTTCTCTGCTTCGGCCACAATCTTCTTGTAGCGGCTTTTCTCGTTGGCACCCTCGGGCGTTAACTCCAGCCGGTTCAGCGTACTCTTACCCGCTATCGCTTTACCCTGGTCTCGCTCCCGCACCCGCTCATTACCACTAGGATCGACCTTCTCACAAAGCACTCCCATCATCACGTCGTGGCGTAAGCTGTCGTGGTCATTGAGATCCTCATACCCCAGTGCGATCCCATAGACCCGCTGGCTTATCAGCGATTGCACGCTGTGCTCGATCCGCTCCCTCTCGCGGTAGTCTCGAAAACAACCCGAAAGCCGCTTGAGGATGCCAAAGTGCTTCTCCACTTCACGCAATAACAACCCTCCTGCATCCGAACTGATCTTGCCGCCGTCAAATCTCCCGATCACTTCTCGGCGTCCCAATTGCTGAAATGCCATCTGTTCTTGTATACACTGTGTTTCCATAAGGCCGCTCTTCTCCCTGCGCGTAACTGTTTGTTGGCACAACTTTTATGCCATGAAGAGCGGCCTTAGTCTTCTACTTTGTGAAAAATTGCGGTTAGTCCTTTGATAACTCGATCCGATTTCCGCTGGGGTCGATGACATAGATTGAGTAGCCTGGGCCTTCGCCATGAATGCGTGTCTCATCGACTTTGATCCCTTTGGCTTCCAGCTCTTTGATCAACTCCTTCGGATCGTTGGGTCCCTCCATGTCAAAAGTGTGATGGGGAACTTGCGGTGCCCGTTTCTCCGAGGCATCGAAAAGACCAAGCCCGGTCTCACCAGCGCGCAAGCGAGTAACTTTAACTCCGCCGACGGTGTGTTGCGTGCGCACCTCCGCGCCCAACGCGTTCTCATAGAAGCGCGTCATTTCGTCCAACTTATCCGCATGGAAATTCCATGAACGCATGCGCAGTACCTTCATAGCAACCTCCTTCTGTGATTTACATTGACTTGTCTTGATCAGCTGAGAAGCAGACGGGATTGAAAAGCCTATACTCTATCATCGATTATCTATCCTCGACTTCAATTGACATGACTCCAGGCATGATACGAACTCCGAACGAGTGGGCCGGACTCAACGTGGCGAAAACCGAGCTTTTCGCCTTCCGTTTTGAATTCTCTAAATTCGTCAGGTGTCACGTAGCGCTCGACGCGCAGTTGCCGGTTCGACGGTTGCAGGTATTGTCCGATGGTGACGATATCGACGTGATTCTCTCTTAGGTCGTATAACGTGCTTTTTACCTCATCGTAGGATTCCCCAACGCCAACCATGAACCCCGACTTGGTCAGTACGTCGCTCCGCGTCGTCTTGGCTTGGCGTAAAATGCTCAGCGAGCACTCATAACTGTGACCCGGCCGCACCTTGCCGTATAACCGGGGCACGGTTTCAATATTGTGGTTGAGAATCTCGATTCCTGAATTAACGACTGTCTCAAGCGCCTGAAGGTTACCTTCAAAATCGGGAATCAGTAGTTCAACGCGGATTCCGGGGTTAAGGCTTTTTATCCAGAATACTGTCTTGGCAAAATGTTTGGCGCCGCCGTCTGGCAAATCGTCGCGATTGACGGAAGTGACCACGATATGAGCTAGACCAAGTTCCTTGACCACTAGCGCTACATTACGCGGTTCTTCCGGGTCCAATGCCAGAGGTTTGCCTTTGTCGATGGCGCAAAAACGGCAACCGCGCGTGCAGGTATCGCCCAGGATCAAGAAAGTCGCGGTCTTGTTGCCCCAGCACTCGCCGATATTGGGGCAGCGTGCTTCCTCGCAAACCGTGTGAAGATTTTTCTCCCTCAGGATGCGCTTCAGCTGAAGGTAGTTGGGATTGCCCGGAGGTTTCACTTTGATCCAGTCGGGATGTCGTCGAGGCATAAAAACGATAGTTCCAGTCGTTCAAAACGCTCCAGTCGTTCTAATCGTCGCATCATGCAATTCTTCGCAACAACAGGTTTTGTCAATCTGTAAATCGACGGGCCCTTCGCTTTTCTCAATGGTTGAGTAGCCGAATAATTCAGCGAAGTGGTGCAGAAACTTCTCGCGAATCTCCATTATTGACGGAGCCACGCCCAGTTCTTTTTCCATTGACGTTACGTCTGCCCAGGCCAATCCACAGGGAACGATTCTTTTAAAATACGAGAGATCGACTTTCACGTTGAGGGCCAGGCCGTGAAACGTAATGCCGCGCCGCACAGCGATGCCGATGGCGGCGAGTTTTCTGTTACCGACCCAGATACCGGTGTAGGGCGGCCGCCGAGTGCCTTCAAGTCCAAACTCCTTTAACGTGCGAATGGCGCTCAGCTCCAAATTTTTTAGATAACGATGCACCTCCTTGCGTAATTTGGAGCGTAGGTCGATGAGAGGATAAACAACCAATTGACCTGGGCCGTGATAAGTAACGTCTCCACCTCGGTTCGTCCTGATAACCGGCACTTCCTGAGGAACGAGCACGTTAGACACTTTGCCGCCGCGACCCAAGGTGTAGACGTGGGGATGTTCAACGAAAAGCATGACGTCGGCCGAATGCCTGCGTTGCTTCAGCTCTAGGATTCTTTCTTGCAACGCCAGGGCTTCGAGATAATCCATCTGGCCCACATCAGTGTAAAGTAGCTCAGCCATCCTTGCATTATTCTTATCGTCCATGCTCAGATCTTTCAAGTTAGGCCATGTGTTCGCATATTCCGCCGTAGCGAATATCTGCTAACCAGGATTGCGAGCGTAAGAAGACGAATCGCGGCAAGTCGTTTAATGTCTCTAGAAAGAGTTGAAAGGTTTCGTGAAGAGTCTTGAGCCAACCCAAACCAACTCGCTTAGACCGCAAGATGGTCAAGGGAGGCTATTCGCTGTTCAAAAGACACTTAGGATAGCGAGCTTTCAGGTCTCTGCGTCGGATAGATCTGGGAGCAGAGGAGAGGTACGAGCGATCGATGAATCCCCTCGGGGACTCTTCGATCGCTCCGATGATTAGTAAACTTCAAAGGAACCCATGGCGACCTTCTCACCGTTGATGTAGACATCCGCCTCGTAGCTGCCGGCGCGCCAATTCCCGGGACCGAACACTCCGATGCCGACCGAATGGGAAGACGAAGTCCAGTTGGGTTCGATCCGCGTGTCATAGTCCACAATCCTGAATGTTCTTTTGTTCTCGCGCACGTGGACCGTCATTGTAAAATAGATTTTCTTTCCGGGCGGGGGATACTCGAGGTGAATTTCCGGGTAGACCTGTGTAGTAGCCGTGTGTTCAAACCGGTTTTTGTATGTTGGGTTTTGCAGGGGTGCAATGTCTGAAGCGCTGCTGCTAAAAAACGCGAGTTTCGTGAGACGCGCGTCGAGTGATGGAATCACTGCAACTTTGTCTTGCAAGATCGAAGGCTCAGGCACCGCGGAAGCGATCTTAGGCTCCGACGACGAGGTTCTCAATGAAGAGCTACAACCCGTAATTGATAATAAAAGAAGTCCGAGAAGCAGCGGCATACGAAATCCTTTCCAATCGAACATTGTGCCCTCCTTGTACTTCGTTGCTCCTAGATGAATGAAATGCAATGAAAAGGCCAGGAGTTACTTTTGTAGAATCATCGCTCTTCCACGGGTTCGCCATTGAGAAAGACTCGACTCGGTAACAAAAGTGGCCAGAGAAGACGAAACTTGGCCATGAACGGGTCTTTAGATAAAGGCAAAGCCTTTCGGTAATTTGGCGGTCGTTGTGGAACGCCTAACGCGCGAGAGCTGCGATTGCTCGCGCCAAAGAGTTCACACAAGGAAAGGTTGAACCGTCCGCATGACGGGTCAATCTTTCTCGGTTTGACAGGCAAGAGCAGGGACAGCTACATTTGCCGAATTCGACAACCCGGAGCCGTTTTCATGTCACAACACGCACTTAGTCCACCCTGGTTTGTCCGTAAAGATCTGGACGGATTTTTCGGTCTCATGATCGATAATCTGATTCAGCTTATTCTCATCGTCAGTCTGTGCAGGGAGCTGATCCATTTGCCGGACACTTACATTTTTGGGCGCATTTTACCGGGGGCGGCTGTTTCGATTCTCGTTGGCAATATCTTCTACGCCTGGCAGGCCCGGCAGCTTGCCCGGGAGACGGGACGTGAAGATGTAACCGCACTGCCCTATGGCATCAACACGGTCAGCCTCTTCGCTTTTGTTTTCTTCATTATGTTGCCGATTTATCAGGAGACCAAAGATCCCGTCTGGGCGTGGAAAGTCGGGCTCGTTGCTTGCTTTCTAAACGGTGTCATCGAAATCATTTGTGCCTTCGTGGCCGAAAGCGTGCGCCGCGTGACGCCGCGAGCAGCGTTGTTGTCGGCGCTGGCGGGTATCGCAATTACATTTATTTCCATGGATTTTACTTTCAAAATCTTTGCTCAGCCTTTGGTTGCACTGGTGCCGATGGCAATCATCTTTGTGGCGTATTTCTCGCACCAGAAATTTCCGCTTGGCTTGCCTGGCGGTATGGTTGCGATCGCGGTGGGCACTCTACTTGGCTGGTCATTGGGCACCATGACCGGGAAGACATTGAATTCGACCTATGCGCTGACAATTCCGGTCTTTGCCGGTGGTCCGCTTTGGGAGGCATTGTCAGATCCGGGCTTTCTGAATTATTTTTCGATTATTTTTCCAATGGCAATTTTCAACGTCGTTGGATCGTTGCAGAACATCGAAAGCGCGGAAGCAGCGGGCGACAGTTACCGCACCTTCCCATCTCTCATGGCCAATGGGATCGGCTCCGTCGCGGCAGCATTCTTCGGCAGCGTCTTTCCTACGACTATCTATATTGGTCATCCCGGTTGGAAACGACTCGGAGCGCGGTCCGGCTATTCCACATTGAATGGATTGTTCATCGCTTTTCTTTGTCTTACCGGGACGATTCAATCTGTCCAGGGCTTGATTCCTCTCGAAGCAGGAATTGGGATTCTTCTCTACATCGGAATTATCATCGTCGCGCAGTCGTTTCAGGAAACACCGAAGGAACATGCTCCCGCGGTAGCTCTGGGGATCGTTCCGGCATTGGCCGCGTGGGGACTTTTGATGCTCGAGACGGGGCTCAGAGTCGCCGGCAAATCACTCTACCTAGTCGGATTAGCGCCGTTTGGCCAGAGTCCGGCGATGCACGGTGTGATTTCCCTGCAGCAAGGGTTCATATTCACCTCAATGATTCTTGCTGCGATCGGAGTGGCGTTGATCGAACGGCGGTTTAGGACAGCGAGTCTTTGGTCTTTGGCTGCCGCGCTGCTCTCGGCCGTAGGAATCATTCACGCTTATGAGCTCACGCCGGGCGGCATTGCTAATCGCTTCGGCTTCCTCGCTGCGCCGGAGTTCTTCGTGGGTTATCTTCTGTTGGCGTTGCTCTTCTTCGCTGTGGGATTATACGCAAAGCAAAGGTAAGGTGATTCTGCGTTGGTCAAAAGCTAGCGTGCCTGCGGCGTCTCTGCGGTATACTGTTGGTTGTTGATGAAAGTGACCTCCCAGTGATTGCCGCCGTTATGGTTGAGGCGGGTAACGCTACAAGGATCGAGGTGGAAGTTGCGGTAGTTATTTAAATGAGTTCCGGTGATTCTGCAGATGATGCTCAAAATTGGGAAGTTATGGCTAACCACGACGATGGCTTGCTCGGCAGCGTGACGCTGCACGATTCGATTCAATCCGTTCCAGGCTCTCCGTGCGACATCCACCAGGCGTTCGCCGCCTGGTATCTGGATCTCTGCCGGTTCGGATCTCCATTTTTGGATAAATTGCGAGTAGTTCTCCTTAATTTGTGCAAACGTCAGACCTTCCAATTCGCCATGGTCAAGTTCACGAACATCGTTCTCGATCAGTACAGGGAGTCGATGACGCAGACTGAAGAACTGAGCAGTCTGTTGCGCCCGCTTCAGATTGCTCGAGTAAATTCCGTGTATGGGTTCGTTCGTTAGCGACGCAACAATCTGCTTTGCCTGGCGAACTCCCACCTCATTCAGATCCAGATCCGTTGCACCCTGGCAGCGACCCTGCAAATTCCAATCTGTGGCACCGTGACGAACCAATAGGACTTGCACGATATCAACCCTGAATAAGATTAATTTTGCAGAAGCGCTAACTTTCTTGCAAGGCGCCGGGATGAACTTGAATCTGAGCTTTGGCTTTGAGGTTTTCGACGAATTTTTGCATAACTAGTTGGCGGCTTTCCTCCAACGCTTGATTTGTGAGCTGCTGCTTTTCCTTATCGAAGCGCGCCATATCGGCGGCTTGGCTGTCTTTGAACGCAAGGATATAGGCATTATCCTTTTGCGTATAAATCTTGTCGGGGAAAGGTTTCTCCGCCGACAGGGTTACTCCTCCTGACCTCATCTCCGACAGCTCTCCAACTTTAGGAAGTTGAGCCGCACTGCGAGGAAACCACCCGGTTTCCTCCAATTTTAGGCCGTTCTGCTGAGCAAGCTTGTTGATGTCTTTCTCCTTCTTTAGCTGTTCCAGCAAACTTCTTGCCTTTTGCTGCAACATTTCGTTCGCTTTGGATTCCTTCAGGGTTTTTTCAATGTTGGACCGTACCGCATCGAAGGGCGGAACCGTCGGCTCGGTTCTTTGTTTGATCTTCAAAACATAATAAGCGTTCGTACCCTCGATGACTGAGCTAATGTCCTTGGGGCTCAGGGATAAAGCGGTCTTATAAAATTCCGGCGATTGCCCGACTTCCGGCACTACTTCACCGGTAGTGAACGGGCGAGTCACGTTGACCGCAATGCCGCTCGCTTGGGCCAACTTGGCGAAGTCGTCGCCGGAGAGCGCCTTCTCTCGATCTCGATCTGCGACTTTGGCGGCCTCCCGCTTACCTTTTTCTGCTTTGAGCGTCCGAGTGATCTCCGCGCTGGCGTCTTTTAAACTTTGGGTTTTCTCTTCTCGAATGTCCTCGACCTTAACGATATGAAGACCTGTAGGACTCTGGATGACGTTGCTAATCTCACCCTTGGCCAGGCCGAAAACGGCTTTGTCGAGCGGCGAAGGCAGTTGCGCTTGTGTCACCCAACCCACGTCGCCACCCTTGACCGCAGTCGAATCCTCCGATTCCTTTTGGGCCAATTGAGCGAAGTCTTTTCCGGCTCGCGCTTCTGCCAGGATGCGATTTGCTCGCGTCTCGGCATCGCTTTTTTGTTTCGCATCCGCTCCCGAGGGCATACGAACCAAAATGTAGCGCGCTTTGACCTCTTTGGGTTTGTGGAATTTTGATTCGCGATTCGCTTGATAAAATTCCTCAACCTCTTTGTCGGTGATCGGGGCTGACGAGAACCGATCGAAGGGGTAGGAAAGATATTCGACTTGTACTTTCAAAGGTTCTTTGAGTAGTTCCTTGTTTCGATCGTAAAATTTTTTGATCTCTTCTTCGGTTGGTTTTACTTCTGAAAGATACATGGTAGCCGGCAAACGGATGAAATAGAGATTGATCTTTCCCTGATCGAAGCGATAGCGGTCACGCACCTCGGCCTCGGTAACGTGCACTGCGTTCATGAGCAAGCTGTAGAGTCGCTGAATCGTCAACTGCTCTCGCTGTTCGTCTTCGAACTGGCCAGGGTTGATTCGGTTCGCGCGTAAGAGCTGGAGGTAACGGTCTTTGTTGAAGCGGCCGTTTACCTGAAAGTCGGGAACCTGCGCAATAGCTGTCATCAAGTCTTCGTCAGTCGCCGCCAAGCCGAGATTACGCGCTTCCTGGAGGATCAGCCGCTTTTCGATGAGCTGTTCGAGGAGTGAACCTCTTAGATTCAAATTTTTTTCAAGTTCCGGCGTTAGCGAGCCTTTGAACATCTCACGATACCGTTCCAACTCCTTTTGGTAATGCAGGGCAAATTCTCGCTGCGTGATGATCTCGCCATTGACTTCCGCGATGTCTTGCGAAGCCTGATCGTGAAACTTATTGCCGCCATAGAAAGCAATGAAGACGACAATGATGAGTCCGAGAAGGAAAATAATGATCCAAGATCGCTTTCGCTTGCGCAGGACATCGAGCATGAGCGGAAAAACCTTTCAATCAAAATAGGCTATTTCAATCATAGGAAAAGGGCCCACCAGTTGCAACCATTGCCGAATTCCGAGACAGCATTTTTCCTTTATTTTTTCATTACCTTGCCAGGGAAGGCCAAATCTGTTATTTTCTCTCTGCTTAAGCCCTTTTTCGCACAGGTTAGAAGGAGTTTTGTGATGTTGGATGCCCTCTTTGGCGTTTTTTCCAACGATCTTGCCATTGATCTTGGGACCGCCAACACCCTGATCTATGTTAAGAACCAGGGAATTGTATGCAATGAGCCCTCGGTTGTCGCGGTTCAACAAAGAAACGAACGCGGCGGTAAAAAGGTCCTTGCTGTGGGCGCCGAAGCTAAGAGAATGTTGGGCCGTACTCCGGGAAGCATCGTCGCGATTCGCCCGCTAAAAGACGGTGTCATTGCCGACTTTGAAATCACCGAAGCGATGCTTCGCTACTTCATCCAAAAAGTTCACAATCGCCGCACACTGGTTCGGCCGCGTATCATTGTGGGTGTTCCATTCGGGATTACCGAAGTAGAGAAGCGCGCGGTAAGAGAATCCGCAGAGTCCGCAGGAGCGAGGGAAGTCTATCTCATCGAAGAACCGATGGCAGCAGCCATAGGAGCCGGGTTGCCTATCACTGAGCCCACCGGCAATATGATTGTCGATATCGGCGGCGGAACAACCGAGGTTGCGGTGATCTCCCTATCCGGGATCGTTTTTTCCCGCTCCGTCAGAGTGGGTGGTGACAAGATGGATGAGGCCATCGCCCAATTCATAAAAAGAAAATACAATTTGCTCGTGGGCGAGCGAACGGCGGAGCTGATCAAAATTACTATCGGTTCGGCTTACCCGGGCGATGAAATTCAGACGATGGAGATCAAAGGCCGCGACCTCGTGGCGGGTGTCCCGAAGACCGTCGTGATCACGGATGAAGAGATCCGAGATTCTCTTCTGGAGCCTATCAATCAGATCGTGGAAGCGGTCCGGCTTTCGCTGGAACGGACACCGCCTGAACTCGCCTCCGACATCGTCGACCGTGGTATCGTGCTGGCCGGCGGCGGCGCGTTGCTGAGAAATTTGGATATCCTGTTGCGAGAAGAAACCGGCTTGCCGGTTATGATGGCGGACGATCCTCTCACTGCCGTCGTCATGGGCGCGGGAAAGGCCTTGGATGAGATTGCATTGCTCAGGGAGGTGGCGGTTCACTGAGCCTTTCTGAGACCTCTATGGTCCTCGCCTTTTGGAGGCGAAAGAGCCTTCCATGTTCGCTTTTCTTCGCAAGAACCAAATCCTTCTAAGCTCTTGTTGCTGTCTCCTCCTGTCGCTTTATATTTTGACTGCTGCCGCACGCGGCCAACTGAAAAATGATCCCATTGGTCCCCTACTGCTCTGGATCATGCGTCCCTTGCAGATTGCTGCTCAGACAACCACGAATTGGATCGATGAGATGGAGAACAGCTACTCGATGTTGACAGGCTATAAGGCGGAGAACGAGAAGCTCAGAGAGCGGATCCAACAGTTGGAGGTTGAAAGGGATCAACTGCTGGAAGCCGAGGCTACGAATCAGCGACTGCAGAAACTCTTGGAATTCCGTTCCCATCTGCCGTCGGGCGTGGTGACCGCCTCGATTATCGCCAACAGCGGCAGTAGTTGGTTTAAAAGCTGCCTCTTGGACAAGGGAAGTGCCGACGGCGTGCACAAGGGGATGGCGGTGGTTACGCCCTTGGGTGCGGTCGGACAGGTTGTCGCGGTGACGGCACGGACCGCAAAGGTCTTACTGCTCGCTGATCCAAATAACGGCGTGGATGTTCTCGTTCAGCGAACCCGTGCCCGCGGTATCGTTTCAGGTTCACTTGATAACGGCACGATCCTAAAGTACGTGAAACGGAGCGAAGATATTCAAGAAGGGGACCGGCTTGTCACCTCGGGTTTCGACGGTGTTTTCCCCAAGGGTATCGTCGTGGGAACCGTGGTCAAAGTGCGCAAACAAACCCTTGGCCTTTTTCAGCACATTGAGGTGATGCCGGCGGTAAGTCTGGCGCGAACCGAAGAAGTTCTTATCGTCAAGGCGGACGTCAACCAGGAAAAAAACTAGGATCCGCGCCGGTGAGTTAAGCATACGATGAAACTGTCGCTGTCGCTTTTTGTAGTGGGTATATTGCTGATATTGTTACAGACGACTTTTCTTCATCTTCTTCCCCTGGGCCCCGTAGTCCCTGATTTGATTCTTGTGCTTTGCGTCTATTGGGGTCTCTACCATCCCACCGTCGGCGCTGCCTTGGGATCTTTCCTATTGGGCTACTCGGTGGATGTTGTCTCGAGTCCTATTCTAGGCCTGAACGCTTTTGCCATGTCGCTCGTGTTTCTGGCCGTTTATCTTAGTTCACGGTCCATTTGGCTGCACCACCCCGTGGTGAGCTCCATTGTCGTGCTGTTGGCATCGCTGGTTAAAGGCGCGGCCCTGATATTGGTTTGGACTGTGTTTTTGAGCGTCGATGGCTTTTGGACGGGTGCTGTTCGCTATATCTTGATGGAAGCGCTAGTCGCCGCGGTGCTGGCGCCGGTTGTGTTTGCTCTGTTACGGCGCGGGCAGGCATACGTGGAACAGATCCGCGTCACGGCCTAGAATCAAGATGGCATTGCTCGCCGATATCAGTAGACAAGACGGTGCCCCTGAGCTTCGTAGACGAGCTCGTCTCCTTTACCTTCTCCTGATTCTCGTATTCGGAGCGCTCCTTATCCGGCTCTTTTTTCTCCAGGTGGTCGATGGTGAGCGGTACACATTTCTGTCTGAGAATAATCGCGTGCGCATCAAGAGGATTCCCGGTACGCGAGGAATGGTTCTAGACCGCCAAGGACAACTACTTGTCGATAGCCGGCCCTCTTTCGATTTGCTGTTCGTTGCCGAAGACGCCGAAGAGCCAGAGAGCACGCTTCGTCAATTGGCGCACTACCTCCGCCGGGACGAGAAGGAATTGCTCGCCGTTCTCGAAGAGAACAAAAAACGGCCCGCCTTTGAGGAAATCGTCATAGGCAAGGACGTGGATTGGGGAACTGTTGTTGCGGTGGAAACCCATCAGATCGATTTACCCGGAGTTTCGCTACGGGCACGGCCGCGCCGCAGTTACGTCGATGGCCCGATCGGTGCTCACGTTCTCGGATACCTGGGCGAAATCGGCCCCAAACAGCTGCAGGTCCTGAAAGAACAGGGCTACGCGACAGGCGATGAATTTGGACAGTATGGCTTGGAAAAAACTTGGGAGTCCTTTCTTCGCGGCCAAAGCGGTGGTCAACAGGTGGAAGTGGATGCACTCGGGAGGAGGGTGCGAGTTCTTCATGAAGTTACCGACGTGCCCGGCTATACAGTTCACCTAACCTTGGATCGCCAACTTCAGGAAACCGCTTTCGAGGCCCTCAAGGGTAAGGAGGGAACCATCGTCGCGCTTGACGTCAATACCGGCGCTATCCTCGCGATGGTCAGCACGCCGGCCTTTGACCCGAACGTTTTTGCGCGTGGAATCAAATCCGATGAGTGGCAAGCGCTGATGAAAGACCGGCTCCGACCCTTGAGCAACCGGGCAATTCAAGGGCAATATCCTCCAGGCTCCACGTTTAAGGTCATCATGGCTATTGCTGGGTTAGAAGAGGGTGTGTTGCAACCAGAGAGCCGAATCTCGGATCCCGGCTACTATTACTTCGGCAATCGTCAATTCCGGGACTGGAAAAAGGGTGGGCATGGTTCCGTGGATTTGCATCGTGCGATTGTCGAGTCTTGTGACACCTACTTTTACCAAGCAGGCCAGCGGATCGGAGTTGATAAGATCGCGAAGTGGGCTCGGGCCTTCGGATTGGGAGAGAAAAGCGGGGCTACTCTCGATGACGAGAAAGCGGGCATCGTTCCGGACAGTGAATGGAAAAGAAAGAGGTTCCGCCAGCCGTGGTATCCGGGGGAGACCCTCTCGGTGGCTATAGGTCAAGGCTATCTGACAGTGACGCCGCTGCAGCTCGCCAATATGATGGCTGCACTGGCAAACGGCGGGACGCTCTACCGCCCCCGGATCGTTGACAAGATCGAATCAGTGGACGGTACCGTCGTTCGCGAATACGGACCGGAGAAGATTCGCAGGATCAGCTTGAAACCGGCGACTTTAGAACGTCTGCACAAGGGGCTGGCGGACGTTGTTAAAGGCGTGGGGGGTACCGGTGCTGCGGCGAGGTCGAGCATCGTCGAAATCGCCGGCAAGACAGGGACGGCTCAAGTTGTGGAGATGAAGGGGGGTTCGTACGTGAAGAGCGAACAGTTGGCCTACTTTAACCGCGACCATGCCTGGTTTGTCGCTTACGCACCTGTGCAGAACCCAAGAATTGCTTTGGCGACTTTGGTCGAGCACGGCGGCCATGGGGGCGACGCCGCCGCGCCGCTAGCAAAAAAAGTGATTGAGAAATACATGGAGCTTCAAGCCCGGCCAACTGAGCAGCAACAAGCCCGCAACGAAGGGACAACACGTGCAGATTGATCGCCGCTTGGTGGCACATTTTGATTGGCCGCTGTTGCTCTTGGCGCTGGTCTTTGTTGCCATCGGCGTCACGACGATCTATAGCGCGAATTACAACATCGCCGAAGAGCACGCCGGCGGCTTGCCGTCGAGGCAACTGCTCTGGCTGGGTTTGGGTATCGTAGCGATGCTGACAGCCGTGGCCTTCGACTATCACTACCTCAATCGGCTCGCGTACCCATTCTACGGAGCCATGCTGTTGTTACTTCTTCTCGTCATTTTTGTCGGACATTCAGGCGGCGGGTCGCAGCGCTGGATCAACCTCGGATTCTTTCGGTTGCAGCCTTCGGAGCCCGCAAAACTGGCAATCGTTCTGGTGATGGCCAAGTATCTGCAAAATGACGAGCCTGCACAGGGGCTTCGGCTGAGCGATCTTTGGGTGCCGTTTGTGTTGGTTGTGCCGCTGGTCTTCCTGACCCTGGTGCAACCGGACTTGGGGACCGCGATCATTCTGGGCATTGTCTTTCTCAGTATGATACTGATGGGCGGGCTTAGGCCGCGTTCTTTTCTCTACCTGGTAGGGGCCGGGCTGGCTTTTCTACCGATCGGCTGGCATTTTCTAAAGCCCTACCAGCGCGCGCGTATTTTAACTTTTCTCGATCCGGATCGTGATCCCCTGGGTGCGGGCTATCACGTCATTCAGTCCAAGATCGCGATTGGTTCCGGCAGGCTTTTTGGCAAGGGCTATCTCCACGGCACACAGAATCGACTCGACTTCTTGCCGGCCCAGCACACGGATTTTATTTTTGCCGTTTTCTCCGAGGAGTGGGGCTTTGTGGGCTGTTTAATCTTACTCATGCTCTACTTCGCGCTAATCATCTACTCTTTTCGATTGATCGAGCGGGCCAAAGATCGTTTCGGCGGCTTGTTGGTATTTGGAATGGTGGCGATCTTCTTTTGGCACGTGGTTATTAACGTCGCCATGGTGACAGGAATCATGCCGGTGGTGGGAGTGCCGCTCCCGATGGTTAGCTACGGTGGCTCGTCGCTGGCCTCCATGATGTTTGCCCTGGGTGTAATGATCAACGTAAGCATGCGGCGTTACACCTTTTGATTAACATAGAATGATTGGAGTGATGGAGTAGTGGAGTGATGCCATTGAACCCCAAACTCCAGTACTCCTATGCTCCAGGGCTCCATTTCCCTAGAGGACTATTGCAGTGCTTTTTCGATGGCGCTGACTAGTTTTGCCTTCGGCACGGCGCCGACGATTTGCTCCTTGACCGCCCCTGCCTTCAAGATGATCAAGTTGGGAATGCCCCGGATGCCGTAGCGCGACGCCGTGGCAGGGTGATCATCGACGTTCAGCTTTGCCACCTTTAGCTTACCCTCAAACTGACCGGCAATTTCCTCGACGATGGGCGCGATGGATTTACAGGGTCCGCACCACGGCGCCCAGAAGTCGACCAGCACCGGCAAGTCGCTACGGAGCACCTCAGCATCGAAATTATTGTCTCCAACTTCGGTAATTTTTCCCATGGTAGTGTCTCCCCATTATCGCTAAGTTCTGAGCCTCGGGCATTGAGTTTCGAGTGACAGCTCGAAACCTAATGCATAAATTTAGTCTACGCTACTAGAGCGTTAAAAGAAATTTCAGTAGGGTTCGGACTCCGAAACCCGTGCCGCCCTTAGCGCAGATGGCGGTTTCGGTTTCCGCGAAGGCCGGACCGGCAATGTCCAAATGAGCCCACGGAATATCATCTACGAATTCTTGCAAAATCAAGGCAGCGGTGATGGCGCCGCCGTGAGGGCCGGCAACATTCTTCATGTCCGCCACGCTGCTTTTCAACGCCTCACGATATTCTTTCACCAGCGGAAGTTGCCACAGTTTTTCACCAGCATCGCGTGCGCAACGGATGAGGTTGTCGGCGAGAGCTTGCTGATTGCTAAAAATGCCTGCGACTCCGGTGCCAAGCGCCACCATACACGCTCCCGTCAGAGTTGCCAAGTTGATCATGTAGTCCGGTTTCTGCTTGGCGGCGAGGGCCAGTGCATCAGCCAAAATCAGGCGCCCCTCAGCATCGGTGTTGAGAACCTCGATGGTTTTCCCATTGAGATAACGAATGACGTCGCCCGGTTTCTGGGCATTGCCGCCGGGAAGATTATCGGTTGCGGGAATGTAGCCGGTAACTTCGATATCCGGCCGAAGATCGGACAAGCGACTCATGGTGCCGATCACCGCCGCGCCGCCGGCCATATCGAGCTTCATGGTTTCCATGGATCTCGCCGGCTTGAGTGACAAGCCGCCGGAATCGAAAGTGATTCCCTTGCCGATCAGGGCGACTTTCTTCCGCGCCTTGCCGCGGGGTTGATAGTGGATCTTGATGAAGCGTGGCTCCTCATGGCTGCCCCGGTTCACGGCCAAAAGGCCGGCCAGATTCATCGCCTCGATCTTTTTCTTGCTCCAAACTTCGACCGACAAGCCCCGACCACGGCAATGGTGCTGCGCCTGCTCACCCAAGAAACGAGCTGTTGTGACCGATGGCGGCTCATTCACAAGATCACGCGCCAGGAATACGCCCGGAAGGGTCTGCTCCACTGTGCGCACCGAGCGCTGCAAAGACGGGGTCCGCTTGAGGCCAGGTTTAAACAACGTGAGACTTTTTAACGCGGTGGCGCTACCCGAATTCGAGCGGTATTTGTTGAATCGGTAGGAGGCGAGCATCGTGCCTTCGACAACCGCGCCAGCCGCGCCATCTGGGTCCTTGTCCGGCGCGAAGAAGAAAGCGATGTCTTGGGCGCCAAGCGTTGATGCTTCTTTTCTGGCGCGCGCGCCCGCCTTGCGCCAAATATCAAAGTCAGCTTCGTTCGCTTTCCCGAGGCCGACTAATAGCAAGTGAGATGCGGGCAAGGTGCCGGCGGTAGAGTAAATGAGGCTGCTTCCTTCAGCCCCCGTGAACTTGCTTTTCTGGATTTGCGCGCTGAGCTTTCCTTTGAGACGACGGTCGAGGGCGCGAATGGCCGGCACGTCCAGTTTTTTCTCTTCTACGGGTAAGACCAGGAGGTCGGTCTTGATGACATCCGCGTTGGTATCTCTGAATCGCGTTTCCAAGGGCTGCTCGAATTAGTTTTTTTGCCGGATCAATGTCATGAATTCTTGCCGTGTCTCTTGTCGAGTGCGGAAAGCACCAAGCAACGTGCTGGTGAGGATCATGGAGTTCTGCTTTTCAACCCCACGCATTCTCATGCACAGGTGCTCGGCCTCGATGACGACGGCCACGCCAAGCGGATCGAGCTTCTCCATGATGGTATTTGCGATCTGGTTCGTCAGCCGTTCCTGAACCTGAAGTCTTCTTGCGTAGACGTCTACCAAACGGGCGAGTTTGGAAATACCAACGATCTTGTGGTGCGGGATGTAGGCGACGTGGGCTTTACCGAAGAAGGGCAACAGGTGATGTTCGCAAAGGGAATAAAAATCAATATCCCTTTGAACGATCATCTCTTCGTAGTCTTCGGTGAAAAGGGCGTCATTGATGACCTTTGCCGGATCCTGTTGATAGCCCTGGGTCAAGAACGCCAGAGCCTGAGCCACGCGGTGAGGTGTCTTTGTGAGCCCCTCACGATCCGGATCTTCGCCCAAAGCTTTCAAGATATAGCGGATTTGCTCTTCCATGTTGTTGTTGATGCTCCGTTTTGATCCGGAATTCGCAATTGACTAAAAAAACTGCGATCGATATCGCCAAGTATTCCAAAAAAACTAACATTTACCTGGTGGCACGTCAAATTTAAGTGGCGGAAGACGAACCGGCTAGAGTCTTTTGAGCAGCCAGTCCGGCGTGAAGCGAAGGACGTAAGCATTGAGAAATGTCATGTAATCCGTAAGCAACAGGATGCCCACGAATATCAACAACACGCCGCCCATCACGTGAACCGGCTGTATGTAGCGACGAAAGGTCTGTGAAAATTGAAAGAAAGAGTTAACCGCCAGCGCGCTCAAGAAAAATGGCAAGGCTAGACCTGCGGCATAGATTGAGAGCAATAGGATGCCCCGGCCGACTTCGCCGGAAGTCCCAGCCAGCGCGAGAATGGCTCCAAGGATTGGTCCGACACAAGGGGTCCACGCCACCGCAAAGGTGATACCCACCAGAACCGAGCCCATATAGCCCGCAGGTTTGTCCTTAAGGTTGAACTGCAGATAACGCTCCAATGCAGGGATTTTGAAAAGCCCAACGAGGTAAAGTCCTACAAGAAGTACAAACAGCCCGCCTGACAGGCGAATAAAGTTACGGTAACCCAGGAAGAGACTACCAAGATAGCTCGCCGAAGCACCCAGGGAAACAAAGACTAAAGAAAAACCCAGGATGAAGGCGACGGAATTCAACACTACGCGCGAGCGCACGCGTCTCAACGTTTGATCGCTGCGCATCTCTTCCAAAGAAACTCCGGAGACGAACGAGAGATAGGATGGGATGAGCGGCAATACGCAAGGTGAAAGAAACGAAAAGATTCCGGCGGCAAAGGCGACGAGAAAATTAACGTCGGCCATTCTTTTCTTCGAGCAACTCTTTGATCAAGTTTCGGGCGGCTGGACTATACCATTCAGCAGGGCCCCAACCGCGAGCCAGTCCTTCTCCTTTGGGGCCAATTAAATATGTGGTCGGGAGTCCCCAGGCGCCGTATAACGACGCCACTTCTGCGTTTGGGTCGAAAGCAATGGGGTACGTCAACTTGAGTTCCTTCACGAAGGCCAACGCTTCCTGCCTACGATCCTTGACGTTGACAGCGAGCACGACGAAGTTGTTGTTCCTGTGCTCCTGATAGAGTTTTTCCATGGCCGGCATCTCTTCCCGGCAGGGCTCGCACCACGTCGCCCAGAAATTGAGAAATATGGTTTTTCCCCGGAAATCTTTCAGGGAAATCTTTTTTCCATCAGGGTCGGTGAGAGTGAAGTCGGGAGTTGGCGCGGGGTCCTTCATGGGTTGCAGAATCGGGATCGCTTTGAAATTGACTTTTGACTGGGCCCACGTGAGGGTCGTGCCCAGCGTGAAAAACATCAGAAATACGCCGCAGAACGCTTGAGCCATGAAGGAGACTTTACCGAACCGCTTAGCCCGACGCAATACATGGCGGACCTTCGAATGTCAGTTAAAATATCGGGGCAGGATAAGGCGGCAAAGAAACCATCGGTCATGAGAACTCGGCGAGCAGAATTTTCTCACCCAGTTTTTGAATGATCCAGCGATGAATATCCCGGACGATGTTCTCGCCGTCTTGCTCGATTAGCCAATGGCCCCGGCCCGGATATTCTCTGAAATCTCCGCCAAGCCAATCAGCCATTCGCTTGGTGGTCACAGCGGGCATGATCTCATCAGCGCTGCCACTTAGGGCTAGGATCGGACAACTTGACGGGCCGGTTTCAAGGCTGACGCGGGGTGCAAGAAACTCGCGAACCAGTGCGCCGGAGTCCGGTGCCGTCTGGCGGGTAAGCGCTGTCTGTAGATTTTCGGGCAAGGGCGACAAGAAGTAAGCGCGGAAGTCCTTGTCGTCGATCCGTAATGGCCGGCGCAAGAGAATAAGCAGCCTGTATTTGAGCCACAAGAGCCGCTGTGGCCGCGATCTGGCCGCCGCCAGATTTCCCGGCGGCAAGGGCGATACCAAAATTAGCGCGGAAGGTTGGGTTTGCTCGGAAGCCTTAAGCGCCATGAGCGCGCCCAGATTCATTGCCAGCAAAACCGGCGGAGTTGGAAAAGATCGGATGACGTTTGCGAGGTCTTGCACGCAGTCGCCAAAGCCGAGCCTGTAGAGATTTTCGCTTGGATTTTGTGTGGAGCGCCGCCGCAAATCGATGGCGAAGGAGTCCCACCCGAGATTACAAAAATGCGTGGCCCAGCTTTGCCAACACCAGGCTCCGCTCCAGACGCCATGAACCAAAAGCAGTGGCGCCCTGAATTTAGCTTGTTCGGGCGGGTACTCCTCCGCCGACACTCCGGCGATGAATCGTTTCATTTCGACTTTTTAGTGAATTTCGTAAAAAATGAAAAGCTGTTGCCTTACTGCACAGTGACTTACGACAGGAGAGAGAAGTGAATATTTAAGCTCGAGTAAGACGTCGCAGGGCCGGTCCGAGCCGAGGATGTTTATCGAAGAGAGCGAGATAATCGCTTTCACGCCGGCTGCACTTGGATGAGATCACTTTTGCTAGATTGATGCGTTCTTCCCGGCTCCAACGCTCGATTCCTGGCAGCATCAAAACGATGGGCGACCAGTGTTCCCACGCGGCACGAACCGCTGGAACGGTACGGGGTATTCGTGGAGCGTTGAGCAAACGTCTGGTATTTCCCAAGCATAAGCGCACGGCAGTTTCCCGATCCGCGGCGCCGAGACTTGTGAGGTATCGTGCAGTTATTGCACCTAATTCGGCGAGGTGCGGCCAAAAGGGGGCCCGCACGCCCGGACTTTCGAAGTAGAGGTAATCCTCCGCGAGCTTCTGAAGCGTTTTTTTGGATGAGCGATAGCTTGGCCGTATTTTCATTCGCTGGAGCTCCCGGCGAACAAGCCTCGCGACCCCAGAATTACGCGGGCGGAATCCGAGTTTGTAATAGAACCACCAGGCGCCTGATTCGATGCCTTCCTCGTTACGATGCCCGAGCTGGTAGGGTTCCAAAGTGAATGATCGTGAGCCGAATAGCCACGTGATCACTGCAAGTGTCCGTCCGAACACAAACGCTGCCTCCCCGCCGCGGAAAGTTTGAAAGGTGTTGTAGGACAGGTCGGCGCATTTAAAAAGCGTATCCACTCCAACATAGCCGATGGGGACACCGTTTCGTAATGTGAGCATTCCATAGGTGGCGCGTAAGATTGGCCGTCGCGCTGGAAGCGTGCCGATCACGGCCCACTGGAGGCCATCGCCATCATCAACAACCCGCACATCGCGCGCGTCGCCGTACGCAAAATTATCGAGATCACGCTCACGCGTAACCATCGATCCCCGGGCGAGGTCGATAAGACGCTGTCCCTCACGCGCGGAGACGATGCGCACGGATCGCGGCGGTCGGGCCAGTTCGACCAAGAGGTCTGGTCGACTACGCTCCGGCGCCGCTTCACGAAAAACAATCGGCGAGCGTTCATAACAAGCGAGGGTGCGCGAAGGAGTGCTCCGGGTCGGCAGTAGCAAGAAAGGGGTATCAAGCGCGTCGAAAAAAGTTTCGCGCGTCAGATCATTTCCGGGCATCATTTCAACGCGGCGTACAAAAAAGACGGCGTCGGTGATGCGAGAGCCACGCAGGATTCTAAGCGCTTCCCTCAAGTCAGGTTGGAGACCGCGGAGCCAAACCGACTCGAGAGGTGGCACAACAAGCGAGATTGCAGCGGCGAGCGATTGATGATTCTCGACATTGCTCCAGTCGATGTAAAATAGCTTTGGCCAGCGCTCGACAATCCAGCGCGCGGTCGGCCAGAAAAATGGATAATGAATAACAGTCCCACAGATGCCGGTATCGGCAAGGTCAGCGCGATACCGATGCAGGTCGGCGCGCTGCGAAAAGCGCTTCAGCATCCCCACGACCTGGGAAAACAGCGCTGCATTATCGGGATAAGCCCGAAGAAAACACAACTGCTCGTGGAGGCGCAGAATCGCCTCCGCCGTTGGCAGTTGTGATCGCTCCAATTTGGTGAGCAGGGTGATCTTGACGGTGGCTCGTCCGGGACCGAACTCCAGGCGCGTTGCTTCGAGCTTTTGCAGAAGGGTTAAGGGTGATCTTGGCATTGGATCGATCCTAACAAGTTCCGTCTGACGAACCGGTCAGCGTAAGAATGACCTTCCAATTCATAGGAATTGCTCGCCGAAGTCTTATCTAAGTAAGATAGTAGAGGCGTTTGATCAATCAAAAAAACAAGCCCCTCGGCCAGAGCCGAAGGGCTTGTTTTGTAGGTAACCAGAACGGTTACCCGAGCGCCTGAGATTAAGGAGGGTTTAGTTCACCGCCGCAACCCCACATCTCAAAACTTCGTTACTTCTTTTTCTTCTTGGCTTTCTTCTTGGCTTTCTTCTTGGTTGCCATAAGTACCTCCTTTTAAAGTTCCATGCGGTGGGCTTTTAGGTAAGAAGGAATTAAATCATGACTCAGGCTAAGAAAGTTACTCTCAAAAAACCCTCCCACATTTTGTAGGTGCGGCGATTATAACGGCGCAACAAATTGTATGTCAAGAAAAAAATATCATTTTAGAAAATTTTTCTGATTTTTTTTTTTATCGACCTAAACGGGATTTTAGTGCAACAATGGCGCGCGAAACGAATTTAGAGAGCGCAAATAATAAGAGATCGTTTTATTAGTGAGTGAACTTGCCTTGCCAGGAAGAGCGCAGGAATGTCGGACCGTAGTTTGCTTACCGCTTCAGAGCTTATGCCCAAATGTACGTTGGGGAACGGCCCGGCTGAGATTAATTGATCCGGAGGGCTCTCATAATTTTTAGCAGATGAGTTCTATGCAGGCCTAGCGCCTTAGCCGCCGCGGCGCGATTGCCCTGGGCGGTGGCCAGCGCTGTAACGATTAGCTCGCGGCGGTAGGTATTGATGGCGTCGTGGTAGGATAGTTCTTCACCCTTGCTCCTCGGTTGCCCGCCAATCACTCTGACCGGAAGATGATGGACCGTCAGTGTCGGGCCTTCCCCTAAAACAACTGCCCGTTCGATAACGTTGGCAAGCTCGCGCACGTTCCCGGGCCAGCGGTATGCCAAAAGTTTTTCGTAAGTACTTGCCACGATTTCCGAGAAATTCTTTTTGGCTTCTGACGAGAACCGTTGCAAGAAGTAGTTCGCCAGGATCGGGATGTCCTCTTTTCTCTCCCGCAAAGGGGGCAGGGTAATCGCGATCACGTTCAGCCGATGGTAGAGATCTTCACGAAAGGTTTGGTTTTTCACTGCCTGTTCCAGATCGCGATTTGTCGCCGCGATGATTCTCACGTCCACGGTGATCGACTCGGTTCCGCCCACCCGTTCGAATTCACGTTCTTGAAGGAATCGCAACAGCTTCGTTTGCAGCTCCGCGGCAATATCGCCGGCCTCGTCTAGGAACACAGTGCCGCCGTCGGCCAGTTCCATTTTCCCCCTTTTGAGCTGGTGGGCTCCGGTGAAAGCGCCTTTCTCATGGCCGAATAGCTCGCTCTCCAAAAGCTCTTTGGTAAGTCCCACACAGTTGATGGCGACGAAGGGCTTGAGCCGTCTGGCGCTCCAATCGTGAATCGCACGGGCAAAAATTTCTTTGCCGGTCCCGCTCTCACCCAGGAGCAAGACTGTGGACTTGCTGGCGGCCGCCTTTTTGGCTTCCTCTACCGTTTGCCCCATCAAGGCATTTTTTCCCGCGACGAGCCGATAGCGCCCGCTAAGTTCTTGTGCGAGGAATTCCACTTCGGATTGGAGCTGGGCTCGTTCCAACGCCTTCTTGACCACTAATGCGAGATGCTCCGGATCGAAGGGCTTGGTAATGAAGTCGTTGGCTCCCGCCTTGACGGCTTCCACGGCTCGCTCGATGGTGCCGTAAGCGGTGATAATGATGACGGGTAAATTTTGATCGCGCTTGCGGATTTCTCGAAGGACCTCAATGCCGTTCATGCCGGGCATTTGATAATCCAGTATAACGAGATCTGGATTCGCAGTATCGAGTTTTGAAAGGGCTTCGGAACCGTCCGTGGCCCGTTCGGTCACATGGCCCAGCTCAGCCAGCTCCTGGTCTAGGAGATCCAGATTCAGCGGCTCGTCATCAACGATTAAGATTCGGCTTGACATGTGGACGGCTGGATTCTAGGGCGGAGTTCGGAGTAACGTCAAGCGGCGCGAAGGATACGTGATGCGTGTGACGAGATTTGAAATCTCACGTCTCGCATCCCGATTCTCGAATCCCGCACCGAGCGTTCTTCGCGCCGAACTACGGCTTGAGTTTTACAATATTAAAGGCTGCTACAGGGCGGGCGACACCCTTCAATTGGAGCTCTTCTAGGGGCTCATAATCGACCAATTTTTCTATCTTGCTCAAGGTCCTCTGGTTGGTAAGGACCTGACGGGCCCTTGCCTCCGCGCAGAGGCGCGCAGCGAGATTGGTGACATTACCGATGGCGCTGTAATCCATGCGTCCTTCAAAACCGATATTACCGAGGGTGGCATACCCGGCGGCCATGCCGATTCCCAAATCAAGCTCGTAGCCTCTTTTGAGCCACTCGGCGCGGAGCTCCTCCACCTTGCTTTGCATAGCTAAGGCCATGCGGACCGCTTTCTCGGTATGATCGGTGCACGGAATCGGATCGTTGAAGAAAATCATGATACCGTCGCCCGCGAAACGCTCGAGGGTTCCGTCGAAGTCAAAAATAAGTTTGCCCATCGCGGCATGATAGCCGCGCAGTACTTCCATGACTTCCTCCGGTTCGGCGTTATCAGAAAACGAAGTGAAGCCGCGCAGATCGAGGAAGACGACGGTAATTTCACGGCGGTGACTTTTAAAAAGATTTTCATCTTCCCTCAGAATTGTTTCGGCTATCTGCGGGGACAGGTAGCGTTTGAGCCGGTTCACGCGTTGCAGTTCGTCGACCTGCTGTTTAACCTTTTGACTCAGAGAGCGATTCCATTCATCTAACGTGTCATGCATCTGTTTGATCCGCATCATCGCACGGACCCGCGCCAAAAGCTCGAAGGAATCGAACGGCTTTATCACGTAATCGTCCGCGCCGGCGTCAAGGCCTCGAACTTTGTCTTCCTGGGTTGCTTTCGCGGTTAGCAAGATCACGGGAATACTCTTATGGCTGGTATGTTCTCTCAGGTGCCGGAGGACTTCGAGGCCGTTCATCTTGGGCATCATGTAATCGAGGAGGATGAGGTCGGGTAGGAAGGAGGAAACTTTTTCCAATGCCTCGGCCCCGTCGTTGGCGCGCTCGATGCTATAATTTTGGTCCTCGAGTTCTTGCTCCAACAGATCGAGATTGAACGGTTCGTCATCGACAATTAGAATTTTGTTTGGCATGTTCCACCCTACTTGATCACCTTGTCCGCCCGGACAAGCACGTTCGAAGGGATCGTGAGCTCCAGTGCGTGAGCGGCGTTGAGGTTGACGGCCAAATCGTATTTTGTCGGCTCATCCACAGGCAGGTTGGCGGGATTCGCACCCTTCAGAATCTTGTCCACGTAGGCGGCCGCACGGCGGGAAAGGTCTTCTATATTTACGGCGAAGCTCATCAATCCGCCGGCCTCGACGAAATCGGACCTGTCGTACATCGCTGGCAACTGGTTCTTCGCCGCCAGTTCGACAATCTTTGACGGGTAGGCGTGAAAGAGGGCATCGGGCATCAACAGAAGAGCATCCGCTCGGGCTTTCTTTGCATCCGCGAATGCGCTTGCGAATTCATTGGGATTTCGCGCTGTAACGATTTGCAGCTCGATTGCCGACGCCCGTGCTCTGATGTCGATTTGTCGGAGGTTCGCTGCGTGCGACGGATTATCCGGATTCGAAAGGGCCGCTATGCGGTTGGTCTTGGGAATGACTTCCTTGATCAGTTCCACCCGCTTACCGATAAAATCCGGTGAAAGCCTCGACAAGCCTGTAATGTTACTACCCGGGTGCGACAAGCTGCTAACGAGGCCTGCCTGAACGGGATCGCCCACTCCAGCGAGCACAATCGGGATCGTGCTGGTGGCTTGTTTGGCAGCTACCGCTGCCCTAGTGCCGGATACAATGATGAGATCAACTTTGAGGCCGACGAGTTCGGCAGCAAGCTGGGGTAAGCGGTCCAGTTGCCCATCGGCATACCGGTACTCCATAACGACATTCTTGCCCTCGACATAGCCGAGTTGGCGCAACCCCTGCCACAAGTTGTCCTCGCGAGACGCGTTCAGGGCGCGGGTGGCGGAAACGAGCACACCTATCTTCCAGACTTTTGCAGGTTGTTGCGCCTGGACTGGAAAACAAACGGCCAGGAACAGAACGCCCAGAGCACGGATGCACAATCTTACATTCTTGGCTTCGGGTTTCCGATCGAAGCTGCGCGAATTGAAAAACTGCATACAAGATGTCCTATCCATAACTATACTCCTTTTGTTTTATTCCAATCCAAAACCCAAGCTGGCGCAACTCCTGCCCGAATCCGAGGGGTCTAACGTCACACAAGAAACTTCTTGATTTTCTTCAGGAGCTCATTCTCATCGATCGGCTTAGGTAGATAGTCATCGCAGCCTGCCTTGCGCGCTTCGATTTCGTCGCCAACCATCGCATGAGATGTGACGGCGATAATCGGGATATGCTTCAAAGCATTATTGGCCTTGATTTTCCGCGTCGCCTCCCAGCCGTCCATCACCGGCATTCCCAGGTCCATGAGAATGAGATCGGGTTTGTCCGCTTGAGTCTTCCTCAGCGCCTCTTCACCATCGACGGCCTGCAAGACGGTGTAGTCATCTTCCAGAAGCTGCACAACTAAATCCCGGTTCCATTCAGTATCGTCAACCACCAAAATTGTTTTCTTTGCCATGTTGTTATCCTTTCAGGAGATACGTAGAGGGTCAGGGGTTCAGAGATTCATGATCACCCTTTCGGTTTCACCTTTCCCCTCGTGCGTTTTTCTCAAGTGTTAGGTGCCGGATTAAACCAGTGATCATTTTCTCCATCTGCTCCACGCTTTTATCAGGAATACAAGAGTTTCTTGCCGAGATATCCAAGTCCTCGTTTCTGGGCTGCTTTCCTGCATTTCACTCCTAAGCCTTCGCCCGTTAAGCCTCATAACTCACCTTTAAGGCCATGGGGATCGTGATCGTGAATTTCGATCCTTTGCCGACTTCGCTTTCAACGGCGGTGTCACCGCCTAGGAGATTTGCGAATTTCTTAACGATCGCTAGATCCAGCCCCATTGAGAACTCTCTCCGGCTCCAATGGTTGTTGAATTGCCTCCTCACAAGGTCTCGCTCTATTAAGCGCTCAGCTTTCAGCAACGCCTGACTCCCCACGCATTTCCCTTGACGTTTTCAGATTCATCGGGATCGTGATCGTAAACTTTGATCCTTTGCCGACCTCACTCTCGACACCGATTTCGCCTCCCATTAGATTGATGAACCTCTTTACGATTGCTAGACCAAGCCCGGTGCCGCCGTATCGCCGCGTGCTGGACATGTCCGCCTGACGAAACTCATCGAAGATGTAATTCAAAGCCTCTTGTTTCATCCCGATACCGGTATCGGAAACGGTGAGCTTCAGGTTGCCGTTTTCCTGCCACGCCGCAACCTTGATTTCGCCTCTCTCGGTGAACTTTGCGGCGTTGCTCAAAAGATTCAGCACGGCCTGTTTGAGTTTGTCTCGATCGGTCTTCAATGGCGGGATATCCGGAGAGATCTCGGTCACCAGACGGACGCGACCATCCTTCAACATTGGCTCCACGGTGGAGGTCGCCATTCGGACCACGTCGTTCAAGTGGAAGGTTTCGGCATAGACCTCCATGCGGCCGGCTTCGATCTTGGAGAGGTCGAGAAGCTCGTTGATCAGGCTGAGGAGGTGTTCCGAGCTGACCAGAACCTTTTGGAGATTCTCCTTCTGCAGATCAGCAATTTGCCCGCCGGTTCTTCGCAGAACGATACGGGTAAACCCGATGATAGAGTTCAGCGGCGTGCGGAGCTCATGGCTGACATTGGCGAGAAACTGCGACTTGTGGCGGTTGGCCGTCTCAAGCTGCTCGTTCTTTTCTTGGATCTCCTGAAACAGTCGGACGTTCTCGATGGCGATGACCGCTTGATCGGCAAAGGTTTTTAGGAGAGCGATCTGCTTATCGGTGAAAGGACGAACTTCCTTGCGCCGGATCACTATTCCACCGAGGGGTATGCCTTCGCGCAGAAGCGGCATGGCCAGAATCGTTCGGGTGCCGAACCGCTCGAGGTAAATCTTCGAAGCCGGATATTCGGTGTCGACTTCCAGGGCCAAGTCATGAACATGGATGCTACGACGCTGTAAGATGGAGCGGCCGCTCACAGTGTCTGGGTTGACAGGAAACAACTCGGTCGACTCCGGCGCTGGTGTTGATCCAAAGAAAGCCACCCGGTGATGGAAGTCGCCTTCGAGCCGAAACACCTGCGCATCATTGGCATCGCACAATCGTGCTGCTCTTTCCGCCACCGCGTCGAGCACTGGCTGGACATCGGTATGCGAACTGGCGATCACTCCCAGAATATCACTCGTCGCTGTTTGCTGTTCCAAGGACTCGGTGAGTTCTCGCGTTCTGTCCTCGACCTTTTGCTCCAAGTTGCTGTAAGACTCCTGGAGTTGCGTAGTCATCTTGTTGAATTCGTCGGCCAAGACCTCGATTTCGTCGCCGGTTTTTAGATCGAGACGATAACCGAGATCGCCGGCGCCGATGCGTTCGACTCCTTCGCTGAGGATTCGGACGGGACGGACCACGCGTCTCGCTAAGAACCAGCTAGCGATTAGTGCCATGCCGAGCCCGATCAAGAACAAGGTAGAGGTTCGCATCATCGATGCGTAGAGCGTCTCATAAGCTTCTTCGACGGGTCGCTCAATGATCACTGCCCAGTCCAACCCCGGAATGAGCGCAAACGACGTGAGCACGCTTTTGCCCTGAATATTGTCCGCGACGATCGCATTCGGCGCGGATTTTCCAGGGGCGGGTTGAAAGGCTGCTTTTACCTGCTCGAGCACCGCCACGTTGCGCCGCTGGAGCACAAGACTGATGTCAGGATGGGCGATGAGCTCCCCGGTCCGGGTAACCGCGTAAGCATACCCCGCTTTTCCTACGGTGATCGCCGAAACCACGTCACCGATGTATTTGAGGTTGACCTCGGCCTGCAGCACGCCGATAACATCGCCGGCGAAGCGCTCGATCGGGACGGCGATGGTCATGTAGGGTTCCGAGCCTCGAACGAAGTGGACCGGACCGAAATAGGACTTGCCTTGCTTCGCCGTTTGAAAGGGCGCTGCGTTCGCAAGATCCCGTTTGGCTTCGGGAAGCACCGTGCGCAGGCGCGACGCCTGCACGCGAATCGCGCCCTTTTCATCCAGCGCCAGCGCTTCGGTGACCGCTGGTGCAATCAAAAGTAGCTTTTCGAGTTCGAAGCGAAATTCCGTCGTCAGTCCTTTGGGGGCGATTTCGCGGCTCTTCGTCGCGCCTTTGAGAGTGTTGTGAATCTCTTGCACGAAGCGCTCGATTTTGACTGCCGCCCCGGTGGCGACTTCTTTCTGAACCGCGGCCAA
>Ga0209799_1000022_pt1 | contig 28041 bp, 23 predicted proteins | sample PanSoiPlo36MoBio_FD_188324 | JGI IMG/M metagenome (GOLD analysis project Ga0209799, IMG submission 188324) | Tropical forest soil microbial communities from Panama analyzed to predict greenhouse gas emissions - Panama Soil Plot 36 MoBio (SPAdes)... | ecosystem: Environmental > Terrestrial > Soil...
AGCCGCGAAATCAAGGCCGACGAGACTCAGGTCATGTACGTTCTGAAAGCTGTGCTATTGGCTGTACTGTCACAGGTAAAAATGGGAAGCGAAATTGAGATCAACGTCGAGAAACAAGGCTGCGTTGCGATCTCATATTTTCGTGAAATAGGGCGTGTTGCGTCGATCACGCATTATTTCGACAAGTCATCTTCGAGGGGGAGCGAAACCGTGCTTCCCTTACGCATCCTGCTCGCAAAACAACTGGTAGAACGCAACGGCGGCAATATAATTCTCGATTATTCGGACAGCGAAAAAGAACTTTTGAAAATGGAGTTTCTGATTGCGTGAATTAGAAAAGAAGCGAGAAATGAGCCAACCCTTATTGCTAGTCGTCGATGATGAGGCTGGAGTGAGACAGTCGCTGCAGCTAGTTTTTAACAAGATGTATCGTGTCCTAGAAGCCACCTCGGCCGACGAGGCGATTCAGAAGCTCGCGGATGAGAAACCCGACGTAGTCTTGTTGGATATCGTCATGCCGGGTGCAGATGGTCTAGCTGTCCTCAAGCAGATGAGGTCGATCCATACCGACTGTCAGGTAATTATGTTGACCGCTCTCAACACGGCGCGAACGGCCTTTACGGCTAAAGGCACGGGTGCTTTCGACTATGTGACCAAGCCCTTCGATGTCGAAGAACTTCGCCTGCGGGTCGAGCATGCTTTTGAGAAAGTTCATTTATTCAGGGAGCTGGAGCGGCTGAAGGAAGAAGTCGGCCGCAAGTACGGCGTTGAGCACGTCATTGGGCGATCCAAGCAGATCATCGATGTGTTCAAAGCGGTCAGCATGGTGGCTGCGAAGAAAAGCACAGTGCTCATTACGGGCGAAAGCGGAACGGGGAAGGAGCTGATCGCGCGTGCAATTCACTATAATAGTGACCGGCGCTCCAAGCCGTTCGTTGTGGTCAACTGTGCGGCACTCCCCGACACTTTGATCGAAAGTGAATTGTTTGGCTACGAGAAAGGCGCTTTTACGAACGCTTCGCAGAAAAAGGTAGGACGCTTCGAACTCGCTCATGGGGGGACACTTTTTCTCGATGAAATCGGAGAGCTTAATCTGGGGACTCAGGCGAAGTTCCTACGTGCTATTGAGCAGGAAACCTTTACCCGTCTCGGTGGCACGGACGAAATCAAGGTCGATGTCCGAGTTATTGCTGCCAGTAATCGCGATTTGGAAACCATGGCCAAGGCCGGGGAGTTCCGTCCGGATCTCTTTTATCGACTAAATGTCGTTTCGCTTTATCTCCCTCCATTGAGAGAAAGACCCGAAGACGTCCCACTGCTCTTAGACCACTTCTTAAGACTCAAAGCACAAGAACATTCTATGGCCCCCAAAAGCCTGTCGCCAGAGGTGGTAGACTTTTTTACGTCGTACTACTGGCCCGGAAATATTCGAGAGCTGGAGAACCTGATCGAAAGGCTGACGATTCTAACGCCACACGAAACGATTATGTTGCGGGATCTGCCAGCGGGGATGCGCTCCACGGATCAGACCGCGACCCTCAAAGAGGATGTGCTCAGCGGTTCGAGGCCCTTAAGCGAAGCTGTAGACGAGTTTGAACGGGAGCTAATCGTTAAGGCTCTGCAACGAACTGGATTCAACCAAACCAAAGCAGCTTCACTTCTCGGAACCAGCCGTCGTATTCTCAAGTACCGGATCGAAAAGTTAAAAATCCACGAGCCCAATGACGGAGGTGAAGAAGCGAAATTATCGACATAGTTGGACAAAATTGTTCCCTTAACTCTCTCTATTCCTTTCCTTGGCTTCAAATTACGCTTGTAAATTAGTGATTTGGCTTTTTGTGGCAATTGGCATGTTGTTTGCTCCGTGGGGCTGACATGGACGAAACCAAGCCTCATATTCTTGTCGTCGACGACGAAATGGGTCCTAGGGAATCATTAAAGATGATTCTCAACCCTTATTACACTGTGCACGTTGCGGAACGCGGCGGGCAAGCTGTTGAAATGCTCGGCAAGTTTCCGGTTGATTTGGTAACGCTGGACCTCAAAATGCCAGGGCTCTCGGGAATCCATGTGCTCGAAAAACTAAAGGAGTACGATCCGGATATCGAGGCCATAATTATTACCGGATACGGTTCTCTGGATACGGCTATCGAGGGGTTGCGTCTGGGTGCATTTGACTATATTTCGAAGCCCTTTGACGTGAATCACATTCTATCTCTGGTTCGCCGCGGGCTTGTGCGCAGAAATGCGAAAAGCAAATTGAGACAAGTCAAATCCGATTTTCTCTCCAACGTTTCACATGAGCTGAGAACTCCCCTCAGTGTAGTAGTGGGTTTTGTCTATCTACTCTTGAACCAAGTGATCGGTAAGCTTAGCGAGGAGCAACAAAAAGTTTTGGAAACCGTCTACCGTAACTCCGAGGAATTACTGGAACTCATCGATAACGTACTCTGGATGACTTCCCTCAATGCCGGCGATGCGACGGCGACCATCGAAAAATTCGACGGCCGTGAAATAGTGCGCGAAGCGGTTAAGCGGTACGAGCGTATCCTGCGTGAGAAAGGACTCACACTTTCGGTTGAGGTGGCCGATACCGGAATGTCTATCGTCAGTGACCGCTCCAAAGTCGAGAGGATCTTTCAGAACGTTCTTAACAATGCGATCAAGTTCACATCCCAGGGGGAAATTAGGATCAAAGCACATCCAGCGGCCAACCATTCCAGTATCGAGTTCGACGTTACAGACACAGGTATTGGTATAGCAAAGAATAAGATGGACTCGATCTTTGAGCCATTTCATCAGGTCGACACGTCGTCTCACCGTTCCTTCTCGGGATTGGGTTTGGGGCTTACTGTCGCGCGCCGAATGGCTGAGCTCATCGGCGGAATGCTGGAAATCAGCAGCGAAGCGGGCAAAGGCACCCGAGTCCTGATGAAATTCCCTTCCCAGGCGAGCGTCGCAGCTTCGCTCCTGACGGAGCAGCGTAAATATGGGTAGGGAAAAGTTTATCCGTTGCTGTGTTTGTGATGCGATCCATCACGTTTCTACTTTTGATAAAGCTCCGACTTATGTTTTTGTGCGAGATGAAGTGGAAGCGCTGGCAACCGATGATTGGCGGTTGTTTATGGCACAACACGCTGGGCATCGGCTGGAACCGCTAAAGGCTAGTGGTGAGAAGCTTTTGTCTGATGGCTCGTCTTCGGATCCGATGAGCGTGGTTTATTTTGAAGTGACCAACGATCAGGACCGCTATGTTGTGCGCCGCGCGAGAAAGAGCATTCAGGAACCCATGTGCTATGAATTGATTCGCGGCCGCTTGGCAGATGCTGGCGTAACGATCGAGGTTCAAGAGCGGGAAATCAAGAAAGAAATCAAGAACCACTTTTCCTGGGCGCCTGCGACTTGCCCCGATGATGAGAAAATCGATCTGTTCGTTGGATTGTTCAAGGAAGTCGCAAAAACCCTAGATCCACAACGCATTCAAATAAGCGAATATTCATATACAGACGACTCGATTTCCTACGGGACCTTTGACCGCACTGTTTTAGACGCCCTTACAGAGAGATGTGCCGAATACTTCTTGCCCGATGAGCTCGCTTCTCTACGTCGGTTTATGGACACCCACCGTGATGGCTCTGATGTCATGACCTTAGTGCTGCGACGTCGATTGACCATCGAACGGTTTTTCTGATCTTGGCTTTTTCACTCTAAAACTCTATCTCGTTGGGTTTATTCAGTGGTACCTGCTTATCGTTCTATATATAGCTTCCCTGGAATAGAATTGCTTTCACTTCGTGACTAGAACTTCGTCTTTCCCGTCCACTTCCTTAAGCTTCAATCTGACCTCACCCTCCCTCGCCAAGTTGATTTTCTTGGCTACGAAATTGGCGGCAATGGGAAATTCACGCCCACCACGATCGATCAGCACCGCGAGATGAATAGCTCTAGGCCGGCCTAGATCGATGAGATGGTCCACCGCGGCTCGCACGGTCCGGCCTGTGTGCAGTACGTCGTCGAAAAGGATGATCGTCTTGTTATTGATGTCGAAGGGAATTTGCGTGTGATCCACTTTGCCGTGAGGCAGTAGCGCGTTGAGATCATCACGATAGAGAGTAATGTCCATTTCACCAAGAGGCACGTCTTTGCCACAAGACTCTTTGATCATCTCACACAGCCGTCTGGCGAGGAAAAGGCCGCGGGTGCGGATGCCGATAAACCCGAGCGAGTCCAACGCTTGGTTTTGACGAAGAATGGCGCGGGCCATTCGCTCTAGATTGGCCTTAATGTCCAGAGCGTTCAGGATCCGGACACTTTTATGTCGTTTCATTACCAATCCGGATTATGGAGTCCAATAGCAGTTGCGCACCCAAGCAGATGTCCTCTGGCTCGGACCATTCCAGGGGACTATGACTAATGCCGCGCCGGCTCGGGATGAACAGCATCGCGGCGGGCGTAACCTTAGCCATCTGCATCGCATCATGACCAGCTCCCGAAGGCATAATTTCATAGGTGATATTTCTAGACTCACAGCACTCTTGTAGCAGACGAATGAGCCGCTCATCCAGGGGGACCGGGTATTCTTCACGTAGGGGCAAGATTTCGGCCCGGATCTTTCTGCGCCGTGCGATTTCGTGAATCCGAGCGTGAACCAATTGGACCACCCGTCTCTTGGCGTCAGCGGTGATGCTGCGGATGTCTACTGAAAGGTCAGCTTTTCCCGGGATGGCGTTAATGACTCCGGGCTCGATCTTCATCGCGCCGACGGTACCGACCATGCGCCCTTTCGCCATGTGAGAATATCTTCGGCAAATTTTTTCAACAGCAACGATGAGTTCAGACGCAGCAACCAGAGCATCTTTGCGCATATCCATCGGCGTCGTACCAGAGTGATCGGCTTGACCGGTGAAGACAACTCTAAATCGCGTTGGAGCGGCTATGGAGGTTACGATTCCTATGCGTTTTTTCTTAGCTTCTAAGATAGGTCCTTGCTCGATGTGTAGTTCCAGATAGGCCTTCATGGTTGATGGATCGCGACGCATGGAGCGCAGGTTATTTCGGTAGATGCCCATGCTCGCCAGGATATCCGCCAGTTTGGCTCCTTGGGCATCTGTGGCATAAGCGAGGTCCTTCGCTTGAACTTCTCCCGCGACTAAGCTGCTCCCCAAAGTCGAATAGCCGAAACGACTCGACTCCTCGCCGACAAAACAAACAACTTCTACTGGCGATGCTAAGACAAATTTTTGTTCCTTGAGGGTTCGCACGGCCTCGAGCGCCGCAATGACACCCATGGTACCATCGAACTTTCCTCCGTGGAGAACGGTATCGAGATGCGACCCAACGAGGAGCGCGGGCGTTTTTGGGTTGTGACCGTCTAGTTTGCCGAAAATATTTCCGATACGGTCGATGTGGATCTGCAGACCAATTTGGCGCATTTGGTGAATGAGAAATTGACGGCTGCGCAGCTCCTTAATGGAAAAGACCAGCCTTGTGACGGACCCGTGGTCGCCGATCCCGATACGTGACACGGCATTGAGATCGCGGAGCAGACGGCGCTTGTTGATTGCGATGTCATGTGAGGGAGGCGATGACAAGTCGAGTCGCGCTGATTTCACAAAGGGCATCTTATCAGCTTAGCTTACGTGAGAGAAACAGTGCTCCGTGGCTCGATTCTATATTGGAAATAGGGAAGGGCTATGTTATAGCGAGCCTATCCAACCAATTGGAAAGGTATTTTTCGATGAACGACGTTGCCCATAGAATTGCAGAGATGCTGCTTCGGACTGAGGCGATTCAGGTCTACAGGGAAAAGCCTTTCGTTTTTGTCTCCGGCCGCATTTCGCCGGTCTACATCGATTGCCGAAAAATTCTCTCGTTTCCCGAAGAGCGCGATTATATCGTGACTGAGCTAGCCCGCAAGGTAGAAACCGCAATCGGCTTGGCTAACATCGATGTCGTTGCGGGAGGAGAGACTGCGGGTATCCCTTATGCCTCCTTTGTCTCTTATCTCATCAAGAAGCCGATGATCTATATCCGTAAGCAGCCCAAAGGCTACGGTGGCACGAAACAAATAGAAGGGATTCTCGAACCGGGGAAGCGCGTGTTGTTGGTTGAAGACCTTATCACAGATGGCCTGAGCAAACTCCGCTTCAACATTGGTATTCGCGCAGCGGGAGCGAAAATGACCCACTGCCTATGTGTTTTCGACTATGCTTCGGAGCGACTCCACCAACATGAGGGCAGGGACAATCTGGCTAAGAACGACATTGGCCTGCAGGTGCTTGCTAATTGGGACAATGTACTCGACACCGGCCTCAGCAAAAGCTACTTCTCTGAGGATGCCAGCAAACAGATTGTCAACTTCCTCAATGACCCTGAAAATTGGGGCCGCAAGATGGGCTTCGTGTGAGTGCTGTCTTGCGCCTACAGTTTTCGCGGCTCCCTAGTTCGGATTAACCAAAGATGGGAAAAAGAGTTACCCAAAACTCTTGAGCGTGTCTCTACAGATGTTCGTAACATCTGTAGCTCTGTGGGTTCAGCTTCAATTCGTACTAACGAGTTACCCTAATGAAGACTTTGATTCGTGACGCTCTCCTTGTCACGATGAACGCGCAAAACGAAGTGATCGAAAACGGTTCGATCGTGACCGACGGCAATAAGCTAGCGTATGTGGGACCCGCTGAATGGACGCCCCCAGGTCCCTTCGACAGGACTATTGGAGCCGATCGGCGAATCGCCATGCCGGGCATGGTGAATGCCCACTGCCACTCGCCGGCGAATCTCGTCCGTGGGATGATGCCGAGCAAGCCCTTGGAGATTTGGCGCGCTTATTACCGTGCATCGCTTCGGGATATGAGAGAGGAAGATTTTTATGCCAGCGCGCTCCTTGGCGGCATGGAAATGTTGAAGAATGGTACAACGACCGTGCTGGACCATTTTTTCGGCAACCAGGCGTGTCGCTTCATGGGTGGCGGCGCGGCGATCCAGGCCATGCGCGATCTCGGGTTGCGCCATGTTATTTCGCTCACGCTCTCCGACAAAAACTATGAAGAGACGCTTCCCTTAGGTAAAACGCCGTCCCATTTGACCGAAGAGATAAAACGCATGAGCGCGAGCGAAGCCAAAGCAACTGAAGCCTGTCTCGACGATTGCGAGGAGTTCATCGATACCTTTCATGCTCCGGATAAGTTGACGACGTGTTGTCCAGGCCCGTCAGCGGTGCAGCGCTGCTCGGATGATCTTCTGCAGGGAGCGGCTAATATTGCGCACAAGAGAAAGCTGCCGCTGCACATCCATCTCGCCGAAACCAAAGCCCAGGCAGTGATGGGCAGACAGTTATATGGGACTTCGTTGCTTCAACATTTGGCTTCGTTGGGTATCCTGGGTCCCCATCTTTCTCTGGCCCATTCGATTTGGATCGAACCTGCCGACATCGAACTCCTTGCCAAGACGGGCGCAACGCCGGTCCATAATCCCGCCAGCAATCTGCGCATCGGCAGCGGTCTGGCTCCGATTCGTGAGTTTTTATTTACTGGCGTACACGTAGCTCTCGGCACGGATGGTGCAGCGTCGAACGATGGGCAAAGTATGTTCGACGCGTTGCGACTGGTTGCGTTGATTCACAACCAAGCCGGCACCGACTTCAACCATTGGGTAATGCCATCACAGGCACTGGCAATGGCCACGCGCAACGGTGCGGGCGCTTTGGGAATCGATACCGGCGTACTGGCGCCTGGGAAAATGGCGGATCTGGTGCTGCTTCGCCAAGATACGCTTGCGTTCACGCCGCTCAATGATGTGCTGAGTCAGCTAGTATTCTGTGAGAACGGAAGTTCCGTAGAGACGGTCATTGTTAATGGAGAAGTGGTCGTAGAAGATGGACACTTAAAAAAGCTCGACGAGAACGAAGTTTTCACTCTGGCTATCAAAGCTCGCGAGCGACTCGATCCTGCAATCGAGCGAGAAATGGCGGCCGCAAGAACCATGGAGCCAGCGTTGGCGGAGATGTATTTTCAGATCTTCAAAGGCGCTTAAAAGCAACAACCACTCGATTTTCTGCAGACTAAAGCTTTGGTCTGCGAGTATGCCACTCGCTTGCCCGCTCGTAGGCGTAGGCGACCCGTAACACAGTACTTTCTTCAAAAGGCGATGCCGCAATCTGTAGCCCGACTGGTAGGTTGTCCTTTGTGAAACCGCAAGGTAGGGAAATCGCCGGCAAGCCGGTGAGATTAAACGGATTGGTAAAGCTCGGACGCAGGTTCTGTTCATTGGGGTCCATGGTTTCGAAAGCATCGGGTGGACGAGGCGCAGACGGAGTGACAAAGATATCGACCGCAGAAAAGTTTGCGCGGATTTGTTCGTTTAGCACGGTCCGAGCGCGCAGAGCTGTTATGTAGTCTGCCGCGCTCAAAAACGCGCCTTCCAGCATGCGTCTGCGAACGGAGCTGCCGAATTTTTCCGGCGCTTCTTGAAATCGTTTTTCGTGATAAGCGTAAGCCTCGGCGGTGAGAATTGTTTGGTTGGCTTTGCGTGCAATGGAAAAGGGTCGGCCGTCAATCTCTACGACAACGGCGCCGAGGCTTTCCAGTGTCTTCAGGGCAGTGTCAAAGATTGCTTCTGTTTCGGGATCTGTTCCCTTGTTTTCATTGAACCAATTGACGCGTGGTACCCCGACTCGTAGGCCTTTGATTTTGTTCTTCAGTTCGGATCGAAGGTCAGGCACCGGAACATTTGCAGAAGCCGGGTCTTTCGGATCATAACCGGCAATTGCTTGCAGTAAGATAGCACAGTCCTCAACAGTCCGAGCCATCGGTCCGGCATGATCCAGCGACCAGCTAAGCGAAACAACGCCGAAACGGCTGACCCGGCCATAGGTCGGTTTCATCCCAACTACACCGCAATGCGATGATGGCGTTCGAATGGAGCCGCCGGTGTCGGAGCCTAGACACCCCAGACACAGTCCGGCGGCAAGGGCTGCCCCCGAACCGCTGCTTGAGCCTCCCGGAATGTGTGCCATATTCCAAGGATTACGAACCGCGGGAAACGGCGCATCGACGGATGGACCGCCAAACGCAAACTCATGCATGCCTAACTTGCCTAACAATACGGTGCCCGCTTCGCAGAGCTTTGTTACAGTCGTCGCGTCGTGATCCGGCACCCAATCCTGCAAGACAGCCGAATGGCAGGTCGTGCGGATTCCTTTGGTCGCGTAAAGATCTTTGAGAGCGATGGGAATACCATGAAGCGGGCCTTTATCTGTACCACCGCGTAGCTCCTGTTCAGCCTTTCGAGCTTGTTCGAGCGCCAAATCAGCGGTGACTGTGATGAAGCTGTGCAATTTATGATCGATTGACTCAATTCTTTCCAGGCAAGCCCGGGCGAGCTCCGACGGAGAAAACTCCTTGCGCCGGAGTCCGCTCGCAGCTTCTGTTATGCTGAGATGAGTTAACTCAGTCAGCGCCATCGGTGGCTACTTCTTTTCAGTTCGAGAAGCGGCGAAAGCTGACGCCGGCTCAATACTATCCGTAATGAGCTTGCGGAGTTCCAATATTTGATTGTGGGAACGATTGACCCCTGGAAGGAGTTTTCCCACCTCCTCGTCGGTCAATTTCAATCCTGATCGCTCCGCCATCATTCGCAATTGCGCCAGCGTAAGTTCTTTTACCATGTTTTCTCCCCATGCTCGGCATAGATATTGTCAACTGAAGAGAATATTCCTAGCCAAGCCAATATCCTTCGAGTCATTTACTGGAGGTGATAGAACGATGCTAGCACCCGGTAATGCAGCGCTGATTCCCCGACTATTTTTTCGTAACCAGGATTTCCTTAAGTTTTCCGGCCAGATTAGCATCTACCTGATAGAGTTTACGGACGATGTTTTCCACTTCGGCGCCGGACAAAGGATTGAGCTCAAGGTTCGCTTTTGAAATCTCGGCTACGAAGTCTTTGTCCTTCATTGTGGCCATGAAAGCATCACGTAAAGTGGTCAAACGTTCCTTTGGCACACCGGGAGGCAACGCATACGCGCGCAAGATCGCGGATGAAGCGTGAATGCCGGAATCGAGTAGTTGCTTCGCCTCGGGTGTTTTTGCGTAGTCGATCGCGTTCGGGACATTGGGTATGTCGGAAGCTTTCTTCGCATTGACTTGTAAGACAACGTTCACCAGTCCCGAGTCGAGTCCCTTCTTCCAGGTCGATCTGATGGAAGCCCAGGTCCAACAGCCACCGTCGACTTCACCCGCCTCAGCAGCAAGACGAATGTTGGAAGTACCCTTGTACCCCTCGATTAACTGAATGGGAAGACCGAGAGTAGCTTTGAGCATTCTCGGGACATCCGAGTCATTTGCACCGGGTGCTTCGCCACCTAGTTTGATAGGCGTCTTGGCAGCGAACCACTGGTCGATGGTGGTCACTCCGCTCGCCTTGGTTAAAGCGCACGCGGTATCGTCCATCACAGGCGCGCCGAGCCACTCGAATTTCCTGCCGTCAAACTCGATCCCCTGATCGCCCAAAATCTGTTGAAGGAGAAGCGAACCAATAAAATTGCCGATCGTCAGCCCGTCGGGGGCACTAGCTTTGTAAAGATAGTTCGCGGCCAATCGGCTTCCAGCTCCGGTCATATTATCAACGATCATCGAAGGATTGCCGGGTAGATGCTTCGGCATATGGCGAGCGATGGTCCGGGCGTAGACGTCAAATCCGCCACCAGCGGCGAAGCCAACAATGATACGGATAGTCTTACCCTTGTAGAAGTCTTGATCACTTGAGGCGGCTTGCAAATCGCCAGGCATGAAGACAAAAAGGAGCGCGATTAAAAGTCCAACCACTTTGATCATGAAGTTCTCCCTTTTCCGAACAAGGCTAACCGACTCTTACTTGAATCGACTAGGTCAGCGCAAGTTGCCGGTATGCCCGAGGGAATAGCGGCCGGGTTGCGGCCACACTGTGAGACCGTGGGGCTCTTTCTTTACCGGAATACTTTTCACTGTTCCCGTGGCGGTATCGATGACGTAAACCACATCATCGTAGCGACCCGACAACCAAAGCACTTTTCCATCGACGCTGACATTGCCCATATCCGGGCTACCGCCGCCGGGGATGGGCCAGTTGGCTACGACTTTGCCAGTCGCAAAGTCGATGACGGAGACACTGCCCTTCCCTTTGGGGGGCCCATACACGCGCGCAACGCCTCGGTTGGCCACGTAGAGCTGCGTGCCGTCTCGGCTTGGATAGAGCCCGTGGGCCCCGAGACCGGTTTTGATGTGGCCGATCTCCACGAATTTGTCGCCATCGACGACAAAGACGCCCTCGGCTTTCATATCAGCGACGTAGAAAATCTTGCCATCCGGTGAAATGCGAACGTCCTGGGGCATACCGCCTTTTGACAGTTTCAAATAGCCGATTACTTTCTTTGCAACGAGGTCGACCTTTGCAACGCTTCCCCCGTATTCGCAGGTGAAGATTGCGTAGCGACCATCGATGGAAAAATCGGCGTGATTGATGCCGGAACAATTCGGAGTATCGATAGAATACTTCATCGCCATTGTGTGCGGATCGCGAAAATCGAGCCGCTTGCGCGCTTCGGCCACGATGATGGCGGCACTACCGTCGGGAGTGAAGTACATGTTGTAAGGATCGTCGACCGGAATGGATTTACCCGGCTTGCCAGTCAATGGGTCAATCGGTGTCACACTTCCGTCGTTTCGCCCTTCCGCATTGTTATTGACCCAGAGCGTTTTTAGATCCCAAGAAGGCACCACATGCTGAGGGTGAACGCCAACACGAAATTTGTCGATCACTTTCAATGTCGCCGGGTCGAGTACCCAGACGTCGTTGGAGCTTCGGTTGGGTACGTAGACGCGCGGGAGGTGCTTTGCGACAACGGCGCTAAGCTTATCTGACCTTATTTCGCTGTAGAGGTTGCCGGAATCGATGACTGGGGGCATACCCGCAAGAGTTTGAATGGTTCGCGCGGGAGAGCTACCTGCTTGTTCCGCCGCCCACGCAAGAGGAATCGCCGCGACAAAAATGGCTAGAGCTAAAACCGCAACCAGGTTGGGATAAAACCTCTGAAAACCGTTAATCACCATAACCTCCGCCGCAAGTGGGGGTGTACTGACCGACTCCCTGCGTCATTATCGGTATGGTGAATTTTAAACGAAAACGGCGGGACTTTCGACCGCAGCGCTCAGGCTGCGTCTTTTTTCTTCTTGTTCTGGACCGCCCAGTAGACGTTTTCCGGCTTGAGCGGCAAGTCGTAGACTCTGACCCCCAACGCGTCGGCGACCGCATTGCCGATCGCCGCAGGGGTCGGGGCCAAACCGGGCTCGCCTAAGCCCTTGGCGCCGTACGGGCCTTCGGGCTCCGGACACTCGACGATGATCGGAATCATCTTGGGTACGTCCAAGGAAGTGACCAGGTGATAGTCAAGAAAGGAGGGATTTCGAACTTTACCGGTTTTGTCAACGACCATTTCTTCGTGCAGCGCGGAGCCAATACCCATGGCCACACCGCCTTCGATTTGCGCGACACAATTCAATGGGTTGATAGCCTTGCCGACGTCGTGGGCGGCGGACATCCGCAATAGACGGACCCTGCCACTTTCCTCATCGACCGCCACTTCCGCGGCCTGCGTCGCATACATATAGAAGGCGGAGGCGTGATCGCTGTGTCCGGTCTCCAGGTCCAGGTCCTTACCGATTTCGTAGGTATAGGAACCGTCGCCGCGCACCACGCCATTGATGCCAAGCTTGCGTTTGACGACTTCGCCGATCGGCAAGGCCATCTGTGGCTGGTCTTTGAGCAAAACTTTGCCGTCGCCAAAGTCGAGATCTTGGACATTGGCTTCGAGCATGGGGCCCGCCGCATCCGCGATCTGCTGGCGCGCGTGAATCGCAGCTCGCCGCACCGCATTGCCCATGTGATAGGTACTGCGGCTCGAAGTCGTCGAGGCGTCATACGGTATAACATCGGTGTCCAGAGGGTGCATGAACACTTTCTCCATGGGCACCTTGAGCTCTTCGGCGGCCACTTGCGATAGGATCGTGTTGCAGCCCTGGCCGATCTCCACTGTGCCCGCGAGGACGGTTACCTCACCTTTGGCGTTCACCAGCACTCCGGCGTTGGAAGTTGTCGGGGAGCGCGTGGGCTTTTGAATGCAGGCGAAGCCCTTGCCGATCTTTGTACCGGGCGTGAGCGCCGTCGTTGCCTTCCCCCAGTCGATGGCCTCGGTGGCCTTGACGAGGGTTTCTTTCAATCCAACCGCGTGAAGCTGTTCACCCCAATAGGACGTGTCGCCCTCGACGAAAATGTTTTTCATGCGGATCTCGACGGGATCCATGCCCAAACGCTTGGCGATTTCGTCCATCTGCTGCTCGCAAGCCCAAGCGCCTTGAGGAATGCCATAACCACGGTACGAGCCGGCAACCGGTTTGTTGGTATACACCGCGAAGCCATCGACTTTGACGTGAGGGATACGATACGGGCCGGGCGCGGGCAGGCTGCCGCGGATACACACGGTCGGGCTCTTTTCCGCATACGCTCCGGCGCCCCAGTAGATAGTCATCTCCCGAGCCATGAGGGTGCCGTCTTTCTTCACGCCGCTCTTGCAATAAACCACCGCCTCGTGGCGTGTCAAAGTCGAGATGAAGGTCTCTTCGCGATTGAACTTCACGCGCACGGGACGGCCGTTGGTATGAAAAGCGAGAGCCACTGCGATAGGTTCGACTTTGAGGCCGCCTTTAGACCCGAAGCCCCCGCCTTGAAGCGGGTTGATAAAGCGAATCTTCTCTTTGGGCATGTTCAGCGCTTCAGTGATCTCATGGAGCGCACGGAACGGCGCGTCATTAGCGACCCAGATCGTCAACCGGCCGCTTTCCTTATCGAATTGGGCGTGTGCCGAATGGGGTTCCATCGCGGCGTGCTGAATGATGGGAACGAAATACCTTTCTTCGACGACTAGATCAGATTGCTTGAATCCAATCTCAACATCGCCGGTGCGCAGCTTGAAATGTTCGGCGATGTTAGGCAGGTGAGAGCCAACGATAAAATTCACTTTGCGATAATTAGCGAAATCTTCGTGAATCGCCACGCAGCCGGGTTTGCAGGCTTCTTCAGGCTCGGTATAAACCGGCAGATCTTCGTATTCGACTTCAATCAGTTTCACGGCAGCCTGAGCGATGTCCTCGTCCTCTGCCGCCACCGCGGCCACCGGTTCACCAATGTAGCGAACCTTACCCTGCGCTAAGAATGGCTTGTCTTTGATTGACTCTCCATGAGTCCAAGGCGCGTCTTCGCCGGTCACCACCGCGACGATGCCGGGCAGTCGCTTGGCCTTCTCAGTATTGATTTTTTTAATTCTAGCGTGGGCTTTAGGACTGAACAAAGTCTTGCCGTATACCATGTTGGGCAGGACGAGATCGTAACCGTAAACCGCGCCACCCGTAACCTTCTCGTTAACATCGACTCTAGTTACGGGCTTGCCGATAACCGTAAGTTCCGCCATTTTGCGCTTTACCTCACCAAGAAAGGTTCAATCGGTTCAATGTGTTTTCGCTAGAAGGTTCTAGGCATGCTTTGCTCTCAGTTCTGCAGCGGCGTCCTGCACCGCTTGAATGATTTTTGCATAGCCGGTGCAGCGACAGAGATTGCCTGAAAGCGCGTAACGGATTTCTTCTTCCGTCGGATTCGGATTCTCATCCAACAGCGCTTTTGACATCATCAGCATACCCGGCGTGCAGTAGCCGCACTGGGCGCCGCCGTCTTGAATGAAAGCCTTTTGGATCGGATGGAGCTCCGGGCCGATCTTCAATCCTTCGATGGTAACGATGTCAGCGCCGTCGAGTTCGCCGGACAGCACTAAACAGGAGTTCACCGGTTTGCCGTTCAAGTAAACCGTGCAAGCGCCGCAATCGCCGGTGCCGCAACCTTCTTTAGTGCCTGTAAGGCCGATCTCGTCACGCAACAAATCCAGCAAGAGACGATGGTTTGGCACCTCGAGGGTTGTGCTCTTGCCGTTAAGAGCAAATTGGATCTTCGTCTTCATGAGTACCTCACAAGTTGACCGCCGTCGGAATGAGTGTTGGAGTGAAAGGATTTTGAGTGTCATAGCCAATGGCCATAACTCCACTACTCCATTTTCAATATCTTTCAATATCTCCGATCCCGTCTGTCACACCAGGAGACTTTTTCTGTGCGCGGTACCGCGGCGTTCAACAGCGCGCGCTTTGTCATCGCTTCAACCATCGCGCGGCGATAGTCGGCGGACGACCGAACATCGCTGATCGGCTTGCTTTCCTGGGCCGCTACGGCGGCTGCTTTCACGGCGAGTTCCTCGGTAAGAGACTGGCCTTCGAGCAACGCTTCGGCAGCGCGTGCTCGAATCGGCGTCGGCGCGACGGCCCCGAGAACGATTCGAACAACGCTGCAGCGTTTGTCGGCGGCGATAATATAGGCAACCGCAACCCCGACGTAAGCCAGATCCATCATGTCGCGCGGCGAGAACTTGATGTACTCACCGACGAGTTGTGGACTCGTCTTCGGGATAATGATTTCGGTGAGGATTTCATCTGGGCTCATAATGGTTTGGCCCGGCCCACGAAAAAATTCCTCCAGGGCAACCATCCTCTCGCCGCCGGCGTTAACGATTTTTGCGGTTGCATTCAAAGCGATCATACTTGGAGCCACGTCGGCGGACGGTGTGGCGTTGGCCATATTGCCACCCACGGTTGCCCGGTTTCTGATCTGGATTGACCCCACCTCCGCCGCGCTTTGGCAGAGAAACGGATATTTCTTATTCAGGAGTGAATCAATCTCGATGTCGCGCATCGTCGTCAACGCGCCGATAGTAATGCTACCGTCGGTATTTTCCCGAATCCCCGAAAGACCAGGGACCCTCTTGAGATCCACTACATATGTGGGGATCAGTCCTTTTTCTTTGATGGCGATCACCAGATCGGTGCCGCCGGCAAGGAAACGGCCGCCTGCACCTTTGTCCCTCAACAGGCGACTCGCTTCCCGCAAGGTGGTCGGTTGATATATTTCGAGTGGTTCCGGACGCTTCATGAATCTGAATCTACCAAAATAAAGTTCATACTACACGAGGGGTTTGACCATCCGACCGATGGGTTTGCCGGTAGGCTCGCCGTCCCGCATTTGCACATGGCCACGCACGATCGTGCAGACCGGCATGCCTTTAACTTTCCAGCCGTGCCATGGCGAAGGTTTGTTCTTGCTGTGCAACCCGTTGACGTCGATGACGCCTTCCTTGTCCATATCGATGATCGTGATGTCGCCATCGGATCCGAGCCGGATCGCGCCTTTTTTCGGATAGATCTGCCACACCTTCGCCGGATTCTCACAGGCGACCTTGACGTATTGGTTGAGTGTCAGCCTCCCTTTATTAACCTCCGTCAGAATCAGCGGAACTCCGGTCTCCACCCCGCAAAAGCCGGAGATACAATCCCAGATCGCCGGCTTGGTAAGTTTGCCCATAAGGTCGGAACCTTTTTCATCCAGCGTATGGGGGGAGTGGTCGGTAGCGAGCATATCGACAAAACCCTCGCGTAGACCTTGCCACAACACTTCGGCATGATCCTTGGTCCGGACCGGCGGGTTCATCTTTAGCAGAGAGCCGACTTGATCCATATGGTTGGGCTCGCGCAGCAGGTAGTGCGGTCCGGTTTCCGCCGTGACTCTCAGCCCGCGCGCTTTAGCATCGCGCACCATGTAAGCCGCCTGCTTGGAGCTCATGTGGAAGACGTGAAGCTTGGTGCCGAAAGTCTCCGCGAAGAAGAGCGCGTGGTGCACGGACTCAGCCTCACAGATATCCGGACGCGAAGCCTCCCAGTACCGAGCGTCATTTTTACCCTCGGTTTTAAGCTTGTTGGTACAGTAGGCCATGATCTGACGGTTTTCTGCGTGAATGCCCAACGGCAATTTCGACTGGGCGATGTAATCGAAGGCCTCCATGCACATGCCATCGTCGGGGAAGGGCAGGTTGCCGATGGTTTCGCCGAAGAAGATCTTGAAGCCTATGACGCCGGCCGCCGCCATAGGCAAAATCTCTTTCGTATTGGTTTGGACAACGACGCCGGTGACACCGAAATCGACCAGCGACTTTTGTTCTGCCAGCTGTTGTTTGATCTTGACCTGCTCGGCATCTGCAGTCGGCGGCACAGTATTGGGCATGTCGACGACGCTGGTAATACCGCCGCAGACAGCGGCGGTGGAACCCGTAGCGAAGTCTTCCTTGTGTGTCATACCGGGCTCTCTGAAGTGAACGTGTCCATCAATAATGCCCGGGAGGATGTGCTTGCCCTTGGCATCGATTTCCTCTTTCCCCTGGGGCAATTGATCGTTTGAACCGATCGCCACGATCTTTTCATTGCTGATTGCGACGCCGCCCTGAAAGATTTCTGTGGGTGTTACCACCCAGCCGTTTTTGATAACCAGATCTGCTGCCATTTTTTTTCCTTTCTTTCTAATTTATCTTTTTATACTAGCTCACTGTTCCGGTGTAACGAAATTCACGAATTTCCTGTCTCTGCTTGAGATCGGAGAGGACATTCTCTTTGCCCGCTCGTATATGCGCTCGAACGATTTTCACGGCGTTTTGCGCATTACGCTTCTTCATGGCTTGCAAGAGCTTTAGATGCTCCTGATGAGCGGTGACGCCCCGGGTGGGATCATAGAGACCATCGGTTCTTCGCTTCAAAATGATGCGCTCAAAGACCTGCGCAAGTGTCTTGACGAGCGTCTCATTGGCGGAGAGACGGGCAATCTCTAGATGAATGTCTTGATCGTACACCAACCGGTCACGAGTAAATCGCTTTTGGACGTCCTTGCCGTAAAGATTGATCTTCGCGGCCAGCTCGGTGAACGCCCCGTCCGTTAGATTTTCTATCGCCTTTTCTACGGCGAATGCTTCCAGGGCCTCGCGCAGTTGATAGAGTTCATCCGCCTCTTGCAATCTAATTTCTTTACAGGTAAAACCCCGGTTCGGCAGGAGGGAAACGTATCCTTCCTGAACCAAACGGGTCAATGCTTCCCGCACGGGAGTTCTGCTCACACCGAGGCGCTCGCTTAGTTCTTGGTGGTGAAGTTTTTGACCCGGCAAAATTTCGTTGCCAAGAATTAAGGTTTTGATTTGATTGTAAACTTGCCCGGAGAGGTTCTCGGTTCGTCGTGCTCTATGCTTGGTTTTTTCTAAGAGGGAGGCCATGAAAATCGATTTTGCATGAAAACTTTTATGCAAAGTTTTGTCGCGAACCTATCCGATCCATTCTTGGTTGTCAATAAATCCTCAAGCGAGCTTGAAAAAAGATTTGAAAATGATAATCCCTAGTGCGTCCTTTGCTAACGAGCGATCGATGAAGCAGCGTTTCTGGCGCGACATCACGCAACCCAAAACCAATTCTTAAGGAGGTCATGTGGCACAGACCAAGTTACAAGCGACAGGATTACGACATGAGTACTATCAACCGCGAACCGGCGGCAGGCTCTTGGCCCTGGATAATATCAATCTACAAGTGGAGGACGGTGAATTCGTCACGATTGTCGGTCCCAGTGGCTGCGGTAAAACCACTTTTATCAACCTCTGCGACGGGTTGCTCAAACCCACCGCGGGGCAAATAGCGATTGATGGGAAGGCAGTGACCGGACCGGGCACGGACCGGGGGATGGTGTTTCAGGATTCCTGTCTGATGCCTTGGCGGACCGTTTTTAAGAACGTGATCTTCGGGTTGGAATGCCAAGGATTAGACAACGGCGACGGTCAATCGCGCGCGCGCAAGTTTATTAAGCTCGTCGGCTTAGAAGGATTCGAAGATCATTATCCCCATGAGTTATCCGGCGGTATGCAACAACGCTGCAACTTGGCCCGCGCGCTGACAGTGGATCCGAAGATTCTTATTATGGATGAACCGTTCGCCGCTCTAGACGCTCAAACCCGCGAAATTATGCAGTTGGAGTTGCTGCGTATCTGGCGCGAGGCGGGCAAGACCGTGTTATTCATTACCCACCAGATCAACGAAGCAATCTACCTGGCAGACCGTGTCATCGTCTTCGGCGCACGACCGGGGAAGGTGAAGGAAACGATAAAGATTGATATCGCGCGGCCACGCCCTCTCGCCACCAAGCGAGAGAAAAAATTTCTGGAATATGAAGATCATCTCTGGAACCTGATTGAGGAAGAAGTGAAGAAGACCATGGTCCAGGATCAGATTGTCCACAATATCAATAATTAACAATTTCCGGGAGACATAGGGTGCGGAGGTTTAACTCCCAGACCCTTATTCTGATAGGGGCGACGCTTTTCGTTCTTTATCTGGCAGGCGTTCCGCTACTCATGCTCCTCTACGGAAGCATCCGCAGTGCACCGATCGGCGAACCCGGGGCGACCTTCACCATACAGAACTACGTCAAGGCCTATTTTGATAAGGAATTTTACTTCCTTTTTTTGAATTCCATATATTATGGCGTGGGGACCTGTATCGTCACTTTTTTGATCGGAACGTTTCTCGCATGGGTTAGCGAACGAACCAACACTCCGTTCAAAAAACTGTTCGTTGTCATGGCGCTGATTCCGTTTATCATTCCGGGAATTCTCAGCACCATCTCATGGATCCTTTTACTCAGCCCGAAGATCGGGTTGATCAACCTCGTGATTAAGGAATTGTTGGGCCTGGAATCCGCGCCCTTCAACATCTATTCTATGTGGGGGATGATCTGGGCCGAGTCGATTCATCTCTATCCACTGGTTTTTCTTCTGATGTCGGCGGCTTTCCGCAATATGGATACATCCTTGGAGGAAGCAGCCCTAACTGCGGGATCGAGCACATTCACGACCTTCAGGAAGGTTACCCTACCGTTGATGCGACCCGCCATGTTCAGCGTGCTTTTGGTCATATTCATTCGTGGCATCGAAGCGTTTGAAGTCCCCGCCCTGGTCGGCGTGCCTGCCAAGATCTCCGTCTTTACCACCAAGATCTTTCTTGCCATTCATCAATTCCCATCGGATTTCGGGTTGGCAGGCGCTTATGCGGTGACCTTGCTGCTGATCAGCACCACCGGCGTGTTGATTTACGGAAGAATTACCCGCAGGGAGGAACGCTACGCCACAGTGACCGGAAAGGGCTATCGACCCCGGGTCATAGATTTGGGCGGATGGAAATATGTGACCTGCGCGATTTCTTTCCTGATATTTCTCCTCGCCGTAATTCTTCCAGTCTTTGTTCTCTTATGGTCTTCGTTCATTCCCTATTATGGTGTGCCTTCTCGCGAGCTCATGGGTAAAATGACGTGGGCCAACTTTCACTATATTTTAAACTATCCGTTGGCATTAACTGCATTTAAAAATAGCTTTTATCTATCGGTGGGCTCCGCCACCTTGGTAATGCTGCTGACCTCGGTGATCGCCTGGATCACGGTCAAAACCAAATTGCCGGGGCGGGCGCTGCTGGATAATATGACGTTTATCCCAATTGCCATGCCGGGAATCGTCCTGGGGGTAAGCCTCATTTGGGTCTATTTGACCCTGCCGATTCCGATCTACGGGACGATCTGGGTGTTGCTCTTGGCCTACATCACTAAGTTCATGCCTTACGGCATTCGGGCAGCATCGGCTTCGATGATCCAAATCAACAAGGAATTGGAAGAGGCTTCACTGACAGCGGGTGGTACCTGGTTTCAAACTTTCAGAAAAGTGATTTTGCCGCTTCTCATGCCTGGTTTCACCGCGGGCTGGATCTATATCAGCATCATTGCACTGCGGGAGCTTTCAACCTCGATATTGCTTTACTCGTACAACAGCACGGTGCTTTCGATCATGGCATTTGACTTATGGGAGGGCGGTCAATACACCTACGTGTGTGCGTTAGGAGTGTTGATGGTTTTGTTGCTCCTCGTGATGGCATTTACCGCACGCCGGTTAGGAGCCAAAATAGGTATCGCAGAATAAAGAATTCTTCAGGGCGTGATTCTTTGTCGGCTCACGGCAGTCGACGAATTCGGGAGGCGTAATGGCAGAAAAAAGAGACATGGTACAGATCGATTCCTTGGAGAAGTATTTTGGGGAAGACAAGGAGCGGGTGCATGTCCTCAAGGGTGTCTCGCTCAACATCCCCGAGGGCTCGCTCTATACTTTCTTAGGCCCGAGCGGATGTGGCAAGACCACGACCCTTCGCTGCGTCGCCGGTCTAGAACGACCCGATGGGGGTAAGATCAACATCGGAAGCCAAACTGTTTTCGCCTCCGGTGAAAGGGTTTATGTTCCCACGAACAAGAGACCCATCGGCATGGTCTTCCAATCCTATGCGATCTGGCCGCATATGACCGTGGCGGAGAACGTTGCCTATCCGTTGACGATTCAGCGCCGCCCAAAGGCTGAGATCAAGCAAAGGGTGTCGGACGTGCTCAAGATCGTCGGGCTGGATGGCCTCGAAGATCGGCCGGCCCCGAAGCTCTCGGGCGGTCAGCAACAGCGAGTCGCCTTCGCCCGGGCTCTGGTGAACGAACCCAAGGTCATGCTGTTGGATGAACCATTGAGTAACCTCGATGCGAAGTTGCGTGTCCAGATGAGATCCGAAATCAAGGCGCTGCAAAGAAGAACCAGCATCACGACGATCTTTGTCACCCACGATCAGGCGGAAGCCTTGGCCATTTCAGATCAGATCGCTGTCATGCATGGCGGCAAGCTTATTGAGATAGGCTCACCTCATCAGCTTTACAGTCGTCCGAAGAGAAGGTTTACGGCGACTTTTTTGGGCCTTACCAATCTGATCGCGGGCAAAGTGCTGGAGGTAGACGGGGACTCTCGACCCGGCAAGATGCAGACGAAAAAAGGCATCCTTAGCTTCATCCCGGCACCCGGCCTTAAAAAGGACCAGGCGGCGGTGATTTCGATCCGGCCAGAAAATATTCCGGTTCACAAGGAAAAACCGCATTCCCTAGATAATGTTGTCGAGGGAACAGTCAAAGAAGCGATATTCATGGGTGACGCCTATCATTGCAAGATCGCGGTGGGCGATGATGTTTTGGCTGTGCATACCCACCCATTTCACAGCATCAGCCCGGGAGAGAAAGTTTACCTCCATTTGGATCCAAAGAGTTGCAATGGCCTACCTGCGGATGATACGGAAGGTATTGATGAAAGTATGTTGGGAGACTAGAATACACGATCGTTTTCCGTGAAAGGAGAGTCGAATCTATGACTGCATTAGAAGCGCGAAAGCTCGCTGAGGAGGATTTGAAGGCCGGAAAAACTCCGAGCTACACAGATCTGCGCGAATGGCTGGAAATAGTCGACAGCTTTGGCGAACTCAAAAAGGTTGATGGTGTCGATTGGAATCTAGAGATGGGAACATTGTCGGAACTGATTGCCCGCGAAAGCAAGGGACCAGTTGCCGCAGTTTTGTTCGATAACATCAAAGGCTATCCCAAAGGGTACCGGACGCTCTTCGCTCAGAATGCTTCGTTTAAGCGAATGGCATTGAATCTGGGTTTGCCGATGGATCTCGCTAACTTGGATTTGGTTCGAGCGCTGCGGCAGAAGCTGACGACCCATCAGCCGATTCCTGCCAAAACCGTCACGAAGGGTCCGATCCTGGAAAACGTGATGTCAGGCGATGACGTCAATCTTCTCAAGTTTCCGGTTCCACTTATTCACGAGCTGGACGGTGGACGCTTCATAGGCACTGCTTGTCTGGTTATCACCCGTGATCCTGATGAGGGATGGGTTAATTTCGGCGCCTACCGCGGCATGGTGCAAGACGAAAAGAGCATGAGCTGCTACATCTCGCCGGGTAAGCATGGAACCATCCAGCGGTCGAAATACTTCGAGAAGGGTAAGCCCTGCCCGGTTATTATCAGCGTCGGGCAAGATCCGGTCCTTTTCATGGTTTCGGGTAATGAGATCGACTACGGCGTTTCGGAATTCGATTACGCCGGCGGCTTGAAGGGATCGCCCATCGAAGTTATTGAAGGCAAAGCCACCGGATTACCGTTCCCGGCCCATGCCGAAATCGTCATCGAAGGCTTCATGGACGCCAATGATCGCCGGACCGAGGGGCCGTTCGGTGAATGGACGGGCTATTACGCTAGCTCCAGCCGACCGGAGCCTGTCGTACGCGTGCAAAACATCTACTATCGTAATGACCCCATTCTTACTTGTGCTCGACCCGGTCGCCCGCCATCGGATTACTCCATTGCCAAGTGCATGGTGAAATCGGCGCTCATCTGGGAACAAGTGGAGAAGTGCGGTGTGCCCGACGTCAAGGGTGTTTGGTGTCACGAGGCTGGTGGCGGCCGGTTGTTCAACATCATTTCCATAAAGCAGCGCTATCCGGGCCATGCGAGACAGGCGATGTTGGCCGCTTCACAAGTTCACGCCGGTGCCTATCTCGGCCGCTATGTCATCGTCGTCGATGACGATATCGATCCGACCAATACATTCGATGTGATTTGGGCTTTGGCCAGCCGATCGGATCCCGTCGAGTCCATCGAGATTCTGCGTCGTTGCTGGAGCGGGCCACTCGATCCGCGGATTCAGCCGGGCAAAAAAGGCTTCAACTCCCGCGCTGTCATCGATGCCTGCCGTCCGTTCGAATGGATGAAAGATTTCCCGCCCGTGGCGGAGTCCACCCCGGAATTGAAGGAGAAGATTCGCGCGAAGTGGAAGAAAGTGATCGAAGGTTAAACGCCTCTTTGTTGGTTCGCAGAGGGGGTAGCTGCCAATTGAGCAGCTACCCTCTTTCTTTTTTGTGGCAAGCAGAGACTAGTACCAAGACGCGACCCACTATTTGCGAGTTATTTCCTGAAATGCAAATCTAGGAAATCATGAGCGCGACGCTGCACACGTCAGACACCGAGCTCTGGACTGGCGGCGACGATCCGTACCTGTGGTTGGAAGACATTACCAGCGAGCGGTCGTTGGCGTGGGTCAGGGAGCAAAACGCCGCTGCGGTCCGGGAGCTGGGAGCGTCTCGTGATTTCGAAGCCCTGCGCCAACGCTTGTTGGCGATCCTCGATTCAAAAGAGCGCATTCCCCATGTCGACAAACATGGTGCTCACTACTACAACTTCTGGCGGGACGCGACCCATGTGCGTGGGTTATGGCGACGGACGACCTTGGAAGGGTACAAGAAGGCCGATCCGGCATGGGAGACTGCGCTTGACCTGGACAGGCTGGCGGCGGCCGAAGATGAGAACTGGGTTTGGAAGGGCTCTGATGTGCTGCGACCGACTTACGATCGCGCGCTTATTTTTCTTTCCCGCGGCGGCGCAGATGCGGTCGTCGTGCGGGAATTTGACCTGGACACAAAGGAATTTAGCCCCGATGGATTCTTCTTGCCGGAAGCCAAGACCGGCACTACCTGGCGAAACCACGACACACTCTATGTAGGAACAGACTTCGGCCCCGGTTCACTCACTCGCTCCGGATATCCGCGAATCGTCAAAGAATGGAATCGCTCCTCGACCTTGGACGAGGCGAGAATCGTTTTCGAAGGAGAAACTCAAGACGTCAACATAGCCGCCACTGTCGTACACGACCACGGGCGCATCTACGAATTTGTGCGACGCCGGGCAACGTTTTTTACAAACCAAGTCTACATCCGCCGCGGCGACGAATGGGTGAGGATTGACAAACCCGATGACACGCGGGTCGATACATTCGGCGACCAGATCCTCTTGTACCTTCGTTCTGATTGGACGATCGGTGGAATGACGTACCCCGCGGGGGCCCTAGTCGCTACCGATTTCGAGGCGTACCTCAGGGGCGAGCGCAAACTTGCAGTGCTGTTTGAACCCAGCGAGCGCAAGTGTCTGGGGGATACGAGCCCGACAAAGAATTACTTGATCATTAATGAACTGGAGAACGTTCGGAACAAACTCTACGTACTCAGACACGAGGCCGGGCAATGGACACGAGCGGCGCTAGACACTCCGGCGCTCGGTTCGATCCACGCGAGGGGCATCGATCCTGACCAATCCGACGAATACTTTCTGACTGCAACGGATTTCTTGACGCCGTCCACTCTTTATTTCGGTACGGTTGGCCAATCCGCGCCCGAGAAGCTTAAAAGTCTTCCTGCATTCTTCGCAGCGGACGGATTGGAGCTTAGCCAACACGAGGCCCGGTCTAAAGACGGAACAAGAATTCCGTATTTTCAGGTAAGCCGAAATGGCCTACAGCTGGACGGTAAAAATCCGCTGCTGCTTTATGGATACGGCGGCTTTGAAATTTCGTTGCTGCCGAATTACATTCCATCCGTTGGCGCCGCATGGTTGGAGCGTGGTGGAGTCTACGTGGTGGCGAATATCCGTGGCGGCGGTGAGTTTGGACCGAGCTGGCACTACGCTGCGAGGAAGCAATGTCGACAACGCGCGTACGACGACTTTATCGCGGTGGCCGAGGATCTGATCGCTTACAAGGTGACATCACCAGAGCATCTTGGTATTCAGGGTGGCTCGAACGGTGGGTTGCTGATGGGGGTCATGCTCACGCAACGTCCCGATCTTTTCAAAGCTGTGGTTTGCCAGATGCCGCTCCTTGACATGAAACGTTTTCACAAGCTACTGGCGGGAGCGAGTTGGGTGGACGAATACGGCGATCCGGAAAAAGCGGAGGATTGGTTTTATATCAGTCAATATTCCCCGTATCAAAAGGTTTGGAAAGATCGGAAATATCCACGCGTTCTCTTTATGACCTCGACCCGGGATGACCGGGTTCACCCGGGACATGCTCGAAAGATGTACGCTAAGATGAAGGAATATGGGTATGATGTTCTTTACTTCGAGAATATCGAAGGTGGGCACGGCGGTTCGGCCGACAACCGGCAAGCCGCCTATATGTCCGCGCTGGCTTACACGTTCCTAATTAAGGAGCTTATGGCTGAGTAGCGGCGCCGATCTGTAGAGCGCAGCGAGAATCTACAGGAAATTCCATGAAAATTTTGGTCGTCGGCAGCAGCGGCTATATTGGCCGACATGTTGTGAAAACTTTGGTCGAGCATGGCGCTCAAGTTGTCGGCTTCGATCTGGTTCCGGAATCGTCGCCGACTATCGCCGGCGCGACTTTCGTTACGGGGAACATGACCAACCTGGAAGAAGTCATGGCGGCGATTGTCGAGCACCGTATCCAACGCATCGTCGCCCTCGGCTACTTCATGACGCCTCTGCTTGCACCTGAATGTCGTGATCTCAATGCCGCGCGCGTAAACATCGTCGGTGTGACTAATCTGTTCGAAGCAGCCCGCCTCGCGCGCCTGCAGCGTGTCATCTTTGCCAGCACTGTGGGCATCTTCGGACATCAGGACGCCTACGGGCCGGAAGCCATCAACGAAGAGACCGAACCGCACGCGCCCAAGAGCCTCTATGGCCTTATGAAGCTCGTCAACAATTCCATGGCCGAGCGCTATACGAAGACTTACGGAATTCAGATCGTCAAAGTCCATTCAGCAGCAGTTATTGGCCCCGGCAACACGGCTTTCTCGCGGCGGATGATTCAATTTCCCGCGCTAGGAAAACCAGGCTTTGGAAATTGGCCATCCTCGGGACCACGCAACATCGTCGGCGTATCCGACATCGCCCAGCTCTATGGTAAGATCGCCCTCGCCGACGAGGTTAAGCGCGACACTTACATGGGCACAGGCCCTTCGCCGACAGGACGTGAAATCGCAGATATCGTCAAAAGTTATCTGCCCGACGCAGAGATCACCTTCGACGAAAAAGCTCGCGTGCCGGCATGGAATTTTGACAACTCCCGCGCGGTGCATGAGTTCAAGTGGAAGATTCGCTCAGTGGAAGAGATGGTTTTGGACGAAATCAACGGCACAAGGAAAGCAGCCGGGCTGCCGACGGTGAGCAGCTTACGATCAGACTAACGAGGATTTTAGCTCGCAATACTTGCGTTTGTGATTGGGTTACAGTTGCGATCTGAGGCTGAAGGAGTGATGAGGACATTTTTGCGTCGCACTTACTTCGAAAGGAAGGTCTATTATGGGAGCTATCCACGATATTATGCAGGTCGGGGTCGATGTCACTGATCGCGAAAGGTTCGAGAAGTTTGCGTGTGAGATGCTGGGATTTCCTGTCACAAGATCGCCGGACGGGAAGGTCACGTATGTGAGGCCGGATCAGTATCAGCATCGAATAGCAGCACGTACTGCTTCGGAACCAGCGCTACGCTACGTCGGGTTCGACGTCGGGGGACCTGAAGAGCTTGCCGAATGGGAGACGAAGCTCACGGCCAAGGGGATTGATTGGCGCCGCAGCACCCCGGTGGAATGTATCGAACGGCACGTGACTGACTTTATCGAATTCAAGGACCCCGATGGTCACCATCTAGCGTTGTCTTATGGCTTTGACGTCGACAAGGAGCCGGTGCGCTATACCCGCGATTTGAGTGTTCTCCGCTTGGGACACGTGCTGCTAACGGTGGAAGACACTCAGCGCACGCATGATTTTTACACCGGCGTGTTGGGCTTCCGCCTGAGCGATTGGGTATGTGTCGACGAGAACGTTCGTTTGTGCTTCTTGCACTGCAACGCGCGCCACCACAGTATGGCTTTCGCTCCGTGCATGCCCGGAAAATCTCCCCGGCTGCAACACGTCATGCTGGAAGTTGAATCGCTCGATGATGTGATGCGCTCTTATCACTTCCTGCGCATCCGCAAGGCACCCATTGGTATGGGGCCCGGTCGCCACGTCAATTGTCAGACCGTGCACGTCTATGTGCAAACCCCTGGTGGATTTGCTGTAGAGTTTGGCTGGGGTCACCGCCGTCTTGACGACACCATACATCAGCCCGTCGTCTATCCCCCCGGCAGCCCCGTCGATATCTGGGGAGGCGATATCCAGAGCCCGGAATTCGAGCTAGGGTAGCCGGTACCGCCTGATTCGGGGAGTCCTGGAAATGCCGAACTGCGGCGCTATTTCCAGAGTTGATCGAAGAAGCCAGAGCGCTTGACCTCATCGACGTAGCGGTTGTCGTAGTAAGCCGTCAAAGGCGTGTTGGCGGCCATTTTCGCATCGATTTGATTACTTTGC
>Ga0209799_1000023_pt1 | contig 27946 bp, 20 predicted proteins | sample PanSoiPlo36MoBio_FD_188324 | JGI IMG/M metagenome (GOLD analysis project Ga0209799, IMG submission 188324) | Tropical forest soil microbial communities from Panama analyzed to predict greenhouse gas emissions - Panama Soil Plot 36 MoBio (SPAdes)... | ecosystem: Environmental > Terrestrial > Soil...
CAGCGGTTAGCGATTCTTCACTCTTGAGCAGATCATCATAGGGGCCGGCAAACATCACTTGCCCGCCCTGTTCGCCGGCTTTGGGACCGAGGTCGATGATGTAATCGCTCTCTTTGATGATCTCGGGGTCGTGCTCTACCACAACAACGGTATTTTGATTGGCTCGTAAGCGATGGAGGATCTCCACCAGCCGGCGGCTGTCGCGCGGATGGAGACCGATGGACGGCTCATCCAGCACATACAATGTGTTGACCAGCGATGAACCAATGGCGGTTGTCAGGTCGACTCGCTCGAGTTCACCGCCGGAGAGCGTCCGTGACTGGCGATCCAACGTCAAGTATTCAAGGCCGACGCCGACCAGGTAACTGAGTCGGCGGCGAATCTCATCGAGAATCAGGCTCGCGACTTGATCTTTAGCGCCAGCGGGCTTGAGTTGAGCGAAGAAGCTGTGAGCTTCTCCGACATTCATGGCATTGACTTGCGCGATGTCCTTGCCTTCGATGCGGTAGTGAAGTGCGTCCGGTTTGAGACGGCTTCCCTGACAGTCCGGGCAAAGGAGATAGGCGCGATAACGGGACAAGAGCACCCGCACATGCATGCGATAACTCTTGCGCTCCAAGCGGCGAAACCAGCCGCGGATCCCTTTGTAATCGCCGTCTCCCTCTAAGATTAGTTGCTTTTGCTTATCCGTTAGCTCACCGAATGGTCTTTTTGTGGGAATTCGTTTACGATCGCAGAAATCCAACAGCCGGCGAGTTCTACGGGTGCGGTTGATCCACGGCTTGATGGCACCTTCACTGAGGGACTTGCCGGGATCCGGAATGACTAGATCCAAATCGATGTCGATGACCCGGCCAAACCCGCGACACGTATCGCAAGCTCCCAACGGACTGTTAAACGAGAAGAGATTCGCCACCGGATCACGATAAGAGATGTCGCAGTGCGGACAGTGGAGATGATTGCTGAAAGGTTCGCGCCGCCAATTCTCCTGGGGCAAAAAGAGATTCAACCTTCCCTTGCCGTAATGAAAGGCTTGCTCTAAAGAATCCGAGATTCTCTTCTTGTTGCCGGGACGATAGGCGACTCGATCCGCGACAACTTCCAAGGTTGCATCGCTCGGCGCTGCGCCAATTTCGGCAAGGTCACGAATCTCCTGTTCAACGAGCAGCCGATAAAAGCCGGCTTGCTGTAGACCGCTTTTCACTTCATCCCAAGGCAGCGAGGAGGGGGCGAGCGGAAAAGTGACAACCACCGGCGTACCTTCAGGCAGAGAAAACAGTTTCGTAACCACCGTTTGCGCACTGTCGCGCTCGACGATCCGTTGGCAACCCCGACAATGCAGCACGGCGATTTTAGAGAAGAGCAGCTTAAAGTGGTCGTGGAGCTCGGTCATTGTGCCGACGGTGGAACGAGAGGTTCTGACCTGCCGGCTCTGATCAATGGCGATGGTCGGTGGAATGCCCTCGATGCTTTCTACATCGGGCTTGTCCATACGGTCGAGAAACTGCCGCGCATAGGCGGAAAAGCTCTCGACGTATCGCCGCTGACCCTCCGCGTAAAGAATGTCGAAAGCAAACGTCGATTTTCCCGACCCGCTCACACCGGTGACGACCGTCAAGGCATTCAAGGGAATCTGCAGGTCGAGATTCTTGAGATTGTTCTGCTTGGCGCCCCGGATGTGGATCCAGTTTTGGCTCATGATCCAGCTCTATTGCAGTTGATATTTCTCCGTTAAGATGCGTCGGAAGCGAGGACCATAGATCAAATCAAAGGTTTCTTCCTTGTCCGGAAAAAGTTGGAGCGCAGTGTGCTTGGCGTGGTTGACGATCTCCTGGGCCTCTTCCAAGGTCAGATCGACTTCCCAGAGCAATATCGCCGCGATGTCCATGGCCCGGCTTAGCCGGCGAAGTTTACGTTCCTCTGCCAACAACGCGTCTTTATCCGGGTTCATTGATCGAGATGAATCTAAGAAGCCAACCACTCCGCCAATTTCCGAGAAATCGAACCTTTTATTTCTATCACAAGCAAACGTAGAGGTCGAGTCAATCTAAGCTGACGCGCTCACGGGCAACTTTCCCTGGTATCGATGCTTTGTTAATGTCGTATCGTGCAGATTGCGGAGATCTTCTATTCTCTACAAGGCGAAGGCAGGCTTGTCGGCGTGCCTTCGGTCTTTATCCGCACATCGGGTTGCAACTTGCGCTGTGTCTGGTGCGATACGCCCTATACATCATGGGTGCCGGAGGGGAAAAAGTGGAGTGTCGAAGAAATCTTAGGGAAGGTGGCAAATTATCCGAGCCGGCATATTGTGGTTACCGGGGGTGAACCGTTTCTAGCGCCAGAACTTGAAGAACTGACCGCGAGCATCAGGCCCTTGGGAGCTCACATTACCATCGAGACCGCAGCGACCCTATTCAAGCCGGTTGCCTGCGATCTTGTTTCCATGAGCCCCAAACTTGCCAACTCTACCCCCTGGCGCCGGGCCAAGGGCAGATTCGCCAAGATGCATGAGACAACGCGGCTCAACTTCAAGGTGATTCAGCAATTCATTGACAAGTACGACTACCAACTCAAGTTTGTGGTGGATCAGAGAGAAGACTTCGACGAGATCGAAATGATTCTGGAGGAGTTGGAAAATGTGGACAGCTCCCGCGTGTTGATCATGGGCCAGGGAAAGACCAAGAGAGAGCTACGAGACAAAACAAAATGGATCATCGCGGCGTGCAAAGAATACGGTTTCGGCTATACGCCTCGGCTGCAGATCGAGTTGTTCGGAAATCGGCGCAGTACCTAATTTCCGATCAATTAAAATTGGGTCGCTTGAGATCTCGAAAGCGAGCTTCCGAAGAGGGACTTGTCTGAAATCTTGAAATCGATCTTGCGGGTACTTCCGTCATTCTGAATCGCTTCGCCGGGAGCGGAAGGTTGTGGGACGATATTCTTATCCAGCTTCGCGATGATGGTCGGCGCTAGTATCTTGAGAAGGGTTACAGGCAGGGCGCTGGTGAAATGATAGTGCTCAGCTTCACGCCCCTGCACATACGCGGTGATGACACCGAAGTAGCGATCGCCGATGTAGAACACGAAAGCGGCGGTTCTATTGGTCGCCCGCGAAGAGGTTACGTTGCCCCAGCGATTGAAGGTCTCAATTCGGTTGTCACCGGAACCGGTTTTCCCGCCGACCGTGATCAGCTTGCCGTCGGACAATCGAAAGACGCCAGCGAGTCGCCGCGCGGTGCCACTTTCTACAACTGCGGCCATCGCCTTTCTTGCAGCCCGAGCCACTTCCGGCACAAGAACTTGCTGTCCGGGCTCCGGCTTCCGTTCGAAGACCGTCTCATAGGGCGTACCACGGGCAAAATGAATGTTGCTCAGCTCAGTGTTGGGCCGCCGCACGCCATCGTTCACCAAGATCCCGATTAACTCGGCCAAAGCCACGGGACGATCTGAAGAGTTGCCGATCGCCGTTGCATAGGAAGGCACCATGGTTTTGAATGGGAAACCCAATCGTTGCCAATAAGGCACCATGCGGGTAAAGGCTTCCTTCTCCATGCGGATACGCAAGCGGAGGTCCTGGGCCCTTCGGTTGCGCGGGTTGAGCAACCATGCAGAACCCTGGCGCCGCGCGTCGCTGCTGTCGGCGACGAGTCTTTCCCATGACAGCTCGGGGTTTCTCCGGTATTCGCTCGCGCACCAGAGATCCAGCGGGTGGAGCGAAAGGAGATAAGCATAGTCTACCAGGGTCAGACGAGGGTTTTGGTAAGCGTGGAACAACTTGGACACGTCTTGTTCCTTTAGTTTTATCTGGTGCTGTTCGAGCCAAGTTGCCAATGCCTGCTCATCAGTCCCGATCCGCCAAGCGAAAAAGAGCACCGCCAGGCGCCGCTCAACGTTCTTTTTGGTCCCCAACAATCGGGCAACGATCTGCTGTTCCGTCTGTCCGTGATACGCCTGATAGGAGCGGCGCAGAACCGTGCGCGACTCTTCTTCGGCAATCTCCTGAAGCATGCGTTTGCGGTCCGGGTTGTTCGGATCGGAAAGGACGGCATCGGAGTTATACTGCAATCGCGCGCGATGATAGCTCACGATGTCGCGCATCAAACGGATGAATACTAGATTCGTTGAATTTCGGAACGCCTCCCGCAGTACCAGGATGCGGTTATTGTCCTCGCGTTCAAAGTTTTCGAAATGATGAATGCCGCCGCCGGTAAAGAAGGTTTCCCATGGGCTGGCTGAGTATTTGCGCTCCATAGCGAGATCGAGGAAGGCTTCCAGAGTGAGATTTTTTTCCTTCTGCAAGGTCTCAATGGCCCACTTGGTCAAGGGATCGCGTGCTTCCTGAGCTTTCGTCTTCAGACCGGTGGCATCCAACGGCGCCAGTTCCTTGTGCAGGCCCACCATGAGCTCAAGATAGTGCGTGAGCGTACGCAGCTTGGCGGTACTGCCGAGTTCGAGTTTGACGCTCTTATTGAAATCAAACGGGGCGGCGAGATTATCTGCCTGCACGCGGACGAGGTTTCCTTCCGGAGTGGGCTCTACTAATAGGAAGGAATAGATTACTTTTTTCGGATCGGCATTTTCGAGAAGCCGCTCGCCGTTTAATCCCTTGGCTTTGATGACATCCGGATTCGCCAAACTATGAAGAAATTCGGTTATCGTTTTTTGCAGCGGAACGTCGATGGTGCTTTGGACTTCCAAATGGAAACGATTCAGATCGTAAACGTTGTTGGTACCCAGGGCTTCCATCATGGTCGTGCGAATGGCATTAGCCGCTTTGTTTTTGCCCGACGAAGGTTGCGGTGGCACCGGTGCGGCGGGTATGAACTTGATCGGGGTCTCCTGCAATGCCGCCGCGAAATCCCCATCGATGATTCCCGATCGTGCCATCAAACGGGTAAACTGGTCTACCTTTTCCTCAAGTGAAGCCCGCTCATCAACCAGGAAAACAGATGGCGCGCGTACTGAAATCAGCAAGGCCAGGGAGTGCTTGAAAGCACGCAATTTAGCGGGAGTCAGTCCGGGAGCCTTCAGCGCGCTGACAACATCGGTCAACTGCATCCCGAACCAAGCGAAAAGCCCTTCGCCCAGGCCGTGAATTTCGCCGTAGCTCGGCGCCGCCGCGAGGGGAACGGTATTGAAATAATCGACGATGATCCGTTCTCTCCACGCTCGAGTATTCCACCCTTCGCGGTAAGCCTTGAGGCTGGCGCCAACGAGCTGGCGGTATTTTTCAACGGGTGATTCTGTGCGTCCTTTGGGCGAATGGCGAAACTTCTCCAATTGCACGGCCAGAGTGCTGCCTCCCTGTACCGGCACTTCGATGTAAAGCTTGGAAGCGATATAGAACACTGCGGCCTTAAAGAGGCGGTCCCACTCGACGGCGGGATTCTGCCATGGGGAAGCGGGATGGTCGAGATCGCGGTTTTCGAGAAAAAGGAGTGTTTTTACCAGCAGGGGCGGAATGTCGTCCATCTTGGCGAACAAAAACTCCGATTGAGCATGGCGAAAAAGAGGTACGCCGTTGGCGCCTCGGATATCTAGACCGGTTTCAGGAGGTTCCACGTAAGGAGGAGAGATTCCTCGCTTGATGAGCTGCACCATCTTCTCCGATTGGTGAACCTGCTGCGTGACCTGGTATCCTTGCGCTTCAAGCTGGGATTGAAAAGCGGGCAGCTTTGAATAGCCCCGACGATCATCGAAAGGGGCAGAACGAGGAAAAGCGATCGCAGTACTCTGGCCCTCTGTCAATTGATATGAAAGTTGCTCATTAGTCCGAGTAAAGAACCAGGATTGCAAGAGCGAGGTTTGAATCTCAATATAAATGCAAGCAACCGCAAGCAATACGGACAGAGTTACCCAGAGCCAAATTTTGAGTCGCTTCTTGTTGACAAAAAAGAAGAGACGGGAGGCGAATGAAAGCGCCTGGGTAAGTTCGGACGAAACCGGTTTACTGGTCATCTGGGATATCCAAATAAAGATACCATAAACGGCCGCAATTTGCGCGTGGACGCTTTTGGCGTTGAAAATACCCTTTAGTCTCGCGCAGGTATATTGGACCTTAGTCCAATAGGACTATCGATTGCCCAGTTACTCCCTTGCAGCCCCACCCCGGGGTCCGGGCTTAACCCGAAACTCTTTCGCCCCAAGGATAGACAGCAAAAAAAGGTCTTTTTGCCGGTTTGTCAAGGGTCTTTTCAGTGGCAAAAGGGCAAACGAGGGATCTATAATCGACCGGAGGAGGAGGTCTTATGCTGGCGACCCGTATCGTGCAAAAGGAAGGAATTTTTTACTTTATCGCGTCCAAGGCCGCAGATCTTTTAGATCGAGTCAGTTTCACCAGCCGCTACTATTTTGAAGGTGAAGAAATCGAAGCGGAGGAGCCCGGCGAAGACGAAGTGGCTCGGTTCATTGCCGGCATCGAAAAAAGCGAAAAATCGTTCCAGCGGATCCTGAACCGTAGGAAAATCCGCCAAATCGTTAACTTCTACGAGACTGCGGTGAGTCAACCCTTGATTCCCGGTACGGTTCTTCTGTTTACCGACGAAACCCTGCGCTTTCGCCGTTCGGATTTCTCCGAAAGCATCGGTTTTTTAAGCGAGCCCGAGGGCAAGTTCCTTGTCATCGACGGCCAACACCGGTTGGCGGCGCTCCATTTCTTTCGCCAGAAACATCCGGAGCTGGCAGAACAAGTGGAGGTTCCGTGCGTAGTCTTCGACGGCAAGAGCGCCGATTTCGCCGCCGAGATGTTCGTCATCATCAACTCGACTCACACCCGGATCAACAAATCGCACCTGGTGGATCTTTACGAACGGGTGTCTTGGGAAACGCAGGAGAAGAAGTTTGCTGCTAAGGTCGTCAATTTGCTCTACGAAGAGAGTGATTCGCCTTTGCGTTATCGCATCAACAGGTTGGGCGGGCGGAGCCGGCAAGAGAAGTGGATTCTTCAATCGGAACTTTTCAACGAGATCCACAAAGTCGTGCAAGCAAATCGTAAATTCTTCGAAGATCGCTTCCAGCTGCGCGCCGACCGCGCTTACCCCCTGATCAGGGATTATTTGAAGGCGGTGAGAGAAGTAATGAATTCGGTCTGGGGTGATAACGAAAAGTATATGTTCACCCGGGATGTGACCCTCAAGGCGCTCTTGCGGGTTTTCGGCGATTTGATCCGGGAGCGCAAGCTTATCCAAGTTTGGCAGGAAAGCCGGGACCCGCGGGCATTCGTCGGCGCCATGCGGCCATGGGCGGAATTGACCCGGGAGTTTCGTGCCGAAGGTTTTTATGAGCGTTTCCCGGCCAAGGGACAGATCGAACGTGTTCGGCGCATTCACTTGCGTCTGAATCAGAGCTTGAAACAAGCATGAGCACAATTCAGCTCCTCCAGCGACCATCGAAGAAATTCTTTCGGTCGTCTATATACACAAAAGCCCGGCTGGGTTTTTCCCCAAGCCGGGCTTTTATATGATTCGTGGCCTCTAATTCTAGTCCGCCAGTACTCCTTGGTCTTGGCCTCCACCGTGTTGATAGATAATTCGTTTGCCAGTCTTTTCATCGATTTCGTTTCGCTGACCGCCAGCCTTGGCCAGGTCTTCAGGCGTCGCCTTGTGGCTGTTGCCTAACAGAATCATCGGTTCGTCGTAGGGATTCGATCCTTCATAATACTCGTGGGCTGGAATGCTTATGATCTGCCCAGCCGAGATCTCATGAGTTTCGTTAAGACCCCTCATGATTCCCCGGCCAGTGAGCACGTAATAGGTGCGATCCGAAGGATGGTTGTGCATTCTCTGAACATCGCCGGGAGGAAAGGTAAGAATCCAGGTCTCGAGATTCTCCCTCCTAAATAGATCCATCCGTCGCTGCCCCTTCTTCCTGCCTTTGGCCATTTCAAAGACATCCAAGAGCTGCATAGTAACCCCCTTTTATAGTTTGGTTATAAGCGAAATTGAACTTGAGCCGACTGTATTCCCGCGGGAGATGGCTTGTCAAGGCGCCGGAGTTATCCATCCGCAGAATCTCCTCGAGATCCTGCCGGAAAATCATCCGGTCGCGTTTGTGTGTAAGACAGGGGCGTAATATAGAAAGCGTTGAGAATTGGTTGGAGGAATTTTATATGAGTCTGGTGCGGCTCAACATAATGTACGGCCACCTCGAAGGAACTGAAGGCAAATTCGCTCGGGATCCTTCCGGTTATCTCTCGATCGAGGCGGGCATCTATCAGAAGCATGGGCTGGAAGTATCGTGGAATCATGTTCAAGGAACGGAGGAGCGCTATCGCCGGCTCGAGCAAGACACCGCACAGATCTCGCTAGTCGTCGGGAGAGCTTCCTTGCAGCACTTTCTGGATTCCAAAACCACCAGGATTCTCGGCTGCGTGATGAATAGTTGCCCTTACTATCTTGTTGTCAGTCCGACGATTCGACAGATCGGTGACCTCAAGGGAAAGACTATTGTTTGTCGAGAGGGCCCTTCGCGAAATACGCCGATAGCAGAAACTTTCCGCGAACGGGCGCAACTTAGTGTCGGGACAGATCTGATATTGCAATTGCCCAAGAGCGATCAGGAGGCTTTTGATCTTTTGGTCAAGGGGAAAGTAGATGCGGCATTGCTGCCGCGACCCTATGGGTTCTGGGCAGAAGAGAGAGGATTTAAGAGAATCACCGACTGGACCGACATCGTCGATGATCCTCTACCAATTTCGATTGAAACGACCGCGACACTCCTGCGAGAACGGGGAGAAGATTTTTCTAGATTTTTGCAAGCCCACCGCGAGGGCATCCGTTATATGAAAGCTCATCGCGCTGAAACCATCCGATTGCTTGGCGAAAGATTTGGTCACCCAGCCTCTATGACGGCAAAAATATGGGATAACTATTTGGTCTGCATGGATGAGAGGCTGACGGTGGATTTCAAACAATTCGAAAGACTTCTCTCTCAAGTGGCGCCCGTGGCATCGAATCAAGCCCGACAAGTGGCGACCGAATGGATCATGCCAGGAGGTCTTAGGGACTAGTGTGGGCGCGGTAACTGGAATGCTGCATCACGGAGTTTGCAGGGCTACCTTAGGAAAGCGTTTCTTGCTATATCTCTGTGCGAAGACGAGGTTAGGTAAAATCAACTCATAGGAGGTTTCTATGCCGGGCATAATCGATGCGGATACCCATATTTCAGAGAGTGAAGCGATGTGGAGCATGATGGACAAAGAGATGTACCACCGGCGGCCGGTGATGATGAAATGTCCGGAAGATACACTTTACGGTCCGCGCAACGCTTTTTGGCTCATCGACGGCAATGTCTTTCCCAAGCCCAACGGCAAAGGTAGTTTTCGTCTCATCACTCCGTCTGCGAGCAAGCTCGAATCTGCCCGCGGCGATATCGCCATCGCCTGCCGGGAAATGACCGACATTTCCAGCCGCCTCAACGACATGGACAGGCTTCAAGTCGATACGCAGGTGGTGTTTCCGACCTTATTTTTAATCTATATCACCGATGATGCAGCTTTGGACATCGCCATGGCGCGTGCTTACAATCGTTTCATCGCTCGGGCCTGCGCCAAGAGCAGCAGCCGTATGCGCTGGGTGGTAGTGCCGCCGCTTCATTCGATGGAAGAATCGGTGAAAGAAATTAAATGGGGCAAGGACAACGGCGCCGTCGGCGTTTTCTTCCGCGGCATCGAAGGCGAGCGGACCTTGGACAATCCTTATTTCAACCCGATCTACCAGACTGCCAGTGAAACCAACCTGCCGGTCTTGATTCATACTGGAGCCGGCTGCCCGTTATTTCTCAGACTCTTTGACGTTGAACGCAACCACACGTTCGGTCACAGTCGAGTGCAGCCGCTTTTTGCGTTTAGAGATCTGATCGCCAACAAAATTCCCGAGCAGTTTCCCAAGCTCAGATTCGGTTTCATCGAGGCTTCCGCCGGTTGGGTGCCGTTCATGATGCATATTTTGAAGAGATTATTCCGCGAGAAGTGGAAATTCTCTTCCGACACGGACATGTTCCGCGAATACCGCATTTTTGTCGCCTGCGAGGCGGACGAAGACGTCAAGTATATTTCGGAGTATACAGGCGCGGATCACTTGATCATCGGCTCGGATTACGGTCATCAAGATCCTTCCGAGGAGCGGCAGCTTGTGGCCGCCATGCGGGCGCGCGAAGACATCCCATCGGCGCTCACGGACAAGATTTTCTTCGAAAATCCGAAGCTCCTCTATCCTCTCAACTAGCGAGCGTGTCGAAGCTCTTCGCAGTTTGTTAGTCCTCTCGCTCGATTGAGGGAGAGGGTGCCCTTGCTGATGAGGAGATTGCCTATGGAAAACGCACCAAGCGTAAGACGGTGTCCGGAGCGATTGGGTCAACTCCTGGTCCTCATCATCATGATTCTCTGTTTACCGCTCCTTGAGCCGAGCTTTGGAAATGCTCAATCCCTCCAGATCGTAAATATGGCGATCCCGGCGAGAAGCTTTCAGATGGTCATCTATCCCGTGGCGCAGCAGAAGGGCTACATGAAGGAAGAAGGGCTAGATCAGAGAGTGATTTTTGTCGCTCCAACGACTAGCATTCAGGCCATGCTCGGCGGCGATGTGCAATTTACCGGCGCCGGCAGCAGCGCGCTCGTGAGTATGGCGCGCGGCAACACGCCGCTCAAGGTCGTTGTCGCCACCAATGATCGGGTTCTGCAATGGCTGGTTACCCGTCCAGAGGTCACCAATCCCAAAGAACTTAAAGGCAAGAAAATCGCCACTACCGGTGTCGGCGCCATCGCAACCTTTATGGCTAAACAGGTTTTGACCAAGCATGGTCTCGATGCCAACAAGGACGTAAATTACCTAGATGTCGGTCAAGGCAACCAACTAACGGCGCTGTTGGGTGGTGGATTCGATGCCGCAATACTCAGCGTCGAGCAGCGCTATGTGGCGCTCGATAAGGGCATGCGCGAGATGTTTTTCATGGGCAATGAGGTGAAAAACTCTTGGGGCACATTGGCGACCACGGACAAACTTATCAAAGAAAACCCCAAGATCGTGGCTGGCTTTGTACGCGCGACGATCAAGGCGCTGCGCTACCTGCGTCACGATAAAGAAGGCACCGTCTCGGCAATGCTGAAATTCTCCGGCGTATCGCGCCAGCAGGCGACGCGTGTCTACGACGACATCATCGGCACTTTCACCAGCAATGGCGTCGTCGACGAAGAAACCCAGCGAAACGACCTCGCCATCATTCGCCAGGTCGTCAACACTAGTGAAACCCTGCCCAATGCCAGGGCCTACGACTTTAGCTTCGCCCTGGAGGCCGAGCAGCAGCTGAATCGATCGGGCTGGAAGCCGTAAGCGTCTACCCGCGAGACCCAAGACCGAAACCCGAACTCAAATTGATCTACGGGCGCCAGCCGGACTGGGTCAGCTGGCGATCGGCTTCGCGAGCGAAGCGGAAGTCGTAGGCCCGCTGGATCGGAATAGTTTCTGTTGTCTTAGTGATCTGCCGAATGATTTCAATATCGTTGCGTTGAGTTTCCTCGTCGACAATGCCGTTTCTGTGTGAATGTTCCTACCAACTCATCGTACATCTGTGTCGCGAGACTCTTGTCGAGTCCCGCGAATTTCATGGCGACCGCGATCGTCGCCTCGCGTTCTTTGTGGATGAATCGCAGCGCTTTGAGGGAGGCTTTTACGATGCCGGCAACGAGTTTCGGCTTCTCTTGGATCAGTTGATCTGTGGTTGCCATCGTTCCCCAGGAGTTCTTCACTTCGTCACCGACGAAAACCAGTTCTCGAAAACCGCCGGGTCGGCCGGCATAGCGTTCACCCGCCGACGCAACGATGGCATCAACGGAGCATGCCATAAGGGCTCGAATGGAGTTTCCTGTCCCTCCCGTGTTGATGAAAGAAAGGTCCCGGTCAACGTCAAGACCGTGTTTGGCCAATACCTGCTTAGCTATGATCGTGGTCGCGGAAGTGACACCGCTGACAGCAACACTTTTCCCTTTAAGGTCCTTCAAGCCCTTCAACTCCGGCTTGCTAAGAATCCAACTGAGGACTTTATCGTTTGTGGCAAGGATGACCTTAAGGGGCGCCCCTCCCTTAGCAACGCTGACAAGCCCCATGGTCCCCGCCATACTAAATTGAAAGCTACCCGCAATCATGGCCTGGATACTCAGTTCTGATCGCACCAGGACGGGCCTAAGGTCTATGCCCTCTTCCTGCTTATAACCTCGCTCTTGAGCGATAGGATAGAGGGCCATTTGAAAGTTTCTATTGGTCAGGGCCAGGTTGACTGTCTCCAGGCCACTGGCTCCATTGGGCAGCCCTTGCAAGCTAACGGCGATCACGGCGACCAAGATAAGTTTCGACGCCATAGGGCTTAACGGACGAACACCCGATCGGCGGTTTCCGGAAATGTTCAACCTGACCATTGGCGCCTCTCGATCAATGAATGCCGTAGAAAGCGCATGGGTTGTCGCGCACCATTTTTTCAGCGACCCGGCTCGGCACATTTTCTTTGGATCTCAGCACCGGTAAGAAATCGCGTTGCTCGAAGGGATCGTTGTGTCCGTAGTCGGAGCCGATCAGCAGGTTGTCTTCGCCGATGCACTCGGCCAGCAAAGGAAGGTTTTCTTCGGTTTCGCAGGCCACGTAGAGTCTATAGTCACGGAACAAATCCGCGCTCGCCGCATACTTCCACTCGCCGCGGAATTGTCTCTTGAACGAATGAAGCAGATAAGGAACCCAACTGCCGTAGGATTCGATGAAGCCGAATTTTAGACGTGGAAACAGCTCGGGGATTTTGTTGTTGACGATATCATTGAAGGCGAAGAGCGGCAGAACTGCCGAGTGGGACCATTGCCGGTTTCGTTCGAGATTGAAAAAGTTGATGAACGTCGGGCTGCCGGACCCCTGGTGGATGCAGATCGGTAGATCGACGTCGCTCGCGGCTTGGTAGACAGGAAAGAAATATGGGTTGTCCAGTGTCTGATGGCCCTCGATGCCTCTGAAGAAAACGCCAGCGGCACCGGTGTCCTTCGCCCAACGGATTTCTTTTAGCGATTCTTCAATCGATCGGAGCGGCGGAATGACCACCCACCTTAGGCGGCCATTTGATTTAGCGCAGGCCTGGGCGAGAAACCGGTTGTACGCGCGCGTCAAAGAGATTTCGAGGGCGACGTCGTCGGTCAGATAGATAAGGAACAACGTCGGGTAGATCACCTGGACATCGAAACCTAGCCGGTCCATGTCTTTCAGGCGCGTTTCGGGATCGGTCAGATCGCGGCAGCCGACGGTGATATCGGTTCTCACCTGCTGGCGCTTGGCGACCGAAGGTGTGATCAAGTTGAAGCCGCCTTTGCCGGCCGGTTTTGGAAAAATATTTCCGTCGATTAGCCAGAACGCGTTGCGGTCTCCATACAGAGTGTTGTCGGGAACAGAGACCAAAACCGGTCTGCGCTTGTACATCTCCCGGTCGAATAGCTCCCACATAGATTCAGACTCCGAAATGTGCGTATCCGCATCAACCACCTTTTTCACATTCGTCATTGCGGCCTCCTGATTAAACTTCCTGCTGAACTGTGGATACGCTAGTCAACTCGCGTCGGAGTTGTCAAGATATGCGGCTTACCCGGAAGAAGTTCATCACTCCGCGAGAGCGGGAGCCCTAGAGGGGAATTCTGGATGCCCGTTTTCACGGGATAGCGACGACGCGTTCGAATAAAAACTGAAGGATTGCGCACCTTTGTTCCGGCTAACCCTTACTCAACTCGGTATGTGCTAGCTCCTCAACAAACTTCACCAGTCCTGAGTGATCTAGATCACCGTTGCCCATCGATTTCATCGCCGTCATCATTTGACCGACCTGGCTTGTGACCATCAAAGGCACGCCGTACTCCAAACCTGTGGACAAGGCGATCTTCATATCTTTCTCATGCAAGCGGATACGAAAGCCGGGCTTGAAGTTGCGGTCCAGCATTTTCTGACCGTGGGCTTCGAGAATTTTTGACTGAGCGAAACCGCCGAGGAGCGCCTTTCTTACTTTGGCAGGATCGACTCCCGCCTTCGCCGCCAACACCAGAGCCTCGCTGACAATTGCGATGGTCGTTCCTACCACCATTTGGTTTGCAGCTTTGGTTACTTGTCCGGCTCCGGCATCGCCGACGTGAACGATGTTTTTACCCAATGCTTGAAAGATCGGCATCGCTCGTTCGACGGCATTGGGCTTGCCGCCGATCATGATCGAAAGCGTCGCACCGATCGCGCCTGCTTCTCCACCGCTTACTGGCGCGTCCAGCATGTCGAGACCATGCTTCTCCGCGTCAGTCGCAAGCTTGCGTGCGACGACAGGTGAGATGCTCGACATGTCGATCAAAACCATGCCCGCCTTGGCACCTGCGAAAACGCCATTCTCGCCGGCATATACGAGCTCTACATCCGGCGAGTCGGGTAGCATCGTGATAAGTAGCTCGCTTCGAGCAGCAACTTTTTGTGCGCTGTCCGCAGCCTGTGCGCCTTCCTTGCTCAGCTCATCCACCGCCGCACGGCTTCTGTTGTGCACTATCAGCGGATAACCTGCCTTCAAAAGATTCCGCGCCATGGGTTTGCCCATGATGCCGAGACCGATGAAACCGACTATAGGATTTGCCATGGGTTTTCCTTTCAGCTGTTAACTGCAGATGATGTAATACTACTCTCCTGTTACGGTGCACAGCAACAAAAATTGCTTTTTGCCATATTATGAACATTCACCTTCGTCGTACCCGCTCAGCGTTTGTTTGCACGCGTTGGAGCGATTAGAATAATACACCTATGGAATCCGAGCGGCGTTCCCTGCCTGAAAGAATTAGTGGGCTCTGGCAACTAGCCTTTAATCTCCAGTGGACTTGGCATCCGGAGGCTCGCGAGGTTTTTCGACGTCTTGACTACCCGCTCTGGCGACTGACGTCGCATAACTCGGTGCGCATGCTTCACTTGACGACGAAGCAACAGTTGAGGCAAGCGGCCCGGGATCCTGCTTTCATCGCTCTGTACGATGCTGCTATCGAAGGCCTTGGCCGCGCCTTGACCTCCAAGGAATCGTGGTGGGGCCGAACCCACTCGGGCCTGCCCAATCGTCCTATAGCCTACTTCTCTGCTGAATTTGCCCTGCATCAATCGCTACCCATTTATGCCGGCGGCCTTGGGGTGTTAGCCGGCGATCATTGTAAGGAAGCGAGCGATTTGGGGATTCCGCTCGTTGGGGTCGGTTTCATGTATCCGCAAGGGTACTTTCACCAGAAAATCAATTCAGAGGGACAACAAGAGGAGGTATACGAACACCTAGAGTGGGAACACGCGCCAGTTGAGCAAGTGTTCACCAAGGACGGCAAACCTTGTATTTTGTCCGTCCCATTAGGTGATCGGCCTGTGCATGTTTCGTTATGGTGCGTTCGCCTAGGTCGCGTCAAGATTTACTTACTAGACACATCCGTCAAGGAAAATGTGCCGGCGGATCGCGAGCTTTCAGCGCGACTTTACGGCGGCGACCGCGAAACAAGGCTCAAGCAAGAGATTATATTGGGCATCGGCGGTGTCCGGGCGCTTCGAGCAATGGGCTACCAGCCAACGGTCTGGCATCTGAACGAAGGGCACACGGCATTTGTAGCCCTTGAGAGAATCCGCGAGATGGTAGACCGGGGCGAGAGCTTCAGTGCGGCTCTCGAGAAAGTACGCCGGTCCACAATCTTTACGACGCACACCCCGGTGGCCGCCGGGCATGATGTGTTCGATATTGATCTGGTCAAATCGTACCTGGGGGGGACCTTGGGCAACGACGGATCATACCATGACGAGTTTTTGCGGCTTGGGTGTTACGACAACGGCCCGGGGCCGATGTTCAACATGACCGCTTTGGCCATTCGCAGCACGAACGCCACTAACGCGGTGAGTCAACTTCACGGGCGGATAACCTTGGATATGTGGTCACAGCTGTGGCCAAGCGTGCCCGAACGCGAGAAGCTTCTGCAAACGGTCACCAATGGTGTTCACGTCCCCACGTGGATCGCGCCAGATATGGCCCGACTATTTGAACGTTATCTTGCGGTCAATTGGAAAGACGAGAATGATGCGCCAAATTTCTGGGACGGAATTGCGCTGATCCCAGACGAAGATTTGTGGGCGGTTCGTGAAGCGCTACGAAGCTACCTCATCGCGTTTATTCGAGAGCGCGCCCGCCAATTGTGGACGCAAAAGCAGCTTACCGCCGCTCGGGTCGTGGCAGCGGGCACGTTGCTGGATCCAGCAGCGCTCACCATTGGATTTGCCCGGCGGTTTACCGATTATAAGCGTCCAGAATTGATCTTTTATGATACTGAGAGATTGGCGCGCATCCTGACGGCGTTCAGACGCCCCGTTCAAATCGTGTTTGCCGGCAAAGCCCACCCGCTGGATCATCCTGGAAAACACCATCTGGAGAAAATTTTCAGGCGTGCTATCGATCCCGCGTTTGGTGGTCGAATCGCCTTTGTCGAGGACTACGACCTTCACGTTGCGCACTTTTTAGTGCAAGGGTGCGACGTTTGGTTAAATACCCCGCGCAAGCCTTTCGAGGCGAGCGGAACCAGCGGCATGAAGGCATCCATCAATGGCGCGCTTCATCTGAGTACCGGGGACGGGTGGTGGGCAGAAGGCTATACGGGATCAAACGGATGGTTGATCGACGGGGGTGTCGCAACCGACGATCCGGCCGCTGTGGACGCGGCCGACGCGGAAGCGCTTTATAAGCTTCTTGAAGAGGAGGTCGTGCCGGCGTTTTATCATCGTGATGTAAGCAAAGTCCCGGAACGTTGGCTTCAGTTGGTGAAGGAGGCGATCCGCACGACCATGCCCCGGTTCAGCGCGCGGCGTATGGTCAAGCAGTATGCAGAACGGATGTACGCGTCAGGATTTTCTGCGGACCCGACGCTATGATAACAGCGGCGAAAAATATCGCCACCGTCAGGCGTAGGTCTGATAAATTCCCTCAAACTTGCCTAGTTTTATTCGCACCGTGTAGTGTGCGTTCTCTCGTACAACTCGCTCATCGCGCGGCGTTTTGACCGCCCGCGCAATTCGCTCGGCGGATTGAGCGGTGTGCTCCTTATCGGCGACCATGTGCACTGTGAAAAACTCGAGCGCGTCGTCGTTTAAGCCGTAGTTCTTGCGCAGATAGGTATTGAACTCCTCGGAGTAGCGGCAAACCATGCTTTCACTGGTCAGCGCCGATGCGCGGCCTAGCGGGCCGCTGCCCGTTAGCGTGTTGTAAATCGTGCGGGCGGAATGGATTTGGCACTCAAAGATCTGGGTTGCGTCGGCAAAATCGTCTTCTTTGAGCCCGAGCGCGAGTCCGAACTTTTTTGCTAGGTCGGGATGAGTTTGCTCTTCGTTGAACTGGTAGGTGTAATAGTTGAACAAATCCTGGTCGTGAGCGTTTTTAACCATCCCGAGTGCGAACGATTTGAGAATCGCCTTATTATGTAAATAATGCTGGATTGCCCATCCCTGCAATCTCTTGATCGAAAGTCTTCCATCACGCAACTCAGAGAAATAGCGACTCTCCATAAGACGATGTATGCCGGGTTGAATGATCTCTTGAATCACCGACTGAACAACTGCTTTGCCGTCCATAATAGCTCCTTCATCGCTCTAACGGTCGAGTCTCAGGTTCTGGATTTCGTTAATACCGCAACAACTTGAAAGCCGAGGTATTTTATACTCACCAGGATTATAAGCCGTCCTATTTTCCGGCCAATACTTGATCCAGCAATGTATAGTCTGTGACCGCGGGCACATGCACCGGAGCAGGAATCTGCTTGAAGCTATAGGCCAAGTCGAAATAATCTTGGAGTTCCTTCAGGTTTACTTTCCCATCGGGTGCGAGGGTGGAAAGCCATTGTTCATAGACGGTTTCGGCGACTTTCGGCTCGAGTTTCCATTTGTCCTTGACGTAATTGATCATCCATCCTTTCTCCCGTTGGCTAAAGCTCATGGAATCGAGCATGGCTCGGATGACCGTCTTGATTCGACTGGAATCAGTTTTGATCTTTGCTTCATGAACCACGAGACCACTGGTGGGGAAATTCACCGGCAGCTCATCTGAAGCGCCGATTTGCCTGAAGCCCTTTTGCACCATGATCACGTTGTGCGGACCCGAAAGCAGCGCAGCTGACACTGCCCCCTGGCTGAGGCTCGTTACGGTATTGGATACCGATCCGGTTTGAGTGAATATGATCTTCTCGGCATTTATCCCTTTGGTCTTGAGAAACACCCGTGCGACAAGATGCTGGAGACTTCCGATTCTATCGACGCCGAGCCTCTTGCCGGCAAGATCTTCCGGCTTTTGGATACTGGGTTCTGACACGATGTAGAACGGAGGTTTTCTCATGGTGACGAGGAGACCCTTTAATGGCGCTCCCTGACCGGCCGCGACTAAGCCGGTTGTATAGCCAGTCAAGTAATCGATTTCGCCCGCTGACAGTGCGGCTATCGGCAGAGGCCCGGCCATCTGAATGAGCTCGACGTCAAGATTTTGCTTCTTAAAAAGGCCCGCGTCACGTGCAACGAAGACGTTTAGGAACGCAACGCTCAAAGCTGAATAGGCCATACGTATCTTCTTAGCCTCTTGAGCAAAGGATGAAACCTGGGGCTGGTAAGAAAGAAACAAAAGGGTAGCGGCAATGAGGCAAGCGTTAGGTGCGCGAAAGCCACGCTGAATTCTTGGCGACATTATTGCCACGGCGGCGACTATAGGCAGCCCGCCAAAGGTTGTCAAACCTAGCGCGTAAGCAGGGAAAATGTTTTCTAGCGGAGCGGCAAACGAGTTCGTAACCAGCGGTACTCGAATGAGCGCTGGCGAACAAATCGCGGTGTCCAGCTATCGCGGGTCGTCATGCCGGCGAGCGCGAAAGAAAGGTACGGCTACAGTCTGGGAATTAACAGCGTTGTACCGGCTTGGAGGCGATGGCTTTTGCCCATGCCATTGACCTTGAGAATTCGATCGACTGAGGCGCCGTAACGCCGGGCGATCTGGAACAACGTTTCGCCGCGCTTGACTTGATGGCGCACTACCTGTGGCTGTTCTTTCGGCTGGGTCTGTGCGACTTCGATGATTGGCTGCATTTTCGAATCAACAGGCACCTTCACTCGGTAACCGGCAGGAACTAATCGAGTCTGCGCGCTGAGGGCAGGATTCCATCCCAAAAGCTGATCTCGCGTCAGGCCAGTATTTTTAGCCAAAGCGGTCAGGGACACGCTATTCTTTAACTCTATTTCTTGAAACGCCAAGGATGCCTCAAGCTGCAGCTCAGGAAAGTACTGATTGACATTTTTGCCAATTTCCACGGCGGCCAAAAACTCCGCGTAAAAGTTTTTGGGGGCAAAACCCCAGTAGGGGTGCTGATAGTCGCGGATCAGATCCACCAAGTTGTCCGACTCGATTGCCGCGACCGCACGGGACATGCCACCGGGTCCATAGTTGTATGCGGTGATGGCCAAGGGCCAATTTCCTAGAGTTTCATAGCTCTCCCGAAGGAATGACGCGGCGGCGCGCGTGGATTCGATGGGGTCTCTTCGCTCATCAATGGACCTGTCGACACGCATATACTGTCTGCCTGTGGCGCGCATAAACTGCCACATGCCCAGGGCACCGACATTCGATCGCGCCGTAATATCGTACGAGGATTCCACGATGGGAAGGTAGGTCAATTCAATCGGCAGGCCGCGCTCTCTGAAGATCTGCTGCATGTGTGTGATGTGTCGTCCGGATCGCTTCAAACCGGCAGCCGTGCGCTCTTTGATTCCGCGCTGAGCCCTGACTCGTTCGAGATCGACCCCATGAGCGGCGGCGATTCGTTCGCGCTCACCGTCAATGTATTCAGAGGTGCGGCTTTCCTCGCCGATATCCAAGACATCGTAGATCCTGCTCATGTCAAGGGGATCAAAAAAGACCAATTGAGACATAGAATACTCAGTGAAGATTTTTTTCCAAAACTCAACAGCACTTTCCAAGCCCGGCAACAGTGGGAAGTGGTCTTCGGTGCCCGCTTGGGTTTGGGGTTGTGCGTTTCCTGGCGCGAATGCCACACAAAAAACCAAAAGCAAGAGGAGCCATCGTACGGTGTACTTCATTCGTCACCTCATTCGAAAGCCGTATCGAGCAACCCACATACCATGAAGTTGGAATTCATAAATGACCCCGATTGTAAATAATTTCAACGCGAGAAACAATCGAATTCCAGTTGTTTAGTTGACAAATTTGGCAACAATTGGAACACGGGTAAAACGCCTTGATAATTGACGACAAGTTGGCGAGTCACTATAGTTTGCGTCATTTGTTTGACGAATTGCCAGGAGGAAAGCTTTGGAGCCTTCATCTGTCGTATTAATGGCGGAAGCGGTTCTTCGGCTCATTTTAGGCTGGCGCTTCTTGATCAGCGGACTTAGCAACGTTCGCCGCTGGCCGAATCCCGTAAGAACCGCCAGCATACTGTTCCCCAAAGGTGCGCCCGTGTTGGGCTTCATCGCGACTGTACTCATGGTTGTCGGCGGTCTCGGAGTCGCGATGGGGTTTCAGACCCAGATCTGTTCGCTCATGTTGATCGTCTTCTTGATTCCAACCTTCAACTTGCATTTCTATTGGCTCAAAGTTTTGCCGACGATGGTGCCGGTCGTTAAAAACGCTATCGGCGATGAGAAAGCGCAGGACTACTTTCGCAGCTTCGATCGGCAATCCTTTCACGCCCACGAGGTCGGCCTGCGCGACAACCTCGTTTTCTTAGCCGCGGCTCTTTACTTCATGGTTCGGGGATCAGGAGCTTACGGCTTGGATAATCTTATGAGCGAGTGGGTCGTGCGGTTTTTCTAAACCTTTGCCGAAACGCGATGGTGGTCAAATACCTCCCAAAAACCGACCCGGGTTGAGCAAGCCCTTGGGATCGAACTGGCGCTTGATCGCGCGCATCAGTGAAAGAGTCGGCGGATCCGGACCCCAGACGTCGATACCTCGTTTCAAATGGGCTGGCGCGGCAAAAATGATCGCGTGACCCCGATGCGGTCGAGCTTCAGCAATCAGTTTTGTGAACCACTGAGCTACCAGGTCATTGACCCCCAAAGATATCCAGACAATTCCCGCGGCAACATCGCTGACTATCTCCGGGCGAAAGTCAGCGATTGACCAGTTGTGCACGGCTTGAATGACTTCGAACGTTGAAGAGCGTGGCACGGTTGCGCGATAGACCAATCGATCGGCCTGAAGCGGAAAATCGCGGGCCTCCTGCCAGAACCGGCTGTGATCATTTTCTTGTAGTGTGTTAGCGGTCAGGCCAATTCGCTGAGCCATAGCTAGTGCATCGCGGAGATGACGCGCGACGGTTTCTTCGAATCCCTCACAGCGGACAGCAACTTGCCAATCGTTCTGCGCAAGGTCTGTTGCTTTGCTTGCTTGCGCATTCAAAAGAAGAACCGCCGATGGAAGCAGCTTTGAATGAGTGAATTCGTCCAGAAACCCCTGTATCTTCGGCAACGTTCCGGAAGCAATTAACGTCGCTTCAGTCTCCGGGGTCGGCGCCATTCTCAGAGTGACTTCAGTAACGATTCCCAAGGTTCCCATGGAACCGACAAACAGTTTGCACATGTCGTAGCCGGCGACATTCTTCACCACCTTGCCGCCGGCTTTGATTTGCTCACCTGACGCAAGCACTACCTTCATGCCGATAACTAGGTCGCGCACGCTGCCGTAACAACTTCGTCTGGGTCCGTTCAAGTTCGTTGCTACCACGCCGCCAACCGTTGCGCGCGTGGGAGCGGGAGGGTCGAATGGTAGGAACTGATTGTGCCGCGACAGGGCTTCTTGGAGAGCGGCCAGGACGTGTCCGCTCTGAACGGTCGCGGTTAGATTGGCCTGATCATGTTCCACCAATAGATTTAGTCGCTCCAATCCGATGACGATATCGACTTGCCGAACCAGATTGCCGATTGCCATCGCTGTCCCGCCACCCCACGGAGTAATGGTGGCGTTCGCCTCAGAGCAGACGCGCAATGAGGCGGCGATCTGTTCGGGGTTTGCTGGAAAACATAGAAGCGGCGGTTCTCTTCCATCGACCTTATGGACCGCGAGCAGAGACGGATCGCTGGTGACGGCATCAGTGCCAAGCTCACCTGCGAGCGATTGCGCTAGTCGATCGCTGCTAAACTGCATTCGACGACGAGGATTCGGCCTCGCTATAGGCACGATCGAGGAGATCCATGAGGTGATAGACTTTCAGCCCGGGTCCATATTGTTGCGATCCGTAACGGAGTTGAAGGATGCAGCCGGGATTGGGCGCGATAACGACTTCGGCTTGAGTTGCAGCCACGGATTGCATTTTCTCCTTTAAAAGATGCTGCGACATGCCGGGATGGGTGATGTTGTAAATGCCAGCGCTGCCACAGCAGCGATCCGACCCGTCCATTTCCTTCAGTTGCAGTTCGGGAATAGCTTTCAGCAAATTCCGCGGCTGGTTGCGCACCCGTTGGCCGTGCGCGAGATGGCAAGGGTCTTGATAGGTCGCTGATATCTTCAAGGGCGCCAGCCTGCCGACGAGGCCCAGACCGGCGAGAAATTCCGTGGCATCCTTTACGAGAGCACTGAATCGTTTCGCTTTCTCTGCGTAGGCCGGATCGTTGCGCAGGAGATGGTCGTACTCTTTCATAGCGGCGCCGCAGCCGGCCGCATTGACAATGATGGCATCGACACCGGCGTCGAGAAAAACATCAATGTTTCGCCGGGCCATTTTTTTCGCCGCCTCGCTCTCGCCGTTGTGAACGTTGAGCGCGCCGCAGCAAATTTGATTTCGGGGAAAGACGACGTCGCAGCCATTGCGTCGCAGCACCCGGACGGTTGCAGCGTTTACTTCGCTGAAAAAAAGCGGCATGACGCAACCGTTGAGCATCGCAACCTTGGCCCGGCGTGCTCCGATGGCCGGAAGAGGATCAGCGTCCGGCGAGAAAAAATGTTGTGAGATCGGTGGCAACATCGACTCCATTTTTTGTAACCGTTCCGGCAGCAACGGGCGGAGCACTCGCGGCAAGCCGCTCTGCTGATAGAATCGCAGGAGTGCTGCCGCCCATCGGAGCCGCTGGGGATAGGGGAGTAGCTGGGTTAACACGAAGTTTAAAACGACACGGGCAAGCTTCGATCCAGGCGGCCCGAGGATTTCCCGTGCGGTTTCTGCGATGTGGCCGTACTGAACGCCTGAAGGGCAGGCGCTTTCGCAGGCCCGACACAGAAGGCAGAGATACAAATGATCTTTGAACCGTTCGGTGAGTTCGATACGGCCATCGGCAGCGGCCTTGACCAAATGAATCCTGCCGCGTGGCGATTCCGTCTCGAGGCGAAGCGCCCGGTAGGTGGGGCACTGATTCAAGCACAGGCCGCAATGGACGCACTGATAGAGTTCCGGGAGATCTAGCGTCGCGATCTTCGAACCATGGGGTTGTGCCTGTTTGTGGAGAGCGGGTTCCGACATTTCCTAGTTTCTGTTTTCCAGTTTCTGGTTTCTAACGGAGACGAAACCTAGAACTTGAAGCTTTATTAAATCCACAACCCCGCCGGAATATTCGCGGGCTGGCGGCGCATTTCGCCGCAGCTTATCGGCGTTGGAAATAGCTTTGCCGGGTTGAAACGATTATCAGGGTCGAAGACCTTGCGAATACGTGACATCGCTTCGAGATCTTGCTCGGTAAACAAGAGTCCGATATAGGCCTTTTTCTCAATGCCAACGCCATGCTCCCCGGTGATACTCCCACCCAGCTCGGTGCAAGCCCGCAGCGTAGCCGCTCCGGCTTCGATGACCCGGTCCAGTTCCCCGGGTATGCGCATATCGAAAAGGATATTTGGATGAAGGTTGCCGTCGCCGGCATGGAAGACATTGGCGATCCGAAGGTTATATCGCTTGCTGATTTCGGCGATACGCCGCATGATTTCCGGTAGCTTGCTGCGGGGCACAACGCCGTCCTGAACGTAGTAGTTAGGCGCCAAAGCACCCATGGCTCCGAAAGCGCCTTTCCTGCCCTTCCATAGGAGCTGCCGCTCACTGTCATCCTTAGCGACTCTGACTTCCCTGGCGCCGTTGCGTTGGCAGATCGCGTGGACGAGATTCACGGAGCGATCCGTCTGCTCGAGCACACCTTCGACTTCCACGATCAGCACCGCTTCGGCATCGCGTGGAAAGCCGACGGGCGAGCCGGTTTCCACTGCTTCTATGGTTGTTCGGTCCATCATTTCCAAAGCCGCGGGGATGATACCTGCCGCCGTGATATCTACGACCGTTCGAGTCGCTACGTCCATTTCGTCGAAGATCGCCAGCAGCGTGCGGACAGACTCGCGGGTTTGCATGAGTCTGACGGCAACTTTTGTGACGACTCCCATCGTACCCTCGGAGCCGACGAAGATACCGCAGAGATCGTAACCGGGCGTGTCCGAGACTTCGCCGCCGAGCCACAAGACCTGACCGTTATCTAAAACCACTTCGACACCCAAAACGTGATTGGTCGTCACACCATAGGCGAGGGTGTGCGGCCCACCGGAATTGTTGGCAACGTTGCCACCGACGGAGCAGGCGGCCTGGCTGCTGGGGTCAGGCGCATAGAAGAAACCATCTTTGGCCACCGCTTTGGTCACGTCCAGATTGATGACGCCGGGCTCCAGGATGGCGATACGGTTTTGCAAATCGATTTTCAATATACGGTTGAGTCGGGCCAAAGAGAGAACGATGCCGCCCTCGGCAGGCACCGCCCCGCCCGCGAGCCCGGTGCCGGAGCCGCGCGGGACAATGGGAACACCGCCGCGTTGCGCCGCTTTCATCACCGCTGCCACCTCATCGACGTTACCTGGAACAACGACAATCTCCGGCATGACTTGGAAGATCGAACCGTCCTGCTCGTAGACGATGACGTCTTCCTTTTCGACAAGGACGTAATGATCCCCGACGACGGCACGTAGCTCATTGATGAGCGCGTTCCGGCTCATATCTTAGAATGGTCCTCCCTTAGTGTCGTGGCTGGACGTCGATGAAGATCGTAGCGGCTCACAATTTTCTCTTCGTTGCGTCAAGCACTCGCCCGGGCCCCAAGAGTGGCGAGCCGTTGCTTGGCGTCAGCCAGGACAGGTAGATCCGCGTCGGCATCTTTCCAATAATGCAAAAAGCGCCGGTACGCTTCGCTTGCCGTTTGCAATTCTTGCTTCTCCTCGTAAAGCAAGCCGAGGCGGTAGTGGAACTGGGTCATGTAGGGGGAGGAGTGTTGCTCGGACTCCAGCGCCTTCCGGTAATGGCCAATCGCATTGTCCTTGTCTCCCTTAAGGGCATAAGTCTCGGCGAGCGCCCCCGTGTAGACGCGGTGGTATCTTCTGCGTGCAACAAACATGGCCTTTTCAAGCGACGTGATGGCCTTCTCGTGATGTCCACGAGCGCGGTCGAGCATTCCGACTACAAACAGGTAGTCGGCGTTCTCCTCCGGAGACTTGCCGCTCGACTCGAGCAGCTCTTTCGCGATCCGCTCGCTCTCCTCAAACCGTCTCATTGCGGTGTAGGTCAGGCCGAGCCCCACCTTCGCATCGACATTGGCGGGGTCGATGGCGAGGGCTCGCTTGTACGCCCGCAAGGCCTCCTCATAGTTTCCCCTCGAATGATGGAGATCAGCGAGGTAAATCCAGGTCCAATCGAAGTCGGGAAGGAGCTCAGAAGTTCGTTGGAGCTGGGTGATCGCCGCGCGATACTGACCTCCTTTTTCATAGGTGGCTGCCAGTTGAATGGGCGCCCGGGGGTGAAAGGGATCGAGACGTAAGGCTGTTTGATATTCGGACATGGCCTCCTTGAGCTGGTCACGGTGATAGTAAACGTCTCCGAGGCTATCATGAGCATGAGCATGGTTAGGATCCAGGAGCAGGACCCGTCTCATGGCCCCTTCTTCCTTACCCCACTCCTCCTTCATTTCGTAAACGAAACCGATGGCAAAATGGGCTTCCGGCAAGCGCTGGTCGATACCCAGTGCTTTAAGCGCTGCTTCCTCGGCTTTGCTGAGCCAGATCGGATTCTCGTCCCAGCCTCTAACTATAAGGAACGCATAACAAACGGCAAGGCCAGCATAAGCTAGGGCATAATTCGCGTCCAACTCCAGGGCTTTGAGGTACATCTCGATGGCAGCTCGGTGTCCTCCTCTTGTATACTGATAGAAAAGATGGCGGCCACGGGAGTAGTAGTCGTAGGCCTCGATGCTCTGAGTGGGAACGGCCGAGAGCTGGGCCTTCTCAGCCTCTGTGAGGTTCACTCTGAGAGCCTGTGCAATGCTCTCGGAGACCTCGTCTTGGATCGCAAATAGGTCATCCAGGTTGCGATCGTAGCCTTCCGACCAGAGATGAAAACCGTCTATGGCGTTGATGAGTTGGGCCGTGATTCGGAGGCGATTGCCGAGCTTGCGTACGCTTCCCTCAAGGACAGACCCAACTCCTAACTCCCGCCCTACATCCCGCGGGTCAATGCCCTTTCCTTTGTAGCGGAAGACAGTGCTGCGGGAGGTGACCTTGAGCTCCCGGATCTTCGAGAGGCGGGTGAGGATTTCTTCGGTCATCCCGTCACTGAAGTACTCGTTCTCCGGGTCTGGGCTCATGTTTTGGAACGGCAGGACGGCGATCGCTCTCAATCCTGTGGCGGCTTCGGGGCGCTTGGCCTCACCCGTTTCTTCGCCGGGCATCAGATCGTAGATTCTGACGGGGTCTTTGATGTTGCGGAGTTGTCTCTCTCCAATATCTCGGAAGGAGAGACCTTTCTGATTGCGCACCTGCTGGTAGACCTCGCCGGAGACGTAAATGCCTCCGGGCGGCGCGAGCACCTCGATGCGGCTGGCGACATTAACTCCGCTCCCAAAGAGATGCTGTCCCTCTTGCAATACGTCTCCAAGATGGATGCCGATCCGGACCAGAAGCGGCTGCTGGCCTCCCTCGCGCTGATTGCGGGCAGCGAGATCTTTCTGGATGGCAACCGCGGCGCGGACGGCATCCACAGCGCTGCCGAAGGCCGCAAACAGACCGTCTCCAACGGTGTCGATGATTTCTCCCGAGTGCTGTTGAATCGTTTTGGCGGCGATCTGCCGGTATTCCCCGAGGAGCTGGAGAGCTTGGGTTTCGCTCTCCTCCATGAGGTAGCTGTAGCCGACCATGTCGCAGAACACAATCGCTGCTAGTCGTCGCTGGGCATGGAAGGTCTTGTCAGACAACTTCTATAGCTCCGATCCCGTTCGCTCTGCTGTAAAGGTTACCCATTCTTGTGTATCGAGCGCACGCGGATATTACTGTGCGCGGCGTCGGAAGCGTGGCCGATCCTACAGCGGGCATGAAGCGCGCGTCAAGGGGATGCAAGCCGGTCAAATAGAGATTGACGGAAATTCGCAAAGTAGATATAAGCTATGTCGCGATTTCTTAATCAGTAGCCAAAAGGAGGCGAATCATGACTGATCAAAAGAAATTCGAGGAACGGAACACGCAGAAAATTTCGCGCCGAAACGTCCTGAAGGCGGCGGTTGCTGCTGGGGGCGCGGCAGCTCTCGGCTTTCCCGCAATCGTCAAGGCGCAAGGGGTTACCACGATGCGCTGGCAGAGCACCTGGCCGCAGAAGGATATCTTTCACGAGTTCGCGCTCGACTACGCCAAGAAAGTCAACGAGATGACCGGTGGCGACTTGAAGATCGAGGTGCTGCCCGCCGGCGCGGTAGTGCCGGCTTTCGGCGTGCTCGACGCTGTGTCGAAGGGTACCCTCGACGGGGCTCATGGAGTGCTTTCCTACCATTACGGTAAGCAAAACGCGCTCGCGCTCTGGGGGTCGAGTCCCGCTTATGGCATGGACGCCAACATGATCCTCGCCTGGCACAAGTACGGCGGTGGTAAGGAGCTGCTCGACAAGATCTACAAGGCGATCGGC
>Ga0209799_1000024_pt1 | contig 27607 bp, 27 predicted proteins | sample PanSoiPlo36MoBio_FD_188324 | JGI IMG/M metagenome (GOLD analysis project Ga0209799, IMG submission 188324) | Tropical forest soil microbial communities from Panama analyzed to predict greenhouse gas emissions - Panama Soil Plot 36 MoBio (SPAdes)... | ecosystem: Environmental > Terrestrial > Soil...
GAGTTGCAATTCTCGAAGCGCAAGACATTTTAGCCGAAGCGACAAAAGAAAATCTCATGGCGCGAGAAGCGATCGTTGAACGTCTGCTAAAGCTGGATACTTGCGCAGTGTCGGATGGCATGGATCGGTTGGGATTGATGGGTGCAACCTATGGTGTGCGTCCGTTATGGTCATGCCCGAAGATTGTCGGTCGCGCGGTGACCATGAAGATCAAACCGATAGGCTTGGACAAACCAAAGCACCACCTGGGAACGTTGCCCATCGATGCAGCTCAACCTGGCGACGTGATCGTGATCGATAACGGCGGACGACCTGATACGTCGTGTTGGGGCGGGCTTTTGGCGCTCGCCGCGAAAACCAAAGGAATCAGTGGAGTCATTATCGATGGCGCGTGCCGGGACGTCGACGAGAGCCGGGATGTGGGTTTCCCGGTTTTTGCCCGCGGCGCGGTGCCTATGACGGCGCGTGGAAGAGTGATGCAGGAATCCTATAACCAGGAGATTGAGTTTGCCGGAGTTCAGGTGCATGCGGGTGACCTGGTGATTGCGGATGGCAGCGGCGTGGTCATCATTCCTCGGTCCAGGGAAGAAGAAGTCGTTCGAGAAGCGGAAGCGGTGGCTGCGACGGAAGCGAGAATGGCGGAAGGCATACGACAGGGAATGTCGGTTCTTGAAGTGCTCGAAAAGCTCGGCTACGAGCAGATGCTGAAAAAATGAATCCTCAGGGGACTCTAGCCCGGGCGCTTGGCCGGGAAAACAGGCTATAATTGAGATAAATGCGGATATGCGATGTTGACGCGCGAAGAGAACGAACTTTTAACCCGGGTCGGGCGTGGCACTCCTTGCGGAGAGCTGTTGCGGCGTTACTGGCGCCCGGTTGCCGCCGCGGGCGAGTTCACCGAACAAACGCCCATCAGGCCGGTCAAGATTCTAGGCGAAGAACTGGTTGTTTACCGCGACAAGCAGGGCAAATACGGATTGGTCGGCGAGCATTGTCCGCATCGCCTGGCTTCCCTGGCCTATGGAAGAGTCGATGAGGAGGGAATTCGGTGTCCGTATCATGGTTGAAAATTTGACCGCACCGGCAAGTGCCTGGAACAACCGGCAGAACCGGCGGGCAGCACGTTCAAAGAAAGGATCAAACATGTCGCTTATCCTGTAGAGCCACTCGGCGGATTGATTTTCGCTTACCTCGGCCCGGAGCCTAGGCCTTTGTTGCCGCGTTGGGATGTGCTGGCTTGGGAAAACGGTAGACGCTGGATCGTCAAGGAATCGATCATCGATTGTAACTGGTTGCAGGAACGGCTCGGAGTCGAAGATGAAGGTATTATAATACTGCGCAAACTTCTTAAAGAGCAGATTGAAAACGTTCAAAACGGCCGCGATCCTATAGGTATGATTCGAGATCCAGCGAAAAATCGAATTATTGAACTCAATGTTATTAATGAGCGCATCGGGCTCTATCGGCCCGCAAGCTTGACACAAGACCGAGCGATAGCCTCCTGAGAGACGAGAACGCGTTAACGCAAACCTTTTCTTACTACGCTCCTCGTTCGCCCAATTTCCCCAACACAAAAGCTTTCGTATCGCGGCATTTGATTGCTATCAATCTTCTTCAGGTTATTTCGGATTCCGCAGTTGAAAGCGAAGCACAGGACAAGGCGCAAGCCTTCCGTAGCGAACGCAACGGGCTTGTGTCTCCGAGCGCAGTTGCGGGCATCGGTGCGATGAGCGGCGTCCTCAACCGTTGCGAACGAAGTGCCAAGTAACAAAAAACACTTTGAGACATTCCGGTTCTATGCGTTCGCTCCTCCAGGCTCACGCCTCGCCCACCACAAGTCCTACAATTGAACTGCGGAATCCGGCACTAACTGCGGATTCCGGGTTCAATGTCCACCTTAGGAGTCGCTCCCGCACGAAAGGGGCCGATGCCCATGGCGAGCGCGCGCACCTGGCTGCGAATCTCCCGCTCGTCGGCGGTGGTGAGCACGCCGTCCCGCAGTACGATGCGCCCATCGACGATCACGGTACGCACATCGGCCGCCTCCACAGCGTAGGCGAGATGGGACACCGGATCGTAGAGCGGCACTAGATTGTCCTCGTCTAGATCGATGATCACCACGTCAGCGCGCTTACCGGGTTCGAGAGAACCGACCAGGTGATCCAGCTTGAGCGCTCGCGCGCCGCCGATGGTCGCCATCTCAAGCGCCGCTGCCGCAGGAACGGCGAGAGGATCGAGCCGGACACCCTTGTGCAGGAGCGCTGCCGTCTGAATTTCTGCAAGCAAGTTGAGGGCGTTGTTGCTCGCCGCGCCATCGGTGCCGAGACCCACAAGAACGCCAGCCCGCAGCATGTCGGGGACCGGAGCAATCCCGCTGGCGAGCTTTAAGTTGCTGCGCGGGTTGTGCACTACGCCGGCGCGGGCCGCTGCCAGCAGGTTGATCTCCTCGCTGTCGATCCAGACACAATGGGCGGCGACCAGCCGGCTATCCACGAGACCGAGGTTCATCAGGTGGCGAATCGGCGAGCGACCATAGAGACGCCGGATGTCGCGATCCTCGTCCTGGGTCTCAGCCAGATGCGTGACGACGAGGATGTCGAGCCGCTCGGCGAGCGCATGCACGCGGCGGTAAAGATCAGGACTTACGGTGTAGGGCGCATGTGGTCCCAGCGCCGGTACAATGCGGGAGTGATCGCGCCAACGCGCGGCAAACTGTTCGGACTCGGCCAGGGTTCGATCGGCACTGGTCGTGCTAGTGACGTCGAAGTGGGCGTTCGCCAGAACCCCGCGCATCCCTAGCTCATCCACCACGACAGCAACCTCATTTTCATAAAAATACATGTCGCATAGCGTAGTCACTCCCGAACGCAACAGCTCGGCAACCCCGAGACGGCTCGCCCACCGGACGGTCTCGGGATTGATGAACCGATGTTCCGCTGGCCACACGTGCTGTTCGAGCCACGTGTGCAGCGGCAGGTCGTCGGCGAGGCCGCGGAAGAGCGTCATCGGGATGTGCGTGTGGGCGTCGATTAGACCAGGGATCACCAAACACCCTGTGGCATCTAGAGTAGTCGTGGCACGGTAGGCATCGACGATCTCCGGACGCGGCCCAAGTGCCGCGATCGAGTCGCCGCAAATCGCAAGCGCGCCATCCGACAGGATACTGCGCCGCTGGTCCATGGTGACAACGATGCCGCCGAGCACGAGCACGTCGGCCACCGAACGATCGGAACCGGAGTTGTCAGGATCCATCATTGAAGCATCAATGAATCAGCAGCGGTCTCATGTCGATCTAGACACGACCCTAAATTCTTACTCGTATCTTAACGCGTCAATGGGGTCGAGATTGGATGCCTTCTGCGCGGGATAGAAACCAAAGAAGACGCCCACGGCGCCGGAGAAGAGAAAGGCAATGGCGACGATGGTTGGGCTTACCAAGGTCGGCCAATTGGCCCAAAACTTTAAAACTTCCGAGCTGCCGATTCCGAGCAGGATGCCGATGCCGCCTCCGGTGGCGGCCATCACGACCGCTTCCACGAGGAACTGCAGCATGATGTCTCTGCTGCGCGCGCCAACCGCCATACGAATCCCAATCTCGCGCGTCCGTTCGGTGACAGAAACGAGCATAATATTCATAATGCCGATGCCGCCAACTAGCAGAGAGATCGAAGCGACGGCGCCCAGTAGCACCGCCATGACCCGGGCGCTGCTGGATGCGGCTTCGGCGATGTCCGAGAGATTGCGGATGAAAAAATCGTCTTCACGATCCGGCTGGATTCTATGGCGTTGGCGCAATAACAGGGTAATTTGCTCCTGGGCTTCCTGCACGCGATCGGCGGTTACCGCGGACGCGATGATGGTCTGAACGTTGGTGATCCGCATCAATCGCTTCTGCATACTGGTATAGGGAATCAGGACGGTATCGTCCTGATCCGCTCCCTGGCTGCTTTGCCCCTTCGCGGCCAACACCCCCACTACACGAAAAGGAATATTGCGAATCCGAATCACGCTGTCGAGCGGATCATCATTGCCAAAGAGGTTTCTGACCACGGTTTCACCCAAGACGGCCACCTTGGCGTCGTTTTCGACGTCGCCATCATGAAGGAAACGTCCTTCGGCTACCTGCCAGTCACGTATCTGTTGAAACTCGGGCGCGACGCCTTGAACCAAAGTGCCCCAGTTTAGATTGCCCGCAACCACTTGGTCCGGACGACGCAAAACGGGGGATGTAAATGAAACGGACCGTATTTCTTCTCTGATGGCCTTGGCATCGCCGTCCGTCAGCGTACTGACGCTGCCAAAACCTGCTCTGACACCTCCCTGAGTCGTCGTTCCCGGCAAAATGATCAAGACGTTCGTCCCCAGACTAGCAATCTGGGAACGGATGGTTGCCTTAGCACCCTCGCCTATGGCAACCATCGCGATCACTGCACCCACACCAATGATAATTCCGAGCATCGTCAGAAACGAGCGGAGCTTGTTCCGTGCCAAGGCGCGCAGCGCAATCCTAAGGGTCATGAACCACATAACTCAATTTTTGATTTTAGCAGTTTGATTTGGACCGGTTCGAAGCAGTTATCCAGATACCTTGGGTCCACTCCAAATCTCCGACTGCCTTTGGCTCGCATCCTTTCGTTCATCAGAGACGATCACGCCATCACGAAACATGACTCGCCGTTGAGCATAGTCGGCGATGTCTTGTTCGTGCGTAACGACCACAATTGTAATGCCTTGAGCCGAGTTCAGTCGTTGAAACAAGGTCATGATATCCGCGCTGGTCGCGGAGTCCAAATTTCCGGTGGGTTCATCAGCAAGAACCAAGGAGGGGCCATTGACCAAAGCCCGCGCAATGGCCACCCGTTGTTGCTGCCCGCCGGAAAGCTGAGTGGGCGTGTGGTCAAGCCGCTCGCCTAGTCCGACCAGCGAAAGGACTTCTACAGCCCGATTGCGCCGCTGCTTGCCAGCGAAACCGTTGTACATCATCGGCAACTCGACATTTTCCAGAGCGGTGGTACGGGATAAGAGGTTGAATCCCTGAAATACGAAACCGATCCGGCGGTTGCGGATATGAGCCCATTGATCTCGAGACAAAGAACCCACTTCCTCTTCTTCAAGAAAATACTTTCCTCTGGTGGGCCGGTCGAGACAACCAACAATATTCATGAAAGTAGACTTACCCGAACCGGAGGAGCCCATCACAGCGACGAACTCACCGCGATCAATCGTGAGGTTAATACCGCGCAGCGCCGGTACTTCTACATCCCCCATGCGGTAGGTCTTATGGAGATCGTTAACGCGGATGACCTCGCTCATCGAAAACCAAACGGGCGCGGTTGGCTCGGTTGGAACGGGTTCACAACCCCTGTCTGACTCTGGGAGCTAGCGCTACTTGTCATGCCGATGATCACAGCATCCTTCTCTTTGATTTCACCGTCTCTCACCTCGGTTTTGGAACCGTCGGTGATGCCGAGCTGGACTTCGACAGGCTCTGCTTTGCCGGCGCTTAGGAGATAGAGTGTTACGAGGCGACCGCCGCCGCGCCCTCCGCCGCCACCGCCACTACCGGGGGCGCGGCTCGTTCGCTTTGCGCCGAGGGTTGGGGCAGCCCGGCTTTGCTCCTGACGCAACAGTTCCTGGGCTTCGTTCTTCTGATCAGGCGGCTTGAAGCGGATGGCCATATTTGGGATGGTCAAAACATTTTCCCTTCTATTGACCAGAAACTGGACGTTCGCCGTCATGCCGGGCTTGAGCAGCAGGTCTTTATTATCGATCCGCACGACGGCATCGTAGGTCACCACATTTTGGACGACCGTCGGCGCATTGCGCACCTGGTGCACTCGGCCTATGAAACGGCGGGCAGGAAAAGCGTCGACGGTAAAAGTCACCTCCTGACCCTCGGTGACGTTCCCCACATCGGCTTCATCGACGTTGGTATGCACCTCCATTTTGGAGAGGTCGTTAGCAATGGTGAACAAGGTCGGCGCCTGGAGGGAAGCGGCGACGGTTTGCCCAACATCCACGTTGCGCGAAATGACAATGCCATCCACGGGAGAGCGGATGACCGTATTATTGAGATCGACTGTCGCTTGATTCAATCCGGCTTGGGCTTGCGCCGACTGGGCCTTATTGACCTCCAACTGCGCTAACGCAGCATCGTAAGCGGTCTGGGCCGCATCGAGGTCGCTTTGAGCCATCAAATCACGCTTTTGCAATTCGCGATTTCTTTCTAGGGTTCGCTGCGCGTCAACGACGGCAACTTTGGCTTTGGCCAGATTGGATTCTGCGGCAAGGAGATTGGCCCGAGCTTGATCGACAGCGGCTTTGAACTTGTCTTGATTCAGTTGGGCTACTACCTCGCCCGCTTTCACTTTGGTATTGAAATCGGCGAACAGCTTGTCAATGGTCCCGGAGATTTGACTACCCACCAAGACAGTTATCACGGCTTGCAGTGTCCCGGTTGAAGAAACGACTTGAGTGATGTTTCCCCGTTGCACGGGCATCGTCACATATGGGGACTCCTTGGGGCTGCTGCCCCAACGCCAAAAGCCATAGCCGGTGCCAGCCAGCACTAGCATTGCGACTATCAGTGCAATGATCCGTTTGCCTTTCATGGCTCTCCGCGTAGTCGATTAAAGACTTCTACGGTGTGATCGGTTGCCGCCCTTTCCTGGCGGCGGCTGTAGGTCAAGCCGCTGGTAATCTCGGCGTTGGGCTCTTGATCCTCCAGCAGCTGTTCTGTGGTAACGCGAAACCGGGACTGTAACGGGATCCCCGGTATCTCCGTCTGCAATTCTTTAACCTTACCCTTGAGGTAGTAGTTAACGCCCTTGTCGGTGATTAGAAACGTGATCTTATTTGTTTGCCGGAGATTTCTTGCGGTGGAACTGTTTTTCCATAGCGCGATGTCGATCGTAGTCGAGTTTTTCGCTACAACTTCGTAGTACGACAACAATGCAGGATGTGGCCATCCTGATTCATCTAGCGTAAAAATTGGAATAATCTTACCCTCGTAGGCCCCAACATCTTGTCCATTGAGTCGCTCCAGCAGCGCTTTTGTCAGTTCATTTCCGAGCAGTCGTGACATAGTTAAACCCCAAATTGTTAGACGTTTAGACTGGTTATTCGATCTAGGCGTCAATAGCAAGCTCCTGCCGTTTCCCGAAGCCCTGCTCATTGTCGATAAAAAAGAGCTTCTCGGGGACCACACAATAGAATTTGACTTTGAGAAAAGCCTGATGAAACACGCCACTGGCCGGATTCGTGAAAAGTTTGATGACCTCCGGGTACTTGCGCGCATAAACCGCCATCGCTTTAGCCTTCTCGATAATCGAATCCACCAAGATCGCGGTCCCTTCCAATTGGATACCCTTGATTTTCTGCCAATCGTGATAGTCCTCCTGAACGGTCACGGCGACCCGCGGATTGGCGGCCAAATTTTGACAATGACGTGAATCGGGCACCGAAAAGAAATAGAGGCGGAAGTCATCGCTGGCATAAAAAACCGTGGCCGCCCACGGCATATCGCCCGAACAGGTTCCCAGGGTCATAGTGTTGTGGGTTTCCAGGTAACTGAGAACCTGTTGCTTTAGTTCATCTGCCATGACCCGACTTGGCCTCGAAAGAGTCAGGTACAACGAACGAGAGGAATCTTTTTGAGAGCATCTAAGTTCTTTGCTCCGACGCAGAGCATAGTCACTTTGATCTCATGGATGATGCCGCCGATGAATTCTATCACCTTCTCCGGTGACTCCAAAGCCGCGGCCAATAACGGTTGACCGAAGGCGCCCACATCCGCTCCCAAAGAAATACATTTCGCAATATCTAGACCGCTGCGGATACCACCGGAAGCAACGATTTCCAAATCGGGGACCGCTTGCCGTACGGCGACCAGTGCCTCTTCCGTCGGGATACCCCAGTCTGCGAAGGTCGTTTCAGCCGGTTTCCCGCGCTTTGCCGCTCGCTGAGCTTCTACCGCGTACCACGACGTTCCGCCCCTGCCGGCGACATCAATGGCTTTGACGCCTGCCTGCTTTAGTCGCCCCGCTACTTCGGCCGAGATACCACTACCAACTTCCTTGACTACAACGGGAACCTTCAATTGCTGGCACACATGTGTGATCTTCTCACTCAGACCTTTGAAGTTACGATTGCCCTCGGGCTGCACAGCTTCCTGCAACACGTTGAGATGCAAAATCAACCCATTGGCGCCGATCATCTCGATGGCCTTGCGGCAATGATCGACGGTATAGCCGTAATTGAGCTGCACAGCGCCGAGATTAGAGAGCAGCAGTATATTCGGGGCGACATCCCGAACCTCGAAAGAATCGGCAACCGATGGCTCTTCGATAGCGACCCGTTGGGAGCCCACGCCCATGGCTAGACCCAGATGTTGAGCGGCTGCGGCCAGATTGCGATTCACCTTCCGTGCCAGAGCAAAACCGCCGGTCATCGAGGAAATGAGGATCGGTGCCTGGAGTTGCGTCCCGAGAAACTTCGTGCTGACGTCGATCTCGTCAATATCGAGCTCCGGCAGGGCATTATGGACGAAGCTATAGCGATCCAGCCCGGTGCCGAAACGGCCGGTGACGCTTGTGGTGTCAAGGCAGAGTTCGAGATGTTCCTTTTTGCGTTGCTGGGTCTTAGTCAGCGCTTTTTTGACCCGGCGGCGTGGCATGAGCTGGCAGAGGGGACGGCTTAACGCTGCTTTTTGACTTGCTGGCGTTCTTTGGCGGCGGCGAGCGGGGTGGTTTTTCCCGCATCCGGGTGGCGGCTCATCCCTTCGTCGTCCCAGCGGTGGAATAATTTCACATCGATATCGAACTGATCCAAAATGCGGGTAACGGTCTGGTTGATAACTTCATCCAAGGTTTTGGGTAGGTGATAAAAAGCCGGAACCGGAGGAAAAACCACCGCGCCCATGCGCGTTAGTGTCACCATGGCTTCAAGATGTCCCAAGTGAAGCGGAGTTTCACGGACGACGAGAACGAGTTTCTTGCGCTCTTTCAATACGACGTCGGCTGCACGTACCAACAAATCGCCGCCAATAGAGTGGGCAATACTGCCCATTGACTTCATCGAACAAGGGGCAATGACCATGCCCTCGGTGCGAAATGAACCACTCGAGATACTCGCGCCGATATTGCTAATATCGTGAACCACATCAGCCATCGCTTCGACGTCTTTGACCGAGTAGGTAGTCTCAACCTGAATGGTCATTTTGGCTGCTTTGGTCAAGACTAAATGAGTTTCAACATCTTCGATTCGCGAAAGGATCTCGAGTATTCGAACGCCATAGACTGCTCCCGTGGCCCCGGAAATACCAACGATCAGTTTCCTTTTGTTACTCAATTGACAAACTCCAATATTAGTTGGTCTCCGTCTTTTACTCCCAGTGCGCTCTTTAGTCGAACGGGGGCGACGATTTCGATCTTGTCTTTTGGATAACCAGTCACGTTGGGAAGCAAGACAGCGCCACTGGCTTTACTTTTCTCTGTGTTCGACGGTCCCGCGACTTCTACTCGATAAAGCCGGGCGCTGCAAAAATCCCCATCTGCCGGCGCCAGCGGGATTCCCGGCCAGTCACTCTGAATAACTGCCCAAATACGCGCATCGTCCTCACTCTTAGGGCGCACGTTAAGAGTCGCAGGGAAGGGTGTGAAGTTTAAACTTTTTGATAACGCCGCTTGTACCCAGTCCAGAGCCATGAATGACGCTGCCTGGCCTAGGTCTGAAAATATCACACCGTTAATCTTTGCCGATAATCCCACGGTTGTACTAGGCCGATGAATCGTAGACGTTGGACACCCCTTTTGTTTTAGTGGCCGGAAAGGGATGCCGCCTTACCGCCCCTTCGCACTTTGATGATCTCGCCCAAAATGGAGAGTGCGATTTCTGCCGGTGTTTCGGTGGCGATGTCGAGCCCGATCGGCGCGTAAACCCGCTCGATGACCTCCTCAGCAATTTTCTCCTCGTCGCGAAATCGTTGAAAACAAGCCTTGATCCGCCGCCGACTGCCGATCATGCCGATATACTTCGCCTGGCCGTGAATGATCTCGCGCAAACAAGGCTCGTCGTATTTATGTCCTCTAGTGATTAGGACGATATAGGTCGAAGGCGTGATCGACATCTCCTTAAGCATCTGCGCCATATCTCCGACCAGGACTTCGTCAGCATCCGGGAAGCGTTCGCGATTGGCGTACGCTAGTCGATCATCGGTTACGATCACATAAAAATCCAAAACCTTCGCTATCCTCACGAGAGGCACGGCGATATGGCCAGCGCCAACCACAACCAGTTTCGGCGGAGCGGGCATGACCTCGAAGAATACTTCCAGCTTGCCTCCGCCCTGCGGGATATTCAGCGCAACGAGCTTTGACTTTTCTTCTTGCAGATGGGCTGCGCTTTCCCGGACGATTGCGTCTACCACTTTGGAGTCGCGGATCGTCTCGGCTCGGACTTGGCCATCACGAATCAGGCATTTGGCCCCGGCATCTACTCGATCATTGCCTTCGACCTCGATCACCGTAGCCAGCACCGCGGCAGCGCCCTGCTCGGCGACCTGGACCAATTCTTCGGAGAGTGAGCTCATTTGCCTGCGACCGCCTCCTGGTCGCGCTCTTTCCACCACGGATCGATGAACACATTCATGATTCCACCGCACACCGCCGGACTATCGGATGAAATGTCATCCAAGAGATCGATCCGAACCATTCGGGGTTTGCGCGTGCGAATGACTTCGATGGCTTCCCGCTTCACATCCGCTTCACCACACCCGCCTCCAATAGTGCCGAGGATTTCTCCCCACGCGGTCACCACCATCTTGGCGCCGACTTCTCGCGGCGTCGAGCCCTTTGTAGAGACAATAGTCGCTACCGCCATCGTTTCTCCTTTATCGAGAAACTCTTTCACCTGGTGGTAGACGGAGTCCTTCTTGGCTTCCGGATTCGCACCCTCAAAGCATGTTCCTTGACCTGCCATATTTCTCACCTCCTGCGACAGACAATTCTGAGAATCGCTATGCCACCATCTTTTGCAGTGTACGGCCCAGCGCAATCAGGCTATTGACGTTGTGCACCGATAAAAATAGGTCCAGATAGGGAAGTGCTGCTTGCATCCCCTTACAAAGTGGTTCGTAGTTGTCACTTGCCAGCAATGGATTGAGCCAGATGATTTTCTTGCATCTTCGTTTCAGGTCTTGCATCTCCCGCTCGAGCAAACTCACATCGCCACGGTCCCAGCCGTCGCTGATGATGACAACCACCGTGCGATGGGTAACCATGCTCGGAGCAAAGTTGCGGTTGAAAGTATGCAGAGAGCGCCCGATGTTGGTTCCACCCGACCAGCCAAGAATACTGCCGGAAATCTTTTCCAGGGCATTGGCGATGTCCTTCGTACGGATCAGATGAGTGATGCGGCTGAGGGAAGTGCTAAAGACAAAAGTCTCCACGCCCCAGAGTTCGTTCTGCAGCCCGTACATGAACTGAATCAAGAATCGGCTGTAGCAATCCATCGAACCGCTCACATCGCAAAGCAGCACGACCCGGGTCTTTTTGATGCGCCGTTTGCGATTGACCAGGTCGATAATCTCGCCACCGTACTTCATGTTCTTGCGCATGGTCCAGCGCGGATCCACGACGTTGCCCTTTCGCCCGAGCTTCTTGCGCCGGCTGATCTGCGTTGCGATCTTTGTCGCAATCAGCAAGATGGCCCGCGCGATAGCGCGGCTTTCTTCAACGCCCATTTCGCTGAAATCTTTGCGATTGAGCAGCTCCTGCGGGCTATAAGTAGGCACGGAAAACTCGTCGAGGTTTTCCAGCGGCACGTTTTCCGTGGCGACGGTCTCCGCGGCGGCTTCTTCTAATCCTTCCTCGTCGCCTCCCTCTTGGGCTCCGGATTCGGTTGGCGTGCCTTGAATTTCCAGAGTCTCCATCGGCACCCGTTCGTAACTCTGTTCCCGCCAAAAACAGTCAAATAGCATATCGAAGACTGGAAAGTCTTCCCTTTGGGAAATCAAATTGGAGCGCAGCAGGGCGCGAAAGTCCCCTTTATCCGCGAGATCGACAAACTCAACGGCGCGGGAAACATCGATCACCTGGCTCAAGCTGATCTTGACACCAAGCTCCTTTAAAGCCCGTCCAAAGACCAGAAGATTGGGCAGGGTTCCTTGACCACGCACCGAGGAAACATTGCTGACGGCGGCGGCGACGGCTTCCGGGGTAACATCCATCTTTGTTAACTTACCAACTCAGGCGACATCCTGAGCAAGGCCTCTAGATTAAGCTGCTTTCCGTCGACCTGTTCCCTTAGGTGGTGCAGGTCCTCGCGATACTTAAAAACGCAGCCCATGGTCTCTACCACGGTCTTATCGTCTAATTCTCTGCGGTTGAGAGCGATCAAAGCCGAAGCCCAATCCAACGTTTCTGCCACGCCGGGCCGCTTGTAAAAATTCATCTGGCGAACCTTCTGCATGAAGGCGCAGATTTGTTTTGCCATGTTCGCCTCCACCTCAGGGAACTTGGTGGTGATGATCTCGTATTCCTTTTCGAAGCTCGGGTATTCAATCCAGTGGTAAAGACAGCGGCGCTTCAACGCGTCATGAATCTCGCGAGTTCGATTCGAGGTCAAAAAGACATAGGGCCGATGCTTCGCCGCGATGGTGCCGATTTCAGGGATTGTAATCTGAAAGTCCGAAAGCACTTCCAGCAAGAACGCCTCGAATTCCATGTCGGCGCGATCGATCTCATCTATCAGCAGCACCGGGGGCCCGGCACCATCGGTTTGGATCGCTTCCAACAACGGCCGCTTGATCAAATAGTCTTGAGTAAAGATTTCGGTCTCCACGGTTTCCTTATCCCCGTGCTCCACCTCTTCCAATTTAATGCGCAACATCTGTTTGGGATAGTTCCACTCGTATAGCGCCGTGTTGGCATCCAATCCTTCGTAGCACTGCAAACGAATCAGTTTGGCGCCCAGAACCTTGGAAAGCACCTTGGCGATCTCTGTCTTGCCGACTCCCGCCTCCCCCTCCAAAAGTAGCGGTTTACCCATGACTAATGAAAGATAGACGACGGTGGCTAATGACCGATCGCAGATGTAACGCTCAGCCCGGAGAATGTCTTGAACCTGCTCAATAGTTAGTTCGTTTGGATTCACAATCGCCTCACCCAATGTTCTGTACTAGAGATCCGCATGCCCCCACAGCCTGGCCCCTAGAAATCGAATCACCATAGCCCCTTTCGACGCGAGGATCAACGTCGCTAGCCCTAATATCCTCCCCAAACAGGCATTTGGGAAGACCCTTTGAACAGCCCCGTTTCCCTCGAACGTATAGTGAATCAGTTCGATCTGAGCTCGGACAGGAACCGCACCCACCTCGCCGAATACCGGTTGATGCCGATCACCTATTCCATCATAACAAAGTGACTCGGCTTATGAAAATCCTGGCGAAGCAAGTCGCAGGCGAAGTGGCTAGGCATGCTGCAATGGTAAAGGGAACCGAAATGACAAGAAGAGGTGCATTCCGGACTATGTCCGGAATGCACCTCGGAGAGAAAAAGCGTGAGCAGAACGGCGCTCTAAACCGACCGGGAGCAGCTTAGCTATCGGAGCGCGATAAATGCTTGGTCAAAGTTTTCTTTGCTCTTGAGTTTCATCCGAAGCTCGAAGGCTTCACTAAGATCGACTCCCTGACCTACCCGGACGCGATGCCAAATTTTAGATTTCACCTCGGCGGCAACCACATAAGAATCGTAGCCTTTGACCTTTAGCTTATCGGCGATGCCCTCGGCATCGCGGGTTTGGTTTAATGAGGCAACCTGAACCGTCCAGATTGCACCCCGTCGAGAGGGTTCGCGTGCTGAATTTGTCACCGACGGTGTTACACGAGGCGGCTCCTTGAGTGTAGCGACCGAAAGCGCTGAAGGGATTTCCTTTCGGGGCGCCGGTTCAGCTACCCTGTCGCGAACCGTTCCCGTTTGCGCCGGTAAGACACGACTCGCCAACAGGGACGAAGCGTCCGCGCCAATCGAAGCTTGTGGGTCTTGGCTCGGCCCGGTCCAAGGCAATTCGCCGGGAACGACATTGATATTTCGCAATGGCGTAACTGATGGCGCCGAGGGAGCCGGGCTGCTACTTGGGCTGGGGGCTGGACTCGGCGGTTCGGTTGGCGGGACCGGAGCTGCAGGCTGCTGTTGCTGTTGCAGTTGTTGTTGTTGCCAATCACGCTTCATTTTTTCCAAATCGAGCTCACGGTTTAACCTCATCCTTTCAAGCTCGTTGCGTAGCAGTGAAAGTTTGCTTTTGAATTCTTCTGTAACCGTCGTGCCTTCGCTCCGGTTCCGAATGACATGGGGGGTAATCAAAAAGATGAGCTCGGTCCGAACGGTTTCGTCAGTATTCGTCCGGAACAATTGGCCGAGCACAGGTATATTCATGAGATATGGAATGCCCTGACGAGTTTCGTTTTTATTTTCGGCGATAATCCCACCTATCGCAAGACTGTCTCCATCTTGAACTACAGCCGTTGTCTCCGCCTGGCGGATATCAAAACTTGGAAATGAACCTGCTGTTCCTAACGTCACAGTTCCCGCAACGGTTGTGTTTATCGCGCTCACCTCAACCAAACACTGCAGATTCACCAGTCCCTGGGAATTGACCTGCGGAATGATAGTGACAATTCTACCGGTGTTTTGATACTGGATCGTCGTACTCGTAGCGAATGACGTGGCGGCTCCTGCTGTCGCCGTTGTTATGGGAGTCGACAGCGAACCGTTTGCCACTGGCTGCTGGCTGCCGACTTGAATGCGCGCCGGCCGGTTGTCACTCGCCAGCACACTGGGGGCCGATAGGATCTTGGCGCGGGAATCTGACATCAGGGCGTTCACGAGTGCCCGCACCGTATTGCCCCCGAAAACCCCGGTCATACCCCCGATAGGTTGCGTTCTGCCGGCAGAATCTGCATTGCCAAACAAACTGAGAAGCCCAGTAAGAACACTACCCTTTGAAGGCAATGTGCGACCCAAGAAAGGGGTATTGCCGCTCTTAATTTCATAGTCGACTCCCAACCTCTCAGTGTTATCTAGCGTTATCTCAAACACGAGAACGTCCAACAAGACTTGCCTTGGCACAGCGTCGAGCTCTTTTAGAATATTCTTGATGTTTTGAAATTCCTGCGCTGTTCCGTAGACGATCAGCGAATTGGTCGCGGGATCAGCGACGATGCGAAGTTGCTCTTCCGGTTTGGCTGTGGGAGCGCCGGGAGCACCAGGTGTGGGTGCTCTAGGAGCGGCACTTGGAGGCAGAGGAGCAAGCCCAGGAGGTACGGGAACTCCGGGAGCAGGTTGTGGCGCAGCGGGTTGGCCAGCGGGGGCGGGAACTTGCGCCGCGGCGTACGCACCGAATGGCTGTTGCGAGCCAAAACCGCTACTCCCAAAGCCAGAGGTTCCGGAGGTCCCCGACCGGCTCCCGCCAAACTGGCTTCCGCCACCAAACCCACCTGTACCACCGGGAGTCGAGCGATGAAGGTCCTCCAAGCTTCTCCTTTGACCGCCACCCGGTGGGGCGGGCAAACCGAGAGCGGCGCTCAAGACGTTGGCCAATTCTTCGGCCTTACCATTTTCTACGGGATAGACGAAAATTCGTCGTCCCGGGCCTTCTGCGATCACGTCGATTCGGTCCAGCCATCTCTTCGCATAGGTCCAAGCCGCCTCACTGTGGCTGATCACCATGAGCTGGTTGATTCGTGGCAGAGCGAGGAACTGCGCGGTAAAACTCTCCGGTTGTGGTACGGAGGAGGCATAGGCCTGCATGACTTTTGTCATCTCGGTGGCAAGTTCTTCAGCGCTCGCCACCTTGGGCTGATAGATCTCCATTCGCATGCCGGCAAAAACCTGCACATCGATAAGGTCGGCGATCTCCACCAGCCGCTGAATATTCGTGGGCAAGTCCATGATGATAAGGAAATTTCCCCGAGGATTTTCGATGATCTCACCACCTGGCATCACAAATGGCGTGAGGACCTTCTTCATTTCCCCGACAGCGAAGAAGCGCACGGGCACAATTTGTAGGGCAAAACTATCTTCCCTGCTCGAGCCCATCGGTCGCGCCAGGCCTTTGCCATCTTTGATGGGCATAATCCGATAAATATTCCCTGTTCTGACGGCTACCGCGCCGTTCATCCGCAGCACTTGGTGAAAAATCGGCAGCAGATCCTCCGTTCTTAGGGGCTCCGCGCTGTTGATGGTAACTGTGCCCTTTACCTCAGGATCGATAGTATAAGTAAGCCGCAGGTGCTGAGCGAGGATGTGAATGATCTCGACCAAATCCGCGCGATTGAAGTTAAGCGAAACCATCCCCCCGGGGGCAGCTGACGGAGACGGTAGCGGCGTGCGCTCGGGTCGGCCGGGAGCGCCGCCGGGTTGCGCCGGCGCGGCCCCTTGAGGCGCAGGAGTGACCGGAGGCTGGGCTGGCGGCACTGCCTCCGGCGCCGGCTGGGCTTGAGGGGGAGTTGGTGGCTCTGCAGCCCAGGCCTCCCTAATGATTGGCACATTAAAAGGCAATGCGATGCTTGAGACATAAGAGAAGACGATGAACCATGTAAAGCGTTTTCCTGGCATTATTCCTCCTGCCGTCGCCAACGGTCTTCTCAATCTTCTTTGCTTAACTCCCGATCTCGCCGCGGCAACGCGGGAATGGCTCTGGGCACTCTTTGTCCTGGGACGTTTGCCGGTCCGGGTGTGACGACTCGAGGTACGGGCGCTGTTCCCACAGCACCCGTTTGTGCCGGCGTCGGTGCTACAACACCTGTTTGTGCCGTTACGGGTCTTCGCGGTTGAGCGATTTCGGTTTTACGAAAATAATCAAGCGGAACCTCTACCGTTGAGGCACCCCTGGCGAAAACAACCCTCTTTTCCGAAACTTCTGATAGTTTAAACCCCTCGACAGTATCCCCGAGTTTGATCCGCATCGTCGCAGCCGATTGGCCAGGGACTCCAGGTGTTCCAGAAGAAGTCGCTCCATCCTGCATAATGGCAAAACGGTTATTCCCAAGGATGGCAGTGCCCAATAGAACCATGCTTCGTATGCGTTGAAAGGCCTGAGAGTTCGCCTCCGCTTCCCGGGTAAAGCCCGCTCCGCGTTCGGGGTCAAAAATATTCTTGCTGACAATGGTTTCCGTCCCGATTATCGCGGGCGGACTCGCAACTCCCTTGGAGCCCTCGACGAGAACCGGCGTTTTGGCCTTTCCCGGATTCGGCATATCCCAAGGACTGGACGTCCACAGCCAATAGGTTTTCGCCAGCACCAATCCTGTGGCGACAACTAGCAGAATGCTCAGCAGTGAAGATCGTGTCAAAATAACTAAATTCCTACCAATTCGGGTCCAAAAAGACCCTCATTTTACTTTCACCTGACTTGCGCGTCAAATCGGCACTCATTTATCAGGAACATGTTCTAGAATTCAAAGCGGGTTTCTGCTCGTCCTGGATCAAAACCACGGCCATTTTAAGGGTTCTTAGCCTCGGCGAATTCATTCCGGCATCGTAAACCATCCCGCATTTCAGGGCTCACTGGTCTTGGTCGAATTGCCTTTGGACTGGCTCGGCGTGGATTCCGACTTAGTTGCCGCAGATGCCTGGGACCGTGCGAGTCCTGAGACCGTTAGGCTTACGCGTAGATTTTGCGCTGCTAACTGAGGGGTACCTTGTGGTTGAGGGAACCCCGCCGGCCGGAACAGAGAGCGCACATTGATTTCGTCAACCATCAACAGCTTCGGGGAATTTTCAATGCCTCGAACCAGACTCGCCAGCTGGTCGATTTGCCCGCCGATTTCCATCTGGATGGAAATCTTGGCAAAGCTTCCAGCAGTCTCGGGGTTCAAGACCCGCGTTGTTATCACCTGGGTGCCTTCCTTTGTCGCCAGACCTTGGATGACATCTTGCAGATCCGACGCGCTCACAGATGGAGTATCGCCCGTCAGAAGCTTCGGTTCCCGAGCCTTCAGCTCGCTTTGTGTGGCTTCGAGCATCGCAGCCAATTCGTCCTTTTGACCGAGGAAACGAAGGTTTTTTTCCAGAAGCTGCGGCTGGATCTCCAGCTGACTTCTAACCCATTCCCATCGCTCGACAAACGGGCCAATCAACACGTAACGGGCGAGCGCGACAACAATAATCACCAAGGTAAAGACAACAAGGCCCCGTTCTCTTTTGGAAAGTCGCTGCCAAAACTGATTCATGGTTTGGTTGCCTTTCCCTTCGGTTTCTCGATATCCGCCTTTAATGAAAACGTTTCACGGTTGTCTCGCCCGCGGTTAGAGGGCGCGTTAAATCCCACGTTTTCAAAAAGCGGAGAACGCTCGAGGACGGGAATCAGTGCGGACGCATTTTCCGCACTGCCTTGGATCTCCAAGTTTCCACCGCGATAACGCAGATTAGAAAGATAGGCGTTGGTCGGAACCGTTTTGGAAAGTTCGTCTAATACGCGCAGAACTTCACCCTTCCTCTGGTCGAAATCGGCGAAAAAACTGACTTCCTTGCGGGCCTTTTGGAGTTCCGTCTCCTCCCGACGAAGGGCTTCAACAGCAGGCGCGAGCTTTTGATTTTCCTTTTGCAGTTGACGCAGGCGAATTTCGTCTTTGACGGGATAACTGATTCCCCATGCGAGGACCCCAATCAGCAATAAGCCCAAGAGGACTGCATTAATACCTGAGAATGCTTTTGCGCCACCATCGACAGCACCCTCCTGTCGCAGGAAGTTTACGGTGAAGGACGCTTCACGAAGCCCGCGGAGCGCAGCCCCAAGGGCAGGGAGAACCTGGGGATGAGCGACATTCCCGCTTCCCGCAAGCCGCTGATTGCCGGCAGCTACGAGATCTTCGTATTGGAGTGATGCTCCGTCCTGGGATACGGAACTGAAAAAACCTTCAACCTCGCCCCAACCAAAGAACATTGGCGATTTAGCAAGACACTCCTGACGTATTTCTTTGCCCGGACCTTGAGCCCAGTCCGCCTGTTGCAAAGAGTGGGAGAAGAGTAACGCCGGGTTGTGCTTCCATCCGTTGACACCGTTTCGAATTCCAACCATTTCCCAAGCTTCATTTTGTTTGCCCACAACGACCGCCGGATTATTTAGATCGCCCCGACAGAAGAGGAGATAATTCGCCATAGCCGTGACCGTGGTCTCAACTCCGTTCGGTCGTATGCCAAATGAACCAAGTACATCGAGGATATGGACCAGACTTTTTTTCGGAATCGCGAAAAGATACACGCCGATCTTGTCACCTTGCTTGCCCAGCGGAATAAAATCAAAATAGATTTCGTCACGACGAAACGGGAGCTGGCGTTCGATCTCGTATTCCAGCACTTGCCGCAGATTATTCTCTGCTGCCTGCGGCAAGAATAGCTTTTGGACCACCGCCTGCTCCTGGGGAACGCAGATGTACAACGAGTCTTTGCCCGCACTAAAATGCGGCAAGAGGCTCACAATGGCTTGCCTCAAAGCCCGTTCACGGGAATCGGTTTCGGCTCGTAACGCGATCTCTCTAATGTCTTCCGCGATCCAGCCGGTCAACTCCGATATAGCCTGTTGATTCTCTCCCAAAGGCAACTCTCGAGCCTCTTGTTCGGCGAGGGACAGGCGTAGAAAGTTTTTGCGCATCCGAACCAGAACGAGGTGGTCGCGCATTATATAGAGACCGACACTGCGAAGAAAATCAGCGCGGTAGAGATTGTGCAGCCATGGAGGCAAGTTCATGATTTTATGCTCCTTATTTTATCACTAGAAACTGCCCGCATGCTAGAAATCAACGCGCCGGTACTCCGACATCGCGGTCGATCCAGCGCACGAGTTCAAACTCTCGACCCCCACCGCCTGCTCGCACGACACCTTTGACCCGCCGTGAGACAGCCGATTGCGCGGGACGGCCTTCGGCCTCTATGGTAACAACAGCTGGATTCGCAAAAACAAACTGTTGTAAAGCGGCATCGTTTGCACCAATACCCAGCAGCGGCAGCAAATCAGGTAGCGTTCTCTCGGAGAGCTTTTGTCTCTCATCTATAAAGCGGCGGCTTTTCTCTAAGGGTATTCCGGTAAGCGCGTGAATAACATCCGCTGATGCGGTTCGAAGATTGACGCGATCAATGGGGCTATCGACGGTAAAAATCTCCCGCAGACCCAACCCTTCTACATTCTCCTCTCGCTTCCCCTTGGCATCGCCATAACCGTAAAAGAGCTCCGCGGTCATGCCCCTTACCCAAAGAAGATCCTCCACTGTGTCGAAAGGCCCATTCTTGGCTGTATAAGGCGGGGTTAGGGAGCGATAATAGTCATTTTCCGCGCCGCTCGCTCTATGGAGATCATCAGGGTCGCGCCAATCCATGATAGAATCCACCAGAATCGCCTTAGTGCGCTCCTCAACACCCAGGTTAGTAAAGACACGCCGTAGGGTCTCTTCGTCTGCACGATTGATATTGATCTTGCCTCCCTCGTCTACCCAGCGAACTCGGAAAGTCCCGCTACTAAGGGCCTCTTCCCGCCAGCTACCATCGAAAATATCGGCGCGCTTCTGCGCTCCAATCGTCTCACGGCCTGTCGACTGCTGGCCTGTCGACTGCTGGAGAAATTCATAGACTCCACGCTCGAAGCCAGCCAAAGCGATATAATAACCCTCGGTCTCGTCACTATAACGATGTGCAGCCGCCGCCTCCTCCCGCGCGGAGGTGCTGAAATCAAAGGCGACCACGAGAAGAAAAATAAAAATCCATAGCACAACCAACAGAGCGACACCCCGCTGGTTAAGACAACCGGATGATTTATCCTTGCTGCCCAGACTCACGGTTGCTGTCCCAGCAAGCTCATCATCACTGGGAAAACCCATTGAACCTCCCGGCCCTCCTTCGTAAGATAATGGAGGCGTATGGCCCGCGGCAGCGTATTTCTTTCCTTCGCGTCCCAGCGTTCCTCCCATTTCTCTTGTTCGCTTTGGGGGTCCAAATAGGTTATGCGAAACTCTTTGACCCCTTCACGAACAACCAGGCCGTTTCTGATACCTTCATGCTCTTCATTGCTTTCTTCGCTCGGAACACGAATCGGCATTTCTTCTTCTAACCGCAGCACGCCCGGCCGCTTTTCGTCGCCTTGCCAAAAAAGATGCACTTTTGCCATACCTCGGCCGCCCATGGCGCGCGAAAAAGAGGAAACGAAGGTGAGCTCGGCCTCCTCGCCCGCGAAGAGAAGAGCGGCATCCTGAGGAGAAAAGCGATAGGGATACGCCGAGCGAATATAACTTCCCACAAGCTCATCCACCGCGCGTAACTTCTGATTGTTTTCAAAACTCCTCTGGGACTTTTCCACGGCGCTATGACCCAGAAAAAACGCGCCATAGAGCAGGGTGCCCATGAGAGCAAAGATCGTCATCGCGAGAATCATCTCGATCAAGGTGAAACCTTTTTGAGATTTCCTGGTCACGGATTCCTCTTTCTCACGAGACGATATGTTCGCAACTCCACCGGTCGGTCCCGTCCTGCGTCCGTCACACGCATGTCCAAGGTAACTTCTTTCAACTCCCAAGCCGATGACAAGGACAGCGTATCGGATGGCTCCGGTACGGGCTCAATCCCTAGTTTCCAACGGGCTCTTTCATTGAACGAACCTTGCTGCGCGCCCTCCTCGATCTTTCGCCGCAACAAGATCTCATCCATCGCTTGACGACCATAGGCCACGGCTTCTGTCGCGCCGGAACTCCGAGAGCCCAAACGAAGTCCCGTGGAAAAAATTTCCAAAAGAGTCACGACGCCAATGCTCACGATGGTCATTGCCACGACAACTTCCAACAGCGTGAATCCAGCGGACAGCGAAGAAAACCCACGTATGAGTTTCACGATTTGTCGCCCCTTATCACATCCACTTTGCCGCTCAGCGGTTCGAATCGCACCGAATACGCAGTTGCATTTCGGCCACCCGACAAGCCGATCTCTCCTCCGAGGCTGCTCCCGTTCGGGAAGAAAATAAATTGCCGTACGCTCTTCTCGAGGGTCTCGCCACCCTCGACCTGGGAGAACTTCACATCCGAAGGCAGGTGAACTTCACGATCTCGAGCGATGAGATAACTACTATCAACGACGTTTAGGACCAGTTGTTGCGGGATTCCTTCGTATATGGCGCGGCTACGGAGCTCCCGCGCTACCGCGGCAAGACTCAGGGCAGAGCGTCTGACTGCCCTTTCGCGCAGTCCATTATCGATAGTTGGGAGAACGATCAAGCTACTCAAACCTAGGAGCAGCAAAACCAGGAGCAGCTCTAAGAGCGAAAACCCGTGGTTATCGCTCCCAGCTCGTAATATCACGATTATCCCCTTCCCCGCCCGAGGCTCCATCAGCTCCGTAAGAAACAATATCAAAGGGACCATGGTCGCCTGGGCTCTTGTAAGCATAGGCTTTGCCCCAGGGATCTAGAGGCAAATCCTTCTTGAGGTAGGGGCCATCCCACCGTTCGAGGCCGCCGGGTTTGGTCCTCAGGGCCTCAAGCCCTTCGTCGGTGGTCGGGTAACGCCCGACGTCGAGTCGAAAAGTATCCAGAGCGGTACCCAGGAGCTCAATCTGCGCCTTGGCCGCTTTGATTTTCGCCTTTTCTTCTTGACGAATGAAGCGCGGCCCTACCAGCGCTGCAAGCAGCCCGATGATGACCATCACTACGAGCAACTCGATGAGTGTGAAACCGTCGCTATTTCGCTTTTTATTAGAATGGTAAATCATTGATACTAAATATAGCTAGCAGCATCGACACCACCACCAGCCCAATGATGAGTCCCAGTCCCAAAATAAGTGCCGGCTCTAATAATGACGTTAATCTCTTTGTCGTCCGTTTGACTTCTTGATCGTAATGCTCAGCGACCTCACTGAGCATGCCTTCCAGCTTGCCGGTCTCCTCTCCGACAGCAATCATATTCAATGCCAGCGGTGGAAACAGTGCGCTTTCCCCGAGGGGTTGTGCCATCCCCTTTCCCTCTCGCACCCGAACTTGAACCTGTCCAATGGCCCTTGATAGTAAACGGTTGCCGACGATACCCTGAACTGTACCGAGAGCTTCCAGTAAGGGCACTCCTCCCTTCAATAGCGCCGCTAAGGTTCTCGCGAAGCGGGCCGTTTCGAACTTTCGCAATAGGTCGCCTACAAGCCAAATCCGAAGCGATTGCCGGTCCCACTCCGCCCGCCCTTCCGGGCTGCGAACATAGTAAACTCCGATCACTGATACCACAACAAGCAAGAGCAAAATAAACCAACCGTATTCGGTCAATACTTGGCTAAAATCGAGAACAACCTTGGTAATCCACGGTAACGCTTGGCCGACATCTTTAAAAATTAGGGCGAAGCGCGGGATGACAAAGATGAAAAGTAAGGTCAAGGAGAGTCCTGCGGCCGCCGCCAAGATTGTCGGGTAGACCAAAGCCGATTTTATGTCTTCCTTAAGAGCCACGGAGCGTTCCAGATATTCGGCGAGGTGACGGAGAACACTTTCCAAGATACCTCCGGCCTCTCCCGCACGAATCATGTTTACATAGAGTTTTGGAAACACCTCGGGATGTTCCCCCATCGATGCGGCCAGCGATTTACCAGCGCGCACCGCCTCCAGAAGGGTACGCATCACCTTGATAAAATCCTCGCCCTCGATCAAATTCGCGAGAAGCGAGAGGCTGCGATCCAGCGGCAGCCCGGCCGCTAGAAGCGTACTTAGCTCCTGGGTGAATTGGAGTAACTGCTGTTGATTGACCTTTCGCTTCGGAAACAACGGCAAGCGCGTCTGAGAGGCTGCAGTTAACCGGTCTCCAGGAACAGCAATCCGTAACGGAATGCAGCCCATCTCGTGGAGGCGAGCCACCACACCCTGTTCAGCATCGGCTTCCATTACACCTTCGACGACTTTTCCAGCTTGGTCGGCGGCACGATATTGAAAGAAGGCCATTGCGATACGCAAGTTAGTCGAGGCAAGAAACGGTTAGACTCCGGGAGCTATACGCTTTACTATTTCAAGCCCGACCTAAGCTTCCTCTCTGGTAACTCGCAGCACTTCGGCAACGGTTGTGATGCCCTGTCGCGCCTTATCCCAGCCATCATCCCTCAACAGGCGCATGCCCTGCTGAACAGCCAAACTACGGATCATTCCTGCATCGGCCCGCTGGACGATGACCTTACAGATGTCGGAAGTCACGGGTAAAAGCTCAAAGATTCCTACACGGCCGAGATATCCAGTGCCACTACACCGATCGCAACCCACGCCTTCCCACACTGTCTGCGGTCTCGCTACGCTTTGAAGCGGCAACTCGGCCTCGTTGCCGTTAAAACCTGCGAACGCAACCTCCTTACAACAACTTGCACAGAGCCGGCGCACGAGTCTTTGCGCTAGAACGCCCAGAAGCGAAGAAGAAAGCAAATAATCCTGAACCCCCATCTCCAACAACCGAGAAATCGCACCGGCAGCATCGTTCGTATGCAATGTGGAGAAGACCAAGTGGCCCGTCAGCGCGGCTTGCACCGCAATCTCGGCAGTTTCCGCGTCGCGGATTTCGCCGACCATGATCACATCAGGATCCTGGCGCACGATCGAGCGCAGACCGTTGGCGAAAGTAAGGCCGATTTGAGGCTTAACGTGGATCTGATTTACACCGCCCAGTTGATATTCCACCGGATCTTCGATGGTAATGATCTTTTTGCCGGGATCGTTGATCTTCTGCAGGGCTCCGTAGAGCGTCGTTGTTTTACCGCTACCGGTGGGTCCGGTCACGAGAATCATCCCATGGGGTTTGGAGATCATTTCATTGAACTGTTTGAGGATTGTCGTGGGAAAGCCCATCGTATCCATCTGCGTAAAGATTTGCGCGCGCTCCAATAGACGAATAACTACGCTTTCACCGTATAGTGTGGGAACAGTGGCAATACGGAGATCGACATCCTTTCCTGCAAGCCGGATCTTGATGCGTCCATCCTGCGGTAGCCGGCGCTCTGCGATATTGAGTTGAGCCAGAATTTTTAGACGCGAAATCACGGCTGCCTTCAACTGGCGAGGCGGTGGTTCGACTTCGTGGAGAATGCCATCGATGCGATACCGGACCTTCAACTGATTCTCAAAGGGCTCGATATGGACATCCGAGGCGCGGCTCTCAAGCGCCCGCACAAGCATCTGATTCACCAGACGGATAACGGGAACTTCGGACGCCATATCACGCAAATGGGCGACATCTTCCTCATCCACCGCGCCTTCGATCTCACGGGCAGGTGAACCTGGATTAGCTTCGGGTGAATAAGAATTGCCGAACAGAGTCTCGATTCTCGCGATAATATCTTTTTCCTTAGCCAGCACAGGTTTAACATGCAATCCGGCCGCAAGTTCCAGGGCATGGAGGCGAGAGAGATCGAGGGGGTCCGTAATGGCAACGACCAAGTCTCGGCCTTCAATCTTTATCGGTACCATGCGGGCCTGCTTGAAAAAATCGCTCACCGTGGGAGCGAATTCTACGGGGAGCGGGCTTGCGGGAAAATCCTTGAGCGCGATCAGCGGAATCTCGAAATGATCGCGCAGCACAGGCAATAGATCATCCTCAGAAAGGAATCCTAGCTCGACAATTAGCCGGGTGAGCGGGGCCTGTTGTTCCTGCTGAAGTTTGGCGACCCGCTCCATCTCCTCGCTCGAGAGGAGCCTCCGTTCAATCAACTGCTCTGTGAGACTCGAATAGAAGTCCATATAAATTCTTGCTTGCGCGTGGTGAGTTAACCCTTTGTATTCGCTCTGCCGTAGCGATCTTCCAGTCGCACGACGTCATCGAGTTCAGGAGTTGACACTTCCAAGACGTCGCATTCATCGAGGCCAGTCATCCTGTGTTTCATTCCAGGAACAATATGAAGGCAATCACCTGGCTTGAACTTGAGCTTCGTTCTCTCGCCTGCCAACTCTACCTCCATCTCCAAGCTTCCACTCAGCAGGCGAACCGTTTCTTCCTTGACTCTATGGTATTGATAACTCAGAGATTCCCCTTTGTTAATATGAAGAATCTTTCCCACATAGCGTGGTGTATGAGCCCAAATGAGCTCGTAGCCCCAGGGCTTTTCAACGACTCTCCCCTGATAAGTCTGATGAGCCATTTTACGCGGCTTTATAATATCAAAATTTTCCCAAAGGTGAAAACTAATTGCGGGGAGTCGGTGCGGAAGGATAACCATAGAGATGGGTCAGAGCCAAAAGGGTAAAAAACAATATGCGAATTTCATGATGATAATAAGGGACATCACCAAGGCCGGTTACCACAAACGCGATCCAGGCGGCCCCCATGCCCAATGCGAATACTCGGTCGGCGTTCTCGAAACGACTTGCACTGCTTAGACTCTGCGAGACGGCTTGAAAAAGCAACCAAAGGAAGCTGCCGAGCCCCAGCAATCCGGTTTGAGCGAACAGTTCGATATACATGTTGTGGGTGTGCGCTATATGACCAATCTTAAGCACCCCGCCGCGTTCAAGCTCCGTCAGACCCTCTCTGAGCCGACCACGCCCATATCCCGCGCCTAAAACGGGATGGTTCAATCCCAGTTTCAGACCCGCTGCCATCGCCTTCATCCTTTCGTTGACGGAAAAGTCAGTTTGTGGTCGAACCAGCGTGAATAAGCGTTCCTGCAGCGGTGTCGCAAAAGCTAGGAAAAGTCCGACAATGGTCAAAATGACCCAAATTTCTGTCCATCGTTTGAGCATTACGCCAAAGGAGAAAATTGAAGCCCACGACCCGAACCAAGAACCCCTTGAGTAGGTAAGGATCAACGCCAGCAACTGGGCGCCACATGAAAGAAGCGAATACGCGCGCATCTTTCCTCTTTTTCCAACTGCTATCGCCAAACAAAGCGGGAGGGTCATGGCGAAAAGGTAACCGGCGATATTTGGATGTGGTAACGGATACTCAAATCGCCGCATCTGATCCAGTTCAAGAATCAGTGGGTCATACAAAATACCGCGTACCGCGAGAAGACCGGGCGAGAGAGCTAAGAGATAAAATATGAGCCGCCATCTTTTTTGATCCGAGCAAAGGTCCAAGATCATCAGATAGTGCATTGCTCCAAGGAAAAAATAACGATAGTCGCCGGCTCGATGAAAATAATCCGGAAACAAGGATAATGTGACAATTGCAAAAAAAAGTAGCAGGGGAATCGGGATGGCATGCTTGCGAAAACCGACCTCCGACCAGCCGTAGCGGACGCAAATTAACAGCTTCCATATCAGCCAGATGAAAAACGTCGTCCGGGAAACGCTCCAGGCTCGAACCCCTGCGCCAGGCAAAGACAGATCTAACGGTCCTGTTCCCAGTAGGATAATAGCGAAGCAGAGCGCAACAAATATACCCTTACCCCACCAAACGATAACTTTATCCATGTGTTGTCGAACTATGGAGGGGCACCCATGGAGTGCAGTGGGCAACGGTCAAGGGCACAGGAAAATGGACGGCAAAAGAAACAGCATCAACTCCGTATGCCTCCCGCACCCTTATTACGAAACCCGCCAAAAACAGTGAGAGCAAGAATTTTTATATCACGCCAGATTGACCAATTCCCGATATAATCTAAATCGTGTTGGATCCGTG
>Ga0209799_1000025_pt1 | contig 27471 bp, 28 predicted proteins | sample PanSoiPlo36MoBio_FD_188324 | JGI IMG/M metagenome (GOLD analysis project Ga0209799, IMG submission 188324) | Tropical forest soil microbial communities from Panama analyzed to predict greenhouse gas emissions - Panama Soil Plot 36 MoBio (SPAdes)... | ecosystem: Environmental > Terrestrial > Soil...
GATGGTAAGCCCTGCGGTCGCCGGCTGACCCAGCTTGAGCAAGAGTCAAAGAAAGTAGCGAAGTACAAATTGAAGGTCTATTCTTGTAGCCTGCGGCACCGCTCTGCCTTTTTGGAAGACGCAAAACCTGCAAAAGAATCTAGTTCATAAGAGTAGGAACGGGTGAACAGCAAAGCGGCTAGAAAGTCTTTGGTCATAACGGTTGGCAGGTCCGGGCTTATACCGGGGATATATTTCGTACCTGAAAACGTCCACATTTTGTCTACCAACTCAAGAGCATTGCGGATTGCTTCAATCGAAGAGCTCGAACGTTCCAAGAGATTGATTGAAACATCTCGCCGAATCATCTTCGAAACGGAGCTCAGTCTTAGCCCTAACCGACTCCCAGCTGCGCTGCATTTTGCGTCAAGACAGCCTCGAGATCTGCGGCCGGCCAGGGCCGGTTGCGGAGAGCCGCAAGCACATCGCTAGTCCCATTGGGGACATGAGGTTCATCGGTGCCGAACAAGAGCCGATCAGCACCAAACGTCGCCCTGGCGCAATCCAATGCCGGGCCATGGGTGCAGACGGTATCGTAAAAACATCGCCTGAGATAAAAGCTCGGCGGCTTTGGACAAGTCGGATAGCGTCTGTAGACCCGATCCAACCGATCGATCAGCATGGCTAAGCCGCCACCCAAATGAGACCAGACTAGCCGTACCCCGGGAGATTCGTCGAGTATTCCCGCTAGAACGAGCTTTGTCGCCGCCATGGCCGTTTCCCCAAGATAGCCGGTTGTTAAGAACTCACCCCGGTCGCCAGAGGGCCCTGCCAGAGGGAAAGTAGGGTGAACCAAGATGACGAGCTCGCGTCGCCCGGCTTCTTGCCAAAACCCGCGAAATTCCTCCGCATCCAATGATTTGCCCCCGACCGTGGTCGTGATTCCTAGACCCACTGCGCCCATCGCGGCCAGCCGATCCATTTCTTTGACCAATTCCGCGGGATCGTCCAGCGCCAACGATCCCACGAAGCGAAACCTCCCGTTGGCTTTGAGACAGATCTCCGACAGAGCATCGTTGATTCGCCTTGCTACCAAGGAGGCGCGCTTTCTAGCCAAACCGATATCCAGAGCGCCGACCGACAGGACCTGAGCTGCGACTCCTGCCTGATCCATAACAGAGAGCCGACGTTCCATGTCACCGTGCCCGCGCGGCAGCGACATTACGTGGCTCCCGCGACACAGAAGCCGCTGTCCACCATCCGGGACGCTATCTAGACGAAAGTCGCTCTGATCGCCGATGGCTTCGGCTATGCATCCATCCGGGTACCAATGTGCGTGTATGTCGACGATCCCCACGACTCCGCTATTCCTTTTCGCTATCGGAGACGGTCTAACTGCGCTGCCGAAGCAGCTCCAACAAGTAGTCCGGCTTCATCGGAAGACGGGTCACTGGTATTCCCAACGCGTTGGAGACCGCATTCGCGAGCGCCGCACCGGCCGCGGTGATCCCGCCTTCACCGGCTCCTTTCACACCCAGAGGATTCAGTGGCGTCGGAAAGTCTTCGGTTGACAGAAACTGGACCCGCGGCACCTCCATCGCCGTGGGAATCAAGTAATCCATGAAGCTCGTAGAGAGAGGTTGTCCGTCCAAATCATAAACAAACTCTTCGAGCAGTGCGCCGCCGATCCCCTGAGCCAAACCGCCCGCTAACTGGCCTTCAATAAGCATGGGATTAATTTTTTTACCGACGTCCTCTGCAATAAGATAGTCCAAAATCGTGACGAGGCCGGTTTCTTGGTCAGCCTCGGCGACCGCGATGTGGACGCCGTATGGGAAGGGTCGTTGATCCGAAGCGAAAAAGTCTTCCTCTGAGATCCCAGGCTCAAAGCCTCTTTTTAGCGCTGGCCCGGGCGCCGCTAGTTGGACGATCTCCGCGAAGCTCAGGGAACGCTCTGGCACGCCTTGCGCTTGCACCTTGCCGTCAACCAGCATCAAATCCTCGGGATCGATTTCCAGGGCACCGGAAGCGATCCGCAAAAGCTTGTCCTTGACCTTGCGTGATGCTCCTACGGCGGCGCTGCCCGCCATCACGGTCGAGCGACTCGCGTTACTGCCGTTTCCATAGGGAACTTTCGCCGTGTCGCCATGGACAACGCGCACGTCCTTCAGGCGCACGTTCAGCTCATCGGCGACGATCTGGCTCAGAACAGTGTCGACTCCCTGGCCCACCGAGTTGCAGCCGGAGTAGAGCACTACTTTTCCGGCATTGTCGAGCTCTACGCGAGCATATTCCCAGGGTCCGAGCCCGCTGGTCTCGACGAAACAACCGATGCCGATGCCGACGGCGCGGCCTTCTTTTCTTGCGGCCGCGCAAGTGGATTTCAGCCGCTCATAGCCGATGCGCTCGAGCGCGCGCGCGAATTGGCCGGGGTAATCACCGGTGTCGTAGACCATAAAGTGGAAAGGATGCGGGCCATTGTCATAGGGCATCTGTTCGGAACGTATGAAGTTGCGTCTCCTCACGTCGGCCGGATCCAGATCGAGCCGGCGACCCACCAGATCCATCATCCGCTCACGCACAAAATTGGCTTCGTAGCGCCCCGGGCTACGATAGGTTCCGACCGGCGTCTTATTGGTGAGAACACAGAAAACATTACAGCGGTAATTTTCGATCCGGTATGGACCGCGTAGGATCGACGACGCGGAAATGGCCGGGGTAGCCCCGTGAGTGCGGGTATACGCGCCCATATTGAACAGAATTTCAGCTTCCATGGCGACAATCGTCCCGTCTTTTTTGACGCCGATCTTGATCCGATGTCGCTGCTCTCGCGATTGGTTGGTGGCCTTCAGATGCTCCGAGCGGTCCTCAATCCAACAAACGGGCCGGCCGAACCGCATCGCGGCGAAGGGAATCAAGAAATCCTCGGGGTAGAACTCCCCGCGCGCACCAAATCCACCACCCACCTCGGGTTCAATGAAATGAATCGAGCTCTGGGGCAGATTTAGGAGGTCCGACAAAATGCGCCAGTTCGTATGCGTCATCTTTGTCGGTCCCCACATCGTGAGGACGCCACGCCCTTCATCGTACTCCGCGACCAACCCGCGCGTTTCCAGCGGCACCGCGGCATGGCGCTGCGCCGAAAATTCCTCTTCAAAGACCAGATCGGCTTCAGCCATGGCTCGGTCCACATCGCCGACATTCACTTGAAAATCTGCGCCAATATTCTGGGGAACAGAATCATGGAGCACGGGGGCGCCGGCTTGCATTGCTTGGCGCGGGTCCGTTATCACGTTGAGAGGCTGGTACTCCACTTCGATGAGTTCGAGCGCATCCTCAGCCAGGTAACGGTCCTCCGCAATAACGACGGCCACCGGATCTCCGACGTAGCGAACCTTGTCCTTCGCGATTGGCGTCTGTTGGGACCGCTCGAGCCCCGGAACTCTTCCGGTCCGCATAGGAATGGTTTTCACATCCGGCATGTCCGCGGCTGTGAGCACACCTATAACGCCCGCCGCTTTGGCTGCCTTATCGGTGACGATCTTGACGATTCGGGCATGGGCGCACGTGCTCCGCAAAATGGCTGCGTGGACCATGCCAACCCGCCGAATATCGCCCACGTACTTGCCAATGCCGCGCAAAAGCTTCGGATCCTCAACGCGTTCTACTCGAGTACCGACGTAAGCCATAGATTTTTTTTCGCCTAGTCTTAAATCTCAAACCTCTCAACCTGGATCGGCGAGTTTATTCACTGGATCCTGCCAGCTTCTCCGCCGCCTGTTGAACAGCGGTTACAATGTTCTGATAGCCGGTGCATCGACACAGATTCCCACTGATCCAGGCGCGAATTTCTGGCTCGCTGGGTTTAGGGTGGTTGCGGAGAAGCGCCTTGACCGTAAGCAGAAATCCTGGCGTGCAGAAACCGCATTGAAGACCGTGTGCTTTCCAAAAGGCCTCCTGAATCGGATGGAGAACGGTTGGACTGGGCGCCAGACCTTCCACGGTCTCGAGGTCAGCGCCATTGGCTTGGACCGCAAAGGCGATGCAAGAACGCACAGGCTCGCCGTCCCACAGGATGGTGCAGGCTCCACACACACCATGTTCGCAACCGACGTGAGTTCCTGTCAGTCCCAAGTCTTCACGAATAAAGTCCACCAGTAATTTCCGCGGCTCAACTGCTGCCTCGTAGGCTCGCCCGTTGACTCGCAGTCGCACTTGTCGTTTGTTCACATGATCTTTCCTTATCCCAATTCAGCCCGGATTCTGCAGTTGATGCTTTGACTACGCTGAGCGAGGCGTAGCGAAGGCACAGAAGCGTGAAGGTTCAAAGCCGTTTTTGGTACTCGGCACTCCGTTCCCCAATGGTTGAGAACTCGACTGATCGCACCGCTGATCGCAACTTTCCTCGGAGGCAGAGGCACATTGACTTCGCTGCGGAAGGCTTGCGCCTCGCTTTCGTTTGCATTTCCAACTGCGGAATCCGGGTTTAGTGTGCGCGTTCCGCAGCTTCAACCAGAGCTCGACGCGCCAACACTTCGCTTGCGTGACGGCGGTAGTCCGCGCTGGCATGGATGTCCGAGTCTTGCGGCAAATCCTTGGTTGCGACTCGAGCCGCCTCACGAAAAAGCGGCTCAGCCGGTCTTTGGCCCAGCATCAAATTCTCCGCATTATCGGCGCGCAGCGGCGTTGGGCCAGCAAACGTGAGTCGCGCCATAGCGATCGCACCGCTACTATCGAGGCTTACCAGTGCTCCAACCGCGGCGAGAGCGAAATCTCCGTGCCGACGACTCACTTCCTGAAACGACCAGCCCGTATTGGGAGACACTGCCGGTACCCGTATCTCCACCAAGAGCTCGTCCGCCTCTAGGAGTGTCGTCATTGGCCCGGCGATAAACTCATCCGCGCGAACAGTTCGCTCTCGATCTTTTCTACGCAACACAAACGAAGCGCCGAGCGCGACCATCGTCACCGGCAGCTCCGCCGACGGATATGCATGACAGAGGCTACCGCCCACGGTGCCGCGGTTACGAATCTGAATGTGGCCAACAAAACTGGTGGCTTCACGCAACAACGGCCAGCCATTTTTTACTTCCTCTGAACGCTCCAATTGTCGTTGGCGAGTCATTGTCCCGATCCGCAGTTCGCTATGGTCGAGCTTCAGGTAATTCAGCTCATCTATTCGATTCAGATCGACGAGATGCGAAGGCCGCGCCAAACGTAGATTCATAAGCGGAACCAAACTCTGGCCGCCGGCTAGAGGTCGCGCTGCGTCGCCAAATCGAGCCATGAGATCCATGGCTTCCGAGAGGGTCGTGGGGTCGTAATAATCAAAAGCTGCAGGTTTCATGACCGCGGTTTACCATTCCAAATCCGGAAATTGAAAGAACCCGTGCGTTAGTTATAACGCACGAAGATAGTAGGTAATCATCACTCCTTCGCCGCTATAAAAACACTCTAGGAATTGCTCCTGGCTAGGGTCTACGATTTGTCCAGCAAACGCTCATGCCAGCTTGAAAAGCTTCCTCGCATTCCGCGAGAAGATGTTTGCCATGTCCTCGTCACTGATCTTTGCCGCCTTCACCTCCTCGAGCGTTGCGGAATGCTCGTAGCTTGCTGGATATGAATAGAAAAGGCTGCCAAAGACCAACCGCTGGGACCCAACTGTTTCAACGAACTGCCGGACGTAGTTTGAGCTGCGCACGTGAGCTGTGTCAAAGAGGATATTCGACGTCCGCTTCGCAACGTCCAAGACGAGCTGGCTATTTGCATTCGTCGTTAACGCATCTAGCGCAACAAAGGTGAGTTCCGGTAGTTCCAAAGCTAGTCGCTCTAAACGCCATACCGCTTCCATGTTGGACTCCGCGTTGGTGTGGATGATAGGTAGAAGTCCCAGCTCGCTTACTTTTTTCAGCAGTGGCCGCATGAGCTGATGGTCAATGGCCACACCCTGGAAACGGTTGTGCCATACCACTCCCTGTAGATGAAGCTCGTGCTTCATGCGTTCCAACTCGCCTAATGAACGAGCGCCGTGAAGCGGCTCCACCGTCCCGCAGGCTACGGGGAAACGCTTGGAATCTCGCTTCTGATAGGCGGCCACCGTATCGTTGGAACGCATTGTGTCCTTGATTCCGTCCGCCTGAATATAACCTGTCGCTGCCAGGATTGTCGCCATCGTCACACCGTTCGACTCCATAATTCGGACACGATTGTTGTAGTCGCGGTCCTGCCAGCCCGCTCCCTCCTGCAGGCTTCCTCCGGTGAGGGAACCGAGGTGATGATGGATGTCGAAGATCTCCATGGCGTCTCCTTAAAGAAGAAAGGGTTCACTAATGAGTCGGGGAATTGTAGCCGCTCCGGAATTAGTCAATTGTACTTCAGTGAAAACTGGATTCCGCTTCACGCCAAATCGAATGGCACCTGCGTGGGGCCTTGGCTCTGATTGTACTCGTCGGTCTTACCGTCGTATCGGCCCTGAAGCGTTCTGCCGACGAGCCGCTCGGAGCGAACAATCACTCCAACCGATCTTGTCGGACCACCTTTTTCGGAGTGGATCGCAAAGGGCGGTACGAGATCAACCTTGCCGGGATAGCCCTCAGTGAGGCTTTCTAGCTCGATCAGCGCGTATCCTGTTTTCTCCCCTTGATCGATCCGACGATAACGTTCAAGCCGCTCGGTACCATCGAGCACACCGTAAGCTGTCCATGCGTGCGCATGATCGTGAATCCTGCCGTCACGCCCGGGCGTGCGCACCACCGCATTAACCACGAACTGATAATCCGGATCTTCATACAACAACAGGTTTTTGTGACCCTCGGTGGATGGCCAGTGTTTAGAATGCTCCCGTATCGTCAAATCTTTTACCAGTCCTTCGAGTAAGACTTTCACTCGTTTCATGCGTTTCTCTGTATCTGGTAATTCCGCCCATGCGGTTCGGACATCTTGGATAAACTTTTCAAATACTGGAAGGCGTTTAGTAGTGACCATAAATTCGTCTCCTGTCTTTTATAGAAAGCATCTCAGCTATATCGCGCTAAAAAATAGAATTCCACCCTCTTCGATGTGCAGGTTGGAATCAAGGTTTGTTGACACACCGAATTCGCTATACTATCCCTTCGACAAGGAGGACCTCAGATGGCCAAGCAAGGTTTTAAGATTCTGGATAGTGACATGCACGTTATGGAGCCGCCGGATCTTTGGGAGCGTTACATTGACGGCAAATATCGATCTCAAGCGCCGCGCGGCGTGACCAGCTCAAACGTACGCGACCTCCGCATGGTCTATCCCGACGGCAGAGACTGGGCTCGAAAGACGATCCGACAACCCCGGCCAGATCCGGGTTATAATTTTAAACGCAACCAGGAGGTCTATCGAAGTTACGCAGCGCGCGGCTGGACGGCGGAAGTCCAGCTGGAGGCCATGGATATCGAAGGAATCGATGTCGCCGTGCTCTATCCTACGCGGGGACTGAGAGCCCTAGTGGTAGACGACATGGAGGCGGGCTTCGCCGCCGCTCTCGCGCGGGCTTACAACGATTGGCTTTACGATTTTTGCGAGCGAGATCCGCAGCGACTGATAGGCGCGGGCATGATCTCACCTTACGACATGAGCAACGCAGTCGACGAAGCACGTCGGTGCGCGCAGGAATTGGGTTTCCGCGCGGTTTTTCTGAGAGCTAACCCGCTCGTTGACCATCAATGGCACGACGACTATTACGAGCCGCTCTGGAGTGCTTTGGAAGAGCTTGATTTGTCGTTGGGATTTCACGAATCCACCGGCACTGGCAAACGCCAAATTGGCGAACGATTAGAGCCCAATCTTATGCTCCGCCGCATCTATGCTCAGCCGATGGAACAGATGATGGCTCTCGGAAGTTTTTGTGCCGGCGGCGTGCTTGCCCGTCATCCAAAACTTAGGATCGCTTTTCTCGAAGCCAATTGCAGCTGGCTGCCGTGGCTATTGTGGCGGCTGGATGAAGGATGGGAACGGGAAGGGGACGTCTGGGCACCAGATCTTACCTCGGCGCCGAGCGAATACTTCAAGCGTCACTGTGTCGTCTCGGTAGAGCCCGATGAAATCACTGTCAAGCACGTGATTGACACCATCGGCAGCAACAACATGGTTTTCTCCACCGACTATCCCCATGGCGATTCCAAATATCCGGAGGCGGTTGATCGCTTCCTCAAGCTACCCCTCGCAAACGATGCCAAGAGAAATATCCTGTGGGACAACTGCGCTGCCTATTACGCCCTGCAGGAAAGATGAGCCGGTCAGACGGTTAATTGTTGGATTTAGAGCAACAAGAATCGGCTAAGCGCGCAGCGAACTACTACCTTTTATCGCCCGGGACCTTGCTTGCGCAGCTCGTCGTAGCGCCGCCGCAAATTGTCGCGTTGGTCCGGCGGCAGATTTTTAAACCGGTCCCACTCTTCGCGCAGGTGCTCTTTGTCTTGCGGCGGAAGATTTTGCCAGCGCTGATAGTTGCGCTGAACGTTCTCTTTCTCTTTGGGACTGAGGCCGCGCCAATTATCGCCGCCATCCCTTGCCCATCCATAGGCGGGCAGTAGTAGGACTAAGCAAACACCCAAAGATCCTATAGTTCGTTTCAACATTCTGACCGGCCCATTAATCTTTGCTTGATCGCCGCGATCCATCGTATTAACCGTGTTGGTTATTTCCCGGTTGAACCTTGGTCCCATCCTGGCCCTCGAGAGAGCTCAGCGTTTCCAGCATGTCCATCGACTTGAAAAACTCCAACTGGTTTGTATCCGTCAGGATCTCCTGAGGGATCTGTTCCTGAGTTTGGCTGAAAGGATAGTGCCAATGGCCTCTGCTAATCACTAGACCGATGGCCAGCGCCGCGACCACGGCGGTGCCAAAAGCCGGCATCATCCATGTCCGCATCGGTACAAACCAGCTCTTCCACCAAGCCTGGTGTTCCTCGTGAGCGGCCAACTTTTGGACCATCTCGTCGTAGTAATTGTCCCAAAACTCTGATGGAAGTTCGTTCGGCTTAGCCATTTGGGGCAGTAATTTTCGTAGATCTTCGAGAAACTCCCGACAAGACGAACACGTCTGCAAGTGGTCTTGAACCCGGATCCGTTCGTTCTCAGAACCATCGCCGTAGTAATACAGCACCAAATCTTCTTCGAAATCCTTGCAAGCAGTTCGCAACGTGTCGCTACGTTCCTTCATGACCATTCTCCCTAAACGAATTCCATCAGGCTCTGTCTCAATGCCGCCACCGCCCGATGAAGATAGACGCGAACTGTTCCTTCCGTGGTTTTCATTACCTTGGCGATGTCCGGAATCGATAGTCCTTGATGATTGCGCAGCAAGAACGCCGTCCGTTGCTTATTGGGCATCGCCTCCAGAGTCTGATCCGCTCGCCGTTTTGCCTCTCCCGCAATCGCTTCTTCATCCGGCAACGAAGAACCGTCGGCTAGTTCAACGGTTTCCATAGCACCTTCCTTTTCCTTTTCAAGCCGCTCCCAAATGACCCGTCCCTTACGGCGTGTGTGGTCCAGGCAGATATTGACCACTAATCGATAGAACCAAGTATAAAAACTGGATCTTCCATCAAATTGTTTGATCCGCGAGAAGGCGCGCAAAAAAGCCTCTTGGGAGAGGTCCTTGGCTTCTTCAGTGTCATGCGTGAAATCGAAAGCGATCCGAAATGCTTTCTCCATATACTTCCGCACGAGAACCTCGAAAACTTCACGCTGTCCCTGCTGACAGAGCGCCACGATCTCCTCATCCCTAAGGTCTTGCTGAGCAGTCTGGTTCATTTAAAGTCCTTTGACACCGAACCTGCCTCGGGATGGGGTGTTGAGGTATCCCGACAGTTATTTAGACGCTCGCGAAGTGGAAAAGTTAACGGATGTGGGCGAGAAGAAAACTTCTCAAGAATATGTGGAAAAACAGTAAGTTAACTGGATCGAGCAGAAAGTTTGACTGTCTCAAAGGCTGAAGAGTTGCGCTTTGCTGCCGTTTATTTAATCGCCAATTCCGGTAATCTTGATACTTCCGTGTTTGGACTTGTATTTGCGATTGAGAGAAATGATTAGGCCCGTGAGCCCTTCGATGACGTACGCGTTGCCCGCGGGTCCGCCATCGAAAGCCCGCGCGCCGATGCGACGAATGATTTCCATTACTTTTTGTTTTGCCTCGGCATTGTCACCGCAAACCAGCACATCCCCTAGCGGCGCATCCACGTCGCCCAAGTCGACGGCCGAAATATTGTGCAGCGCACCGACAACTGGAGCCTCCCCGGCTAGAATTTGCTGCGCTTCCTGCAAAGCCGAACCCGCCGGCGGCACAAAAGGCTTCCCCTTGTTTAGAGGAACAACGGCATCGATAACGATCTTCCCTGTGAGTTGCCCTTTGAGATCCGCAACCATCTGGGAATGTCCCTCGTAGGGCACCGCGATGACGACAAAGTCGGCACCTTTGACCGCGGCTTGATTGGTTGTTCCTTCCATTTCTCCGGCGCGAAAACTCGGCTTGAGAGTTTCAACGGCCTTTTTGGCCTTCTCCGCATCGCGCGATCCGATGATAACCTTTACGCCTGGCGCCCCAAGACGCAGCGCCAATGCGCCACCGAGGTTTCCAGTTCCACCCACAATCGCTACCGTAAACGCATTCTCCATATGACCTCTAGAAATGGCGAAAAAGATCTTCCGCCTCGGGGCGGAGAAGCTCCCTCACCGATCCCTCCTCTTTCTCGATCTCACACCCCCGAACAATAACCACGGGAACGCCGGCACGCTTTCCCATGACTAGTTCCGCCGCGGCGGCAATTTCGTCGGCAATGGCCGCGACAGCGGCCTTGAGTTGGTACCCGTGCCGGTCCGTCAGTCCTCTCTCGTCCTTAATGGATTTCAATCCGGACACTCCCACGGCGATGTCGACGGTACCGACTCGCCACGGACGGCCGAAACTATCGCTGATAATGAGGGCAGGTTTCTTCCCAGTCCGCCGTTGAATTTCGTCTCGGATCGCCCGGGCAGAGCCGTCCGGGTCTCTGGGCAGCAGGGCGACTCGTCTTATTCCGACGTTGGACTGGTCCACCCCGGCATTGGCGCAGATAAACCCGTGATGGGTCTCTACGATCAGCGCCCGCCCGCCCATTCTGACGATTTGACGGCTTTCGCGCAAAATAACTTCGACCAGCGCTGGCTCTTTGTCGAGCTGTTCGCCCAATTCAATGGCGCGCACAGAGGGTTGGACGTCGTCCAAGCAGATTGTTCGTTCCTCGGCTTTAGAAACGATCTTCTGGGCAACCACCAGGACATCATCATCCAGCAGACCGAATTGTTGCCGCGCACAAGCATCGCAGATCAAAGCGCCGACGGAATCGCCCTTTCGAACTTCACCGATCCCCTCAAGACCGATCAATTCAAGCCGCTTCACAAAACTCCGATGCCGCGGTTTTTTTCTGCGACCTGATCAGCCAGCATCGCGCGCACCGCGCGCGTAGACTCGCCGTCTTCAAAACCAAACGACAAGAAGCGCTCAAGATCCTTCGGCTCATCGACATCCAGCGCCAACCGCTCATTTTCAATGAATCGAAACGGCAGCCCTTGAGCCGAAAGCTGGCTCATATGGTAAGTAAAACTATCGTATCCAAAACGAAGTCTAATGATATCTGGCGGAGCTAATAGCAAGGCGTTGGTCCCCAGACGATCGTGCGACGGCACCAGCAGAGCAAACGGGAAGCCGGCTCCTTCGGGGACTTGCGCCAAGACTTCTTCGATGTCGACGCTCCGAACCAGCGGCATATCGCCGGGGATAATAAGGACCGCTTCACGCTGTAGTTGCTTCAGCTCTCTGCGCGCGAAATCAACCGCGTCCGTCTCGCCCTTTTCCACTTCTTCACGAATCAGTTGGGCGCCATGACTCGTAGCAATCTCGGCCACCTTGCTATCCCCTGTGACCACATAAGTCTCGACCAGGCCTCGGGCCTTTAGCACTTGTTTGAGGACATCGCGAAACATAACCTCAGCCAACAGCTCCCGATCCGCGGCATCCAATAGCGGGCTCAGCCGCTGTTTGGCATTGCGGAAACCTTTGACCGGAATGAGAGCGGATACTTTCATAGCTCAATCGAAAAGTTTTTCTAACACTATTTATCGACCAAGGCCAAGACCTGGCGGGCGAGCGCTTGCTTATCAGCAAGGGTCTTCATGCGAATCGAAGTCTTTACCACTCCAATTCCCAATGTTTCCAGTTTTTTCGTCAAGGGTTCGTCCTCATTATCGATCACAAACTGATCGACAAAATCCGCATAACCTTTCGCTGCGCCAAGAGCCGATGACTCTATGCCCTGTGCCGCCATGAGCTTGTGCGCGGGCCCACTGATCGCCGATTCTCCGATCATCGGACTTACCCCGACAATTGAAACACTTACCCGCTTGAGCGCATCCCTAATCCCGGGAACCGCCAAAATCGGGCCGATACTGGTCACGGGATTGCTCGGACAGATGATGATCCCGGCCGCGGCGTCAATAGCCTCGAGCACACCGGGCGCCGGATGGCTCTTTTCCACCCCGGCATAGAAAACGTTTTTGACCTCGGCTTGCCAGCCTTGTTTGACGAAATATTCCTGGAAAGAAATCTCACCTTCTCGAGTTTCAACTCTCGTCGCAATGGTTTCGTCCGACATGGGAAGAATCCTGGTTCTGATACCGAGACTGTTCCGCAGTTTGTCCGTAACATCGGATAGTTTGACGCCCGCACCCAGGAGGCGTGTTCGAGTAATGTGTGTCGCGATATCCCTGTCGCCGAGCTTGAACCACGTCTCGCCGCCGAGTCTTTCCAACTGCGTTAAGACCGTGAACGTGTCGTCCTGGATTCCCCAGCCTTTTGCAGGGTCAGACATACCGGCGAGGGTATACATGATGGTGTCGAGATCCGGTGAAATATTGAGGCCGTGCAAGATAAAATCATCGGCGGTATTGCAAACGACGGTTAACTGAGCAGCATCAATCACGTGGCTGAGACCTTCAATGAGTTTGGCACCGCCCGTGCCGCCGGTGAGAACGACTATCATGAAGGCATTTCTCAAGACACCGAAGGATCGGCATAGTAGGTCGATGGCAAGCTACGTAGCGGTCCGCCGTCCTTGACCAAACCGTCAATGCCAGCCAAGCGCTCCACGTAGGAGACCAGTGATGCAGGAAGGAATTTCTCGGCTTGCGCGATGAACTCAGGATAAATCGGCAAGCGCGCCCTGAGATCGAAACCAGCCTCGGCGCTCTTTTGCTTTAACGTTTGCAATGCCGGCCAAGGTGCTTCCGGGTTGATGAAGTCGGGCGTCAGCGGGGAAACTCCGCCCCAGTCATTGATTCCCGCATCAAGATAAAGTTCATATTTTTCCGGAGTGAGGTTCGGCGGTGCCTGAATATTCATATCACCGCCGAAGATAAGCCGCGCAATCGCAATAGTTTTTAGCATGTCATCGTAACTGGCGTTGGGACGATCACGCATTGGAATATCCGGCTTAACGCGAAAGTTCTGCACAATGACTTCTTGGATGTGACCATAGCGTTGATTTAAGTCGCGGATGGCGACCAGCGAGTCGATTCTTTCCTTCCATGTTTCGCCGATACCGATGAGAATGCCCGTCGTGAAAGGAATCCGGAGCTTGCCGGCTTCTTCCATGGTATGAAGGCGAACCGCGGGCTTTTTATCCGGCGCATTAAAGTGTGGCCCGCCGGCCAACATGAGTCGTTCACTGATATTCTCCAGCATGAGGCCCATGCTGACGTTGACTTCTTTGAGTCGTTGAAGATCGATCCTGCCCATCACGCCGGGGTTAGCATGAGGCAAAAGTTCGGTTTCTTCCAGCACGATCCGGCAAGCGTCGTACAGGTAACCCAAGGTGCGCTCGTACCCCTCTCTGGTCAGGAATTGTTTCATCTCCGGGTAGATTGCCTCCGGCTTATCGCCGAGGCTGAAGAGCACTTCAGTGCAACCCAGAAGCTTTCCTTGACGTACGACTCGAAGCACTTCGTCGATGGTCATGGTTTTCGCGCCGGGCTCATCCGGCGCCTTGCGGAAAGTACAATAGCCGCAAAAATCGCGACAAAGGTTCGTGAGCGGGATAAAGATCTTCGGCGAAAACGTAACGACCTTTCCCTTAGAACGGTCGCGCACCTCGGCAGCCGCAGCCAGCAAAGATTCCAACTCATCGCCTTGCGCATCCGCCAGCGCCAAGGCTTCAGCCTGCCTTAGCATCCTTCCATCGAGACAATCTTTCAGAGGGCTCAGCATTTCACTAGCTTGAATATCGGATCAACGTAGGAGGGTCAACGGCAACCCTGGCGCACAGTAGTTTCCATTTAACGTCAATTGCGTGAACTTATCCATAGGCGGCCGGAAAAAGGCTTCGTCTTACCCTCTTCGATCCTCAAACAGTTTCATCGAAACGGCAGTTGAAACTGTCTTTGGCGATAGCCTATACTCCGACGAAGTGCCAAGAGCGTACAGGAGGACCACCGATGGAAAATTTCGATAACGTACTCGTGATCGATGCCGATGGTCACGTGTATGAAGGCAATGTCGATCTGACAAGTCGAATGCCGGAAAAGTGGCGCTCGCAAGCGCCGGTGCGGCTCAAAGACAACGAGGGCAATTCACGAATACTGCTCGAGGGGCGTCTGTGGTCCGCGTCCCAGGGAATGGGCCCGGGCGTGTCCGGTCCGATGACCGAAAAGGCGCGCGGCTACCGCCCCGGCATGGTGGACCCGGCGGCGCGGCTTAAAGACATGGATCAAGAAGGCATTGATGTGGCGATTCTCTTTGGCACCCAGATCGCGCTCACCGTCAACGGATTAATGAACAAGGAACTCGCCGCAGTGCTTTGTCACGCGGTCAATGAATGGCTCATCGAATACTGCTCGGCGGATAAAAAGCGCCTGCTCGCGGTAGGCTTGATCCCCTGCCAGGATCCGCCCGCTGCAGTGAGGGAGCTGGAATACCTCAAGAAAGCCGGGGCGGTCACAGCGATGCTGCCGACCAACGTCTATGGGCTCAACAACATGGGCGACCGCATGTTCGATCCGATTTATGACTGTGCGCAGGCCCTCGCCATGCCGCTCAGCGTGCACCCGCAAACCGGCCACGACGGTGTTCCCGGCGTCTCCGGGGTTATGGGCGCGGGCAGCGAACGGATGCGTAAATACGTCTACGTGCACATGACGGCCTTTCCTTTTGAGCTGATGATCGCGATGATGCACATGATCGGTGAAGGAGTCTTCGACCGCTATCCGAAATTGCGGGTCGGCTTCATGGAAGGCGGTGCTGGCTGGCTGCCTTTCTGGTCCGAGCGGTTCGACGAGCACCTCGAAAAGCTGGCGCCGCAAATGCCGGATTTAGAGCGCCGGCCCAGTGAAATCATCAAGAGCGGGCAGGTGGTTTTGACCTGTGAGTCCGAAGAGACAGGTCTCGATCGCGTCTTCGAAGCCAATGGGGAAGACACCGTTCTCTACGCTTCCGATTACTGTCACTGGGATTGCCATTTCCCCTACTCCGTCAAAGACATCGTCGACGGCAAGGATCTCTCGTTCGCCCAAAAGGAGCGGTTGCTCAACCGCAACGCCATCGATTTCCTCGGTTTAAAGAATCTTCCGCAGCCCAACGCGCTCAAGATCGCGAGCCAAGGCTGGGCAAACAGCAGTGAGCAGAAAGTCGCAAACGCGTAAGAAAAATAAGCATGATCTCGGTCACAACGAAGTTAACAACACAGCGTCAATTGCGCCGGTTATCTACATTTTCCTCTCCATCTGATGGCCATCTGACCCTCTCCCACATCGGGAGAGAAGGGAAGGGTGAGGGTCACTCCCGGTCGGCAAGCTTTCTGCTAGCGCTCATTCTGTTTGCGCCGCCTATCGCTCACGCAGCCGAGGCCATGTACAAAATCCGCATCGGTTTCCCATCTCTGGCTTTTTCCTACATGCCTTTTTATGTCGCGCAGGAGCAGGGCATCTACAAAAAGTACAACATCGATTCGGAATACATTCAGATGGGTACCACGATTCAGCCGCAGGCCGTGGTCGCAGGGAACATCAATTACTTCACGTCGGTCTCGGCAGGAATTTCCGCGGCAGTCGCCGGATTACCTTTGGTCATCGTCATAAGTTTTTGCGACAGTTCACCGTGGGTCCTGGTGACCAACAAAGATATCAATCGGCCGCAAGACTTGATCGGTAAAACTGTCGCGCTCTCGGGGGTGCGAACCTCGCCTTACTATTTTTTTCAGGCATTTCTAAAAAAATCGGAAATCAACGAAAAGGAGGTAAGCACCATCAACACCGGCGGCACGGCGGATAGTTTTCGCGCTTTGACAAGCAATCGCGTCGTCGCCACGGTCTTGACGCCGCCTTTCGATGATAAGGCGGTCTCCCTGGGCTATAAGAAATTCATGCAACTGGGTGAACTGGCGGACATCCCTTACGTCGGCTTGATAACATCGCAAAACGAAATCAAAAACAATCGCGAATCCGTGCGCCGGACGGTCGCGGCAGTGATGGACTCCCTTGGTTGGTTGCGTGCCAATCGTGCCGAGAGCGTGAAAATGATTGTCGACAAATTCAAGGTAAACCAGACCGAGGCGGAGAACACTTACACGACGCTCATAAAGCTCCTCAATAAGGATGGCCGGCTAAATCTCAAGGTCGCCCGCGGCTACATCGATATCCTGCGGCAGGAACGGCCGGTCCCAGCGGATTTTGACATCCAGAAAGCCGTCGATTTTTCTATGCTGCCGCCGGTGCGCTAGGCATTTTTAGCAATCCACGATGCAACGATCTGATTGGAAAATGTTTCCTATTTTATGGGCAGTAGCCCTGATCTCTGTCTTCGGTCTCGTAGCACCAAGCGACCCTCAAAGTCGACGCCAGGTTAAAGTTGTCGTCGAGTCTCAACAGTCCGACAAGCAGAATCAGCAGGCGGTTCAAGGATCCGGGAGTGTTATTGTTCGCAGGGGCAACGTGCAACCCTCTGGTCGTTTGGCGGCTGGTGACAGACAGACGACAGCACAGCGCTCCACAAGCATTTTCACAGTGGTGCAGGATGGCGGCGAGTCGATCCTTTCGGTCGCCACCCAAGTGCCTTACAGCCAGACTGCTTACTACTACAATTACGCCATTGGCAGCGGCTATATCCAGAGCCAAATCGTGTTCACCAATGTAGGAACTTCGCTTCGTGTCAGCGTCGGCATTCTTCCCGACAACCAGATCAGAGTGCGTTTAACTCCAAGAATCAGTTATTTCTCTGCCGAGCGCTCCGGCGCCATCGATTTCACCGAAGCGACGACGGAGCTTATCGTGCCCAGCGGGCAATCTGTTTCTCTTGGCGGCTCAACGACTAATGTCCATGAAGTAACACGCCAGATTTTAGGGTACCGAGACCGGGTCAGCTCTGGCGAAACCAATTTCACGCTAACTGCGACCATTCAGTAGGCCATCATTGATCTTAGAACCGACTGTCAGTTGCTCCGCCCAAGTACACTGCCCTTTTCCCACACATCAGTCCACGATTTTATCCGCTAGGGTGGTAGTCTTCACTATGGGTCTCATGGCGATCTTGTTCATCTGCCTGGCTCCGACTGTTGCGCTCTCCCAACCGACGGACCAGAAGTTTCGCGTAGCTACGCGGATAATCAAGCCCTTTGTTTTTGAAGAGAACCACGCGCTCACCGGTTTCAGCATCGAGCTTTGGCAAGAGATCAGCGGCCAACTCAATGCCAAGTCTGAGTTCGTGATGAAAGCCACGGTCAAGGACTTGCTCGAGGCAACTCGTTCCAAAGAGGCAGACCTCGCGATCGCCGCAATCTCCATAACAGCCGAGCGTGAGATCGACTGGGACTTTTCTCAACCGATGTTTGACGCTGGGCTGCAAATCATGACACCCGCACAGGGGACGAGCAGTGGTCTTTTTACCGCCATCACCGGCGGTGTCTTTTCATCCACTGTATTGCCGTTCCTAGGCCTTGTTCTGCTGATGCTCCTCGTTCCAGCTCATCTGGTTTGGTTCTTCGAGCAAAAACATTCAACCGGCATGCTAACTCATCGTTCATACTTTCCCGGCATCTTCGAGGCTTGCTGGTGGGCAGCCTCCACGTTAGCAACCCAAGCCGATCAAATGCCGCGCGCAGCTCTGGCGCGAATCGTGGCGGTGATCTGGATGTTCACTAGCGTGGTTTTTATCGCCTACTTTACCGCCGCGGTGACCTCTGCTCTCACCCTTCAACAACTGCGCGGAGATATCAACGGCCCGGAAGATCTCCCCGGCAAACGCATCGCAACGGTGAAGGGCAGCACGTCCATGGATTACTTGCGCAGCCTGAATATCGAGGCAACGGAATTCACCAACATCGAGGAGGTGCTTCGGGTATTGCGGCAAGGCTCGGTGGACGCCGTCGTCTACGACGCTCCGGTCTTGCTCTACTATGCATCCCACCAAGGCAAGGGGAAGGTGCAAGTCGTCGGCAATATTTTCCGAAAAGAGAGCTACGGCATTCTCTTTCCTTCCAACAGTCCTCATCGGAAGCCAGTCAATGAGGCGCTGCTGAAAATCAGGGAAAACGGCACCTATGATCGGCTCTATCAGAAATGGTTCGGCAGCAACGGTTCATGATGAATCCACGCTCAAAGATTTCCGATGCGACCGCAAGCCGGTCTTGACAAGGTTAATGACATATAACAAAGCGGTGATAGGAGGACTACTTTTATGCCATTCAAAGGCCATACGATCATCGACGGTGACGGACATGTGATTGAAGATACCAAAGCGATCGTTGAATTCATGCCCCCGGCATACCGGGAGAAGTACGATACCCATCCCTTCTTCAATCCATTCCCACCGCTCGATCATCTTCATTCTTCCAATCTACATGACTTTCCGCCGGGTGCCTTCAATAAAGTCGGTCCAGACGGCTGGATAGATTTCTTGGAAGATGTGGGGATCGAGACATCCGTTCTTTACACGACTCTCGGCCTCGCTTTCGGCAAGATCGTCAGCCGCGATTGGGCCATCGACGTTGCGCGCGCTTACAACGATTGGCTCTATAACACATATATGAAGCGAAGCCCGCGCTTTAGAGCAATGGCTTTGGTTCCCCTGCAGGAACCCCAAGCCGCGGTGGAAGAACTGAAGCGAGCAGTGAAGGAACTGGGGATGTGTGGCGCGATGTTACCTTCGACGGGCATTCAAGCAAACCTGGGCGACAATCGCTACTGGGCGATCTACCAGGCGGCCAACGAATTGGGCTGCGCGATCGGCATCCACGGTGGCGCCCATGAAAACTTGGGCCTCGATGACGTGACCCCTTATGCTCCGGTTCATGCCCTCGGCCATCCCTTCGGCCAGATGATCTCTTTTGGCGGAATGGTCTTCAACGGTGTTTTCGACAAGTTCCCCAACGTGAAGTTCGGCTTCATGGAAGGAGGGGTCGCTTGGTTATTAGTCTGTCTGGAGCGCTTCGACCGCTCCTGGGAGACTCACATTCAGCACGATCCACGCAAGCGCTTTTTGGAGCTTCGCCCCAAAGAAAAGGTCAGCGACTACATCGCCCGCCACATCGACGAAGGGCGCATTTTCGTCGGCTGCGAGGGCGATGAACCCGACGTCGCCCACGCAGTCAAGCGAGTCGGCAACAAGCCTTTTGTTTATTCCAGCGATTTCCCGCACGAAGTAAACAACGAGTTCTGCAAGCATGAAATCAACGAAATGTTGGAGAACGAAGAATTGACCGCCGCGGACAAAGCCGCCTTCTTACACGGCAATGCCCGCAGGTTTTACAATCTCGGAGCGCCGGGACTATGAACACTCAACCACGCATCGGTTTGATCATTCCTTCCGGTAATCGGCTGACCGAGCCGCAATTCAACCAGTACGCACCGCCCGGCACAGGCATTTACGTTACCCGGCTGCGCATGACCGGCCAGTGGCGCAAACCATTGAGCGAGTTGAAAAAATCTCTCACCGAAGCGGCGGAGGCTTTGTCGGATACCAAACCGGACATGATTGTTTTTCACTGTACCGCCAATTCCATGGAAAATGGGCTCGGCCACGAGGCTGCTTTGGTGGAAATAATTCAAAGCGCCAGTGGCTGTCGGACGATCACGACGGCACAGGCTATCCGGCAGGCATTTACGCACTTCGGCATCAAGAAACTCGTGCTCATCAGTCCCTATGTCAAGCAAACCAACGAGCACGAGGTCAACTACCTCACCGAAGCCGGGTTTACGGTGCTACACGAGTTGGGGCTCGGGCTCGACAGCGACGGATACAGCGCCGTTACACCAGAAGAATGGATCCGGGTTGTTAAGGAGAATACGCGACCAGCCGCCGACGGCTATTTTCTGAGTTGCACAAACACGCGCATGATTGAAGCCATCAACGACTTAGAACAAGATCTCGGCAAGCCGGTTGTCAGCAGCAATCAGGCGACGCTGTGGGCCTGCTTAAAAATACTCGGCATCGCTCATACGAATAAGGCACTGGGGTGGCTATTCCAAGAGAATTAGAACAATCGGCCCGCCGTTTTCGAGATCTCTATCAACTTCTCTTTCAAGCCGGTATTTCTCCTCTCCAGGCGGACATTCCGGATCGCCATCGCTAGTGCCTTTCTACTGCCTACCAGAACGACTAATTTCTTCCCTCGGGTCACCGCCGTGTAGAGAATGCTGCGGTGAAGCAGCAGGTAGTGCGAGGTGTGGAGTGGAATAACCACAACCGGGTACTCGCTTCCCTGGCTTTTGTGAACCGATGTCGCGTAGGCAAGGTTGATCTCGTCCACCTCGTCGGATTCGTATTCCACCAGCTTGTCGTAAAAGTCGACTTTAATACTACCCTCTTCTCGATCGATGCTGGCGATGCGGCCCAAATCGCCATTGAACACACCTTTGTCGTAGTTATTGCGCAATTGCATTACTTTATCGCCCAGACGCAAAACCGATCCACCGCGTTCCAAAGCTTCTCCGACCGGATTGAGCAGGCTTTGCATCTCGCGGTTGAGGTTGATCGTCCCGAGCAGGCCTCGGTGCATCGGTGTCAGCACTTGAATGGCTTGCGACACTTCCTGAGGTTCCAATTGCAGCGAGTGCGGTATCTGCTTTCGCATGAGCTCCTTGACCGTCAGGAGAATTTCTTCCTCCGACTCTCGTGCCATGAAAACAAAATCTCGCTTGGCGTTTTGTTCACCTAACACCAAGTTATGACCCTGAAGAATTCGATGGGCGTTGACCACGATCAAGCTTTGGCGGTCCTGCCTGAAGATACGACGCAATACCACCGTGGGAATAGCACCCGAATCGATGAGATCCCGCAGCACACTACCGGGGCCGACCGATGGCAGCTGATCCATGTCGCCGACCAGTAACAAATGACTGTGCGGGTCCACCGCCCGCAACAGATGGTCCATCAGCACCAGGTCTACCATCGATGCTTCGTCCACGATTACGAAATCAACTTGCAGCGGATTGTCTTCGCTTCTTTGAAAGCCGCCTTCACGAGGATTGTATTCCAGTAACCGGTGGATCGTCATCGCTTCTTCGCCGGCGCTCTCGGTCATTCGCTTTGCCGCACGTCCCGTAGGCGCCGCCAAGACGAACGATACTTTGGCCCGGCGGAGAATCGTTAGCAGTGCCGTCAAGAGAGTCGTTTTGCCGGTTCCGGGGCCGCCGGTAATAACCAGAACTTTTTGACGCAACGCTTGCTGCGTCGCATGAACTTGATCTTCATCCAAGGTGATCGTGGATGATCCGAACAGCTCCGGGCTCGCCAGATCAATAACGCCGCGTGACATTCCGCCTGAACTACTCCATGGACCGGAGATTTTCTCTCCTTGTAGAGAAGAAGGCGTCGAAAGCAATGCGCGCACGGCACCAGCTACCCGTCGCTCAGCGTGAAAGAGCTCTTCGAGAAAGACCTGCCTCACTTCGCCATCCTCGGCTTCCTGGAGAACCAGCTTGCCCGCCGCCGCCAGCTTGTCGACGGCGGCTTCCACGGGATCTTCCTCGACACCTAGAATCGCCGCCGCGTTGCGCTTCAAAGTAACCAGAGGGACAAAGCAATGACCCTGCTCGGCAAACTCTCTAAGCACATGGAGAACGCCGGCGTGAACTCTGAGCGGGAAATCGCCACTGATGCCGATGCTGTTTGCGATTCGATCCGCCAGTAGAAACCCGATGCCGTGAACTTCCTGCGCTAAAGCGTATGGGTTCTCTCTGATGTGGTCTATCGTCTCGGCACCGAACACACGATAGATTCTAAGCGCCATTGACGCGCCTACTCCATGTCCCTGGAGAAACACCATGATATCCTGCATGCCCCGCTGCTCTTGCCAGGCTTGCATGATCCGACGGGCACGTACCTCGCCGATGCCGTCGACCTCCAAAATACGCAGCGGTTCGTCAGATAAAACCTTCAAGGTGTCGAGGCCAAAGGCAGAAACCAGCCGCTTCGCGTAAGTCGGACCGATCCCTTTGATCAAACCGGAGCCCAAATATTTTTCGATTCCTTCGATGGTCGCCGGATCGATCTTATCCCAATGCTCGACCTGGAATTGCAGTCCGTAACGTGGGTGGGTTTTCCAGAACCCGGTGACTTTGATTTCTTCGCCCTCAGAGACCGGAAAGATGATACCCACAACCGTCACAGCAGAGGCGCCGTCGACCTCTATGCGCGCAACCGTATAGTGGGTGTCGGGGTGCTGGTAGGTGATTCGACTGATGGTTCCCTGCAATGTTGTTGGTGCGCCCTGTTTCCCGCGGTTCTCCACGGCGCCATCCTACTGCAAAGACTCAGCAATCGTAAGCCCACACGAAAATTGTGGGGAGATCGGCACGGTGGGCTTACGCAGCGTTTTTGCGGTACGGATTCTCTGTGTGGTCACAATTGCCGCTGGCTGGAGCATCGGATGGGCCTTGCCTTTTGTAGGCGGAGAGCTAAAATCCGATTGATGCCCAGTCAGAGTTCCACGACTCGGCCCGCCCATTTCGAAACCTTTTGTTAAAAGTGCAAAAAATCGCCGCCGTTTTCTTCGGTTGGGACCGGAGAGAAATAGGAGACGTAATTCATGATTCGTCAATTTATTTGGCTTGAGCCAGGCCTAATATTCGCTTTGATTCTAGCAAACGGCTTTTTCGCGGCGGCCGAGATTGCCATCATCGCCACGCGCAAGAGCCGCATCGATGCCCTTTTAGAAAAAGGAGTCAAATCCGCCGCCGCTGTCGGACGCCTGAAAAATGATCCAGATCGGTTTTTGGCCACTGTCCAGATCGGCGTGACTGTGGTTAGCTCTTTGGCCTCCGCCATCGGCGGCGCCGCAGCAATCGGCTACTTGGAACCAAAGATTGAAGCTCTTCCAATCCCGATTGTTGCTCGCTGGGCGGAATTCATCGCGATTCTTGTTGTCGTTGTGCCGATTTCTTACCTGTCATTGGTTCTAGGCGAGCTGGTTCCGAAGTCCCTGGCTCTGCGTTTTTCAGAGCGCATCGCCTGTCTGACGGCCCCACTCATTGATTTCCTTTCTCGAATCACCTCGCCCTTGGTGAAAGCTTTAACGGCATCCAGCGATGCTATGCTCTGGATTTTTGGTGGCAAAGAAAACGAAGGAGCGAGCTTTATCTCGGTTGATGAAGTGAAGTTTTTGATTCGGGAAGGAGCGGCCAAGGGGATCTTCAACGAAATGGAGAAGGAGCTGATCCACAGCGTCTTCGAATTCGCCGACACGCCGGTGAAGGCTGTGATGGTGCCGCGAACCGAAATCCATGCCCTCGATGTCCACGCATCGCTGGGGGATGTTGCCCAAAGCTTTGTCGAGAGCGGCTTTTCTCGGATTCCAGTCTATGAGGGTGGACTGGATCGAATAATCGGCATTCTCTACAACAAGGACATCTTCAAGGCCCTGCAGGAAAAAACCGACTTTAATATTCGCGATTTTCTCCACCCAGCGCTCTTTGTTCCCAGTTCGCTCCGCATCAGTGAGTTGCTCAAGCAACTGCAGCGCCGACGCCTCGCTATGGCTTTGGTAGTCAATGAATTCGGAGAAGTCGAGGGTTTGGCAACCCTAGAAGATCTGCTGGAAGAGATTGTGGGAGAAATTCGCGACGAATACGACCGGGAAGAGCGTGGCCCGGTGGAGCGCCTCGCGGACGGCTCCATGGTTATTCAAGGTTCCGCGCTGCTAAAAGATCTGAAGTCAGATTTCAATCTACCCTTCGAGGAGTCACCCGATTATCATACCTTGGCGGGTTTTGTTTTGGCGAAGCTGCAGCGCATCCCCCGCGCCGGAGAAAGAGTGGAGTACAATGGCTATAGGCTTACCATTGTCGATATGGAAGGAAGACGGATCGTAAAGATCAAGCTGGAGGAAACCAAAAACATGTAGCCGCAGCGGGCTCGAATGCCGCACACGCGGACCGCGTTTAATAGCAACGGATCTCGACTTCATTCCCGTCGGGATCGAGAAAATAGACGGAGGTCGCCCTGCCACGCGCGCCCCATCGTGCAATCGGGCCTTCACGAACGCTAATTCCGTGGTGCGCGAGATAATCAACAATCCCCGAAAAGTCCTGTCGGTTCACTACCATGCAAAAGTGATTGAGATTTCCCGGTCGCTTGTCCCCCTGCTTAACCGCATTCTCAGCCCGAGTCGGAAACAAGTCGATAATCGTGTCGCCGTTGATTCGCACCGAAGGAAAACCCACTTTCCCTGCTTTGAACTCATCAAGACGCTCCGCCTGCAAGCCCAACACGTCGGTGTAAAACTTGAGTGAACGTTCGATATCAGCGACATTCAGAACGATGTGGTCCAACTCGGTAATCTTGATTTTCTCCATCTTCGTCCCCTTTCGTTTGAGCAATCGCTAGGCGGTGGGATTGTTGCCAATGGCTTTCATCTCCTTCAGCAACGCTCGGATTTCCTGAGGTGTACCGACGGTGATGCGAAGAGAGTCCTGTAAACCCGGCACGTCAAAATAACGTACCAAAATCTTCTTGCTTTTCAATTTTTCGTACACGGCTTTCAAATTCTGTCCCTTCTTCCGCGCCATGACGAAATTAGCATGCGACGGATAAACGTAAAAGCCCATCTTCCTAAGTCCGGCACTAAGCTGCCCGCGACTTCGCCGGATTCGTCTGATATTGCGCGTCATCCAAGTCATATCGCGCAGGGCGGCGGTCGCCGCGACTAAGCTCAAACGATTTAAGTTGTACGAGTCCTTCACTTTCATCATACCGGAGATAACTTCCTCGGACGCAAAAGCGAGTCCGATACGCATCCCCGCGAGCGAAAACGACTTTGAAAAAGTGCGTAACACGACGAGATTCCGGAAGTGTCTAATCAATGGCAAGGTGGTGGCCCCTTCGCTTTCGGCAAAGTCAACGTAGGCTTCATCAATCACTAGGATACCCGAGACCGCGCGTGCAAGTCGTTCAACGTCTTGGAGCGAAACGAGAGTACCCGAAGGAGAATTGGGGTTGCATAAAAAAGTTAGCACCGCATTTTTGGACGCTAATGTTTCCGGCACGGCAAAATCCGGCGGATAATCCACAGTGATCAACTCGCCTTGCTGGATTGCGACCAACGTGTCGTAAAGCGAATAAGTCGGCACGGGAAAGGCCACCCGATCCTGGGGTCCAACAAACGAACGCATGATGATCGAGAGAATTTCATCGGAGCCGTTTCCGGCGAGAATATTTTCAGGCCGCACACCGTATACAGTCGCCGCAACGGCGCGCAAACTTTCCGCCAGCGGCTCCGGATATAAACGCAAAGATCGATTGCTCGCTTTCCGCAGCGCCGCAATAACCTGTGGCGACGGAGGGTACGGGTTCTCGTTTGTGTTGAGCTTAATAACCCTGTTGTCGCGCGGTTGCTCTCCGGGAACGTACGCCGCGAGAGCCGCAATATTTTTTCTAAAATAGCTTGGCATGGCGCAGAATATTAGCCCTAGCCTTCACTCGTTTCAATTGTCAACTCGATGACAGTACTGATCAAATTCCAAAGCGACTTTCTCGGTTCAAAATGCCGTTTGTCAATGCCTGAAGACATTTTTGTCAAACGCTTTTCGATTTTGTCCAGAATTCTGCTTTTCGCCTTCAAGATCATCGTGAATCTCCCGCCGAGCACAACCTAAATGCCCAATTTCATGGAGTTTTATAAACACGGGGTGGCACGCTTTTAGCACGCGGTCATTGCTTCGTTCAGCCGTTGCACATCGGGCGACCATCGATCGGTAACAAGTAGGATCCATTAATGGACTCCAAGCAGCACACGCATCCTTCTCTGGTCCTGATAAACGACGAGATTCTCTCCACCCAAGTCCGCCTGATGGAGCTCTATGTCAAGCAAGCCGAGGCGATGGCAGCAAACGAAGCCGCAAGAGCTCAGGAACGCTTTCAAACGGAGTTAACTACACTCCAGGAAAAACTGAAACAAAAGGAAGTAGCGCTAGAAACCCAACAGGCGCTTTCTCATCAAGCAGATCAAGATCTAAGAGCAGAGGTTCAAGAGCTACGGGCTCGGCTGTTAGCAACTCAGTGTTCGTTGCAAGTTCGGCAGACTGAGCTCGATTTTGCCAGATCCGACGCACACGTGTTGCAGCAACGGATCGCTCAGTCAGAATCAACCGTCCAAAAAGCCTATGCAAGCATCGAGATCGAAGTAGCTCGCGCGAGAGAAACCTGGCAGGAGGAACTGTCTGCTCTAGAAGAACAACTCGAGAGGAAGGAATCAGCGTTACAGCAGCTTCAGGCTTCGACAAAAGAGGTTGAAGGAAACCTACGCGCAGAAAATCAAGATTTGCGCAGCCAGCTGGACTCCAAAGTCGAACTACTAAAAAACCGCACGGATGAATTGCAAAATACTCAACGGGAGACCGCTTTGCTCCGGCAGCACATGCAACAGTTTGCATTAACCGGCGCGAAGACAGAGGCAGCAGCTAGCGAAGCAATAAGAATCCGCGAAACTTTGGAAGCCGAACTGACTTCGCTCCGAACGGCATACGAACAAAAAGAGCTATCACTACAACAAAATCAGACGGCTACAAGGGAACTGGAGAGGCGTCTAAGCGCACAGCTCCATGATCTACAGAGGGAGTTGACTGAGAGACAAAAGCTGCTTGAAACTCGCGGCCAAGAGATTGGCGAACTCACCGCAAGGACAAGCGATCTGCAGGAGCAAATCACCTCCCTCGAACTCGCCAACAAACAAACCGTCAAAGAAGCCAAGGCCGCAGCCCAGGCAATAGAAGACACTCTGCGTGCCCGCATCCAAGAATTAGAAACGATTGTTTCAGAAAAAGCCAGGCAGTGGCAAAACAGCGCGGCTGAGCTTGAAAGCGCACAGACGGAGACCGCTCTATTACACCAACGCATCCAACAGCTTGTACTGAACCGCGAGCAGACAGAGGCAGCAGCCATCGAAGCAATAAGAATCCGAGAAACCCTGCAAACCGAATTGGTTGCCCTGCGAACGGGGTTTGA
>Ga0209799_1000026_pt1 | contig 26825 bp, 21 predicted proteins | sample PanSoiPlo36MoBio_FD_188324 | JGI IMG/M metagenome (GOLD analysis project Ga0209799, IMG submission 188324) | Tropical forest soil microbial communities from Panama analyzed to predict greenhouse gas emissions - Panama Soil Plot 36 MoBio (SPAdes)... | ecosystem: Environmental > Terrestrial > Soil...
ATAAACATGTATGGTTGAAAGAAGGGAAGGTCGCTTTCGAGAGTGCATTCTCAGACAAATTCAAAGTGATATTTGCCCACCCGGAGTCCTTTACCAAGATTGCGCTCAATAACAGCGTTTTCCAGAGCAACATCTTCGATGTCCGGCCTGCTCATCCGGTAGAAGTCTCTCCCACCCTCTCCAATGGCATCTTCAGTACCGATGTGGTTGTTTGTCATCGCGTTCATTTGCAACGCCTTTCATGCAGCAATGTTGCTGATCTGATCCACCACTGGTACAAGCAGCAACTCCTCAGGCTGACGTTCGTCGAAAATGCTTGGTGGCTGCCGGTTACTGGAAGAGAATCGCAAGAGGCCCGGACTGAATTTTTTTGGCGTATTGCCTTCAAAGAAATTAGTGGGGAATTTTCCAAACTGGTCAACTCCCACCTCTCCAAACCCTTGACGTTCTTGTTTGTGCGTTTTGGCTTCAGCCCAAACGCTATTAGCATCCTGGAACTCAGCTTATTCCTCGTCTCCTCTGCTTTTCTGCTCATACCGCAGTACTGGGCAATGTTGGTGTTTGCCGTTGTGTGGCAGTTTTCTGCCGGGGTGTTAGACCGGTGTGATGGTGAGGTCGCACGCATCCGCAATTATGAATCGGAAGCCGGAGCACGGTTCGATATGCTCATTGACGATCTCCGCTTTGCGCTTCCGTTTGTATTTTTGACCATCGCGTGTTATCGCGAGTCGCATCGGGATCTATATCTTGTCGTCGCGGTGGCAACGGCCGCATGGTATAGTACTGCCGTCGTTTATCACAGTCGCTTTCTGCGGCGAGTCGGATACGTAAGCATCCAAACCATGGGCGTCGACTTTTTAAAAACGCAGGCGGAGACCCGTTGGTTCGCTGTGTTTCGGAGAATTCAGCCGTTTACGAAAGGCGACATTCGTACGTTTTATATCTTTCTGGCAAGCTTTCTGGGCAACAAATCGGTCCTCTTCTGGATGCTGGTTGCCTATGCGTGGCCGTTGGGCGCGTCGTATTTTTTTACCATTTTAAAATTTCGTCACCCATCCGCCAGCGCGCCAGCTAGCATTGCCTGAAGCGGCTGTTGTCTGACCGCGACCGTACACACTATGGCCTTGCTAGACAGAAGTCGTAGACTGGCACACCTTCTCCCATTTGTGGGTAACGCCCGCCCACCGGGCGCACGTGCACAGCCTGAGTGTGTTGTGTTAGGCGTACGGGAGGGTGTAGCCCCGAGTGCAAAACCGCCGGTCCGTATCTTTCTCGGTACCGAACTCGCCCAGTATCGCGCCGAGCGGGTCTTCTTCTGGTCGATCGAACAGGTCCGCGACCCAGGTCGAATCTATGAGATCCATCTCATGAAAGAGTTAGTCGGATTCGACCGACAAGGGTGGCTCACGGGCTTCACTAATTATCGGTTCGCCATTCCTCATTTTGCTGCGGGTTACGGGAAATCCATCTATAACGATGTTGACCAAGTGTATCTTGGCGACCCGGGAGAATTGTTTGATGTTGATCTTGGAGAGCATGGTTTTTTGGCGCTCTCCGATCGAGATACAGCAGTCATGTTGATCGATTGTGCCCGGATGGCTTCTGTATGGACTCTAGCGGAAGCCCAACGCCGGCACAGAAGCTTCATGGAATCGAAGGCACGAACAATACCTGGCCTGTGTGGACGACTCGACCCAGTGTGGCACGCACGTGATACGGAATATGTTCCTCACCACTCGAAGCTCTTGCATTACACCGCTATCCATATGCAACCCTGGCACCCAACGCCGCACCGTTATGCCTACCAGCACAACCCCGTCGGCCAGGTATGGGTTGCCCTGGAGCGTGCTGCAGATGCCGCCGCGTATCAAGTCTTCACTGCCGCGCACCCAAGCCAACAGTACAAAATGTTATGCACGCAGATCCGTCAGGCCTGCGAATCCACGTATACGCCAGAGGAACTCCCACCGAAGAAGCATCTGTCGCCGCCTGAGCTGCAAACCGTTTCCTGGTATGACCTTGTTTTGCTCTTGGAGACAGGCCGTTCCAAGAAACCGATTACCGACGTCGTCTCCACCGAGGTCTTAGATTATTTGCCAGACGAGGATGTACCGTGGGTGCTTGATGAGTTGTTCCGCTCTGCGCGCCGCAAGGTGGCGGTAACCGTCACAACGGCTACACGGACGAGCGTGTTAGATCACGGAATACACGTGTCTCATCGCCCGCGCCCCGAGTCCTGGTGGGTGGCACAGCTTGAAGCTGCGGGTTGCCATCACCAGGAGAGACACTGGCAGCTAATCGTGCGTACGCGCAATGCCTGGAGGCGACAAGTCACTCAGGTATACGAAGGAGGCCGTCGCTTTAACAGCAATCCCACTGTGTGGGTACTGACTGACGATCACCCAGGAAACACCACACAATCTCTCGGCCTCGCAAAAGCCTTGGGTTGGCCATACGAAGTGAAAGCACTACGTTTCACCTGGCTTGTTCACCTTCACGACGTGCTGTTGGGAATGTTTGGCGCAACGCGCCTTGGTCTGCAACGAACGCAGTCGGCGGTACTCACTCGACCCTGGCCTGACCTGGTTATTACCACCGGCTGGCGTACCGCCCATATCGCACGTTGGATCAAAAAACAAAGCCACGATCATACCCGCCTTGTGCAAATGGGGCGCAAAGGCACTCATGTCGCCCACCTGTACGATCTTGTGATTAGTTCCCGGTACTTTCGCTTACCGCCTCATTCTCGGCGGATTGAAACGCTCGTCCCACTAACCGCAGTCTCTGCGGAACAACTCCAACAGGCGGCAGAACGCTGGCAAAATTTGTTGGGAAATGCGCCGCACCCACGTATTGCTCTGCTGGTCGGCGGAACATCGTATGCTTGCCGTTTCGATGAGGAAACGGCGTATCGTCTGGGTGTAGAGGTACGCAGCTTCGCCGAGGCTAGGGGAGGCACGGTCTTTGCCACCACGAGCCGCCGCACTGGATCACAGGCCACGGCGGCGTTGAAGAAAGGACTCGGCCATTGTTGTTATCTGCACGAGTGGCAACCGGACCAGTCAGAGAATCCCTATCTCGCGTATCTCGCGTTAGCAGACATCCTGATTGTGACAGGGGAGAGTGAATCGATGCTAGCGGAAGCGGCAGCCACCGGAAATCCCGTCTATATTTACCCCCTTCCCAAACAACGACTCGATCTGTGGACCCAAGTGAAAGAATGGATCGTGGCTCGCGGTGAGAAACAGCGCTTGGGACATCGGGGGACTATAAAGCCTCAAAGGGGTGTGCAATATCTCTGCGCGCGACTTGTCGAACAAGGGATCATCCTGCCGCAACCGGATTTACACATCCTGCATGAGACACTGGTGGGAAGCGGAATCGCCCAGTTCTTCGGCTCTAGCCTGAGCCCAACTAGCAGTGCCGGGTTGCGAGAAGTCGATGATATTGCCCGCCGCGTGCGAACGCTCATGGGAATGCCTCAAGAAGCGGGCGTAGTAGCGCGTACTGAGAGAACAGTCAAAGCTGCAAATGTAGGGAGATAAGGAGTAGCAGCGATGGCGTACGTCGCTTTTTCGGTGAGCCGCCAGGGGGCTATAAGCGAGATCGGCGGGAGTTCTGCCACAGTGTGAATGGGCGCTCTGTCGCTACGACACCAGGCCATCGCTATGTCGACGGTACCAAAGGTTTGGTTATTATTAGAAACAAGGCTGGTGGCTGACATGGAGCGCGGTCACACGCATTCGTCAGCTCTTCGGTGCTAGATGCTAATGGATAGGTGCTCGCCGTGACTGGATTCCCCAAGGTCACTGTCGTGATTCCGGTTTATAATCGGGAAAAGTACCTGGGTATTGCGGTCGACAGCATATTGTCTCAGACATTTCCTGATTTCGAACTGCTCGTTATCGATGACGGATCGATCGACAGAAGCATAGACGTTGTCCTATCCCATAGCGATCCTCGCATTCGCCTGGTGTGTAACAATACCAATCTCGGTGTGTCCACGACCCGCAATAAAGGTATTCAACTCGCGCGCGGTGAGTATCTGGCGTTTTTGGACAGTGACGATTGGGCGCATCCCGAGCGGCTTGCTAAGCAGACCGCCTTTCTTGATAACCATCCAGATTATTCAGCAGTAGGATCTTGGATCGAGTGGATGAGCGAAGCGGGACACCCGTCGGGCAGGATTAAGCGCAAACCTACCTCACCAGAAGAGATCGCCGCGTGGCGGCTCTTCCAACAGGGGATCGAGAATTCCGCCAGCATGGCCCGCACTGATGTGCTACGTGCGTACAGGCATCGAGAGGAATTTGATGTCTGTGAGGATTTCGACCTCTGGGCGCGTATCGCTGCCAATCACAAGCTCGCCACTTTACCTGAAGTCTTGGTGCGTCGTCGGATGCATGCTGGTCAGCTTACCCAAGAAAAGGCCGCTCGCACACAAGAGCGACGATTGGCTATCTATGCTGCGCAACTCCACCTCCTCGGTGTTTCGTTTACTGATACTGACCTGAAACGTCACTTGTTATTGCGCAGCATGCGGAAACGGGGGTTCAGACCAGATCTTATCTACCTTGAATGGGCAGAGACCTGGTTGTTGTGGCTGCAAGCGGCGAATCACCGGGCAGGTTGCTATCCTGAGCCGGCGTTCTCACAATTGCTTGGTCGCTTCTGGTTGAAAGTATGCTGGTATGCAGCGAGTGATGAAAGATGGACTGTTTGGTGGCGGTTTTGGCGGTCCGCGCTGTGTAGGCAGACCCTGTCGGATATCCGCCTTTCCTTGCTCTGGAGGTTTTCCAAGCGGGATAAAAAGAGGAATGGGTAGAGAAAGCGGGAAAACCCTATGACATCGACAACCGTACCCGACGTCCCAGGCGCTCCTTGCCAGCAACGCGTTATCGTCGTGCTTCCGCAGGGTCAGGAACTCGCGCGAGCGTGGAGCACGCTCAAACTTTCAGCCGAACAGTATTGATCCTGGGCGACTCACGGAACCCACCGGTCAACTCTCGGCGAGCAAACGAGGCACGAACTTCCGCAAGGTCCTGCAGAGTATCAATTTCTCTCCACCACAGGCCTTTGATGAGAACGGTGTTCACTTGCAGTGTAGAGGCCATCTGGCTAATGACGTCGTGATACCATAAGCGCAAAGTCTCAGGGTCCCGGACAGCCGTCTCGAGCGCGGAACGAAAAGCAGCGACGCCCTCAGCGCGAAATGCCATTAGGCCGATCGATTCGCCGTCAATTTTCGAGTCTGGAAGGTATTTTCCGACCGCTTTGAGTCGTCCACTAGGGGTGAGCGTGGCTTTCATATCGTCAGCGTCATAACTGGCTTTTTGATCGATCGCCATGACAAGTGGGGCCTCCGGCGCAGCCAATACCCGACGTAAAATTTCTGTGTCAAAGAGTGTATCACCATTGATCAGAACAAAATCCTCGGTCATGTCGCGAATTGCCAGCCAGCAGGTCACGGCCGTATTCGTCGTAGCAAAGAAAGGATTATAGCGAGTTTGAACTGTCAGAGACGTGATGGGGTGCATGGTAAGAAAGTGTTCAATCTTCTCGGCCCCGTAGCCAATCATGATAGTGACGTATCGAATCCCGCATCGCGCGAGGGTACGCAATTGCACCTCAAGCACCGGATGGTCTGCGTCTACCGGCAGAAGGCATTTGGGAAGCTCGTCGGTGGTGGGTCGCAAACGACGCCCATAGCCTGCGTTCAGGACAATCGCTTTCATCACGAGCTTAGACTGATCGCCATCGTGTTATTCCATTTGGCATAGGCACTTCCGTTGCCTCTGTGGCAGGTGGCGCGATAGGGTGCATGAAGATGTCATGAAGATGTCTTAGGTAATAAGAGAAAACTACGACGGAATCAAGAAAAATCGACTGTTGAGGATAGAAAACAGATGCATGCGGGCTTTGAGCGGGAGATTCCCTGAGGTCGCCGACCGACCCGAACGTTTCTTCCGACCCTCGTGTTTTCAATATGCATAGTGGTGCTTGCCTTTCTCGGACAACCCGCTGCCACCGGATTGAGCTACGATTGCGCAAGGCCGGACGCTAGCTTATATTCGGCTATACACGTGCGCACAATCGCATCGAAAGCAAGCAGGATAGAATAGCATTTCTGTGCACGATCACCGTGATTGAATTACTGGAACGTACCAAGCGACATTGCGGATTGGCGAAGCCAAGGTCACGGGACTATGGAAAGTCAGCACGCCCAAAACCCAGCCCGACGTCCCTCAGTACTTTCATGTCGACCCTCGACCGATATGTCGCGGGAGATATATCCAAACCCCTGCTGATTTTCTGCCCCGCTCTCTTATTTCTCTACGCCAACTTTACGGCCATCCGTTACTTGGACCGGGTTGCCAGCGGTTTGCTGCCGGCCGATGCTGTCCTCCCGCTGATCCTGGTCAACTCGGCCATCGCCTTGGAGATCCTCCTGCCTATCGGCTTTCACATCTCGGTTGTCGTCGGTCTGAGCCGGCTCTATACCGATTCCGAAATGACGGCGTTTTTTGCCTGCGGCATAAGCCCCATGCGGATTTTTCGCGTCGTGGCTGTGGTATCGCTGCTGGTCGCGGTTCTTGTCGCTTGCCTTACATTGTACGTGCGTCCTTGGGCGAACGGTTTGCGCTATTTGCTTGAGTATCAAGCCGTCGCCGAGTTCAATTTCGCCGATTTGAAACCGGGGCATTTTTATGAAAGCGCGTCCGGAAGTCGCGTCCTGTTTTTTCAAGCTATTGATCCGGACTCCCGCCGTATGCAGCGGGTCTTTATTCAAACGATTTCGGGCGACACTGTAACCATCGTGTCGGCGGACGAAGCCTTTCATAAGCCGGCTGACGACCCGCGTGCCGCGGGATTCTTAGTGTGTATTCGGGCGCGCACCTACGACCTTGCACCGAGTCAGGATGGCGTGTCGCAGACGGTCAGCCCAGAGCTTGTCATCAAGCTGGACAATCCCGACGATGTGCCGATCGGCTATAAACGTAAAGCGGCGCCCACCTGGCAGCTGGCTCGTTCGCTCGCGTCTCCCGATATCGCAGAGCTACAATGGAGGCTATCAACGCCGGTTTCGGCGTTTCTCATGGGGTTGCTTGGGTTTCCGCTCAGCCGCGCAAGGCCGCGCGACGGGAAATACGCCAAATTGTTCATGTCGGCTCTGAGCTACGGGGCGTTTTACAACCTGCAGCTAATCGCCAAAACCTGGGTGGAACAAGGCGTCGTGAAGCCGATCCCGGGTCTCTGGTGGCCCCATCTCCTGCTGGCTCTCCTGATTGTCGGACTGATTTGGAACTGGCCGGGGCCAGCGCAGCAAAGGGTCACAACACCCGTATCTCCGGGGTAGCGACGATCAATGCGTCTACTTGATCGGCACATCGCGAGAAGGGTTTTTAGAGGCTACGCACTGATCATGGTGATCCTGGCCTCCGCGTTCAGCCTGATCGCACTCGTACGCGAACTGGATAGCGTGGGGAAGGGGACGTACGAGGCTTCCGATGCGGCGGTGTATGTCCTGTTGACGTTGCCGGGATGGATGGTGGAGCTGTCACCAGCGATGGCGCTCTTGGGAGCGATCGTCGGATTGGGAGAATTAGCGGCCGGCCAGGAGCTTATCGCCATGCAAGCCCTCGGCGTCTCCCGGGCGCGCATTGCTTGGTCGGTGCTGAAAACCGGGCTCCTATTGATGCTCGCGGTTATGGGCTTGCAGGAGTTCGTGGCTCCGAAGCTGGACCAATTGGCCTTTGAGCGCCGCACTCAGGCGATTTCCGGCATCGCATCCACGAGCACCCGGCAGGGATTCTGGTCGCGAAATGGCCAAAGTGTGGTGCATGTACGCCGCGTGCTTTATGGTCGAATCCCCTCCGAAATCGAAATTTATCAGTTCGACGACAAGGGATGGCTTCGTTTCGTGGCGTGGGCGAGGCAGGCCGTTATTCAGGACTCAAAGCGGTGGGTGCTTCACGACGTGCGTCAGCAAATCATTGCGGAAAACAAGATCTTTACTGAGCATTTTGCCCGGTTATCGTGGGACTCCCCGTTTACGCTGGACCAAATCACTAAAATCATGTTGCCGGTGGAGATGCTTTCGCCTTCGGAGTTGTACGGATACGTACAATATCTCAAACGGGCGGGTCTTGCCGCCGAACGTCCTGAACTTACACTCTGGCAATCTATCAGCATGCCGCTGTCGACGATGGCGATGGTGATTCTCGCCATTCCGTACGTGCTCGGCCCGATTCGCCAAGTGAGTGCCGGTAAGCGCATGCTGCACGGAGGCTTAATCGGCGCCACTTTTCATTCTGGCAGTCAAATTATGATCCAGCTTGGATCTCTGGTTCATCTGCCTGCGCCGCTGGCAACACTGAGCCCTGTGGCAGTGATGCTTGGTATCGCGGTTTGGCTGTATCGGCGGCTGTGATGAAGCCGCAGCCTCGTAGCGGGTTATCCGTCGGTCCCCCGAACTTTGACTATGGACGCGTTAATGTAGTACGACATAACCACCTGTCGCTAAATTTCTGTTTTGAATTTTTAAGGCTTGCAGCATGATATACTTGTCTGAAGGGCAAGCGTTTGAACATTCTGAATGCACTGGATTAGGAAATAGCCTCAGATGAATTCAGCCACGAATCTCAAAAGCGGCCGATCGCCTGCCACTCAGCCGGCGTCCCGGACTTTTTCACTCCGGGAGACGAAGGAGCTTATTCAGGATCTTTTCGTGCCCAAGCCCTTACTTTATTGGACTGACTTCTTGATCACGGTATCCGTCGCCTACGGGTTTGCTGCAATAACTATCATGGCCGCGCCCTTTTCGCTGATTCAGGTCACCACATTTTTATTGTCCGGAGCTGCCCTTTTTCGGGTGGGGACCTTCATCCACGAGATTGTTCACATGTCGGGACGTACGATGATCGGCTTTCGCGTTGCGTGGAATGTTGCTTGCGGGGTGCCTTTGCTCATGCATTCACTGCTTTACAGCAATCATCTTGATCACCATAACCCGCGCAAGCACGGCACTCCGGCTGATGGAGAATATCTGCCCCTGGCATCGGCGCCTACCCGAGAAATTGTGCTGTATTTTGCGCAGGTTCCCGTTCTGCCCCTCTTGGCAGCCGTCCGCTTCCTCGTCCTGGTACCGCTGTCTTTTTTCCATCCCTTCCTCAGGCGATGGCTGCTTGAGCGGTGGTCTTCTTATGCCATCAACCCATACTACCGCCGCGCGATCCCGCCTACAGAACCTCACCGTCTCTGGATTGCACTGGACGGAGTCTGCTTCCTGTGGTTGGCCGTGCTTCTTATTTTGGTGCTAAAGGGATTACTTACATGGACGATGGTCGGACTTTTCTATTGCTTGTCGACTTATTCGCTCGGGCTGAACTGGGTTCGGAACCTGGCGGCGCATCGGTACGCGAACACGGGCGGCGATATGACTTTTGCCGAGCAAGTTGAGGGATCCATTAACATCGTTCGCAGCTCATTGGTCACGCTGCTGCTATTCCCGGTGGGGTTGCGCTATCACGGCCTGCATCATCTCTTCCCTTCACTACCCTATCACGCCCTGGGAGAGGCCCATCGGCGTCTCATGAACGCGCTTCCCGAAGACTCGCCCTACCGGAGGACCTGCTGTCCGGGATTTTTTACTGCGCTCCGGGATCTCTTGCGCGGCGCCCGCCTTGCGGAAAAGCGCGGTGATGATCCGATGCGATTATGGCGCAGTGCAAATTCCAAAATATAGTCCCAAAGGCGCCGCACAAGACACTCCCTGATCGTGCAGGATCATCGACGTTCCAGCTGTTCAAACCGTTCAACCGCTGCGCTCCGTTCAAGCCCCCACCTGCGCGACCGCGGGGGGATTAAGAGGGGGTTTGAACGATTGGAACGGCTTGAACGGTTTGAACAGGGCGTCTTGGCGGGTCACTCTCCACCGACAGTGTCACCACTTTCCCTCAAACGGTGAGTAATCCGTCTTATTAGTAGTCACGAAACTCTTTGCCTTTGATGTATGCTCGGGCGCGCTGCATCATTAGCCGCAGCCGGTCGTTGATGACCACGATAAAGATCTTGCGGTACTGCCCTTGCGGACAACGGATTTCGCGCACGCCGTGCCAGGAGTTACCCTGGCGCTGGAAGAGTAGGCTTTGATTGCCCAGGTTCTCGCTGGTGATAATTCGTTCAAATGTTTCAAACTCCGGCGCGGACTTGGGGTTGAAGCGCCCGCCATCGTCCAAGATTAAGGTTTCGCCACCCCACGCCGGGTCCCAGTCCTGCGCCGTGTTAAAATAAAAGATGTGGGAGCCGAGTTTTCGTTTGGCGTCGCAGTGGGGTGAGACGGAACAACCTTGCGGCGCATAATGCCAGTGAAAGTTGAGCTGGATTCCGCCTCGGCCGAACAGGCGCCGCAGGAACCGGCCGTAACGCTCGCCCCGAAGTTCGGCGATGAACTCGCGCCAGCACGGCTGCAGGTCAGGCTTATCACGGTACTCAAGAACATAGCGGTCGTGCGGCCGCTGGCCATGAGAGCGCTTGATGCCGAACATCGGCTCGAACACGGAGATATCGGGCAGGTTCGCCAACAGCCGCTGGTAGCCGCTTTCGGTCAGTATTCCAGCGGGGTTGAGCCATGGATAGGGTTTGGCTTGCTGGAACTGCGCCGGGTCGATGGTTTCGAGCTTTTCGTAATCGAGGTAACTCATGAATCAGGGTCTGTTGACGGTGACAAGAACGTGCAAAAGGAATTCGCCCGCTCGCTCCCCCCTTCGCCCATGAGCCGACGTATTCTGGTCACAGTGCGCGCAAGATCATCCGGCTTTGCGGGTCGCAGCGATTGCTTCTGACCGGGAGAGCACAGCAGTCCACGTTTGATCAATTCGCGATGGAGCGCCTGAAAATCGCGTTTCGGCTTGATGATGCCCCAGTAGATTAATGCCGCTTCAAGCCGTTGTGATCCAGGAAACGCCCGGAGCAGCCGCTTCGGTTGTCTGCGGGGCGTCCAATCGAACAACTCGACCGGACGACCGGTGGAGCAGGCTTCCGCGAGCATCGACGCGCTATCGGCGGTGACGATGAAGCGGTCCGCGAGCGCGAGATAAGCCAGATACGCATTTTCGTCCTTGTTCGTGGGCTGCCACCGGTTGACGTAAGCAGGGCCGTGTACGGCGGCCAACAGCGAATCAGCGGCATCCGGCGGCGTGCGCGGGCTGCTGCTGATAAGAAGGCTCCCGCCGGTTTCACGCGCCGTGCGGCTGGTGAACTGCCCGAGTTGTCTCGCCGTGGACGGGTCCAGTCGGTAGCTGGAGCTATTGCCTCCTACCAGCACCGCGATCCAAGGTCGCGGTAGATGCTCCAGCCGCCGGCGCCATTGCGGCACGGACGGTACCAGAACTTCCGACTGCGCGGCGTTCAAGGGTAACAGGTTGTGCAACACGTTGGACCGCTCAGGCAGGCGGTATTGCGGCGTGGTCACCACCAAATCGAAATAATGCAAGGGCGCCTGAGCGTGCAGCAGATGCACCAACCGGCTGCGCCCGCCCGATTGCTTCTTGATCCAGAGCGCCAGCGGCGCGGCGCGGCGCGAGGCGCCGATCACCAGGTCCGGCCACGGTGGCGCCAATGGATCGGAGCGCCGAGTATCCACGGTGAGTTTCGAGGCACCTAGCAGCAAGTTCGGGCACCGATTGAGCGGGTTGTAGCGAATGCGCTTCGCTTCGAAGGGCCAGTCTAGCGCTTCGGCAAGCCGCAATAGTTGCGCGTTGTCGCCGGCGCCGGCGCCGAGGAGCACCCAAACCCGCACCCGCGGAGGGGCTTCGCTCGGCGGACCGAGCGCGTCGCCAACGCTGACGGCAATATCCACTTCCTTCCCGGTTTTCTTCAAGGGTACGGTGAAAAACTTTTCTTTGCTAACAAACCATGAGGAAAAATACAATCCCCGATTTTGAATGGCGATCCGAGCCCTTGTAAAACAACGGCGCGCCTCGATCGGCCATCGTTGGCTACATCCGTCCGCGCCGCGTCAACAATAGTAGGTTGTTGCTGGGACGCCTGCCCCTATTTTACGAACGCTTAAATCATATTGGGAACCTTGCGCCCAAGCACGTGGCCTCGCGGCATCTGCGTGAGCTTCCGTCTTGTTGCTTCCAAAGACTTAAACTGGGACCCTCATCGCCAGGCAAACTTGGGCTCATCCTGTAACTGACCGGAGACAAGATCCAACTCACGGCCATCGCGGACTAAAATAACCTCGCCGCTCTGTATCCGGTAAATTCTATCGGCAGCTTCGACCACAGCGGGCTGGTGCGAGATGGCCAAGATGGTCAGCTGACCCCTAAGCGCCTGTAAGGTGCGGCAAATTGCTCCCTCGGTCTGCGGGTCGAGCGAGCTTGTGACCTCATCGAGAATCAGCAGCTTGGGGTGGCGTGCCAAGGCCCTCGCGATAGCGATACGCTGTCGCTGGCCGCCTGAGAGCGCCGTACCGCGCTCCGCGACCGAGCTGTGTATCTTCTGCGGCAGTTCGGCCACGAATTCCCATGCCCCGGCGGCGCGTAGCGCAGCCTCGACGTCGGCCTCGTTCACCTCCGGATCGCCAAGCGTCACGTTCCACAGGACCGTTTCGTGCAGCAGCAAAGACTCCTGCGGCACGTAGCCGATCATCCGGCGCCACTGCCTGAGGTCAACCTGCTCCAATGGCACATTGTCAATCAGAATCTCGCCTTGCTGTGGACGGAGGAGGCCGATAATCAGATCGGCAATCGTGGTCTTCCCTGCTCCCGACAGCCCCATGATGGCAGTGAATGAACCCGCCGGGACGGTCAGCGACGCATTCCAAAGCACAGGTATTTTTCCATAGCCGAAGCTGACATTGTTCAGGCGAACCGAGTTCTCAAGGCGGGGAGAGGTGCCTTCAAGATTCGTTTCGCGGGCGCGGCTGGCGTCCTCAATGACGGCCTTCAAGGACCAGAAGGCGCTTTCATCGGACCTCATCTTCTGATACTGCCGCTGGGTCTTTCCCAGCGATGTGAGCGCGCGCGCAAGGACCAGAATCATAACGATCACGGTGTTGAACGGCAGCTTCCACTGAATCAGGGCCACGTACAAACCGGAGACGATGATCAGCCCTACCATGAGATCCTGAGCCGCGCCCAGAGCCTCCGCGCTGATCACATTCCGACGCAGCGCGCGATTCAAGCGCTTATTGTCTGATCCGAGAAGAGAACCAACCAACTCTTCGCGCGCCATCGCTTTCAGAGGTTTGACCGATTGAAGGCTGTCGGCCAAACGGGTCAAGAGAGACTTGAGCAATTGAGTCTGGCGCATGCCGGCATGGTGCGCCATACGGATGAGCCCGCGCAGCCCGTAGAGCACGATCCCTCCCCCCGCAAGGGATAGCAGGGCGCCCTTCCACGTAATAAAAAACGCCACGCCCGCGAAGACGATACTTTCAATGAGAACTACCAGAGTCTTGGCACCTTGAACATACGCCTGTGACGCCCGGATCGCCTCAGTTCCGATGGCATTGGTGAGGCTGCCCACAGGTTGGCGCACGTAGAACTCCCACCGTGCAGCCAGGAGGGAGCGAAGCAGGGAGAGTCGCAAGTCGGTCGCGACATGGGCAACGGTGTAGCCAACCTGAAGGTTGGCCAGGAGCGAAAATACCGCCTTGAGTAACAGACAGACGAGGATGACGATCAACAACGCGCCGACTGTCGGCGCTATGCCAATGGCCCAGAGCGTTTCCGTTAACATGTGTCCCAGCCCTGAGGCCCCATTGCCGGCGACTCGGGCATCGTCGCTGGTTATCAGGTTGAGCAATGGAAGCAGAAAGAGCAGACTGAGTCCGTCGGCGGCGCCAGCAACTAACAGCGAGACCAGCGTGAGCACGCTCCGTCCGGGATACATCCGGGCAATGGTAATCAAGAACCGCATGCTTCTTTAATATTCTGCCCTATGTCGTCCGAAGAGAACATCGCAGATTCGAAACCCTGATGTCCGGTAAGTCATCATGGCCATCGCGGCTGGGTAGTCAGCTCAAGTTAATGCCCTAGCGGTAGCAAACGCTTTGCAGATTCGATCGATCTGCTCCGGCGTATGCGCCGCAGTGGCGCTACACCGAAGCAAGCTGCCGCCGTCGGGGGTCGCCGGCGGCAAAATCATGTTGACATATACTCCTTGATCCAGGAGGGCGTTCCACAAGCCGATCGCTTCTTCGCGCTGCTCGAACCGGACCGCGACAATCGGACTAACCTCGGGACCCAGTCTGAATCCCATCTCCTGCAATGACTGATACAATCGCCGCGCATTGTTCCACAGCAGGACACGCAGTTCAGGCTCGATTCGGATCCGGTTTAAAGCGGCTCTGGTCGACGCGACCACCGCCGGGGAGGGAGATGCGGTGAAAATATACGGGCGGCTCCCATAGCGGATAAGCTCCGCCTCGTAATGATCCGAGACACAAAATCCGCCGGTGGCTCCCAGGCTTTTGCTGAACGTGCCGACGATAAAATCGACGCTGCTTTCGACATCACTCTCCTCCGAAAGTCCGCGGCCCCGCTCCCCCAGCACTCCAAGCGAATGGGCTTCGTCTACAAGCAAACAAGCGCCATGCTCCTCTTTTACCGCCGCGACTTCCGTCAGCGCCGCTCGATCTCCCAGCGTGCTATAGATGCCTTCCACGACGATCAGCACGTTGGCACGACGCCCCCCAAAACGTCTCAGGCGCTTGTCGAGATCACCGACATCGTTGTGGCGGAACCGAATGACTTCTGCCCCGCTCATCCGGCAGCCGTCATAAATGCTTGCGTGGCAATCGGCATCGATAAGGATCACATCTCCGGGTCCGGTGAGCGCCGAAATGAGGCCCAGATTGGCAACGTACCCGGTTGAGAACACGACACACCACCGGCGCCCATAAAAGTCCGCCAGATCCTTCTCTAACGCAACGTGCCCCTTATAGCTGCCGTTAGCCATTCTGGATCCGGTAGTTCCCGTTCCTTCTTCTCGCACGGCTCGGACCGCCGCTTCTATACACTGAGTATCTACGGTTAGACCAAGATAGTTGTTCGTTCCCGCGAGGATCATTGGACGGCCGTTCACAATGGCCTCAGTTGGCGACAGTATCCGTTCAATCGTCGCCCGGAAAGGGTCCTCGCCCAATCGCGCCAGCGCCTCACGAGCGTCGGCGAGTTGCCGGAATTTGTCAAGGAGGGCCATTACCTTTGGTCAACGAGTTGCTGGACGCACCGGGCGAAATGCCCGACGGTCCGGACGTCCGGGATGATGTTCAAGGGAATGGAAACGTCGAACCGTTCTTCGGTATCGAGCAGGAGCTGCATGACCTTCATCGAATCGAGGCCTAGATCGGATATGAATTCCGTGTCTTCGGAAAGGCTCTGTCCATCCGGCGTATACGGCCCTAAAATCTCGTAGAGTTGGGAAAGTATCGACTCGTAGCGGCTCATCGTGCGGGAGGCCGCGAAGGTGATCCGTTATCCGCTTTCCTCGGCGCCACCACGGCGTTATTTTCTATCACAGATGCTGCCGTCTTGTAAAGCTTGCCGGCTAGTTACACCACTTGCCATGAGGTCAAGAGTCGCCCGCAGGCCTTCTTCTAGACACACCGTGGGCGTCCAATTGGCCGCCTGGCAAAACATGGAGTTATCACACACCCAGTCGGGATGCCTGATCTCCCGCACTTTCCCCGGGGTAAACATTGGTGCATATCCTATTAGCGATGCGGTGATTTGATTAAGCTTCGCAGCGACATTCATGGGCAGCTCGGACACGTGGAAACGAAACGCCGGTTTTCCGCGAAGCCGCTCGAACGTTTCCGCAACCTCGCACCAACTATATCCCCCTGGGTGTCCGTCATCCAACTCAAACACGCGGCTCTCTCGGCTCTCGCTGACCAGCCATTTTATCACCGCCTCCGCCAGGTCTTCGACATAGAGCAGAGAAAATCTGGCGTCATTTCGCCCCAGCAACGGGGCGATCCCGCGCCACATAAGGCGGAACAAGGGAAGCATCGCACGGTCCCCGGGGCCGTAGACAGCTGGCGGGCGAAGCACGGTCCACGCGAAAGCGCCGGCCATTTGGGATAGGGCAATCTCCCCCATCCGCTTGCTGGTCGCATAGGCCGACAAATTTGGTTCGCGAGCCGCCAAAGATGAAATTAAAAGGAACCGGGGCGGAGGGTTCCTGATCGCGGCAATTTGCGCCAGCCGTGACACCGCCTCAACATTCACAGGGTAAAAATCGGCGTCGGTGATACCGCGCACCGCCCCCGCGCAATGGACCACGGCATCCGCATCGCCCACCAAGCTGTCGAGGTGCTCAATATCTTCGAGCGTGCCGTGAACCCACTGAATCGAGATTCCCTCATGGCGCGCCCGCCGCAATGGCGCACGGATGAGCGCGCGTACGCGCCACCCTTCTTTGACGAGTTTTCGAGCTATCGCGCTGCCGATGAATCCGGTCGCCCCCGTCAACGCGATGACGCCGCGCATGGATTTGATTTTTCCGGCCGAGCCTCGGTGGACCCGCTTGGCTTGACCCATTTCCGTTGCAGAATAGCCGGACCATGCCGGCTGAGAAATTCTTCCCGTGCCTTTGAACGGGAGAGCTTTCCGGAGGACGTACGCGGCAGGGTGTGCGGAGGAACGATCTCAATGAAACAGTCCAACCCGAAGCGCTCGCGGATCAGCCCTTGCACGCGATGGACAAATTTTCCTTGCCTGGTAGAGCTCCCCTCACGCCACTGGACGACCATGATCGCCATTTCAATCCCATCAGGGCTTAGTACCGAAAACGCGCACGCCTCGCCCGTTCTCACCTCGGGCAATTCCTCAGCCAGATGCTCCAAATCTTGAGCCCAGATTTTCCGGCCATTAACAATGATGACGTCTTTCTTTCGGCCAATGATCACAACCCGACCTTCGGCGAGATAGCCAATGTCTTGGGTGTCAAACCATCCGTCCGAGGATAAGACGTCACGAGTTTTCTCGGGATTGTCGAAATACCCGGACATAATATTGGCGCCTCGCAAAAAAATTACGCCGGCGTGGCGATCCGGCAGAACTGTGCTTTGCTCGTCACGAATTTCGACTTGAATTCCCGGGAGAGGGACGCCGCAAATTACAAAGGGCCTGGTATTCGATATTTCCCCTTCTAGGCCTGGGTCACGCCCATTCAGGGGCAAGGCTATTCCACGCTCGGATAGCACAGCCGGGTCAACTCGATCAACGCTAATGCCTTGGTGGAGGGGTGCGAAACTTACGGCCAGGGAGGCCTCTGCCATTCCGTAGCAGGCCGTAAATGCACTTGGTTTAAACCCGCTTGGCTCCAGAACTTCGGCAAATTCCGCCAAGGCGGCTGACTGGATCGTTTCGGCCCCTACTCCGGCGACCCGCCACCCGCCGAGATCGAAAGTGCTGACGACATCCCGCCTGAGACGCTTCACGCACAATTGATAACCAAAAGACGGGCTAAAGGAAATGGTGGCTTTGGTGCGTGTCATCAAGGACAACCACAACAGTGGTCGCATGGCAAACATCCAGGTGTTTAAATAGTCCACCGAGACCTGCGACACCATCGGCCCGAGCACGAATCCCACAAGCCCCATATCGTGATAAAAGGGCAGCCAGGAGACGGCGCGGTCCCCGGGGCGGAGTTTGAGGCCATGAATTGTGATTTCATTCAGATTGGCGAGGACAGCCTTTTGGGTAATCATTACTCCCCGGGGAAATAGCGTGCTTCCGGAAGTGTATTGAAGGTAGGCGACCTCATGCGGCTCCGACGGGCGCAGGCTCTCTTGGGAGTCAGGCAGTCGCTCGAAGGCTTCCAGCGTCCCGATATGGGGAATATTCAACTCCTTGGCGGCCTCGGCCATAAAGGGATAGAACTCGGATGGCGCCATCGCCACGGACGCTCGGCAAACGCGCAGAAGCGCCGTGAGTTGTGCGACATAAGCCTGTCGGCCACTCATGAAGGCCGATGCCGATAACGGCACTGGCACGAGACCGGCATACTGGCAAGCGAAAAACATGCGGTGAAAATCTGGATCCGTCTCTGCAATGATTGCCACTCGAGCGCCCCGGTCGAGTCTTAAACTCAAAAGCTTTCGCGCCAAGGATACTGCCCGCTCTCGAAGATCCGCATATGACAGAACGGCACGCAAATCGCCCCGACTCCCATAGAAATTGCACCCGGTCTGTCCCAGGGCTGAGTAATCCAGAGCCTCGCATAGCGTGGAAAAATCAGCGGCTCGAAAAGCTACGGTGTTCTCAGTGGGCGTGGGTTCCAATTTAGTTCCGTGTTCACCACTTGTGCGCAATGCTACCTCCTCATCGGTTCGACCTTAAAGCGCGGAACATTAGTTAGTCCTCACCGAAAAATTAGACTTTAGGAACAATTTCTCCATTTAACGAGCGTTCCGATTCGGGGTTATGATGGAAACCCACAGCCGGTATTCGTTATCCGAAATCTCGGGCCCCATAAAACCCAACCGAGCTCGGCGTCGATAAGCGAGTTCCGTGGCTCTGTACCGGATCAGCTTCCATCCTTCCTTTACCGTTTGCGTGATGAGAGTCCATTAGCTGGTAGTAATCGGGGTGACCAACTATCTTTTAGTGAATCGCAGCAAAATTCAACAGTTGCCAAACGAATGATTCCTTTGTCCATCGTAGTACTATACGATGAGGTGCAACCGAGGAATCAACCGCAGAAACCAAGTACTGGATTAGTTCCTTAAAAAGCGTGTCTATAAATGAGGACTTACATATCATACTATTTCGGCTTGGTTCAAATAATATTTCGGATTGGTTCAAACGAGGTTGATGGCCCAAACAGTTACCAGCCCTTTCGGGGGTGGTGCAGACGAAACGTTCCAATTTCAAATTGGACAATTTAGAAACGGCGGACTATTCGTGGAGGCGACCACTCAGGGTGAAGGTCACGACATCCTGACGCTCTGATGTTTCAACGACGCCCACCAGCGTCCATCCAACCTTCCGCTGCTCGGCACTTGTCGGCAAGCAACAGAGCGATATCTCCCCAAGGAGGACGCGTGTTGCTGCGATGAGAACGATTTCCGCTAGCGTCAACTCTGCCGTAATCATAGCTTCTTCTTTTCCAGTTTTCCAGCTAAATTGCCAGCTTGACCCGTATGGAGAAGATCGAGAGTCACGCTTTCGTTTTGCTTTGTTGGCCGAACTGACATAGAAGCGAGAAATCGCGCGAAAGACGGATAGGATTTTTCAACCACCTTTTTGTATTTCAGATTGGCATCGCAAATTGATTGAGATTGGGAGAGCCCGTTGGGGATTCAAAGCTTCCGCAGCCTAATACTCCTCGGCTGCATTTTGTGGATCGCATTTGTCGTTGAGGCCGCACAGTTTATTCAGTATTCACGCAACATTCTCCTCACCAACGGCAAGTGGGTCAACTCAAAACTACTGATGCAGATGTACATCATGGGGTCCGAACAATTCATGACGACTCGAAATGCCCTTTTCCGCGATCAGCTGCACCTCGGAGAATGGCACGGCTTCACTGAACTGAGCCTCAAAGAGCGGGTCGAGCCTGCCGCCATTGGATACCGCTTCAGGCTGAGCCCCGGCGCCTACCTCTACTTCATATTCAATCGCAGCGCATCAGGTCATTATGGCATTCGTCTCAGTCGTAACGCGAAATTTCCCAGCATGTCTTACCAGGCTGACAGGTTGAACAAGTTCGTCACCCGGACGGCGTTGGATCTCACACCGAGTCGCTTAAGCGACGGTTGGCACAACCTTGTCCTGTCGTTTGGTTCCGGCGAGGTGATCGCGAACCTGGATGGAGCAACGCTCGCTTCTATGCCGGTGAAGAACGAGGGGCCCCAAATCATCGGATTGCGAGGAGGATTCCTGCCTGCGGATGTGGACTCTGTGCGCATCACGGGAAAAGATGGCCGCACGATTCTCGACGATTCATTTAGCAACCGTCGCCACTACTGGACCATCCTCGCGGCGGTGGCGGTTATCAGTCTCTTGCTGATAGGTCTCACCACGATTCCGTTACTGCGTCGGCACTCCCCGAATGAGTTCAAACTGGGCGTGTTTCAATGCCTCATGGGTTTGGGAGTCGCTCTTATGGTTCTTTCCCTGTTCTTTGGTTTCGATTATTTTTTCTGGTCCAGCCGCTATCCGTACGAAGATTACCTGCCTGGGGATGCTCATGCCTATGCCGTCACTGTGCAATTCGAGGCGCTCAGAAAGAGGTTGTTCTTGTATCCAAAAGACGTGAGTACTTTTCCCTCGGACAAAGAACTGAGGGAAGCGATTACGCGGTGGGATGGCGGCAAGCCAATAATATTTACCGACATTGTGCGCTATACCCGTGAGCACCCTATAGTGCCCGAGTTCCTGGGTGATGGGCAGCTGCGTGCAGTACCGCCAAAGTCCGATCGTACAATCCGCGTGGCGTTTCTCGGGACGTCTCAAACGTATGGCTCCGGGGCCGAAAGGATCTCGGAGACTTTTGTCGCTCGCTGCCACGGACTACTGGCACAGGCGCTCGGCGACATCTCGGTAGAGACCTACAACTTCTCGATCTCCGGATCGAGCTCGACTGAACTGTTGACCAAGTACGCTGAGTCGTGGAGATTTTCCCGGCCGGATCTTCTGGTTATCAATCTGTCAACCAACGATCGGAAGATCGATACCTTGACCGAGAATCTGCGCACCCTGGCGCATCTGGCTCGAACCGCGGGCGGTCGGGTCGTGTTTATCCTTGAGCCCAATGCCGCGGAAGTGGATCATCGAGCTCTTCAAAAGAGGCATTCGGCTGTCCAAAGACTGGGCCAGGAGTTGGGCGTTCCGGTCTGGAACCTCGATAGGTACATGTCAAGTGACCCGGTTTACGACTCCGGGATGATATGGTGGGACTTTGTTCACCTTACGAGTTATGGCCACGGTGTCGTAGCTGAATGGCTTGCGCCTCAGATACTGGCAATGATCAGATCCGGTCGTTAGATTGAGGCTGCCGTCTCTTGGGCGGCTACGCCATGCGATGAACGCCGGAAGGATTCTTCTCACGCAACACGTCATGTGCACAAGGAGAGTCTTTTTTCAGCAATCTGTTAGAGCTACCGATACAACCAATATTGACGCAGTCTCAAGACGTATACCGACCTCGTGGTGGTCTGTAGGCTTTGCCAGTTAAATATCGCCAATGCTTTAAGATGCGTTTTTTGGCTTTGAAAGCTTTTTGTTCCTTGCCGACAGCACAGTAAAGGGCGTACGCGATGGTGTTGCGGAGAACGTTTGGAAAAGAGCTGAACAGAATCGAGTGCCGGCGGTATTCTCGGAGATACGGCAGGAATTCGAATTTGATCCTTCCGATCTCGAAAGCTAACTGAAGAAGAGGCAGAGGAAAATTATGTCTCGCTCGCCGATCTCTTCTGTAACTTAAGATTTGAACGCCATTCCACCACTTAGGCTCGCCGTTATAATCGCTTGCAATATCAAAAAGAAGTCTGATGTTTGGATCGAGCCGACAAAAAAGTGTGTTTGCCGCCCTTACTTGAGGAAACGAACAGTCATCAATTATAAGCAATGCATTGTCTGCCAGAAAGGGCTCAATGGCTCTAATGGCATAATACTGCGAGTAATAAGAGTGCTCTCCGTCGTAAAAATAAACCCCAACTTTTTGCGATCCTAAAAACTTCGTGCGAAAAATCTCGAAGCAGTCTCCTTCGATAAAATTCAGCTTTTCGGAAAACCCGTATCGTTGAACATTCGATTGAAACTCTCGCTTCGGTCCTTGGAACTGAGAGAAATCATCAATCGCGTAGAAACGCTGATCGTAATTGCCCATCATGGCGCCAATGATCGAAAGTCCCTTCCAAGAACCAACTTCGAGATAAACCTCATTCGGCCCCAACAACGATGCGGCAAAATTGAGAGTCATCAGCTTGTTTTCTGTGGCCATTCCGTCAACTTCGCGGCACAGGTTCTTCAATTTCCTATTCTTAGGGTGGAGCGAATCCCGCAGGCTATCATAGAGACCGGGCAGCTCTCGCTCAAACCTTACAAGGTCCATGTACGGCTTCTCGTGACTATTTTACCTCTACACGCCGAGATCCGTAGCTTCTTTCTCCGGAACTCCCTTCTCTCTATAGTCGCCGGGTTTCCCTCGCTTTGGATCTATTTCACTCTCATTGGCCGATGCGTTTGAACCTACTGGCAGTCGATTTTTGATTGCGGTACATGCGGTACAAATGTCGCGCAACCGGGAGATACGACAAACCCCAAAAGCGCAGGTTTTTGAAATAGAAAGGCCGTCGCCGAAATACGGCGTAAAAATATTCTCGCGCCTTGAGCCATTCGCCTGAGCGCAGAAGGTTTCTGCCTTGTTTACACGTTTGTATGTCAATAAGCCATTCGACTCGTTTAAGCCGATCCGGATGATCCCGCCACAATTCCGCCAATCGCTCCAGAAGAAGCCGCCAATTCGCGTCGTACAAGTCTTTGCCGATTCTGGCGCTCGGCATCTGGCGATATTGCGCGAGAGATTGCGGCACGAAATGGAGCGGAGCCACTTGGGCGATGCGCGCAAATAAATCAAAATCTTCATGATAGTTCCGACGAAACAAAGGGCTAAACCCGCCGCTCTGCGAAAACAGCTCACGCTTCAACAAGACCGTCGATGGATACGGAAAAGGTTGGCCCCCGAAAACCGCCGAAACAAGGTTCCAGTCCTTCTTCCACCAACGGCGCTGGGTCGTTACTTTGGTCGTCAGAAAGTTCCGCTGTAAAATAGCTTCATGGACGTCGATTGTATCCATATCGGAATAAACAAACGCAATTGCCGGATTCAGCGCCACGGCTTCAAACTGAACGGCAAGTTTTTGCGGGTACCAAATGTCGTCGGCGTCAAGAAAAGCAATCCATTCTCCGCTGGCGCACATGACGCCTAGATTTCGGGCCGCTGCAGCACCGCGGTTTTCCTGACGGTGATAGGTGACACGATCGAAGAATTGACGGACGATTTTCTCTGTTTGATCAATGGAGCCGTCATCCACGACGATGATTTCTAAATCCCTAAAAGTCTGACCGAGTGCGCTCCGAATCGCATCGCCGATGAAGCGCTCGCCGTTAAACACGGGGATCACGACGCTGACCTTAGGTGAAGACCTGTAGCAGTTCACAGTCGATTCTTTCAGAGTCGAAACTCGGGATCCCAGCTTCATGGCCGGTTCAATCTTGAAAAAAAACCGCGCGCTCGCGTACGAGTCGTGAGTGCCAATGTCGAGAAACGGTGCGCTCCGTGATTAGGGCTAGTGGCACTCAGATCAATCTGGATGACCCTAGTTTGCCGTTGAGATACCCCCACCACTTCCAAATTCTTCCCTCGCTTTTGTAGGCCTTTTGAGCATTCCCAAGGACCCGGTAAATCCCGTAGCGGATGCAATGGGCAAGTAGAGCGGGAAGTACTTTGAAACAAATGGAATCCTGTCGATAAAGACTCCGACCCATCCCCCTTTTATACTCCACCTGGCGATGATACGTCCGACCGTAACGTTCCGGCCTGAGTTCGTGAAATACGACGGCATCCGGCGCATATCCGATCGAAAAGCCCGCCTTGCGGATGCGCATCGAGTATTCCGTATCTTCACTGAAACCCAAGACACCGGGACCAAGCCGCGGATTAAACAGACCTACCTGCTTGATGACTTCCCGCTTCAAGGAAACATTAGCTCCAGTAAAATTTCGGATCGAGCGAATCCTATCGCCGTAGTCGACAATCGGAATATTGTATTCCCGGAGATGGCTCTGATTCGCCGGCCGCCCTTGGGGATCCAGACCGGGAAGAACTCGGCCCTGAACCGCGCCGAAGTCGCTGTCGCGATGACACTCCCAATGTTTGATGAGCCAGTGGCGGTCCGCGACAACATCATCATCGGCGAAAATGAGGAGGTCCCCTCGAGCGACACCGATGCCGCTGTTTAACGCGTTGGATTTCCCCCTGGCCGTCTCCTGCAAAAACACAAAGTCAAACGGATGCTGTCTTCTGCCGTTTTCCAACAGAATTCCCTCCGTGCCATCCGTCGATCCGTTATCGACCATAATCACTTCCGTGGGCAGCGAATCTGAGAATTCCAACGCGTCGAGACTCGCCAGCAATCTCTGTACGCTTGCGGCGCGATTGAACGTCGTCACAATGACAGTTATACAGGGAAGGAGTTTCGTGTTAAAAACCCTCCTGCCTTCCAAATATCAATGATCGAATACGAATTCCGACGACGGGGCAATAACTTCGAGCCAGAAGTGCTCCTTCAAAGGTTAGGGCAATAGTTGCACGGATAGGATTTTTAAACCACCTTTTTCTATGACCGAAGCCATATCGCAGGACCGGGAGAGGTGTCAATTCCTTTTCTGCTGGATCAAAATCCCAATGTTGCTTCGGTCGGCTTGGACGGCGAGGCGGTCGGACCCGTGCGAAAGGTTCCTTATGGGCCCCTCGGTCGAACTCAGAGCGAGCGGCGCCGTCGGTTGTCGTTGGCGGGCGGTATTCGGATGTCAGATGGGCTGAGCCAGGATATTGCGAACACGTGCGCACGCTCGATCGTTGAACTCTAAATAGAACTGCCAATCTCACGGGGCACTCTTGCTCAGATGAGCTATTGCGGGGGTAGCGCTGAACAGCACTGTGCGGTAGGACAATTTAACTTGACGAATCTAATCTTTTCGGCCATATCATACGACCAGAGTATTACTACCAAGTAGGTTAGTAGGGAGTACGCCACATACAAAACTCTGGCTCGCTGCCAGGTGAGTGGAAGTGAAATGAGGTAGGGGGTGAATGAAGAGGCGGTGAGCTGCTTTGTAGGGCGCGGAGTACCCACCGGCGTGGTGTTTCGGTTGAGCGCGCTTCCCACGTCCTACATCAATGCATTTGGATAGCATTATAGGGGAGGGAACAGCTTGACAAAACCAGAGCGTTTTCCGGATTTTTTCCTCATCGGGGCACCGCGGTGCGGCACAACGGCGTTGAGCAGCTACCTCGCCGATAACCCGCAGGTGTGCTTCTCGCGGCCTAAGGAGCCACACTACTTCTCGTTGTTCGCGCCGCACGCCTCGCTCGACGAATTAGAGACCGCCTACCTGGCGCGTTACTTTTCTCACTATCGGGAGAGTCATAAGGCGGTCGGAGAGGGGTCAGTTTCTTACCTCTACTCTCCCGACGGCCTCCGGCGAATCTTGAATTTCAACCCACAGGCCAGGTTCATTACGATCTTACGTAATCCGCTGGACATGCTGCCCTCGTATCATTTACGGATGCGCTTCACCTTTATGGAAGATGTAGAAGACTTTGCCACCGCCTGGAGTTTGCAGGAAATGAGAGCGGGAGGCGAGCGGATTCCCAAACACTGCCTTGACCCCCAACTGCTGTTGTACCGTGAGGTCGCCAGTTTCGGACTGCAGATCGAGCGCCTCTATCAACTCGTCGGGCGCGACCGCTGCCTTGTTCTCCTCTTCGACGACCTTGTGCGCGACCCGCTCACAGTGTACAAACACGTGCTGAAGTTTATAGAGGTTGAGTACGACGGCAGGACGAGATTCCAGCGGAAACTCGGGAGCCGCATCTACCGCTATCGTTGGCTACAGCGCTTGCTCTACGCCCCTCTGGCGAGTAAGGCGCATGTCGCCGATACGTTACACCTCATCTGGAAGATGAACCAAAAGAAGAAAGCCACCGGGCGAAAGTCTTGGCCGGAACAGTTGGCGCGGTGGAACACGATTAACGCGCGGCCAGCCCCGCTGGCTCCCGACGTCAAGCAGATGGTGCGAGACACGCTCGCGGAGGACGTGGCCAAGCTCTCCAATCTGCTGCAGCGCGATCTGAGCTGTTGGCTGACTGAGCCATAGTGCTGTCTAGAGCGTTTGTCACTATCTGTATCTCACCGCTGACTGCAGACAACGTACGATCCGACGATCTGCGAACTGATTATATTTCATGTTATCAAGAAGTTACGATGTTGGTTCGATTTCCCCCGCCCCACCAAGTTCCTCGATCAAAACAGAACTGCGACCGACATCTTCCAAGATTCCAAAAACACCTGACACGGCAATACCTGCTGAGTGGGATACAAGAAAACACGGACAATTCACGAGCAAATAGTCTGAAAGCTTTGCAACGGCAGAGCCTACGCCAGACAATGTGATTGACAATTAGTAGGTCGTGAGGACATTTTCAATTTCGCTCCATTATCCGTATAGCCACGAATCCAGCTATCGCAAAACCATGTTGAACCATCTGCCTAAATACTCCTGAATGGGCCACGCCCGATCAACGCTGCCGAGCGGCGATTAAAACTACGGGACAATACGGCCAAGGTTCCTTTGACGGATAGTCGCAAACAAATTCAAAAATAGAATTTGCATCTTTATCGCACTGAGCATTTGTACAAAGCTCTCCCGCAGCCCCACAGCCGTGATGCTCCCACGGTTGATCTGGATGGTCTTCGTACACCCAACCGTTGTTGCATGAGCACTCTTTCGCTCCTTTACTATAGATTACGTTTGACGAATGGGCCCGTGCTGCCTCTAGACGGTCATGACCGTCTTAGAAGCCGTCACAATCCCAGGCGTGGAGCCCAAAAGGCGAACATGCTTGCTTCAAACCCTATTGACGCACCCCATACGCGCACGCGACCATAAAGCATGGCAACAACACTATGATGTACAACCCTGCAATCAAAGAGGTGCCCAGTGTTTAGCGGTTGTAAACGATGCGGTCGAAGCATCTTCACTGTTGGTATGCCGAAGATTTGTGGGAAGGACCGA
>Ga0209799_1000027_pt1 | contig 26440 bp, 18 predicted proteins | sample PanSoiPlo36MoBio_FD_188324 | JGI IMG/M metagenome (GOLD analysis project Ga0209799, IMG submission 188324) | Tropical forest soil microbial communities from Panama analyzed to predict greenhouse gas emissions - Panama Soil Plot 36 MoBio (SPAdes)... | ecosystem: Environmental > Terrestrial > Soil...
TCTTCTAGATGGCGCCAATAAAGTCGAAAAACTTTTTCAACGCATCAAGTCGTTAAAGCAACCGGCCGTCGCTATGACCGACCATGGCAACATGTTCGGCGCCGTTGAATTTTACCGCGAAGCGATGAAACAGGGCATCAAGCCGATCATCGGCTGTGAGATCTATGTCGCGCCCACCAGTCGGTTCGAGAAGAAAGGCGTCGACAAGGGACCCAAGGAATACAATAATCATTTGATTCTCTTGGCAATGAACCATGAGGGTTACCGTAATCTCTGTAAGCTGGTTTCCCTAGGCTACATGGAAGGCTTCTACTATAAGCCACGGATCGACAAGGAACTGCTTGCAGAACTCAACGGCGGGCTGATCGCTCTCAGCGCTTGTTTGCAGGGCGAAGTTTGTCAGGCGCTTTCGGCGGGCAATATCGAGAAGGCCAAAACCGCCGCGGAAACTTACGCTTCCATCTTCAACGACCGCTACTACATCGAGATTCAGGACAATAAACTGGCCGAGCAGGAGAAGGTGAACCGACTGCTGGTGGAGCTAGCCAAAGATCTGTCCATTCCCGTGGTTGCCACCAACGATTGCCATTACGGTGAACGCGCAGATTTTCATGCCCATGATGTATTGCTCTGTGTTCAGACCGGGAAAACGGTTGATGATGATAATCGGCTCAAGATGGAAACCGACGAGCTATATCTCAAATCGATGGAGGAGATAAAGAGAGGCTTCGGATATTGTCCCGAGGCGGTGGAGCGAACGTTGGAGATTGCCGACCGCTGCAATGTGGAGATTGAGTTTGGAAAGTATCATTTTCCCGCTTTCACACCACCTAAAGAAATTAGCTTGGACGATTATCTGGATGAGTTGGCGCACAACGGTCTTGAGGAAAGGATAAAGGGCATCGATGATGCGGCGCTTAGAAAGGCTTATAAAGACCGGCTTGAATATGAGCTAGATGTCATCAAACGGATGCAGTTCCCGGGTTATTTTCTGGTGGTCGCTGACTTTATCAATTACGCCAAGAGAAACGGCATTCCTGTGGGCCCGGGACGAGGCTCATCCGCCGGTAGTCTGGTCGCCTACGCCCTCAAAATTACCGATCTCGATCCTATCCGTCACGTCCTGCTGTTCGAGCGCTTTCTCAATCCGGAACGACGCTCCATGCCTGATATCGACGTTGACTTTTGTATTCGCGGCAGGGCTCAGGTGATCCAGTACGTTAAGGATAAGTATGGAGCGGATCGGGTTGCGCAGATCGCGACGTTTGGAACGCTCAAGGCCAAGGCGGCTATCAAAGATGTCGGCCGCGCGCTGGGTTTCTCGTTCGCGGAAACGGATGCGATTGCCAAGCTTATTCCCGCTCCCAAACAAGGGTTTGATTACCCGCTTACCGAGTCTATTAAGATGGAGCCGCGGCTGCAGGATCTGTTGAAGACGGATCCCCGGGTGAAGAATTTGATGGATCATGCGTTGCGGCTGGAAGGGCTCACCCGTCATGCCTCGACCCACGCCGCGGGTGTGGTGCTTTCGAATCTGCCCCTGGTCGACCATCTTCCACTGTTCGTGGATAAAGAAGGCGGGATCGTAACTCAGTTCGACATGGGCAGTGTCGAGAAAATCGGTCTGGTCAAATTTGACTTTCTCGGTCTCAAAACATTGACCCTTATTTATGACTGTTTGAAGCTGATCGAAACGACGCGGGAGGTAAAGGTTGATCTCGAGCATCTCCCTCTCGACGATAAGCAAACCTATCGGCTCCTCTGCAACGGCAACACCACGGGGGTGTTTCAGCTTGAAAGCACCGGTATCCGTGAGATGACGGTCAAGATCCGTCCCAACTGCTTCGAAGATTTAGTCGCCATTCTGGCGCTCTATCGACCGGGGCCGTTGGACAGCGGCATGGCGGAAGAATACATCAAGCGGAAGCACGGCAAAGAAAAGATCAAATACTTGCATCCATTGCTGGAGCCGGTCCTGAAAGATACCTACGGAGTGATCGTTTATCAGGAGCAGGTCATGCAGATTGCTCAGGTGCTCGGTGGCTACAGCATGGGAGATGCTGACATTTTGCGCCGCGCCATGGGCAAAAAAGATCCCGAGGAGATGGCCGCCCAAAGACAGCGGTTTGTCGAGGGGGCACAAAAGAAAAAGATCGACGCGCAAAGGGCGGCCGAGATCTTCGACCAGATGGAAACCTTTGCTCGCTACGGTTTCAACAAATCACACTCGGCGGCCTATGCGCTGGTTTCTTACCAGACCGCTTTCCTCAAGACGCATTATCCAGTGGAGTTTATGGCCGGGCTCATGACTTCGGAAATGGGAGACACGGACAAAGTGATCAAAAATCTCGCGGAGTGCCGTGAGAGAGAGATTGAAGTCCTGGCTCCGGATATCAATGAAAGTCGGGCGCATTTTACGCCGGTGGGCGATAAGATCCGCTTCGGCCTAGCGGCAGTGAAGAATGTCGGCGAGAAGGCCGTTGAGGTGATTCTGGAAAGCCGCGCGAAAGAAGGCTCGTTTGATTCGCTATATGACTTCTGTCGCCGCGTCGATTTGACGGCGGTGAACCGTCGTGTGATTGAAAGTTTGATCAAGTGCGGCGCCTTCGACTCCACACAGATGTCTCGTGCCCGCATGCTCGCGGCATTGGACGAAGCGATCCGGGTCGGCCAGGTGTTTCAACGTGATAGTCAAAGCAACCAGATCGATATCTTCGGCCTACTCGGGGGCGATAGCAAAGCCGCGAAGAAACCGGGTCATGTCTATCCGCAAGTGGAAGAATGGTCGTCCCAGCAGTCGTTAGCGTTCGAAAAGGAGGCGCTGGGCTTTTATATTACCGGTCATCCCCTGGACAAATACGACAGAGTGATCAAGAGGATCACCAGCGGGACCATCGCGGAGTTGAAAGAAAAGGCTGCGACCGGAGACGTCAAAATCAGCGGGGTCGTGTCTGCTCTCAAGTTGAGAAACACAAAGAAGGGTGACCGCTACGGAAGCTTCAATTTGGAAGACAAGAGCGGGTTCGTCGAAGTCGTTGCCTGGCCCGATGTATACCGAAAATCCGTGGAATTCTTGAATTCGGATGATCCGATCTATGTTAAGGGACGGATGGAGGTCGGGGAGGAGAGAATGCAGATCTTCGCCAACGAGATTACCTCCCTCGCGCAGGAAGTCGCCAAGAGCCGGCTCAATGGAGGAGCGAATGGCAAAACCAACGGTCATGGTGATCCCTCGACTCGGGCCCAAGTGATAGCCACGGGCCGATCCGTCAAGATTCCGCCGCGACTTCAAGGCGACGCCTTGGCGGAAGCCACGGAGCCTAAAATGGACCAAGCTGATGCCTGGGGTTTGCCTCAGGGACTCAAGCGGGTTCACCTATACGTGCGCGAATCTGAAGTTTCTTCGGACGAGTTGATGCAATTGCGCGAGACCCTTCTTGAGCACCGAGGCCCGTGCGCGGTCGTGTTGCATCTTTTTGACTCCGGTAAGGATGAAACCGTTATTGAACTGCCCGACCAAATACGGGTTGCCTCGACGCCCGAATTTGAGGCCACAGTGCAGCGTCTCTTCGGCAGTCGAGTCAGCTTTCATTCCTTGGAATCTTGAAGCAGCCGACATCCCATTCTCGTCGCCGCGAAGAAAGGGTCCTCCTGGTTGGTGTCGAGCTGCCCTCGAATAACCGAAAGGTTCCTCTCGAATATAGCCTGGAGGAGCTTCAGCGGCTGACTGAAACTGCCGGCGGTAAAGTTATCCAGACATTCAGCCAACAAATTCGCAGTGTGACACCGGCGACCTTGGTTGGCCGCGGCAAAGTAGAAGAAATCCAAATCGCGCTCAAAGATCTGAAGCCGGACTTGATCGTCATTGATGAGGATCTGAGCCCGGCGCAACAGCGCAATCTGGAATCCGCCTTCAAGATCCGCGTCATCGATCGCAGCCAACTCATTCTTGATATCTTTTCCCAGCGCGCGCACAGCAATGAGGGGAAACTTCAAGTGGAGTTGGCGCAATTGGAATATCTTCTGCCGCGCCTTACGAGACAGTGGACTCACCTTTCAAGATTGGGCGGCGGCATCGGCACCCGCGGGCCCGGTGAGACTCAACTGGAAGTTGACCGGCGGAGGATTCGAGAGCGGATTGCTCACTTGAAACGGCGGCTCAAAACGGTGGAACAGACTCGAACCCTGCAGCGAAAAGAACGGGATGAAGTGCCGTTTGCCACCGTGGCTCTGGTGGGATACACCAATGCGGGCAAGTCGACCCTCATGAACGCGCTTACCCGCGCCGGAGTTCTCGTTGAAGACAAGTTGTTCGCGACTTTGGACCCGACGATTCGCTCGCTGCGTTTGCCCACTGGCGACAAGGTGATGATCGTCGACACTGTTGGCTTTATCGACAAGATTCCCCACTCCTTAATCCAGGCCTTCAAGAGCACCTTGGAAGAAGTGCGGAACGCTGATTTGCTTTTACATCTGGTGGATATGGCCAGCCCGCTCTTCGAAGAACAGATCCGGACAGTCGAAGAGGTTTTGCAAGAGATCGGCGCGGGAAATGTTCCATCGATCTTGGTACCGAACAAGATCGACTTGGTTTCTTCGGTGCCCATCCAGCAACTCAAGAGCCGAGCCGTCGAAGGTGTCTGTCCGATCTCGGCCTTGACCGGCACGGGGATCGGTCCGCTTTTGAATTTGATCGGCCGAGTGTTGGACCAAGGCAAGGAACAATTTCGCGCACGTTTTTTTTCTTGGCAAGGAAAGCTTCTGGCGGTGCTGCGAGAGCGCGGCAGGATTCTGAAGGAAACGTATCAGGACGATGAGATTCACGTCACGGCGCTAGTCACTCCGAAGTTGGCGGGGCAGATGCGTAAACTACTCAGCGCTGATGGCCGGAAGGACCAGTTTTTGTCCTAGGTCTGATGCTCAACTTACCGAATTTCCTGACTCTCATTCGGATCCTGACAATTCCATTTTTCCTAGTCTATCTTTCCTACCATCGCTACGCCGAGGCGTTGATTATCTTTATCATCGGCGGGGTGACAGATTTTCTCGACGGCTTGGCGGCGCGCCTAATGAATCAACAGACCGCGTTAGGAGCCTATCTGGACCCGATCGCCGATAAGCTTCTGGTGATGACGTCATTTATCATGCTTGGACTGATCGATGGAATCCCCGAGTGGTTGGCGGTGGTGGTGGTAAGTCGAGATGTCCTGATCCTCATCGGCTACGGGATGATTTATCTTTTAGTTGAAGAGCGCCCGCCGGTGAAGCCCAGTATGATCGGCAAATGGAGCACCATGTTGCAGCTGCTTACGTTGGGGGTGTCGTTGGCGTTGCTTCACGACGAAACTTTTCTGGATCGTCGTCTCTGGAATGTCCTTATCGCGGTCACAGCTATTACGACAGTAGTATCGGGTCTCCAGTATCTTTACCGCGGACTCGTATGGCTGCAGAACCGGGCTCCTAAAATTACCCGTCTTGGTTGACAGTCGAACGAAAAATTGGTAATAAAATCAATTTCTTGCGCCGCCTGAAGAAATTTGGCTCGGTGAAATACAGGATATGCCTCACTCGGACCGGCAAAGAGCTGGCTTTTTTATGTCTTGAAGGCACGTAGCTCAGTGGGAGAGCGCTTCCTTGACACGGAAGAGGTCGGCAGTTCAATCCTGCCCGTGCCTACCATTATTCGCTAACAGATTGGGATGGAGAGTATTCACGTAATATTACCGGACGGCAAGTCCGTGGAAGTGCAACCCGGTACCCGCATCGACGAGATTGCACCTTCGAACGTGACTAACGGCCATATCATTGCCGCCAAGGTCGATGGCCGTCTTGTGGATCTCAGCCGCCGGCTCGAGAGCGATTGCTCCTTGGCGTGGGTGTCAATCGATAGCCCAGCCGGACTCGATGTGCTGCGCCATTCGACGGCTCATCTTATGGCGCAGGCCGTGCAGAGCCTCTTCCCGGGAACTCAGGTCACCATCGGGCCCACCATCGAGGATGGCTTTTACTACGATTTCAAACGAGACCGACCGTTCACTCCCGAAGAGATCGAGAAGATCGAAGCGCGAATGGAGGAAATTGCGAAGTCCAATCTCAAGGTAACCCGCGAAGAGCTGCTGAAAAGTCAGGCCATAGAACTATTCCGCGGCATGGGTGAGGACTACAAGGTTGCGATCATCGAGGATATACCGGACGAGATTGTGTCACTGTACCGGCAAGGGAACTGGGTGGATCTCTGCCGTGGTCCGCACGTGCCGTCTACTGGCGTGATCAAGGCTTTCAAGCTCACCGGAGTCGCCGGAGCCTATTGGCGCGGCAATGAGAAAAACGAGATGCTTCAGCGCATTTATGGTACTGCTTGGCCCACCAAGCAGGCGCTCAAGGAGCATTTGCGACTTCTCGAGGAGGCCAAGAAGCGTGACCATCGGAAGCTGGGGCAAGAACTGGGTCTCTTCATGATCTCGGACGTCGTCGGTCCGGGACTCCCCATCTGGCTCCCGAAGGGCGCGATGGTCCGCTCGATCCTGGAAAGATATATCGTTGATATCGAGCGAAGCATGGGCTATCAGCACGTGAATACGCCTCAACTCGCACGGGTGGAGCTTTACAAACGATCGGGCCATTGGGATCACTTCAAGGATAATATGTATCCTCCCATGGAGTTTGAGAACAAGGAACAGTTGGTTCTTCGACCGATGAATTGCCCGCACCATATCACTATCTACAAGCATGGACTGCATAGTTACCGCGATTTGCCGGTGCGGTTGGCGGAGCTGGGAACCATGTATCGCTATGAACGCTCCGGCGCGCTTTCCGGTCTTTCGCGCGTCAGGGCGATGACCCTCAATGACGCCCATATTTTTTGTCTTCCCGAGCAGATCCAAGCCGAAACCGTGGCAGTGCTCCGGCTCATCCAGCGCGTATACCGGGATTTTGGCTTCAAGGACTACTGGTACCGTCTCTCGCTGCGCAACCCCATGGACAAAGCAAATTTCGTTGACAATGACGTCATGTGGGATACAGCGGAAGGATACCTACGACAAGCTCTCAATGAAGTGGGGGTGCCCTTCAAAGAAGCAGTGGGCGAGGCCGCATATTACGGTCCAAAGATTGACGTGCAATTGAATGACGTGCTAGGGCATAGCGAGACTCTGTCCACCGTGCAACTTGATTTTTATCTTCCCGAGCGATTCGAACTGGAATATGTTGACAGGGACGGGCAGTACAAACGGCCGGTCATGATTCACCGCGGCGTCATCAGCACTATGGAACGAATGATGGCTTTTCTAATCGAGCACTATGCCGGTAACTTTCCCCTCTGGCTCGCTCCTGTGCAAGTTAAGATTGTCACCGTGACGGATCAGCAATTGGATTATGCACGAAAGGTTTCGGCGGAGCTAACGGCGGCGGGTTGGAGGGTGGAATTAGACGAACGCAACGAAAAGCTCGGCTACAAAATTCGCGAGGCTCAACTCGCGAAGATTCCATATGCCCTGGTGATCGGCGATAAGGAGGTTGCGTCCCAAGTGGTTGCGCCGCGCCGGAGGGGCGGCGAGAACTTGACACCTCTGTCGGTCGACGCTTTTATGCGGAGGCTAAGCCTTGAGGCTGCACAGGAAAGGGGAGAAGCATAGAAATTAAGACGGTCTTACAAGAAACGGAGGTGGCTTATCGCTAGAGAAGCGAGGATCAATCATCAAATTCGCGCCCGTGAGGTCCGTGTCATAGGCGCGCAGGGAGAACAGCTAGGTGTTATGCCGCTTTACGAAGCCTTGAAGCAGGTAGACGCACTTGAGTTGGACCTTGTGGAAGTGGCGCCGGATGCTCAGCCGCCAGTTTGCCGCATGATGGATTATGGTAAGTTTCGCTACGAGCAAAAAAAGAAGTCTCATGGACCGAAGAAGCACTCTGTGGTGGATATCAAGGAAGTCAAGATGGGGTCACGGACGGATCCCCACGATGTCGTGCACAAGGTACGGAATATTCGCCAGTTCATTGAGAAGGGACAACGCGTCAAAGTATCGGTATTCTTCCGCGGACGTGAAATCACCCATCCCGAGTTGGGCAAACAAATGTTGAGCGGAGTTGTCGATCAACTCCGAGACGTCGCGAAAGTCGACATTGAACCAAGATTAGAGGGGCGGAGCATGGCGATGCTGCTTACGCCAAAATAGCCAAACGCTACGGTGCAAATCAAACAAGAGGAGAGCCACGTGCCCAAGATCAAGAGCAATCGAGCGGCGATGAAAAGGTTCAGAGTAACTGGGACTGGAAAGATTAAGCGCAACAAAGGATTCAAGAGCCATTTGCTATCGAGCAAAGTAAAGAAGCGTAAACGACGGTTGCGTAAATCAGGGCTGGTCTCGGCAGTTGAGACCAAACGAATTCGCAAACTGATACCGTATGTTTAGAAATTCATCGATGAGTCTTGAGGTGATGGGATTGATTTCGTAATCTCAAGATTATTGAGGAAGGAGTCAAACAAGTGCCACGAGCTAAAGGCGGAAGTAAGTCCCGCCAACGAAGAAAAAAAATCATGAAACTGGCCAAAGGTTACGTCGGTGGCCGTGGAAGACTGTATCGCTCTGCGCGCGAGACGGTGGAACGGTCGTTAGCCTTTGCGTACCGGGACCGGCGGGTCAAGAAGAGAACATTCCGCGGTCTCTGGATTACCCGCATCGGCGCGGCGGCAAAGCTGAGCGGGCTCTCCTACAGTCAGCTCATCAAGGGCCTCAAACAAGCCAAGGTGGAGTTGGACAGGAAGATGCTAGCCGAACTAGCGGTTGCAGACTTGCCGGCTTTTGGACAGTTAGCCCAGACTGCGAAGTCACATCTTAGCGCGTAAGCGCGTAATTTTTCTAAACTGATGAAGGAATCCTTAGAAACTCTCCAGCAGGGGGTGCTGGAGAGAATTCATCATTGCAACTCCGAGACAGAGGTCGAAGAGGTTCGCGTTGAGACTCTGGGTCGAGGCGGTAGATTGACTGCGATGCTGCGGGGCTTGAAAGATCTGCCGGCGGAGGAGCGACCGCAGGCCGGTGAGCAGCTCAATCGTTTGAGAAAGCTGTTTGAGGAAGAGATCGAACAACGTTTCCGGCAGCTCAAAGAGCAGGCAAGATCCAAGGCACTCAAAGACGAGTGGATCGACATCACTCTTCCCGGCACGCGCTGGGAGCGAGGAAGAGTACATCCGCTTACTCTAGTCCTCGACGAGATCATCGATGTCTTCTGGGGCATGGGATTCGAGATCGGCCGCGGGCCCGACATCGAGGACGATTACCACAATTTCGAAGCGCTGAATATTCCCCAGGATCATCCGGCGCGGGATATGCAGGACACCTTTTTTGCCTCCAACGGTATGCTGTTGCGGACCCATACATCTCCGGTGCAGATCCGCACCATGGAGGGACGCAAGCCGCCGCTCCAGGTCATCGTTCCCGGCGCGGTCTATCGACACGACGATGACGCCACGCATTCGCCGATGTTTCATCAGGTGGAAGGTTTTATGGTAGATCGGCGTATCACTTTTGCCGATCTCAAAGGAGTGCTCACCCATTTTCTCCGACAGATCTTCAGCCAAGATGCCGGGGTAAGATTTCGTCCCAGTTTCTTTCCTTTCACCGAACCCAGCGCCGAGATCGACATTCAATGTTTGATTTGTTGTGGTAGCGGAACAGTTTTGGAAAGCCAGACCTGCCGGGTCTGTAAAGGCACGGGTTGGCTGGAAATTCTCGGCGCGGGCATGATCGATCCGCAGGTGTTCCGCTTCGTGGGGTACGATCCAGAGAAAGTTTCGGGGTTCGCCTTTGGTATGGGGGTGGAGCGAATCGCGATGTTAAAGTATGAGATTGATGACATTCGGGTATTCTTTCAGAACGATCTGAGGTTTCTCCGGCAGTTCGGTTAAGAAGAAATGCTTCAATGGAGTGGTAGAGTAATGGGTTTCTGATTTCAATACCGCAACACTCCATCACTCCAGTACTCCATTCCTATGAAATTCACACTCAACTGGCTAAAAGAGTTCGTGACCGTTAGGGCATCGCCGGAGAAGCTTGCCGAGTTACTCACCATGGCTGGCCTCGAGGTCGAATCGCTCTCGCCCTTGCACGACCCCGAAACCAACCGAGAAGATTGGTTGTTTGAGATCAGCGTGACGCCCAATCGCGGTGACTGCCTCGGCATCACGGGGTTGGCAAACGAAGTTGCAGCGCTTACTGGCGGCCACGTGAAATCGGCTGCCGCGCCGCGCCGTTCCAAAGGCTCTAGCATTGCCAATCGCGTGACCATCGCGATTCAAAATGCGCGGCTTTGTCCTCGTTACTCGGCCGCGGTCGTGGATGAAGTGTATATGGGGTCGCCGCCTTCCTGGATGCGGGTTCGCTTGGAAGCGTGCGGTATTCGCTCGATCAACAATGTTGTCGACGTCACCAACTATGTCATGCTTGAGACCGGGCAGCCGCTGCACGCTTTCGACCTCGATCGCTTACCGACGCGACAGATCGTCGTGAGAACCGCGCAACAGATCAAAAAGTTCACGACACTCGATGGTGTAGAACGGGAACTCGCGCCGGAGGATCTGCTCATTTGCGATCGTGATGTGCCGGTCGCGTTAGCTGGTGTAATGGGCGGAGCGAATTGCGAGGTCAAGACGGAGACGCGTTCCATCTTGCTGGAGAGCGCCAATTTTGACCCAACTGCCATTCGCCGTACGGCAAAACGACTCGGGCTCCATAGTGAGGCTTCGCACCGTTTTGAAAGAGGCGTCGATCCAGAGGGCACGATTGTGGCCCTCCATCGGGCTTCCAGTCTTCTTGCAAAGTCGGCCAGCGGTAAGCCGCTCCCTGCGGTAGCCGATCGTTACCCGCGCCGGGCCAAACCGGTGACGGTTTTGCTGCGTGAAGCACGTATCGAAGAAATACTGGGAGTTCGTATCGGGGCACAGCACGCGGAAAAGCTCCTGCGGTCGCTCGGACTGAAGACACAGCGGCAGCCGAGCAGCGGCAGAATCAAGGTGGTTGTGCCACCGCGTCGCCGCGATCTTACCCGCGAGGCGGACCTGATCGAGGAACTGGCGCGATTGCACGGGTATCAAAGAACCCCATCTACCCTGCCTTTGCTGCGATCGTCCGGGGGAAGAAACGATCATCGTCTGGCATGGGAACGGAAAACCCGTGCGTTTCTTGCCGGTGAGGGGTTGGTCGAAGTCGTCAACTTGCCGTTCACCACGGAGAAACTCAACCGAGAATTTGCCGGAATATGGGAAGGAGAGACTTCCCCCGTGGCAGTTCTGAACCCACTTGCCAAAGAAAGTGCTGAAATGCGACTCAGTTTGATTCCGGGATTGATCGAAAATCTGCGCACCAATTTAGCCCAGAAAGCGGAAAGCTTCAGCGCTTATCATCTCGGCAAGGTGTTCCGTTTGGGGCGCGACGGAACCACTGAGGAGCGGCAGTGCCTGGGCGGGATCCTCTACGGCCCGCGAGCGTCGCGAGGCTTGCGCACGGGCGCCGCGGTCCCGCTTGGTTTCTTGAATTGTAAAGGACTGGTGGAGGGGATTTTGGATTTGCAGCGGATTGGCGACACCGTCGCCTGGTCCCGGGAAACGAGCACGTTCTTACATCCCGGCAGGGCCGCGGCTCTGGTACACGGCGACAAAAAACTTGGCATGCTCGGGCAGATCCATCCCGATGTTTCCGACGCGCTTGGGTTGCCGGTTTTCCTGCTTTTCGAACTTGACTTCGAGGGGTTGCTTCAGTATGCTCCGCGACGAATAACGGCTCGTTCTCTTCCACGTTTTCCGTCTGTTGAGCGGGATTTTGCCATCGTCGTCGAACGCGAATTCCCGTCTGAACAGATCATTGGTTGGATCAAGAATCGTGGCGAAGCTCTGATCGAGTATGTAGAGGTTTTCGACCAGTACCTCGGGTCCCCAATCCCGGAAGGCAAAAAGAGCTTGGCTTACAAAATCTCATATCGAGCGGCTGATCGGACATTGACCGATAGCGAAGTAAATACACGGCACCAGAATCTGGTGGACCAACTTGCAAATTTTTTTGGTGGGCAAGTCAGAAGCTAAAGTTCAAGTTAGCCTGAGAAAGGCGAGAGGTATCAGATGACGAAGGCAGAGATTATCACTCGAATCTACGAGAAGATCGGTTTTTCCAAAAAGGATGCGACCGATGTTGTCGAGGCCACCTTTGACATAATCAAGGGCTGCTTGGAAAAAGGCGAAAAGGTCAAAATCTCCGGCTTCGGTAACTTCGTCGTCAATACCAAGCGGCCGCGCAAGGGTCGAAACCCCCAGACCGGCGATGAGATTATTATCGTCGGTCGCAAAGTTCTGACATTCAAAGCCAGTCAGATTCTAAAGAAGAGTCTCAATACGATGTCTCCCTCCTCATCGTCTATGTCTTCTCCTTCGTCAGCTCCGTCGGAATAGCAACGGGTAATGGCTCAGCGACTGCCGGACAAAATCTATTTCAAGATTGGCGAAGTCAGCGAGATCGTCGGGGTTGAGCCCTACGTGCTGCGCTATTGGGAGACCGAGTTTGAACTCCTAAAGCCATCGAAAGCTCCTTCACGTCATCGCCTTTACAAAAAAAAGGATGTCGAGCTCCTGCTCGAGATCAAGCGGCTGCTCTACTCTGAAGGCTTTACCATCGAGGGCGCCCGAAAGAGATTGAAGGAAACGAAGAAAGAAGAAAAAAACCAGCTCAAACTTCCGCTCGTCGACCAAAAGTACAAAACCGCGCTTTCCAAGATCAAAAAAGATCTGCAATCTCTCCGCAAGCTACTCTCCTAACTTTCTCTACGATCAGATAGTACCCGGTCTCTGTTAGTTCTCTCTCGCAACCCGAAAAATCCGCGGTTTGCCTTGACTGCCTGCGTCTTGAGAACTATGATCCAGCCACTTTCAAAGAGAAAAAGGTCCGGAGGAAACATGAAGATCAAGCAAGCCATTGTGCTCACACTTGTGTTTGGATTTGTTGGCGGTCAACCGTTCCAGGCGGGCGCGGCGGAGAGCAGCGCAACAGTGTCGGCAGCGCAAAAGGAAGGAAAGCTGGTTCTCTATTCCTCCACGGATTCCGCCAGTGTGGAGCCTTTGCTGCAGGATTTTAAGAGTCTCTATCCCTTTCTGCAAGTTGAGTACAATGACCTAAACACCACCGAGCTATATAACCGTTTTGTTGCCGAGACGGCTGCGGGAAGCGGCGCGGCGGATCTGCTCTGGAGTTCGGCCATGGATCTCCAGTTGCAGCTCGCGAGTAAGGGGAATGCTCTGACTTATGCGTCGCCCGAAATCGCTGGCTTGCCGAAATGGGCGGTGTGGCAGAACCAGGCCTATGGAACGACCTTCGAGCCGGTCAGCATCGCCTACAACAAGCGGCTTTTGCCCGCGGACGCCGTGCCCCAAAGTCACGCCGACCTAATACGCGTCATTAAGGAGAAGCCAGATCTTTTCAAAGAAAAAATTGCCAGCTTCGACCCGGAGAAGAGCGGCGTCGGATTCTTGATGATGACGCAAGATGCCAAGGTGTTTCCACAGTTTTGGGATTTGGCAAAGGCGTTTGGATCGAGCGGCGCCAAACTCTACACCAGCACCGGCGCCATGTTGGAAAAGGTCGGATCCGGCGAGCATTATCTTGCTTACAACATTATCGGTTCCTACGTGCTCCTCCGGCAGAAGAAAGATCCGTCGATGGGGTTGGTGCTGCCCAAGGATTACACGCTGGTATTTTCGCGCGTCGCATTTATTGCTAAAGCCGCCCGCAATCCCAATGCGGCGAAGCTCTTCCTAGATTATATGCTCTCGAAGCGTGGCCAGACGGTCATGTCCGAGAAGTCGTTGGTTTATTCGCTGCGTAGCGACGTCCCGGGAAATATTACGGCGGCGGGTCTAACCAAGGAACTGGGTAAAGCGTTGAAGCCCATCGACGTGAACACGGATATTCTCGCCGGCCTCGAACAAAACAAACGTCTTGAATTCATGAAGCAGTGGCAGGCAGCGCTGAAACGGTAGGCATGTGAACCGCGCGCTGCGCTCTTTGGCCGTCATCGGTGTTGCCCTGGTGGTTTTCGGACCACTGGGACTGATCTTTTATCAGAGTTTTCTGAGCGAAGCGTTTTTTTTCCCCACGGCTCACTTCAGCTTCGGGGCTTACCGCTATGTTCTGGCAGATTCGGGTTTTCATTCAGCCTTCGGCACTTCTTTGTTAGTTTCCTTGGGCATGACGCTGATATCAGTTCCGCTGGGTAGCTTGTTGGCGTTTCTCCTCGCGCGCACTGATCTGCCGGGGAAAAAATGGCTGGAGCCTTGGCTTCTGGTGCCGATATTTCTGTCGCCGGTCGTGCTGGCGTTCGGCTACGTCGTGGCCGTAGGGCCAGTGGGCTTTTTTTCGCTTTGGGCAAAGGCGTTGATTGGCCGCGTGCCGTGGAATCTCTATTCTCTCTTCGGCCTGGTGTTGATCGCCGGGTTAACTCACGTTCCCCACGCGTTTCTCTATGTTTCGTCGGCCCTTCGCAGCCTTGATCCCGCCGTGGAAGAGGCGGCCCGGGTCGCGGGCGCTGGACCATGGCGCATTGCAGTCACAGTGAGCTTGCCCTTGGTGTTGCCGTCGATTCTTTTTAGCGCATCGCTGATCTTTTTGTTGGGGTTCGAACTGTTCGGTTTGCCTCTCGTGTTGGGCGATCCTGCGGGGTTACTTGTGCTCACGACGTATCTTTACAAACTCACCAATCTTCTTGGCGTCCCCTCCTACCACCTGATGGCGGTGGTTGCTTTGTCCATCGTGGCGCTGACTTTTCCACTGGTTTATCTCCAGCGCCGAATGCTCCGCACCGCCGGCCGCTTCGCCGTGATCGGCGGAAAAGGTCAAGCATTTCGCCCGCTACCCCTGGGGGTTTTGCGTTGGCCGGCAGTTTTTTTGCTCGTGCTTTGGCTCGCTGTGACCGTGCTCGTGCCGCTCGTGGGTGTCGCGTTGCGCTCCCTGGTAAGCTCCTGGGGGGAAGGAATCAAGTTGTCCGAAGTGCTAACGCTGGACCACTTCCGCGAGTTGACGGGTTACCCCAATCTGGTCCGCGGCATCGTGAACACGTTCCTGATCGGGGGCATCGGCGGCGCTTTATCCGTAGCGTTCTATGCTATTGTTGCTTTGGGTTCGCATCGTTGGCAGAGCCGCTGGGTTTCTTTCCTCGATTACCTCGTCATGGTGCCCCGAGCTCTCCCCGGACTCATAGTGGGCCTGGCGTTTCTTTGGGTCTTTCTCTTCTTCAAGCCGATCGCTCCTCTGCGCACGACATTATTCAGTTTGTGGATTGCCTACACCGTCGTCTGGCTCGCCTACGGTCTCAGGCTCATTTCCGCAAGTTTGTTGCAGGTAAAACCCGAGCTGGAAGAGGCGGCGCGCGTAACCGGCGCTCCCCAGGGGGAAGTATTTCGCTACGTGACCCTCCCTCTCATCCGCTTTGGCCTCATCGGCAGTTGGCTGTTGATCTTCATGATGTTCGTTCGGGAATATTCTACAGGCGTTTATCTCTTGGGACCCGGCACTGAGGTGATCGGCTCGTTGATTGTTTCGCTATGGGGCACCGGCGCGCTGGATCTGATAGCTGCGCTCTCCGTGATTGAAGTTGCGTTGGTGGGAGTAGTGCTCTTTATCGCGCTTCGCGTAGGGGTGAGACTCGATGCCTGATTTAATCGCCGAGAAGATTGAAAAGCAGCTAGGTACCGCGCAGATCTTAAACGGTGTTTCGTTCCAGCTCCAGCAAGGCGAGATTCTTGCTCTCCTAGGGCCGTCGGGGAGCGGGAAGACAACTCTCCTTCGCTCAGTGGCCGGCTTAGAGCGACCCGACGCCGGAAAAATCGAGCTGCGTGGCAAAGTCGTTTTCGATGCGGCTTCGGGATTCGAAATTCCCGCGGAGCAGCGGGGGCTCGGATTAGTATTTCAATCGTATGCGATTTGGCCACATCGTTCGGTCTTCGAAAACGTCGCCTACGGTCTCCGGCTCCGACACGCGCCGGAAGCAGAGATCCGGCAGAGAGTGGGTCAGGTCTTGGGGCGGCTTGGGCTCGGCCATTTAGCTGATCGCTATGCCCATCAGCTATCCGGTGGACAACAACAGCGCGTCGCCCTAGCCCGGGCCATGGTTTACAATCCTCCGGTGCTCCTGCTCGATGAGCCTTTGTCGAACCTCGACGCCAAGCTGCGCGAGGATGCGCGCGCCTGGCTGCGCGAAATCATCAAGCAGACTGGCACCAGCGCGCTCTATGTTACCCACGATCAGACCGAAGCGCTCGCCATTGCGGATCGAACGCTGTTGTTGGATCGAGGACAAATACAGCAGGAAGGAACACCTGAGCAAATCTATGCCCGACCCACGAACCTTTTCACCGCGGAGTTCATGGGAAGCAATAATAGATTTGAGGGAAAGTTAGTGGAGGTTGGTCGCGAGCGGGGCAGGTTGGAAGCAGAAGGATGGACTCTCTGGGGACGGCTTCGCGCAACCAAGAAGGTTGGTGAGAAGGCTACCGCTCTTATCCGCGTAGAACGCACGCGCTTGGGCGATGGCCCGGGCGCAGATCGTCTGCAGATGAAGCTAAATTCGGCCCTTTATCTCGGCGAGCGCTGGGAATATCTATTTCAGCTTGCCGATCTCCGCATCCGGGCTTGGGGCGAAGAGCGTTTGCAGGAAGGTGATTATTGGGTTTCGGTGCCTGAGGCTTCATTGTGGATTTTTTGACAACCGGCACACGGTCGTGTCCGTTGTCGTTTTCGCTCCGATCATCACCAAACCGTTGATGGCTTAATTTGATAAACATACCTGACGGAGCTTCTCCAGAGACGTTTGCGATCTCGGTAGTCGTGGATCGGTTGGGTGAAAGCGATGCCCAAAACCCGGAACACAGGTCACACCGCTAGCGGCCAGAGCTTTCATTTCTGCTTGCACCGCGTTTCTGATTGGACTGAGATCACGCACTTTCGTGCGCGTGTCGTCGATCGACGCTGTGAAGGAAGAGAACAAAGCCTTAGTGCGGCGCCATGAAAGACCTTATATAACTGTAACACTGTCACACGGCGCCCTCCGCTCTAAGCCTCGCCATGGAGTCTCCGTCATATCCGAGCTCTTCGAGGATTTTTTCAGTGTCGGCGGCGAGCAGCGGGTGGAGAGACCCGGAACTGGGTCGCCGGTGACGAGTCGGAATCCCGCGCGCACTACGGCAATCTCGCGATCAATTCCCGGCGTGGTTTGGAAGTGCTTGATAAGACTTCGCTCGGTGATTTGTGGATGTTCCAGGATTTCCGGGATCGACAGAACCTCGCCGGCGGGAACGGCGTGCTTGTTGAACAGGTTCGACCACTCCTCTGCCGATTTTCCTTTGAGCGCAGATTCAAGATCAGCCTTCAACTCGTAGCGGCGTTTCTTCCGGTCTTCGCGGTTAACATACCGTGGATCGGTGGCCAGCTCTCTGCGTCCAATCAGTTCGCAGAGTTTCTCGAATTGCTCCTGCTCATTGTGTCTTTCAGTGGTCCGTCCTTGCTAAAGCCTGAGATCGCGCAGTAGATAAGATCAGCTTTGACTTCTCTTAGTGTTTCTTATCCTAGGCCCAGCCGGTCCATGACGCCAGGGCGAAAGTTCTCGACGATCACGTCAACTGTTGCCACCAGCCGGCGAAAAATTTCCTTTCCCAAAGGACTTTTCAGATTGATGGTCACCGAACGTTTATCGGCGTTTTGAGCGAGAAAGGATGCGCCCATCAAGCGCTTGTTCAACTTGGGATCGGCCCCTAACTGGCGGGCGAGGTCTCCTTGGCGGGGAACCTCGACCTTAATGACGTCGGCTCCCAGTTGTGCGAGCTGATAGCAGCAGAACGGCCCCGCCAGCACGTTGGTCAGGTCAAGCACGCGTACGCTATCGAGAAGCTTCATGTCGTCATTGTTCCATCAGGGTGCCTTCCTGACGGCCGAAGAAGTGCGAAAATAACATTTGACAAATCAAACACGCAATATGATCCGGCATTCGTTTCTGTCTAACGCGGTAGCCTCTCATACTACGATCGACTAAGTTGTACAACGAAGGACTGAGAGAAACTGAAAGAAGTCTACAGCCGATGGTTCCGTGATTCGCTTAAATTGATTTAGCCACAGGGTAATGTTACATTTCCCGCAACTTAAAACCGCCGTCGGGGCGTAGCGCAGCCTGGTAGCGCACACGCTTGGGGTGCGTGTGGTCACCGGTTCAAATCCGGTCGCCCCGACCATTCCTCTCTATTATTTATTTAGATTCGTTGTGCCGATGCAAAAATGAGGATTTGATCAAACGAATGATCGAATCTCGATAGAGAACCGTCGCTGAACCCGAGATCAACATTCAAATTGAGCTGTCTGTGAATCATTCCCAACCAGTTATCGCCGCTAGTGTTCATGAGAAATGAGAGTTAAGCCGCGTCATCTCCGGTATCGGGCGAAAATTCAGACTCGAATATCTCGGCCAAGATACGACAGACATCCGTTGCAGAGAGGATACCGGCGAGTTTTTGATGATGCAGAACGATCGCGGACCCGGCATGACGCTTCGCCATCTCAAAGGCAACTTCGTGGAGAGGGGTGTCGAAGGCAACGGTGTACGGATCATGCGTCATAATCTCGCTGGCTCGGATCCGTGCTCTGTCCTCAATTGGCAGTAAGCGATCGCCCAGGTGATACAGGTCTCGCTCTGAAACAATTCCGACAACTCGACCATCCTGTTGCACCGGAACATGATGGATATGGTGCTCGTTCATCAAGCGCTCCACTTCGGCAACATCGTTGTCCGTGTCAACAAAATAGGGAAAAGGGGTCATGACGGATCCGACGTAAGGAATTTTTTTGTACTTCTTCATATAAATGCCTCCTTGCAGTAACAGTGACCGCGCCTTTTAGGTACGCGGTTCGGGCATTTGGCTGACGGATCTACTTTCTCGTAACATTTCGTGGTATAGGCCACGAGTTTTTTATCACGTTATCGGTCGGGCTAATAGCCAGCAGCTTCATATTTCTCGAGGATTCGAATCGGGAGTATGACGGTTATAATCTCCGACCTCACTTATAAGCTCATCGACAGCGAAGATCAAAATATCTTCAGTATCGTAAAAGTCGAGACTTACCACTATACTGAAGGTAATGACCGAATCGCGAATCCCCCTCACGGCATCGTTCCTCAACTACACGCCGGTCCCGTTGGTTTTTGGCACTAGCGGTTTGCGCGGCCTAGTCAAAGATCTCACCGACCTCGAAGCCTATATCAATGTCAAAGCTGCGCTCCGGTATTTGTTGAGCATTGGTGATATGGCCACAGGCAGCGGTGTCATTATCGCCGGCGACCTCCGGCCAAGCACCGACCGCATCATGCGCGCCTGCGCTCAAGCGATAGTCGACTCGGGTTGCCAGGTGGAAAATGCCGGCAAGATTCCCACGCCCGCGTTGGTCGCATATGCCATTTCGACTGGACGCGCGGGTGTGATGGTGACCGGCAGTCACATTCCGTTCGATCGCAACGGCATAAAAATCAACAAAAGCGTCGGTGAAGTCTTAAAGTCCGATGAACCCGGCATCATGCTCGAGATCGAGCGCGTGCGCCTGGAGGAGTATAGTCGAACCGCCGCCACATCGACCTTCGACGCCTCCGGCATGCTCAAGCGGTTGCCCAACTTGCCGCTGCTCGATCGCGCGGCCGAAGAAGCGTACGTCCGTCGTTACCTTACGTGTTTTAACCGCGGCGGTCTCTCCGGCTTGCGTGTTCTTGTGTATCAGCATTCGGCGGTGGGGCGCGATATCCTATCGCAGATCCTGCGCGAATTGGGCGCCGAGGTGGCCACCGCCGGACGCAGTGATACGTTCGTTTCCATCGATACGGAGAACATCACTGACGAACAGCTCGATCGTCTGGAGGAGTTCGCCGTAGGTGCCGAAGCGTTCGGTGGGCCGCTTCACGCAATCGTGTCCACCGATGGCGACTCCGACCGGCCGCTCGTGACAGCCGTGCTGCCTGCCGCCGAGGTCCGGCCGGGCGGCCGACGCGTGCGCTTTTTGCCCGGTGACCTAATCGGCATCGTCGTCGCCGAGTATTTGCGCGCGGATGGCGCGTCGGTTCCCATTAGCGCGAACGATGCGGTGGAACGACACCTGGGCGAGCGCGGGGTTGTCCTCGAGAAGACCAAGATCGGATCGCCCTACGTCATCTCCGCGCTCGACGAATTACGCCGCGCCGGAACGCGCGCGCGGATCGTTGGCTGGGAGGCCAACGGCGGATTCTTAACCGGCAGCGATATCGCGTTGACCGCAGGGACGCTGACCGCGCTGCCGACACGCGATTCTACCTTGCCCATCCTGGCAAACTTGTTTGCGGCCGCCGAGCAGCGGATCGGATTGACCGCGCTGTGGAGCCGGCTGCCGGCACGCTTTGGCTGTGCCGGCTTACTCGACAACGTCCCGGTTGACGTTAGCCAGGCCATCCTTGCTCATCTGATTCCACCCGGCGATGTGATCGAGGTGGAGTTCAATGGTGACGGACGCGTATTCGACCGCAGCCGTCCGGGTGCGGCGCCCACACCGCTGCCGGAACCGGCAACCGCAGACTGGCAGCAACTCAACGCGACGCTACTGCGCTTCTTCACGCCCGCGCTTGGATTCGACGATGTCGTGCGGATCAATGTCCTCGATGGGATACGCGTCTATTTCCGCAATGGCGACGTCGCGCACATCCGGCCTTCGGGCAACGCGCCTCAGCTGCGCATCTATGCCAATAGCGATTCGCAAGTGCGCGCTGATCAAATCGTGGAGCTCGGACGACGCGAACCCGACGGAATCTTACGACGGCTGGAGCGAGAATTCACGTAAGACCCAATACTGAACAGTCATTTCTCCGACTTGGATTACTCCGGCCTAAGCATCTTTCGTTGGTAGCTCAGAGGGGTGGAGTGGGTCCAGCGTTTGAATGCTCGGTTGAAGGCGCTAACCTCCGAGTAGCCCAGCAGGAAAGCGACCTCGGTAAGAGAGTTCTTACGGTCTTTGAGATAGCTTACTGCAAAACGTTGCCGGGTGTCTTCAACCAACTTCTTGAAGTCTGAGCCATATTCCTTGAGTCGCCGTTGGAGTGTTCGCGGGCCCATCGACACCTTTTTTGCGACCCGGGAGAGCTTTGGATCCCCATCGCGCATGGATTCTGCGACCGCTTTTCGAATCGAGCTGAGCACGGCGTCTTCCCGCGGTATTTCGCTCAACACTTGATCAAGGTATTGCTTCATAATCTGATACAACTGCTGATCTGCCGCCGGGACCTCTCGCTCGATGAAATCGCGTTCAATAACCAAGGCGTTCGTCTCGCAGCTAAACACCACCGGCGCACGGAAGATTCGATGGTGTTCTGAAGTCTGTTCAGGCGCCGCGTGCGCAAACTGAACTTCTTGCGGGGCCCACTGACTTCCTACCATCATGCGAAGCGTATTAACGATGATGGTCATCCCGTGCTCGTTGCTTTGCCGCAGCGGCTCGAACCCAATGTCGGTTAACAGATAGCGGATGTAGCCGCGATTTCCTTCCACCGTGAAGAACCACTTGGCCGAGGAGTCGTAGACATGCAGGTAACGTTCGACGTTCTGTATGCCGGTGGCAATGGTGGGGGAGTTCAGCGCCACGTAAGCCAAAGGGCCTATGTTCTTGGGTTGGAAGTTCTCGCCGAAATGCAACCCGAAACAATCATCGCCGGTTGCCTGCGCCGCGTCTTTTAAGATTCCAGCGAAGGCGCAACAGGGGATAAAACCGTCCGACTTGGAAAAGACCGAGCGATCTAGATCCCAGGTCTGCAGAATCTGATCCGCATTTCCGCCTGCCGCCGTGATGGCCTCGAGCAGCCCGGCGGTTGCGGCTATAGAGATCATCGGTCTTGCGCGCACAGGCCCAAACCCCAATTTTCCTTAGCTCGAAATCATCGCAGCTGTCAATCGATTGTCGCCCAATGTCAAGACGGATAGCCGTGGAGTCCTTATCCTTTCACACAAAAGGGCAAAAACTATGGACATGGAAACTAAACTTTTTAGCTTGCCACTCACCGGAGAGGATCACGTTACGGTTATCGCTCGCGGACGCATAGATGTCGGCGGAGTCAAGCAGATTTTTCTTAGTGTCGCGGAGATAACTCAAATGCTGGTGGGTTGCGGGGTGCTGATTGATTTGCGGCAGGGCAGCTACCGGCTTACCTATCGCGATATTTATGGTTTGTTAAACGAACTCAAACCGGCTCTCCGGCGGCTGCATCATCGAATTGCCCTGATCTCTGCGCCGACGATCGAACAGTCGGATCAGCTTTTCATGCTCAGCGTTTGTCTCGCGGACCAGGGTTTAGAAGCAGATGTTTTTTACGACATCCCTAGGGCCATCGAGTGGCTGACCCACAAGCGGAGAGCGCCGGTCCTCAATTGACAATGTAGATGCGCGGGCAGCCACAAAACCTTCTTTGTTTCCCGGCTTCATCTGGGTGCACGGGTGTCAATAACGTGGCGTCCAATGTCAAGACAAAAATTTCTCGCGGCTTTATATTTCCTCGATTCGTCAAAATTATGGATTTCCAAATCAAACTCTTCAGTTGGCCGGACAGAGGTAATCACCTGATCCTGATCACGCGCGGTGTAATAGACACAAAGGCATTCGACCAGATTTTCCAAGAAGTACATACAGCAACCCAGGCCCTCCGGGACTGCAAAGTTGTGGTCGATCTACAAGATGCGATGTGCAATCTTGAGAACGCCGAAATCCAAGCCTTTGTTGACGGAGTGCAGCTGGATCGATGGCCATCCACTAACAGAGTTGCCATGGTGGCAGCACGGGAAATCTACCAGTACGACCAGCTGTCTGCACTAACCAACGGTTTGGCGAAGCGCGGTCTTAAGATTGCCGTTTTCGACGACTCAAAACTTGCCGTCACCTGGCTGGCCGACACCATTTAACGTCCGGTTCTCTGGAATCTGTTGAACCATTTGGCCGCGTCATCCCGGGCAAGTTGACGCTTATCAGCGCGACCCGGAATCCAGGGATGAAAAGCTTCTTGGATAGCCACCGCGTTCGCGGTTACGATGGTAGCGCTCATTCCGTTCATCCATATTTCAGCCTTCAGTTCCGGGACACTAGCCTCGGTTGCTGAGCGAGCTCCGATCAGAACACTGATCGCAGGTTGCGCTCGTGCTTTTGGCTTGCCTAGAGGAGTCCCGCGCTCTCTTCGTTCCTGTCTCCGGCGATAAGCCTCTGATCGCTGAGCAAATCTGCGCGAGCGTGATCTCCCGCGAATTCTGAAAAATACCAAAAATTTGCCGCTCAGCGCTGAGAGCGGACGAAACAAAGCATAAGGGCTCGGTTAATCATTCTGACCGACTTGTTGCTTCTTGTCATGGAAGGAGCAATTGGATTAAACTCCGACCGTACTCAAACTGCAATCAGTTCAGTGTCCGGAACTCTTTGGGTGCCGCACAGAGGGATGAACCCGAGACGAAACACAAATTGCTGGGCAAGAAACACCAGTTCGGCACCGCTGATAATGTTTTCGGGCTGTCATTAATCAATAGTGACTTTTCTCGGAAATGATAGATCATACGGAAGATCGAGAGGGAATGAAGATGGCAGAATCTCTTGCGGTACCGGAAGAGTTCAAAGTTGGAATTGCGCGCAGGACAGCTGATCTTATTTCCCAAGCTCAGCCAGTGCTATTGGTTTGCTTGGGCTATTACTTGGGTGCCTGGACCGCCAAAGCACTGAGATTTCCCGATTCTCACCTTTCGCTCATCTGGCCGCCCACCGCGATCCTGCTCGCCGCACTGCTGCTCGTACCGGGACGAAAATGGTGGATCTATCTACTCGCAGTCATACCGGTTCATGTCTTTGTGCAATCGCAAGACGATGTGCCTAGTTGGGGTATAGTTAGCCAGCTGATCGGCAACTTTAGTCAAGCATTACTGGCTGCTTTCAGTGTTCGCTACTTCAACAAAGAAGCGCCACTCTTCAACAATTTTCGCGGTGTGGTGGTCTTTACGCTCGGCGCGGTGATTTTCGCACCTGTGATTGTTTCCAGTATTGCCGCGTATCTCTATGTGCTTAGCGGATGGGAACAAAGTTATTGGTATGCATGGCGGGCGCGGGTATTGTCCAATGTTCTTTCCACTCTCATGATCGTGCCGCCAATTTTATTGGTCGGGCGTGGTCTGTCACAGACAGAAAAGCGCGATAGCTGGCATTTTTTGGAAATAGGATTGATTGCTGCTGGGTTCGGTCTGATCGGATACGCCGCCTTTCAAACCGAAACCGCGGTTGCGATTTTTCTTTATGCGCCTTTGCCATTGTTGCTATGGGCAACGGTACGGTTCGGTGTGGGTGGGCTGTGCTTTTCTCTCCTAGTTACCGCGTACCTGGTTTTCCTAGATGCCTCAGGCGGGCAAGGTCCCTTCGCCGCTCAATCGCCTGGCGAGAATGTGCTCTCGCTACAACTATTTCTAATCACCATCGGGCTGCCGCTTACGTGGCTGGCAGTGCTGATGCAGGAGCGACGCGAGAAAGAAATGGCCGTGCGCGAGAGTGAAGCCCGGTACCGTGCGCTGGTAACAGCCAGCGCCGAGATGGTGTGGCGGGCGAACGCGTGGGGGGAAGGTTTCTTTGTCAGCCCGAGCTGGCAACAGCTTACTGGACAGAACGAGAACGAGATGCGCGACTTTGGTTGGCTGCAGGCTGTATATCCCGACGACCGCGAGCGCGCCCGACGGTTGTGGGAGCGCGCAATGATTGAAAAACATGCCTACGAGAATGAGTTGCGAGTTCGCACTCGTGATGGGAGCTACAGGCATTTTTACGTCCATGCGGTGCCGATTCTAGCGCAGGACGGCAACGTGCACGAGTGGGTGGGAGCCAACATTGATATCACTGAACGTAAGCAGGCCGAGCAGGCATTGCAAGACCTTGTGGCTGGTACGGGTGTGGTCGGAGAGGAGTTCTTCCCGGCATATGTTCATCATGTGGCCGCAACGCTCGATGTCCATTGCGCGACCGTCGCCGAAGTCGCGGACGAGCAGCACTCTAGACTGAGGACCCTTGCAGCCTGGGTCGGTAAAGGGTTGGAAAAAAACTATGAGTATGACGTAGCCGATGCTCCTTGCGGTCAGGTATTGCGCGAGGGAAAGTTCTTTTGCTGCCCGGAGCGGGTGCAAGAGCGGTTTCCCGCATGCGGCTCTCTTGGCGATCTCAATGCGGTCAGTTACATGGGAGCCCCGCTGTTCAATTCCACGGGGCAACTCATTGGCAATCTCTGCATCATTGACAACAAACCTGTCGATGATGAACGACGCGCCAAGTCGATATTGGAAATTTTTGCCGCTCGCGCAGCTGCTGAAATAGAACGAAAACGGGCCGAGGATGCGCTGCGGGAGAGCGAGGAACGTTTGGCACGAGCCGAGAAGAGCGCTCTTGTCATGGTGACCCATGCGGACTTGGAGGGTCGCTGGCTGAAAGTGCCGCCGACCCTCTGCGAGCTGCTTGGCTATAGTGAAGCGGAATTGCTTGGAAGTTCCTCTAAGCATGTCACGCATCCCGACGACGTCGAGGCGAACTGGCGTCAGTGCCAACGTCTGATACAGGGCGAGATCAGGTCATTTGATCTCGAAAAACGCTACGTTCACAAGGATGGTCATATCGTCTGGGTCTATCTTAATTGTTCGATCGTTACAGACTCAAAGGAAAACCCGGTTTACTTTCTCGGCTACATTCGCGACATCACGGACCGCAAGCAAGCGGAGCAGGCGCTGCAGGAGAGCGAACAGGCGCTTCGCGACAGCGAAGAGCGTCTGCGGCTTGCGCTCAAAGCGGGCCGGATGGGCGTCTGGGATTGGGACCGGCGCACCAACGTACGGAAGTGGTCCAAGGAATACTTTCTGGTTATGGGTCTTCTGCCGTTTAGTGTGGAGCCCAGCTATCATGCGTGGGCTCAATGCGTGCATCCGGAGGATCTTCCACGGGCTAAGGCAGCAGTAGAAGCAGCCATTACGGAGAAAAAAGAGTACCGCAGCGAGTATCGAGTGGTCTGGCCCGATGGCACCATTCGCTGGGTGGTCGCTCGGGGTGAGTCCATTTACGGCGAAGACGGTCAATGCGTCAGACTCATGGGGGTTCTGGTCGACGTTACCGAGCGTAAGCTTGCCGAGGAGGAGATCCACCGTTTGAAGGAACGCTTGGAGGCGGAGAACGTGTATTTGCGCGCTGAGGTCTCCGGCGTGCACCGTTATGGGGATCTGATCGGTCGGAGCGAGGGAATGCAGAAAGTTCTTCGCCAGGTGAATCAGGTGGCTGAGACGGACATGACGGTTTTGATATTGGGAGAGACGGGGACGGGGAAAGAGTTGGTGGCGCGAGCGGTGCATGGGCAGAGTGGG